>Ga0114966_10003397_pt1 | contig 13978 bp, 16 predicted proteins | sample M_130207_XF_Meta_FD_87029 | JGI IMG/M metagenome (GOLD analysis project Ga0114966, IMG submission 87029) | Freshwater microbial communities from Lake Montjoie, Canada to study carbon cycling - M_130207_XF_MetaG | ecosystem: Environmental > Aquatic > Freshwater > Lake | place: Lake Montjoie... | reverse complement strand
ATCAACGATTCAACACTACAACTCGTCTAGTGCGGGAAACCTTCCTTCTGCCGCAGACCTGACGGCGGGCGAGTTCGCCATCAACATAGACGACGAGAAGGTGTTCCTCAAGAACGCCGCAGGTACGGTGCTGTCCCTCTCGCAGACCAAGGACTTGTCGGGCAATTTTGCCAAGGGCAGCGAGGTCATCAAAAGCATCAATGTCGGTGTCTTGGGGGCATCCTTCACGGGTACCGTGGGATTGTCGGCGGGATCGGGCATCAAGTTGACCACATCGACTAACCCGAAGAGAGTCACAATCGATGCACGACTCACACTCAAGGGTGCCATAGGGACGATTCCATTCACGGATAACACCGTCGAAGATGTGTCGTCTGACAGCAACTTCAAGTTCGATTACTTGGGCGACCTGTCCTTCCATGTACCTGCCTCTATCAAGTTGGGTCGTACCTTCTCAAGCAGCGGCTTGGAGTTCGGTGATGGCACCACCCAAAGCACGGCATACTCGGCGGCAAACTCTGTCAACTCGGTCAACGGACTGACGGGTGCCGTGTCGTATGCGCCTCCCCTCGCCTCCGCCTCGGTGACGGGAGTTGCGCACTTCCCTAGCAGCGACTTCGCCGTCGGCGCAACGGGAAGCGTGACGCTGTCGAATGTCGCCCGCACGAACGCAGCGAACACCTTCACCGCCCGACAGACCTTCTCGTCGGGCATCACTACGACCGATCTTTGGGTGTCCACGGGTGCGACCTTCGGCGGCAACATCTCCGCACGGAACATCGTCAACTCGATCAATGGAGCAACGGGTGCAGTAACGAACATTAATGCAGCAACGGTCACTACCACAACATATAATGGTAGTGGTACATGGTATCCCGTATTTGCTGGAGGAGCAACAGGAGCAACAGCACTCTATGTGGACAATGTCCTAACGCCATTGTCATATGTTCCATCATTAGGAACATTGACCGCAAAGCAATTTTCAACCACATCAGGGGCTGCGGGTATTGCAGCAGTTAGTGGCGAAGGTTTTGAAATAACCGATACTGCTGCTGGTAAATATGGTAGGTTGATTGCTGATAATTTATATTCAGGATCAACATTCGGTTTGCAAGTAGAGTTTGGTAGTCTTGAACTTTATTCGGGAGAAGGGTATCCGATAAAGTTCTCGAATTTCGGTAGTGAGTACGACTATACATTCCCAACAACAAATGGAACCACTGGTCAAGTACTGACAACCAATGGAGCAACCTCAGCAACATTGAGTTGGACAACGATATCGGGTGGTGTCACGGGTGCAACAGGTTCTCAAGGCATCCAAGGCATCCAAGGTGCAACAGGTTCTCAAGGCATCCAAGGTGTCACGGGTGCAACAGGTTCTCAAGGCATCCAAGGCATTCAAGGTGTCACGGGTGCAACAGGTTCTCAAGGCATCCAAGGCATTCAAGGCATCCAAGGCATTCAAGGTGTCACGGGTGCAACAGGTTCTCAAGGCATCCAAGGCATCCAAGGTGCAACAGGTTCTCAAGGCATCTCTTGGTCGGTGGGAGACACCAACAGGAGCCTCACGGCAAACACAGGACTGTTCGCCAACAAGGGTACGCTGCTCACGCTTACGCTCCCCGTGTCCTCCTCCATAGGCGACACGCTCAAGGTGAGTGGGATGACCGCAGGGCTTTGGAACATCGCACAGAACGCCTCGCAGGTCATTCACTTCGGCAAGAGCGACACCACAGTCGGGACGAGCGGCTACCTCCAAAGCACACTCGCCCGTGACAGCGTCGAGATGGTGTGCTGCGTGACCAACAACGAGTGGAATGTCGTGAGTGCGGTCGGGAACATCACCATCGCATGAGTACCTTTCGTGGCATCTCATCTGTCCGTGGATTGAACCGATTCGCCTCGGTGATCGCCGCTGCCCCACATCAAAATCCCGTTCCTGTGGCGGGTGAAATCGTCCTGACTACCAACCTTACTGCGGGTAAGTATTTCGGTGGTGTCCATGGCGAAGCACCCTACCCATTTGGTCAAGCGTTGGTATTCACAAGCACGGGGTACTTCAAGATTGAGTGGTGGGATGGAACGACCCAAATAGTGGCACCCTTCGGTAGCAAGCCTCTGAACATGAATTTCAATGCGGGGGTATTGGGCTATGGTGGAATCTTCTCCAAGATCGTCACATCGCAATATGACGGTGTTCCGAAGGATGTGCGAATCTACTCATGCACTTCAGGTGGAGCAAAATCGGGGTCGATATCCGCAATCGGACTTCGAGAAAGTTCAATTTCCTTCATCGACCTATCGCAAGCAACAAGCCTAACCCATGCCGAACTGGCAGAACAATACTCAGGTAACTACTACAGTGATTCTGCCAACAAGGTTGCTCTCGACATCGTTCTGAACAGCAACATCACCAATCTGTCGGTTTCTGGTTGCAACATGACCGCTCTCGACTTGAATGGTTGCTCGTCTCTTGTCAATTTGAGCGTGGCTGTGAACCTGCTAGCCGACTACTACTTCCTAGACCCCGTCCGCACTCAATTGCAGAATCTCGCAGCAGGACAGTTGTCAAACACATACGCAGACCTGTCCTACATGACATCGCTTCAGAAAGCGTATATGTACTCCTCTACGGAATCGGAGATCAACATTCAGGGATGTTCTAGCCTCGTCCGTTTCCTTGCGCAAGGTTCTTCCAACCTCACCGACATCTATGCGGATGGCGTTGGTGGAGCGATGACCGACAGCACATACTCCACCTACAGTTCGTTCGCAAGCGGATTCCAAATATCGAACTGCAATCTGAGTGCCGCCGCACTCGACGCTCTCTATGCGGCTATCGACTATGGCTCAGGAGTCATCGTGGTGGGTGGAAATCCTGGGGCATCGTCGGATGATCCGACCATCGCAACGGCGAAGGGATGGACGGTCTACGGATCGTAGTCGCCATGCCACGATACTTCATCACACCCGACTACAGCGTTGCCTTCATTCCGAAGAGCGGATGCTCCACGCTCTCACGGGCGACCATCAAGTCGTTCCAACCTGATGATGAGGCGATGGTGCAGAACGCCCACTACCCCGATGGGAAGTTCCCTGACAACTCGCAACTGCAATGGCTTGCCGAGGTCGAGGTCGATCCGACGAAGCCCGTGATTGCCTTCGTCCGTGACCCTCTGTCCCGCTTCCTTTCCGCCATGGTGCAGATGCGGTTCACGGATGTCGAGGAGACGATCACCGCTATGGAGCAAGGAAGTACGGTGATGGGAATTCGGGGTCGGCAGGTCAATGTCGCACAGAATCCCCACTTCAAGCCACAGTACCTTTGGCTCACCCCAACGGCAAAACTCTACAGGTTCCCCGACCACCTGACCGAAGGTGCGACCGAGGTGGGCTTCATCCTGCCTCTGCCGATAATCAACCCCGCAACAGCCGACAAGCCCGTTCCTACGCAAGAGCAGGAGGCGAGGATTCTGTCGTGGTACGCCGCCGACCTAGACCTGTACGAGTCGATCACCTCGGCGGGCGTGGTCTTGCAGGATGTGCTTGGTTCGGATTGGCTGTCCTCATACGGAGTCGGATAAATAAGGATAGGCATGGCGAAACAGAACTCGGTCAACCTCGACATCACGAACAATCCCGATGGATTCGACATCTCGGGAGGATCGACCTCCCGTAAGTTGACCGTCACAGGTGCGGACATCACGCTGTCGGGTTCGGGAACCGCCACGATAACCTTCCCGACGAGCGACACGACCCTTGCGGGTCTTGGCATCACGCAGTCGTTCACGGCTCCGCAGACCTTCACGGTGTCCGCTGCCTTCTCGGGAGGCATCACGACCTCCGATCTTTGGGTGTCGAACGGAGCGACCTTCAACACCACGGCGAAGGTGAACAGCGTCACCGAATCTACATCTAAGACCACGGGTGCCCTCATCGTCAGCGGCGGTCTTGGCGTGAGTGGCAACATCTACGGTGGCGGCGACCTCTTTGCGACCCTTACAGCCACCTTCGGTCAGCGGGCGCACTTCTCGACGGGACTGACCACCTCACAACTGTTCGTCTCGGGTGGTGCAACCTTCAACTCCCGTGCAAACTTCGCAGCGGGACTGACCACGGCGAACCTGTTCGTATCCACGGGTGCAACCTTCGGCTCCCGTGCCTCGTTCTCGTCGGGATTGACCGCAGCAAACCTCTATGTGGCGAGTGGTGCAACATTTGACAGCACTGCTACATTTAGTGCCAGTAGCAATGCAATTAAGTTGACATCAGCAACTTCTCAAATACAGGCATCGAATAGTGCGGGATATTTGGGTATATTTTCCACAGGATCGGGATTTCTCGTTGCTGGTACTCCTAGAATAATTTTGCAGGATGCCGACACAGATATCAGTGGCATCCCCAACATAAGCATTCTTCCGTCAGGCGACCCACCGAACACGCTGACGCTTGGAAGCGTATCCACCACTACAACCCTCAATGGAACCGTGGCTGGTGCTACATTCACGGGAAGACAGACATTCACGGGTGGCATCACCGCAGCGAACCTTTGGGTGTCCATGGGTGCGACCTTCGGCTCCCGTGCCTCGTTCTCGTCGGGACTGACCACGGCAAACCTGTTCGTCTCGGGTGGTGCGACCTTCGGTGCTGCGGTCAGCATCACGGGTGCCCTCGTCGCAACAGGAGCGACATTCATTTACAACATGAGCCTCGGAACGGACAAGAATTTGCTGAAGGATGCCACCTTCAAGGACTTCGGCGAGGTGTTCGGGTATCAGATCCGCAAGGAGATCAAAGATGTCAAGACCAGCAACAGATACTATGTCGATCTGTCGAGGGGCAACACCTTCTACCTAGACCTATATGGAAGCGACAACTCGGGAATACTCGGGGGATTTGCGCCTGGTGACATCCTGCCCTCCATCAAGGTTCCATCGACCGCATGGGCTACGGTTACCACGACCGTTGGTCTGACGGGTGCCACGGCATCCACGACCAACCAAGGCGGAACCATTGCGGCGGGACAGTTCATGTTCGGACCTGGCATCACTAGCACGGGATGCACCGCCGTCTCGTACAACTTGGGAACGGGAGTGATCGTACTCAGCAAGGCTGCGCAAGCGACCGTCTCCGACGCATACACCGCCTTCGTGCGGAACAACGGCGAGGGATATGGTATGGGAGCAAGCCCGATTCTCTCGACTCCATCGACACTCGCTCCCGCTAGGGTTCACTCGTTCACCCTCATCGTGGGTGCAACCGCATCGGCATCGATCACATGGCAGACGGGAGCAACCCACTACGGTCAGATCAAATGGCCTTCGGGAACGGCACCGACGCTCACCACGACGAGTGGAAAGTTCGATGTCTTCTCATTCCTCTCCTACGACTATGGTACGAGTTGGATCGCCTTCAACGCAGGACAAAACTTCTGATGGGAATGCTCGGTGTTACGGGTCGTGTGGCTTTGGCGAAGACGATGATATCGTCGGCAGATGTAACTCCTGCCGCTGTGAATTGGGCAGATGTTAGTTATTACGACATGATGAGTAGTATCGGCATTACTTCAAGACTAATAACAGCAATCAATCAAACAATTACTTTGCGTGTGGCATACACGCCTTTGAACGCAGATATGCTGTATTTATACTATCGAAAATCAGTGAGTGGTGGTTCTGATTCCACGGGAACAGATTACGGCGACCTTCCCAGTTTTACATTAATAAATACCAATGGAACATTCACAGTTACCACGGGTCAATATGTAGATTTTACATCCTATCCAGGCAACAGTTGGAGAGGATCTCCTTTATCAGCAACTGTTACGGTTACCAATATAACTGACTCAAATGCTGTTCTGGATACATTCACTATTACTGTCTCAAGTTAATATATGAAATACGCAGAATTATACAACCTCGAAATCGTGCAGATCCACAACGAACTTCCCCGAGCGTGGCGCAACATCTCGGGACTCTGCAACTACCCCGATGACGAACTTGCGGACCTCGGTTGGTCGGGCAACGGCGGGTGCGCCTTCTATCCCGTGGTCGAGGGTTCGCAGCCTTCCTACGACCCCAAGACACAGACCATCTCGTATCAGGATACGGTCGATGCGAACGCCAAGGTAGTGAACATGACTTGGTCTGCGGTGTTGTACTCGCAGGATCAGATCGACACAGAGTGGGCTAGGCTCCGCAGCCGCCGCAACTCACATCTCAAGGCTTGCGACTTCACACAACTCGCTGACGCTCCCCTGACGGCCGAGAAGAAGTCGGATTGGACTGCATACCGCCAAGCCCTCCGTGACCTACCACAGAACACCGTGAACCCCTTCGATGTCACATGGCCGACACAACCGAATCCGTGACATCGGCTTCTTCTACCCCTCGGCATCCTACACGGGCTACAACGAGGTCAAGAGCAGGAGAAGATTCGCTGTACTCGACGGGATCCCCGATCTAGGGGCATCGACCCTCCTCGACATCGGCTCGGGTCCATGCAACCTTCTCGGTTGGCTGAAGGACAACGGACACGAAACACACTACGAGGCTGTGGACATCCGTGAGGATTCCTTGCGCCTGTGCCCATGTCCGCCCACGCACACGCACACGGGCGTGCCCACCCACCCACGCACGGGCGCACGGGCGTGGGACATCGTCTGTCTCTTCGGGACCGTGACCTTCAACATCGGATCGGATCAGGAGGCGAACAGGCGGATGATGAGGGAACTCCTCATGTCCGCCCTTTTCCTCCACCCTAAACACATCGTCTTCACGGCGATCCGAAGCGACCGACTCGACGGGATCAACGCCATTCAATTGGTGGGATACGACAGGGAGGGAATCGAAGAACTCATATCCATGCTCTCGCCCGATTCATGGGAGATCCATGAGGAGCACGATCCCTACGAGTGGATCGTGAGGTGTTCGTTCGCTTCCGATAAATAGCCTCGTGGCACAAATCAAGTTCCTGCGCTCCTCCACGCCTGGAGTGATACCCACGGGTCTCACCTACGGGGAACTTGCCGTGAATGTAGCCGATCAACGGCTATATGTCGGGAACACGGCGGGAGATTCCATCCTCGTCCTCGGTGGTTCGGGAGGATCTGGAACGGAAACGACTTGGTATCTCACCACGCCGACCACCGCTGTTGACATCGCAGGTGTCCCCACAGGCACGACTTTCTCTGTGGGCACGAACGCCATATCCATACTCGAAGACATTCTCTATCCCGCCTCTCTTTATGGGACGGTCGATGGGGGAACCTTCGGATGAGAACTCTATCTTTTCTTCCTCGGGATTGATCAGGAAGAAGCGATGGTACGAGTCGATAAGTCCTAAATATCCAACATTCTAGGAGAAGTTACGCCATGAGCAACCCCGTTGGTCTCCCAATCCTTTATCAGCAGTTCATACACCTCAGCCGTTACAGTAGGTGGTTGTCCGAGAAGGGACGGCGTGAGTCTTGGGAGGAGACGGTTGATCGCTACTTCAACTTCTTCGACTGGCATCTCAAGGAGTACCACAACTACTCGCTGCCGCAGGAGACCCGTGAGGAACTCCGTCAAGCCGTCCTCAACCTTGAGATCATGCCCTCCATGCGCTGTCTGATGACGGCGGGCGAGGCACTCAAGCGGGACAACATCGCAGGGTACAACTGCTCGTACCTCCATGTGAACCGCATCCGTGCGTTCGACGAGATTCTCTATGTCCTCATGTGTGGGACGGGGGTGGGCTTCTCAGTCGAGCGTCAGTTCGTGGACAAGTTGCCGACCATCGCAGAGGAGTTCTCGGACACCGACACGACCATCGTGGTTGCCGACAGCAAGCAGGGTTGGGCGAAGGCTTTCAGGGAACTCATTAGCCTTCTCCTCGTCGGTCAGGTTCCCAAGTGGGATGTCTCCAAGGTTCGTCCTGCGGGTGCGAGGCTCAAGACCTTCGGTGGTCGTGCAAGCGGTCCCCGCCCTCTCGACGAACTCTTCAAGTTCACGGTCGAGACATTCAAGAAGGCGGCGGGTCGCAAGTTGACCTCCATCGAATGCCACGACATCGTCTGCAAGACGGCGGAGATCGTGGTGGTCGGCGGAGTTCGTCGTTCGGCACTCATCTCCCTCTCAAACCTCACCGACGAGAGGATGAGGGATGCGAAGAGCGGTGCGTGGTGGGAGGCGAACCCACAGAGGGCGCTCGCCAACAACTCAGTCGCCTACAAGGAGAAGCCCGACATCGGCATCTTCATGGAGGAGTGGGTCTCGCTCTACAAGAGCAAGTCAGGAGAGCGTGGCATCTTCAACCGTGCCGCAGCACAGAAGACCGTTGCCAAGTTGGGCGACCGCCGTGACCCGAACCACGACTTCGGCACGAACCCATGCAGCGAGATCATCCTCCGTGACCGTGAGTTCTGCAACCTGAGCGAGATCATCGTTCGTGAAGACGACACCCTTGAGTCGCTCAAGCGGAAGTGCCGACTCGCCGCCATCATCGGCACCATGCAGTCCACCTTGGTGAACTTCCAGTACATCTCCTCGGAATGGCGCAAGAACTGCGAGGAGGAGCGTCTCCTCGGCGTGAGCCTGACGGGAATCCTCGACAATCCCCTGCTCTACAACGATCTCCCGAACCTTCCGACCACGCTCGGCATGGTGCTTGACACCATGCGTGAGGTCGCCATCCGCACGAACAACGAGATGTCCCGCAGCATCGGGATCAATCCCTCGGCTGCGATCACCTGCGTCAAGCCCTCAGGAACGGTTTCGCAGTTGACGGACGCTGCTTCGGGTATCCATCCACGCCATGCCCCCTACTACATCCGCACCGTCCGTGCGGACAACAAGGATCCCCTCTGCGTGATGATGAAGGAACTGGGCTTCCCCTATGAAGCCGATGTGATGAAGCCCGAGCATACCATGGTCTTCTCGTTCCCGATGAAGTCGCCCGAGCATGCGGTATTCCGCAAGGACATGAACGCCACCGAGCATCTCGACCTGTGGCTCACCTATCAGCGACATTGGTGCGAACACAAGCCTTCCATCACCGTGACCGTCAAGGAGCATGAGTGGATGGATGTCGGTGCGTTCGTCTACAAGCACTTCGACGAGATCAGCGGCATCTCGTTCCTTCCGTTCTCCGACCACTCGTACCGACAGGCACCCTATCAGGACTGCACCGCTGAAGAGTACCATGCGCTCCTCGCCAAGATGCCGAAGGATGTCGATTGGAACCTTCTCTCAAAGTACGAGAAGGATGACAACACGGTCGGCAACCAGACCTTCGCCTGTTCGGGCGACAAGTGCGAGATCGTGGACCTCACGGCATCGGGTGCGTAACACATGGATGTCGTGATGTCCATCCTCTGGGTGATGTTCGTCCTGTACCTACTGTACGGGACGAACATGGTCTACGCTTACATGAGCAGGATGCCGTGGCTCGACCGATGGACGCAGATCAAGAGATACAAACAGTTCTACCGATGGTCGATCCCCTACTCGACCTTCATGCAGAACGACCATCCGTCTTTCTTGATCGACCTGTTCTCATGCCGCTACTGCCTTGGTGTGTGGCTTTCCCTGATCCCCTCGGCAATCGTGGGATGGGACTGGCTCCCGATGATCTATTTCGGATCGCAGTTGGGATGCTCTGTCTTCGTGTGGGTTCAGAATTGGTTCGCCGACTACAACACGGACATCGAGTTTTGAACGAGTTGACATTCGACAGCATGAAGACTCTCTTCGACTACATCCACTCACATGGAGGTGCGGATTCGGCTACGCATGGACAACTCGGCGACTTCTACAGGATGATGAAGGCGTACATCGATCCGAACACCTGCTCATGTAAGAAGGGCAGGAACGCATACAACAACATCCACTCCAAGTGCAAGAGCCTGACGGGACTCAAAGGCACGGCATTGGTGGAATCCCGTGCCCTATTCGACAACAGGATCGTCATCGTGATGGAAAAGGGTCACGAGGTCGCTCGGTTCTGACGCTGTTCGGGATCGGGCATAAATACCGTCAGAAAGGAGACAGCAACATGGACACAATCAAGGATTTCTTCGGCAGCGTCGGTTGGATCATCGTCGCATTCGTAGCGGGTGCCTTCCTCGGCGCTCCCCTGTGGATTTGGCTCAAGACCAAACTCAACTGGAACAAGTGACAGGTCTCCTTCGCCATGATCAACTTCAAGAGAATCCGATGGAAGAACCTGTTATCCACAGGTAATGTCTTCACGGAAGTACAACTCGACAAGACCGAGACGACATTGATCCTCGGCGAAAACGGCGCAGGTAAGAGTACCATTCTGGATGCTCTTACCTTCGTCGTTTTCAACAAGCCCTATCGCTCCGTCAATCTCCCGCAACTCGTGTCCTCCGTGAACGAGCGTGACTGCGTGGTCGAGGTCGAGTTCACGGACGGGAACTCCGAATACAAGATCGTCAGGGGTCAATCTCCCAAGGTCTTCGAGATCTGGTGCGATGACAAGTTGATGGATCAGGATGCGAAGTCGAGGGACTATCAGAAGTCTCTTGAGGAATCGATCCTCGGGATGAACTACAGGTCGTTCTGCCAAGTGGTCATCCTCGGATCCGCCAACTATGTCCCCTTCATGCGGCTTCCCGCAGCGGAGCGGAGATCGGTTGTCGAATCCATACTCGACATCGGCATCTTCTCGACCATGAACGCCTCCCTGAGGGAGCGCATCAGCGCAAACAAGGAGGAAATCCGCCATGCCGAGTCCGCTGTCGCCGTGGCACGGGAACGGGTCGCTCTCCTCCGCAGGATGGTCGAGGACGAGCAGAAGCGCAAGCAGCAAGATGAGGAGTGGGACAGTAAGCAGGTCGATGATGCGTCCAAGGCAATCGACGCTGCCCATGCTGCGATAGCGTCCGCATCCGAGGAAATATCGGTCCTCACACAGTCCGTCTCCGATGCCGCCTCGGTGAAGGCGAACGCCGAGAAATACGAGTCCCTACAGGAGAGGATGACACGGAGACTTGAGGCGATCAGGAAGGAGATTTCCTTCTATGAGGAGAACGACACATGCCCGACCTGTTCGCAGGGGATCGACGGGACTTTCAAGGAGTCCATGATCTCTGGTAGGAGGGAGAAGATCGCCAAGATGGAGAAGGCGGTCGCCGAGGTCGAGGATCAGATGGATGTCCTGTGGGAAAGGGGAAGGACGATCTCCGAAACGGTGTCCAAGATCAGGTCGCTCAACGCCGTGATCGTGTCGGGGAACAACGACATCTCCGCAGCGGAGAAAACCCTCAAGTTGCTCGCAGACAGGCGTGGTGCGGCGGTGCAGGACACGACCTCCGAACTCAATGATGCCATTCGGGCGGAGGAAGAGGCGGTTGACACCAAGCGTGAGTTGATCGAGGACCAGCACTACCTGTCCCTCGCCGCCACCCTTCTCAAGGACAGCGGGATCAAGACCCGCATCATCCGAAACTACATCCCCGTCATCAACGACACCATCAACGGCTACCTGTCGAGGATGAACTTCTTCGTGGACTTCAGGCTCGACGAGGAGTTCAACGAGACGATCAGGAGCCGCCACCGTGACGAGTTCACCTACGCATCGTTCAGCGAAGGCGAGAAGAAGAAGATCGACCTAGCCATGCTATTCGCATGGCGGAAGATCGCCTCCATGAAGAACTCCATCACTACGAACCTGCTTATCCTCGACGAGATACTCGACGGAAGCCTTGACGATCAGGCGACCGACTCCTTCCTCGACATCGTCAACTCCCTCGAAGCGAGGACGAACACCTTCATCATCAGCCATAAGCCGAAGGAAGTTCTTCAGGACAAGTTCGACAGGACGCTTCAGTTCGTGAAGCGTGGGAACTTCAGCCGCATGATGCCGTGATTACTCCGAGATGAGTCGGAGGTTCTTTGACACGGGGGGACTCGGTATGACGATTCCCGAAACAGCACTCATGTAGTTCTCGGTCAGGCTCTTCTTCGGAACCGCCATGAACAGTACCGACGAGATCGGGATCGCCACGGTCGAGTTCTCGCAGTAGGGAAGCCACGGCGCAAGTGCGATTTCGCCCTTACTCATCGGGATAAGGATGATCGGGTTCTTGATGTCGTAGCATCGGGAGCCGTGTTCGTCCTGCGAACACTTCGACAGTTGGCATTCGGCAAGGATTTCTTCGCCTGACATCAGGCGGAATAGATGGATGTTGCTCATGGTGTGGATACCTCACCTTTATTTAGGTGATTCCACCTTGGCTCCAGTATGGAGTCCGCTCCCTTTCCTTCGCAATTTTCTTGCGGGAGGGGGAGAGGTTGCGGTCATCCTTCCAAGAGGGCTTGCTAGCCAACTCGGGCTTCCCCGTTCGGAGGTCTAGCGTGTTCGTGACATGACCCCCGCCCCCACGGGCGACAGCCGTTGTCCACTCCACGAAGGACTTCACCATGCCCCTATTTAGAGGATCCCTTATCGGAGAACTTCAGCCCTTGGTACTCAGGGTACGCCTGACCGATGACCACGGATGCCCGTGACATGAGGACATCCACGCAGTCGGGGCATTGCAGCGTGTATTGCGGGATGGGGTCGGCGAGGGTGACATTCACCGTACCGTCCACATGGTTGATGTACGCCTTCATCAATGCGCCGTAGTCGCTGCTCTTGCCCGACTTCGGATCCGATATGCTTGCCGAAATGCGAGTCTCGAACACCTCGAAGTCGGGTCGCCGCTTGCAGCCCTGCGTTGCCACCGCCATCACGAGGGCGGTCGCCATGTAGAGAAGGACACGAGGTAGACGCATACTCTTATGACGGGTAAACTTCGGATGATTCATAGGGACAGTCTACCTTCAGAAGTCATCCTTGCATCGACTCGGTGTAGATTTCCCGCATTAAGGTCTTGAGCCTGACGGAATCGACGACACCATCCATACAGTCGATATCGTCGCAGATGAGGGTGAGGGTGTCCTTGGAGATGTCAGCCGCCGCCGTGATCCCTGCCGTGGCGTTCAGGTTATCGGATTCATCGACTATCGTCACCCCATGGACAGGGGCTTCGTTGAGCCTGTCGAGAAGGTTGTCGAACATGATCGGTCGAGTCTTCCCCTTGACCTGCATTCGCACGAAGGTGTTGGCGTAAGGCTTGCAGTTGTGGATGCCGTAGTCATGCTCCCTGTCTTCGTACACGATCTCGTGGAACATGGAACGGGGATTCTCCACGAAGTCCATGTCTCCCGTGTCAGGATCGAAGACATGGAATCCCTTGCGCTCCCCAAGATCCGTGAAGGTCATCTGATACTGTGTGCCGAGGTAGTGGATGTTGCCCTTGCTGTGGCGGCAATGGAAGTGTCCGCTGTAGACCGCCTTGAACCGTGAGAGGACATGGGCATCCATTCCCTCGTGATACTCCACCCCCCGAAGCACCTCGTAGCCGTTGATCTCGAAGTGTCCCATGAGGATCTCGACGGGGGCTGTCTGTATGAACTTGAGACACTCCTCGGCGTTGTCCTTCGTGATCCACGGGACTAATCCCACGGGTCGGTCGTCGAGGATGAAGACGGTCGGAGCCTCGTGTACGACGATGTTAGGGTACAGGCTGAACAGTTCCACGACCGAGTTGAGTCGGTTGGTGTTCTTGAAGAACACATCATGGTTCCCGAGGGTGATGTCCATGCGGACTCCCATCTCCCGCAGTGGGTCGAGGAACCTCGTCCTGACCTGATTGAGGGTGTGGAAGTTGATGAACTTGCGCCTGTCGAGGAAATCCCCGAGATGGACGATGCGGTTGATCCCGTGCCGCTTGATGTACGGGAAAAAGGTGTCCCCGAAGAACTCCATTGAGTGGTCGAGGAAGATCGGGCTGTCGTTCCGTACCCCGAAGTGGGTGTCGTTGATGACGGCAATCATGCGTCCTCCATCGAATCCTCTAGTGTGGAGGATTCCTTGACGGTCTTCTTCTTGACCATCTTCTTCTTGACCATCTTCTTCTTCTTCGATT
>Ga0114966_10003396_pt1 | contig 13983 bp, 8 predicted proteins | sample M_130207_XF_Meta_FD_87029 | JGI IMG/M metagenome (GOLD analysis project Ga0114966, IMG submission 87029) | Freshwater microbial communities from Lake Montjoie, Canada to study carbon cycling - M_130207_XF_MetaG | ecosystem: Environmental > Aquatic > Freshwater > Lake | place: Lake Montjoie... | reverse complement strand
TTATTTCACATTTACCCGAAACAAACAGACCCATGAGTCTTGCAGAAGGGTTTCGTTTTTTTTATCAGGGGTTTTCCGGAGGAGATTCGGCAGCGTATATTTTTCCTAATGAGAAAATCGTTGAGGAACTATTAAGAAAAATGAAAACAAAATCGGCTACAGGGGCAAGTGGTATTACCAAAATGCTCATGGCTTTTATGGATTCAAGCCACCAACGCACACGAATATCTGTAGGAATGCAGGATGTAGGAACTGAAAGGCTACCTCTTATTCTTGATACTATTCAAAAAAAGGCTGAAACACTTTTTGATACCAGCCGATATAAAGTAACCTTAACAGGTGCAAGTATTACTTTTCTTGAAGGAAGTCGCTTTATTATTAAGGGATTGAAAGAGAGCATATTATGGGCCTTTTTGCTAATAGCCTTGTGCATGCTTTATCTTTTTAAATCTTGGCGCATTCTGCTTTGCTCATTAATACCTAATGTAATCCCTCTTGTAGTTACGGCAGGCATTATGGGCTGGGTGGGGGTGCCACTGAAACCTTCCACTGTGCTGGTTTTTAGTGTGGCCCTGGGTATCGCAGTAGATATTACCATTAGATTCTTGGTTAATTATCGCCAGCAATTACCTAACTACCCCGATGTTCAAACCACTGTAAATGCCACAATATATCAAACAGGATTAAGTATAATATATACATCATTGGTTCTCATAGCTGGATTTGTAATTTTTTGTCTGAGTAGCTTTGGGGGCACCTTTGCATTGGGTTGGCTTACCTCTGTAACTTTGTTGGTTGCCACCCTTACCAATATCATATTATTACCTGTTTTAATATTAATTATAAGAAAATAAGAGGCAGTTGTTTATCTATTTTTCTTTAAATGCAGCAATTATTAATATTTTCCTGCCTTTAAATAGGTTTTGTTAAAGTTTCTTATTATATATTTGCCCACTATTAAACCAAATAAGCACATGAGAAAAATTGTAATGACCTTAATGTTTGCATTTGGCTTGGTAATAAGTGCTAATGCACAAACTACTGTTTCAGGTAGAGTTACCGATGCTAATGGAAAACCAGTACCAAATGTTTCAGTTACAGTGAAGGGATCCAAAGTTGGTACCTCAACTGCTGCTGATGGAACCTACAGTCTTACTGTACCAGCTTCTGCAAAAGCTATTGAATTTAGTTCAATTGGTTTTGAAGGGCAATCTGTATCGGTAGCTTCTAAGAAGTTTTCTCCGGTATTGGTAGCTAAAGATGCTCAAGGCCAGGAAGTTGTTATTACTGTTCCTTATGGTTCGGTAAAGAAGAAAAATTTTACAGGTGCTGAAAGCACTGTTAATTCTGCTACACTTACAAAGCAACAAGTAACTTCTGTTACTAAAGCCTTGGAAGGATTGATTCCAGGTCTTATTGCTACAAATGGTGGCGGACAGCCAGGTGATGATGCTAGCATCAGAATTAGGGGTTTTGGATCTATCAATGCTTCAAGTTCTCCTTTATACGTTCTTGATGGTATTCCTTATGACGGTTCTATTTCTTCTATATCAACTGACGATATTGAATCAGTAACAGTATTGAAAGATGCTGCTGCTGCTGCTCTTTATGGTTCACGTGCTGCAAATGGTGTGATCATGATCACAACTAAAAAAGGAAAGAAAGGAAAACCAACAATGACAGTTAACCTTCGTAAAGGGGTAATGACAAGAGGGATTCCTGAATATGACAGAGTGGGTGCTAAACAATATTATGAGTTATTTTGGGAGGCATACAAAAATTACAACATTGCTGCGGGTCTATCACCTTTAGCAGCTGCAGTTGGAGCTACAAATACGCTTGCTGGCCCAAATGGTCTTGTGTATAATTGTTTTAATGTTGCCGATGATCAATTAGTTGATCCTACAACAGGTAAATTCAATCCAAATGCTCAACAGATTTGGAATGACAACTGGGAAGATGCTTTGTTCCGTTCAGCTTCAAGAACAAATGCTACTTTCAGTATCTCAGGAGCAAACGAAAATCTAGATTATATGCTTTCTGCAGGCTATCTAAAAGAAGATGGTATCATGTTGAATTCAGGTTTAAAAAGATATAATTTCAGAACTAATATCAATTCTAAATTTTCTTCTTGGTTGAGTGCTGGTGTAAGTATGGATGCATCTTCAACGCGCAACGATTTTGCTACAAGCGGAGGAACGGGTGGTGCTAATCCTTTCTATTTCTCTAGATATATGGCGCCTATTTATCCAATTTATCTGAGAGATACTACAACAGGAGATTATCTTCTTGCTAATGGTCAAAAAATATATGATTATGGCAATTCTTCACAGATGGGTACAAGGCCCTATTTGGCTTTAGAAAATCCACGTGGTACTATTGAGTTGGATCAACAAAGAACAGATAACTTAAATGGTAACCTTAATACATATGTGGAAACAAAATTCCTTAAGTATTTTGCCCTTAAGGCTACTTTAGGTCTTAATTATTACAATGGTTACTCTACCGATTATCAAAATCCTTTCTATGGTGATGCCCAAGCTAATGCTGGAAGATCTACAAAGAGTTTGTATAATCAACTTTCTATTACTGGAAACGAGGTGTTATCTTATACAAGATCATTTAATAAGATGCATAATTTCCGTGCAATTGTTGGTCACGAGAATTATAAATTTAGATCTAATAATTTGAGTGCTAATTCAACTGGCTTCTTATATCAAGGCCAAACAGAGCTTAATAATGGAAGCGGTCCTTTTTCAAATCCTACTTCATCTGAAGATAATCAAAGGATAGAGAGTTATTTTACAAATGTTAATTACGATTACGATTCAAAATATTTGTTGTCAGCAAGTTATAGAAGAGATGGATCTTCAAGATTTCGTGATGATGTAAGATGGGGTAATTTCTACTCAGTAGGAGCAGGCTGGATTCTTACTCAGGCAAAATTCATGCAGCCAATCTTCGATAAAATAAAAGTTGTTGATGACATGAAGCTGCGCCTGAGTTATGGTGAGCAAGGAAATGAGGATTTAGGTTTGTTTTATCCTTATAAGAATTATTACTATGCTGATGGAACCGGTGGATATTCTACTCCAACAAGAGCAGCTAATCCTGATTTAAAGTGGGAAAAAAATAAAGTAACAAATATCGGATTGGATTTCACTATGCTTGATAAAAGACTGACTGGTTCATTCGAATGGTACAATAGAGTTTCAGATAATTTATTATTTGATGTGCCTTTGCCTCCATCAACAGGTTACTCTTCAGTTTACCAAAATGTGGGAACTATGAAGAACACTGGTATTGAGCTTCAGTTAGGTTATAATGTAATTGCTAAAAAATCATTTAATTGGAGAATTGATGTAAATATGACTCATTTCAAAAATGAGATCACTAAACTTCCTAAAGGCCAAGAAGCAACAGGAATTGTTACTGGAACTAAAAAACTTTTGGTTGGCCACAGTATATACGATTTCTGGATGCCTGAGTACGCTGGCGTAGATGCTGTTAATGGCGATGCCTTGTATTATATAGATGTAACTGATGCTGCAGGAAATGTTACAGGTAGAAGTGTTACAAATCAATATAGCAAGGCTTCATACGGATTCCATGGTTCTGCCGTTCCTAAATTTACAGGTGGTGTTACCAATTCATTTAACTACAAAGGTTTTGACTTATCATTCCTACTTACATTTTCTTATGGATCTTTATTCTATGATGGAAACTATGCAGGTTTAATGCAGCGTGGTAATAATATAGGAGATGCATTTAGTACAGATATTGAAGGTAGATGGCAAAATCCTGGAGATATAACAAATATTCCAAGATTACAATCTACAATTGCAAACCAGGATGGTACTTCTACAAGATTTTTGATGGATGGCTCATGGTTAAACATTAAGAATGTAACACTCAATTATACTTTACCACAGAGTTTGTTAAGCAAATATTCTGTAAGTTCAGTTTCTGTATTTGTGAATTTGGATAATGCGCTCTTGTTTACCGCTAAGAAAGGAATGGATCCTCAGCGCGCATTCAATGGTGTATCAGATCAGGTATATACTCCATATCGCACATTGTCAACAGGAATAACTGTTAATTTTAAATAATAATAAAATCAATTAATATATGAAAAAGATTCTCCTTTTCATTGCTTGTTCCGGACTTTTGTTGCTGGCATCTTCTTGTAAGAAGGATTACCTGGAAACAAATCCAAGTGACGCTGTCACTGAACAACAAATTTACAGTCAGTTAGCATCAGTATATGCTGCACTGCAGGGTACAACCAAAGAGTTGTTTGCATTTGGTACCAACGGAAGTTCACGCCATGATGGTTATGGTCAGAAATCAATAGATCTTCAATTAGATCTGATGGGTAATGATATGGTTGTTAATACTCAGGGTTATGGCTGGTACAATAGAATATATCAGTATGTTGAATGGAGTGACACCAGATCTCTGAGACCTTGTGATAATACTTGGTTCTATTACTATGATATCATTAAGCAGGTTAATAAAATCAATGCCATTATTGATGGAGTAGCTGATGCAACCCAGGATGATAAAGATAAGATTAGAGGTCAGGCTTTGGGCTTGAGGGCTTATGCTTATTACAATTTGATTAATCTTTTCCAGCAAACTTATTTTGGAAATGAAAATAATCTAGGTGTTCCTAAATATATAGCGGATGTTACCGAGGCTTCAGGCAGAGGTAAGGTTCAGGATATTTATGATTTACTTGTTTCTGACCTTACTACTGCAGAGACTTTGTTGAATGGAAAAATTCGTGCAGATAAATCTGAAATGAACGTAGATGTAATTAGAGGTTTCCATGCACGTGTGGCTCTTATGATGCATGATTGGGCTACTGCTGAAACATATGCTCACCAAGCATCTGTAGGTTATCCTTTGATGGGCCCTGCTGAATATGTTCAGATTGGTGCATTTTCTACTTTAAGCAATCCAGAGTGGATGTGGGGTTCTTCTATTCCTGAAACTGAAGCTACAATTTTTGCTTCTTTCTTTTCGCATATGGACGTAAATACAGGAGGTTATGCTTCTTTAGGCAGTCAGAAAAAGATTACTAAAGATTTATATGATCAAATTAGTGGTGGAGATATCAGAAAGCAGTGTTGGACAGCTCCAGGCACAGGTTCTGATCCTAATGTTGATTATAATCAAGTAAAACACCAAGTACCTAATCCAGGATCTTGGGCTGCAGATTATTTATACATGAGGGCTTCAGAAATGTATCTAATAGAAGCAGAGGCAATGGCGCGTCAAAATAAAGATGCTGAGGCTAAAAGCAAACTTGAGGATCTGATTTCTGGCTCTGGAAGATATCCTGCTTATAGCGCTCAATCGCTTACACATGATCAACTTATTGATGAAATTTTATTGCAAAGAAGAATTGAATTATGGGGTGAAGGATTTTCTTTGTCAGATATTAAAAGGAATGACCAAGGGTTAAACAGACCTTCAGGTACTGATAACCATGGCGGAACAAATTATAGTCCTGCAGTGTATACTACTGCACCTTTAGACCCTCGTTTCCTTATGCATATTCCTCAAAAGGAATTTGAGACAAATTCTAATTTGACAGCTCAAGATCAAAACCCATAATAACAAGTATTTCCTAATGGATAAATTATCATTTATGAAAAAAATAAATAGTTCACGAGTATTGTTTCTGCTGATGTTTTTTGCTTTAGCATTCAGTGCTTGTAAAAAAAATAATTTAGTTATTGATAAGAACGATGCAATCGCTCCTCCTTATGCCAAATTTGAAACTACTGATACTATCGTTAAGTATTTTGTAAGTCCTTCACAGGATCCAATCAAAATTCCTGTATCAATAACTCAGCCTTCATCTTCTGATAAAGTTGTAAATTTTACTTACACTTCAAATTCAGCTGTTGATGGCCAGCAATATACTGGTCAAAGTTCATTGACTATTCCAGCAGGTCAACTTATTGATTCACTTTCAATGACTGGAATATTTGCTGCTTACTCTGGTAGTAGGGTAGATACAGTGATTATCACAATCGATCCTTCTAGCGCTGTTCCAGCTTGTAGCTACAAGAATAAAATTTATGTAATTATTCGTAAAGGTTGCCCTGTTGTTACTGCTGATTTATTAGGAGATTATGCAACAACAACTGAGTATAGTCCATTTTATGGAAATTACACTTACTCTGCTCCAACAACGGTTTCAAGTTTCCAACAATTAACATCTACTACTGGGTTAATGACTGTTGATAATATTTGGGATTATGGATGGACTGTACAATTTGATGCAAATTGGGCAGATCCCACAAATCCAACATTGAAAGCTAGGTCAGCAACTGGACTTGATGGTGGTGATGGATTCCTTTATGAGGTTAGAGCATTTACTGCCGGAAATCTAGGAACATTCTCTGCGTGCGATCAAACAATTACTTTGAAGATGCAGATTAGAATAACAGATTCAGCTTGGGAAACTGTTCCTTACGTAGTCAATATGGCTCGATAATTACTATAAAGTTTTTTTAAAAGAGGTCATCTGAAAAGATGGCCTCTTTTTTTATGCCAAGCATTTATCGTATTGGTGCGTCATCATGCATTAGTTGACTTGGTCCGTGCCCTCACTTTATCGACTTGGTGCGTTCTCGCTTTATCGATTTGGTGTGTGTCCTCACGTACCAAGGAGGAGGTATACGGTTTTCGGTTCGTGAGGACACGAACCTATGCAGTTTGATGTGACTTGGAGAGTGTCTAACACACCAAGGACGAGGTGTACGGTTTTCGGTTCGTTAGGACACGAACCTATGCAGTTTGATGTGAGTTGGAGAGTGTCTCACACACCAAGGACGAGGTGTACGGTTTTCGGTTCGTTAGGACACGAACCTATGCCGTTTGGTGTGGACTCGATGCTAATTGAATTGGTGCGTGTCTACACGCACCAAGGAGGAGGTATAGGGTGTGAGGTCACGAACCTATGCCGTTTGGTGTGGACTCGATGCTAATTGACTTGGTGCGTGTCTACACGCACCAAGGACGAGGTATACGGTTTTTTCAGTTCGTGAGGACACGAACCTATGCAGTTTGATGTGACTTGGAGAGTGACTCACGCACCAAGGACGAGGTATACGGTTTTTTCAGTTCGTTAGGACACGAACCTATGCAGTTTGATGTGACTTGTTGTGTTCTCACTTTATCGACTTGGTGTGTGTCCTCACGCACCAAGGACGAGGTATACGGTTTTCGGTTCGTGAGGACATGAATCTATGCAGTTTGAAGTGACTAGGAGAGTGTCTCACGCACCAAGACAATGGCTAGCTAGCCCTATCGACAGGCTTCATGCTTTAATTTTTACTAAAAATTTAATTCTACTATCAAGACTAAAATTTCTTTTTACATCCTATGCAGCACCTATATTATTTTGTGAAATGGTTCGATCCTATAGAAAATCACATACAGAAATTGGCAAGATATATTTTTATACAGCTTCTATTCGAAAATGGTTTCCTATTTTCATAAATGATTATGCAAAAGAAATTATAGTTTCTACACTTAAGTATCTTTCAAATAAAAAAAAATTACTGTATTTGCATTTGTCATAATGCCGACTCATATTCATTTGGTCTTTCGCCAGGAGGATATGAATGGAAAAGAGATGCCTATAGGTAGTTTTAATAAATTTACTGCACATCAATTATTATTAATGCTTCCTGAATCAATAAAACAGGAACATTTTTCTGTAATTTATAAACGTTCTAATCATCAGATCTGGCAAAGAGACCCACTTGCTTTTGAGATTTATAGTAGAAAAGTTGCTATACAGAAAATTAATTATATTCATTTTAATCCTATTTCAAGGAGGTGGAAGCTTTCTAATGATGATTTGGATTATTATTATTCATCTGCTAGATTTTATGAAAATGGTAAGGATGATTTTGGCTTTTTAAATAATATTTTCATTGAATTTGATGGGTAGGAGTTGGATGTATGCATAGGTTCGTGAGGACACGAACCTATGCAGGTTAGTGTGTCTTGGTGAGTGTCCTCACTTTATCGACTTGGTGCGTGTCCTCACGCACCAAGGAGGAGGTATACGGTTTTTTCGGTTCGTTTGGACACGAGCCTATGCAGGTTAGTGTGTCTTGGTGAGTGTCCTCACTTTATCGATTTGGTGCGTGTCCTCACGCACCAAGGAGGAGGTATGTATAGTATACGTTTTTTTCGGTTCGTTTGGACACGAGCCTATGCAGGTTGGTGTGTCTTGGGAGTGTCTTCACTTTATCGACTTGGTGCGTGTTCTCACGTACCAAGGAGGAGGTATACGGTTTTCGGTTCGTGAGGACACGAACCTATGCAGTTTGGTGTGACTTGGTGCGTGTCCTCACGCACCAAGGAGGATGTATACGGTTTTCAGTTCGTGATGCGGAACCTATGTAGTTGGGTTGACTTGGTGAGTGTCTCACGCACCTATATTTTTAATTTTTTCTGCGAATTCAACCTCACAGATTAATAACTATTGCTTCTTAAATATTTCAGCTAGTTTTTTTTCAAGCATATTTTCTCTGAGTTCAAATGCTATTATTTTGCCCTGCGGATCTAGCAGCACATTATAGGGGATAGCATTGAATTGATATAATGAAACAATATTACTTTCCCAACCTTTCAAGTCACTCACTTGATCCCAGGTAAGATTATCTTCTTGAATAGCTTTTATCCAAGCATCTTTCTTATCATCAAGAGAAATGCCTATCACTGTAAAATTTCTGTCCTTATATTTATTATAAGCACTTACTACATTAGGATTTTCTCCGCGGCATGGACCACACCAACTTGCCCAAAAATCAACTAAAACATACTTACCCCTATAACTGCTTAGGGAAATAGCCTTCCCATTTATATCGTTAAGTGTAAAATCAGGGGCTTGGCTGCCGATAGATAAACCATTAGCTGATTCAGGCTTATTTTGAGCTTCAATCATTTTATTGATTTGGTCTGCCATTGCTGACACACCAGCATGCTTTGGGAATCTTTTTTTTAATCCGTCAACTGTAACTTTTAGGGATGCTGGTTCTATGCCTGTAGAGAAACCCAAGGCAAACATACTTACAACTGGGTCTGGTATTGTGTCAGCTGCTCTCAAAGTATAAGATCCAAAGCTTGTAGCCTGCTGCTCAAGTTTTGCAGACTCAATAATTAACAGGCTGTCACTGCCTCCAACCTTTAGACCTTCTACACGGTTATTGGTCTCCATAATTATTTTTTGTCTACTGTCAAGTTCTTTTAGGAGAGTGGTCAATCTACTATTTGCTGTTCCTGAAAAAGTATGCCCAGTAATTTCATCTTTATTGATGTCAGCATTAAAAATAATATCGGGTTGGTCGTTAATAAAAAAGTATACTCTTTCATTTTTTTCAAGTCTTAAACGAAAAAGTCCTTCCTCGTCAGCTTTCCCAGCAACAATAAATTTTCCATTTTTAATTATTCCAGTGTCAAGTACTTCAGGTGCCTGGTTTGTAAAGAATATCTGATCAAGATAAATAGTCTGATCTGGAATATTTTTTATCTCTCCTTTTAAATTAAAAGCCCATTGTTCTTTTTTGTCTTTACATGATACAAGGATAAGTAAGAGGACTGTTGAAATAATTAGACTAAATCTCATGTTTTTATTTTTATTGAGAAAGAAGTTCGCTTTCGCTATCTCTAAATATATTTATTTCTATTAAGTATGAAGCAAAAATAATGAAGAAGTTTCCCTTAATTGATTGTTTTTTAATAAAAAACCCTCGATTTTATTCGAGGGCTAGTTATTAAAATAGGTTATTTATAGATTGGCTGTTTTTAGTTTTTTCGGAAACTTAACTTCGTAAGTGATTTCTTTCCCATTTCTACTGGCTTTTATCTTAACAGTATCTTTATCCGGAGAATCTTTGAGTTCTTCTCTTGCCTCATCAGTATTGTTTATCTTTTTGCCATTAATCTCTGTAATGATATCATCTTTTAAAATACCTGCTGATGCTGATGCTGAATTTTCTTCAATCTCTAATACCTTAACACCATCTCCCTTTTCTGTATCCTGAATCTTTAATCCCAGTTTTGGTCTTTTTGCATTAGGGATTGTCATATTAAAGTAGGGAAGACCTTCTGTTATAGAAAGTTCTTCTTTGATGTCTTTACTTTCGGGAAGAATCAGGGAATTCATATTGCCCTCTGGAGTACTGAAATAAAAATTTCTTTGATTGGCTTCGGCTTTTTCACCAAGAATAGCCTTAGTTGTTTTTGTTTTCTTTCCTCGTATAAAAGATATAGTAATTTCTTCTTTAGGTTTTAACGCTGATAGGGTTGAAATTAATGATTGGGGCCCCTCTATTTTTGTATCATTTATTTTAATGATAACATCACCTTCTTGCAAGCCTGCTTTTTCGGCAGCACTCTCTTCACTTACATTAGTAATTTTAGCTCCTTTTTCATCGGTATCTGTAGCTACTCCAAGAAAAGCTCTTTTTTCACCTTTTTCTTCATTTTCAAAAAAAGGCAACCCTTCTGCAAATCCATTCATTTCTCCATTCATAATTATCTTATTGCCATCACTGATAATTATTCTCTTTTTCTTCACTGAAATATTGTCATTATTTAATTCGCTAAGAGGTTTGCCGTTCACAATAACCTTGTCTCCATCAATTTGGATAGTGACATTAGCATTTTTATCCCCATCTTTCTGTATAATAATTTGTTGCGACTCTATTTTTTTGGATGATTTGTCATCTTGTGAGAAGGCATGATTAGATATCATTCCTATGAGTATGAAAAAAGCTATTATAATCTTTTTCATTTCAATACTATTTAATGTAAGAAATATTTAATGAGTCAAAATTATGATGAAAAATTAATTTCTAAAAATTTAGAAATTACATTGATAGCCTTAACAAATCATTATAAATAATTGGTTATTAAGAAGTAAGTAAGGATCTCACTTTTTCTATTACTTTATTAAGTTGAGAAGCATCCTGTCCGCCGGCTGTAGCTAGTGTTTTCTGACCACCACCACCACCTTTGATTATTGTACTCAGGTGTTCCTTGATGACTAATGAAGCATCTATATTTTTAGCAGCAGCAACTGTATCACTGATACTTAAGGCTATAAAAGGTTTCCCTCCTATATTAGCACACAATACTACAAGGTGATCGTTGATATGGTGTTTAAGATCAAAGCAAAGTTTTTTCAATGCATCAGGATTGCTTACTTCTACTATCTCGCCAATAAATGAAATGTTATCTATTATTTCATCTTTTTGCATAAGTTCATTTCTTATACCAACTAGTTGTCTGGCTTCTAGAGATTCAATATGTTTGGATAAAGAACTATTTTCCTTCAATAAGGCTTCAATTGATTTAAGAATATCTTTCGGATTTTTTAGGGCTTCTTTAATCTGATCAATCAATAAAGATTGTTCGCTCAGTATTGTCTCAGCTGCCTTTCCACATACTGCTTCAATCCTTCTCACGCCGGCAGCTACTGCCGATTCTTGCTCAATTTTAAATAATCCTATTTCGCCAGTATGACCTACATGAATACCTCCGCATAGCTCGATAGAATAATTTGGATCTATTATTACAACGCGGACTACATCGGCATATTTTTCTCCGAATAATGCCATGGCTCCTAATCCAATAGCTTCCTCCTTCGGCATGCTTTTAATTATAACAGGAATATTTTCTCTTATTTTTTCATTTACTAATTTTTCAACTTGTTTTAATTCTTCATCACTCATTTTGGCAAAATGTGAAAAGTCGAAGCGCAGGCGCTCTTCATTTACCAGACTTCCTTTTTGTGCTACATGATTGCCTAGCACATTTCTAAGTGCAGCATGCATTAGATGAGTAGCACTATGATGAAGTGATATTTCTTTCCTGCGTTGTGCATCTACTATTGCATGAATACTTCCAGTGAGTTTTTCAGGAGAACCTTCAATGAAATGTATAATGAGGTCGTTTTCCTTCTTCGTATCAATAACTTTTATCTTGGTGCCATTTGATGAAAGGTATCCTGTGTCACCAACTTGTCCTCCGCTTTCTGCATAAAAAGGAGTTTTAGCCAATACTAATTGATAGGATTCTTTTCCTTTGGACTTTACTTTTCGATAACGAAGCGCTTGGGTTTCTGTTTCTACTGATTCGTATCCAACAAATGAAGAAGTATTGCCTTCATTTAACTTTACCCAGTCTTCAGTTTCAAGTGAAGTAGCAGCTCGGCTTCGGTCTTTCTGCTGTTGCATTTCCTTTTCAAAACCTGCTTCATCTAATGAAAATCCATTTTCATTAGCAATGAGCCTAGTGAGGTCTAGGGGAAATCCATAGGTATCATATAATTCAAAAGCGGCAGGACCTTGTATAGTTTTGTTTTTTGTTGACTGAGTAATAATGTCATCAATTTTTTTGAGTCCCTTATCTAATGTTCTAAGAAAAGCTTCTTCCTCCTCCTTAATTACCTTACTAACAAATTCTTCCTGTTTAATAAGTTCAGGAAAAACATTTTCGAATTGCAATGCCAATGAAGGTAACAGCTGAAATAATAAAGGCTGCTTGTAATCTAGGTATGAATAATAATATCTTACTGCTCTTCTCAGTATTCTGCGAATAACATAGCCCGCGCCCGTATTGGACGGAAGCTGGCCATCGGCAATGGTAAAACTGATAGCTCTTATATGATCAGCTATTACTCTAAAAGCAATGCTTTCCTTATCAGTACCTGCTTGATATTTTTTTCCAGATATTTTTTCAGTAAGTGAAATAGTGCCAGTAAAAATATCTGTATCATAATTACTTTGCTGTTGCTGGAGTACTCTTACTAATCTTTCAAATCCCATGCCCGTGTCCACATGACGTGCAGGAAGCAGTTCCAAGTTGCCATCTTTTTTACGGTTGAATTGAATGAAAACGTTGTTCCAAATCTCAATTACCTGCGGATGGTCATTATTTACCAGCGAACTCCCTGCTACTTTTTTCTTTTCTTCTTCGCTTCTACAGTCGGCATGAATTTCGGTGCAAGGACCACAAGGACCTGTATCGCCCATCTCCCAAAAATTATCCTTTTTATTACCTCTAAGAATATGATCCTTTGCAACAAATTTGCTCCATTCATTTGCACACTCCTCATCTGCAGGAATACCCTCTTTTTCATCGCCTTCAAAAACTGTTACATACAGATTCTCTTTGGGGATTTTAAAAATTTCAGTGAGTAATTCCCAGCTCCACGCAATAGCTTCTGTCTTAAAATAACCCCCATTTTTACCTGAAGGATGGCCAAAACTCCAGTTTCCAAGCATTTCAAACATGGTATGGTGGTATGTATCTACGCCCACTTCTTCCAAGTCATTATGCTTGCCGCTCACCCTAAGACATTTCTGGGTGTCTGCCACGCGGGCCGATGGAGCTGTTTTATTGCCAAGAAAATAGTCCTTAAACTGGTTCATGCCAGCATTGGTAAAAAGCAGGGTAGGGTCATTTTTAATTACTATAGGAGCCGAAGCAACTATTTCATGTTGTTTTGACTTGAAAAAATCAAGGAAAGCGGTTCTGATTTCTCCTGCAGTTAATATATCCTTTCCAATTTTAGGGGTATTTTTATCCGTCTGTTGCATTATGATCAGCTTAGCGGGTGCTGTCTCTTTTATTAATTAACAATCTATATTTGTAGGCAATCTGCCTTTTGTAAAGGTAGAGTTTTTATGCATTAATTAGGGTTACTTAGGCCAGAGGATGGTCGTTTTTTAGCTATAGAAAGGAATGAAAAAAGTAAAATATTTTTATAATACCCAAACGCTCCGCTACGAAAAGCTGATAACTCCGCTACGTGTAAAAATGCTGCGGTTTTTTGGTATTCTTTCGGCTCTGGTGGTAAGTTCTGTCATTATTATCTATCTGTATAATCGTTTTTTTCCAAGGCCGGCTGATATTGTAGCAAATAAGCGATTTGATTTATTGAAC
>Ga0114966_10003395_pt1 | contig 13984 bp, 12 predicted proteins | sample M_130207_XF_Meta_FD_87029 | JGI IMG/M metagenome (GOLD analysis project Ga0114966, IMG submission 87029) | Freshwater microbial communities from Lake Montjoie, Canada to study carbon cycling - M_130207_XF_MetaG | ecosystem: Environmental > Aquatic > Freshwater > Lake | place: Lake Montjoie... | reverse complement strand
GTGGTCTTTGCGGCCGATGTTGCTGACGCTGGATCAGCCAAGGTGATTTGCGCTGCAGGAGCCCGATCGACGCTCTTCTATGTGGGCATGCCTTCGGACAGCGTTCCGGACATCATGGCGGCCTGGCTGAAGGCCGTGGGCGATCCCAAATCAGCAGCTGATGCGCTGCGCCTGGTGGTGACGCAACGGTTGGTGCGTAAGTTGTGCTTGACGTGCCGCGCTCCGTATGCGCCGAATCCAGCAGAGCAGAAGATGCTCGGCATTTCTGCTGGGAAACCTGTGCAGATTTATAAGCAGAGTGGCAAGGTGCTCATCAAGGATCAGCCGGTTGATTGCCCGACCTGTAAGGGTGTTGGGTTCCTCGGCTGCTGTGCAGTGGTCGAGGTACTGCCGCTCGATACAGACTCGCGCGCATTGCTTGCTACTGGAGATGTGAAGGGCGCATACATGCAGGCGCGGCGCGCCTTCAAGTGCCCTTCGCTTCAGGACGCTGCACTCATCAAGGTGCGTAACGGCGAGACAAGTTTCGACGAGGTGAAGCGCATCTTTGCTCCACCGCCAGCGGCTGCTGGAACAGTTGTGGCGGGCGCGCCGAAGCCAGCCTCTGCCCCTGCCACCACTGTGCCCGCCAAGACCAACGGCACAACCCCCGGCCCCAAGAAGCAATGAGGACCACCCAGTGATCATCTCTTTCATCGCAATTGCCTCCATACTCCTGATCACCTACTGGTGGTCGAACAACGGAGCGTTCAGCGCGCTGGTTCACTTCTTCTGCGTTGTGACATCCGGAGCAATTGCCTTCGGCGTGTGGGAGCCACTCTCATATCGGATGCTCAGTAGCTCAGCGGGTGAGTATTCCAAAGGTCTGGTGCTGATTGGCGTATTCGTCAGCTTGCTGGCGGTACTTCGAATCTTCACTGATCGATACATCCCGATGAACCTCTCTATTCCGCGGATGGCGGATGTCGTCATTGGCGCGGGATTTGGGCTTGCTTCGGGCCTTCTCTCGGTTGGACTGCTCACTATTGGTATGGGATTCTTCCAGTCGACAGTGACCATTGGTGACTTCACTGGATGGAGTCGTCGCAGCGACGTAGCGAATGCGCCTGCCATCGGTAGCGACAACGCGCCACTCCTCAAGATTGCCGATATTGCTGGTGGATTCTTCTCCTATCTGTCGTGGGGTCCGTATACCCCGTGGCTTGGTGGGGGAACCATTGACACGCATATGCCGCAGTTAGTGCGTACGGCGGGATCGCTGTACCGCGATTCGTACGCTGACGGTCTCGCTCGGGTCTCGGTGCCCCCGGAATCCGTCAGTCAACTCAAGCTCTTTGACGTACCCGCCATGCCGCTCAGTGCGGGCGTTGGTGCCAAGCCAGTGGCGTCGTGGGCCGTGCAATTCACCATCGCCCAAGACGGCTTCGATGGAGGCGGTCAGCAGTTCCTGATGACCGGAGCGCAGGCTCGCTTGATCGGCGATGGCAAGGGTAGCAAGGGAACAGTTTCCTACCCCGTCGCGTGGCGTCAGAACGCCAAAGAAGGCGGCGAGCGGATGTACTTCTTCAACTCCCCGTCCAATGTCATGACCTCTGTTTCGGCGCAAGGTGAAGGCACTTTCTACGTGTTCTTCCCAAAGTCGGACCTGGGCGCGCAGGCTCCCAAGTACTTCGAACTCAAGGGCGTGCGATTCTTGGCTCCACGCCCAGTCGCGGCGCCGGACTTCGCCGGTGGCGGGCCCATCGACAGCGGCACAGCCAAGGTTGTGGACGACGGCGCAGCAACCAACATCGACGCACTGATTGAATTCCCCGATCCCAAGTACGCCATCGGTGGCGTGACGATCAACTCGAATGACAAGGGAGCACTGCTGATTGATGGGAACAACTTCATCATTGGCGGCGAACAAAAGTTCCCTCGCAATGGCGGTTCCAACGTTTCGGCCGATCTGCGCGTTCGTGGCTTCCAAGTGACCAAAGGACAGCGCTTGCTCCGCCTTGACGCATCGGCGAAGGAGGGCGGCGTTCGCATCTTCCCTGACCTCAACGAGTGGGTTCGAACGGCTGGAGTGGATGCACAATCAGCGCGCGTAGCTGTCATCGATACCAACGGTGCGAAGTATTTCGCAGTGGGCATGGTCGAAGATGACGGCGACTGGGTGCTCGTGCGAAGTATGGGAGGCAAGCCGCTCACTCTCAAAGACATTCCGATCCAGCCTCTTGGTAGCGGCAAGACACTGATGCTGCACTTCCGATTGCCGGCAGAGACCGTCCTGAAGGGTCTTATCTTGACCAATGGCAAGGAAGACCGCCTCGTCAACACCATCACGGTTTCATCGCCGAAGGACACCAATTGATGACCAACACAAACAATCCAGCGACCGTCGACAGCGCTCCTCGCGAGCGTGCTCTTCGTTCGAAGCGTTCGACCATTGGTGTAGCTGTGTTGCTCGCCAGCATCGCCTGCGGCGCGACATACGCCATGCAAGCACCTGCTGACCCAACTGTTCCACCTCAGCCCGACAAAGGCCTGAATCTCTATAGCCCGGTGGGCGGATACGCGCTGATGGCAATTGCAACTGCCGCTGTCATCGCAGTGAACTTGATGCCTGCGAAGCGTGGACATCAGGACTAACGACGCCGAAGCTCTTCGACCGCTCAGCGACTTTGCGAATCATGCCGCTGAACATCACGGCGTGCACCGGGTACAGCACGTACCAGTACAGGAACCCGAACAGCCCCTTCGGTTCGAAGAATGCTGTCTGTAGAAGTTCGGTCTGACCGTTGTCGGCCGGACGCGCCTCAAGTTGCAGCCACGCGCGTCCGGGGACCTTCATCTCCGCACGGAGTCGAATCAGTCGACCGGGCTCCACCTGCTCAACGCGCCAGAAGTCCAGTGTGTCGCCCATGCGTAGATCGTCGGGGTCACGTCGACCGCGCCGCATGCCAACGCCACCAAGGAGCCGGTCAAGGGTGCCGCGGATCTGCCATGCCCAATCCATGTACAGCCAGCCGCGCGCGCCACCCAGCCCCGCAAAGCTGCGGTACACGGCATCTGCGGACGCATTCACCATCAATCGCCGCCGTTCCAGGATCATGCCTTGGGTGCTGATCAGGGCGACGGGCGTTCGGTCGCCTTGACTAGAAACCAGTGCGTCGCTCCAAACGGTTTCGACTTCGTTGCTGTCGATCTTTCCCAGAGCAAGCCGGAGGGCACTTTCGTAGTCCATGGGCTTGATGTGCGGGAACATGGTGAGCGCGGACGGATCGTGCACGATCACCTCATTGCCGAGTCCCTTGATGAGTGGCTGTGCGATATCAGCAGGAATCGGCGTCACCAGGTGCACCCAGTACGAAGAAAGTCGCGGAGTCAGTACTGGCACTGCAATCAAGCGGCGCGTCAGCCCGCGTGCACGCGCGTAGCCGGTCATCATGTCCGCGTAGGTGACCACGTCGCGGCCACCAATCTCAATGATCTGCCCGACACTTGCCGGACAATCAAGCGCTGCCACCAGGTAATCCAAGACGTTTCGAATGCAGATTGGCTGCGTTCGGGTGAATATCCAGCGTGGGCAGATCATCACTGGAACGCGTTCGGTGAGGTAGCGAATCATCTCAAAGGAGAGACTGCCGGACCCAACCACTACCGCGGCGCGGAATTCAGTAACGGGCACACCGGCTTCACGGAGCGCGTTGCCGGTTTCATGACGCGACACCAGGTGTGGCGAAAGATCGGGGCTCTCTTCGCCAAGACCGCCCAGGTAAATGATGCGCTCGACACCTGCTGCACGCGCGGCGCTGGCGCAGTTGCGTGCGGCTTGATTATCGCGCTCAGAGAAATTGCTTCCGCCCGCCAGGCTGTGCACCAGGTAATAGACAACACTGACGCCCTGCATGGCGGCCGCAAGCGTGTCCGGGACCAGCACATCGCCCTGCACTACTTCAACGTCCTTCAGCCACGCGCGACCTTGCAGGCGCGAAGGATCACGCACCAGGCATCGAACCCGGTGGTTTGCAGCTAACAACCGCGGGACGAGGCGTCCGCCAACATAACCAGTGGCGCCAGTAACAAGGATGAGGGATCCGCTATTCATACTGAACGGCTTCGCTGGAATACCGGTGTTGGATGCTGCGCCAACGATTACACCTTGGCTGCAACCGCAGTTTCTTTGAGCCAGCGTTCCACGTAGTGAATATCGTGGCTGCCGGCGCGGAAATCGGGGTGATCAAGCAACTTCAGGTGCAGCGGAATGGTGGTCTTCACGGGACCGATCTTGAACTCGCGCAAGGCGCCCTTGAGGCGCTCAATGCATGTGGCGCGATCGGGCGCGTGGACGATCAGTTTGCCGATCATCGAGTCGTAATTCGGTGGAATGCGATACCCAGCCCGCGCATGACTATCAAGTCGAACGCCTGGGCCGCCAGGCGCGGCGTAGGTTTCAATCAGGCCTGCTTGCGGCATGAAACCGCGGTCAGGATCCTCTGCATTGATTCGCACCTCGATGGCGTGACCATTGATGTGAATGTCCTTCTGCGTGAAGGGCAACTCTTCACCTGCAGCCACGCGAATGCCCGTCTTCACGATGTCCACTCCAGTGATCATTTCTGTCACCGGGTGTTCAACCTGAACGCGGGTATTCACCTCAAGCATGTAGAAGTTCTGGTGGCGATCCATCAGGAACTCAACGGTGGCAGCGCCGGAATACTTCGCTTCACGAATGAGCGTCGCCGCACTTTCGCAGACGCGGTCGCGCTTCTTCGGGTCAACCCCGGGAGCTGGCGCCTCTTCGATGAGCTTCTGATGGCGACGCTGACTTGAACAATCGCGCTCATAGAGATGCACGGCGTGGCCATGCTTGTCGCCCATGGTCTGCACTTCGAAGTGCCGCGCGTTCTCGAGGAATTTCTCCACGTAGACGCCGCCGTCGCCGAATGCAGCTGCAGCTTCCTGACGAGCAGCGTCAATGCCGGCACGCAATTCCGCTTCATCGCGGGCAATACGCATGCCGCGCCCACCACCGCCGGCGCGGGCCTTCACAATCACCGGATACTCAATTTCAGCGGCAACCTTGACGGCTTCATCAATATCTTCAATGGCATCTTCGGTGCCTGGAAATACTGGAGTACCAGTCTGACGAGCGAGGCGTTTGCAGTTGACCTTATCGCCGAGCGCGTTCATCGCTTCGGGGCTTGGTCCGATGAACTCGAAGCCCGATGCGCGACACACTTCTGCAAAGTGCGCGTTCTCACTCAGGAATCCGTAGCCCGGATGAATCGCTTCCGCGTGGCTCACTTCAGCCGCTGCGATGATGCGCTCAATCTTGAGATACGACTCCTTTGACGGTCCCGGTCCGATGCAGATGGTGCGATCGGCTTGCTCGAGCCATGGACCACCCTTGTCAGCGGATGAATAGACGCACACGGCTTCCACGCCGAGTTCGCGACACGCGCGAATGATGCGGAGGGCAATTTCGCCGCGATTGGCGATGAGTACACGCTTAAACATGGCGGGTGAGATCCTGAAAGGCGCGCGAGCGCGCATGACGCGAGGCGGGTTCAGCTCGGCTTGATCATGTACAGCGGCTGGCCGAATTCAACGGCTTGACCACTCTTGACGAGTACTTTGGCAATGGTGCCTGAGTGCTCGGCCTTGATCTCGTTGAAGATCTTCATCGCTTCTACAAGGCACACCACCGAGTTGGGGCCGACTTCGCCGCCAACGGAGACGAAGGATGGCTTGTCCGGGCTTGGCGACGCATAGAAAGTGCCGACCATCGGGCTTTCGATGGCGACCAATCCGGCGTCTTCGGTTGCGGCATGCGCAGCAGCAGCCACAGGGGCTGAAGCGACCGGCGCGGCGGCGGCGTGATGGACGGCAGGTGCCGAGTGGTGGATCACTTGCGGCGCCACTTGGGCTGTGGCGCGGCGGATGGTGACCTGCTCTTCTTTGTCGCGCAGGTCGAGCTCGGTGAGGTCGCTCGTCGTCATGAGGCGAACCAATTCCTTCAACTTTCGAATGTCGATCATGGGGGAGGGATTGTAATCGATAATGACCCGATTGTGGGTCGATCGTGGGCTGAACGAGGTGGGATCTGAGAGGGATCCCCCGTAGATCAGCGCCCGAAACCCCGATTACTGACGACTTTCGGGTTTGCCGCCAAAGGGGGCCATGCAGCGCGGCGGGCCGAGCACTTCCCGCAAGATCAGCGCACGGCGGATGCCAGCGCGGTCTCCGAGCAGTAACTGCGCTCGGACCGGGGTCGCCGTTCGGGGGGATCCGATGCTGTTGGCAGTAATCCGTGAAGAGATAACAGCGGGCGACGCAGTGGCCTTTGGTCGCGCGAGCGCCACCTCAAGGGCGAGCCGCTGGACCACTGGCGGAGTTGGGCGCTGTTGCGCAGTGATGCGAGCCTTCTCTGCGGCAACTTGCTGTTCAAACAAACGCGCTTCCGCCTGGCGACGACGTGCTGCAGCTGCTTGCAATTCACTATCGCGAATCTTGCGTCGCACGGTGCCGCGCGCGTCGATTGCTGCGGCGCCCCCGGAGCGCTCTGGCGCGGGCGTTGCGCGTGCGGCTGTTGCTGTCGCGCGCATCTTCGGAGGCGCATTTCCAGGAGTATTCCGCACAAGGGACGCCTTGCGGGTCGCGGGAACGCTGGTGCTCGGACTGGTTGCGCGTGCCAACGCGGCGGCTGCCTTCGCCGCTTGGCGTTCCTTGTACTTCTTGGCAATCGCAATTCCGGCGTTGATCACCAGAACGATTACAAAGATGATGAGTTCGGTCTGCTTCATGGCGTCGGTGCTGGAAGGATAGCGCGGTAATCGGCGACTGCAATCGGGCCATGTGCGCCAACGGCCTCGGCCACGGCGACCCCAAGCAAACCTGGCAAGGCGCTGGCCGTTAGAAGCGCGGCCGCCTCGCCGAAAGCCCGGGTTTGCCCGCCCGCAATGCACCACAGGTCGTCGCCGATAGCGGATGCAACGGCAAGGTCATGGGTGGCTGCCAAGATCGTGGCACCAGCGGCGGCTTCGGCGCGTACTGCACGCACAATCGCCGCTGCTTCCGGCGGGTCCACCGCGGCGAATGCCTCGTCAAGCAGCAGCACCCCGCCCGGCTCATGCTGGGCCAACGCGCGCGCCACTGCCACGCGCTGCTGCTGACCGCCCGAGAGCGAGTGGTATGGCCGATCGGCAAGCGCGGCGAGGCCAACGCGTTCCAATGCTCGTGCCACCCGCTCGGCACTCTGCGGTCGAGCAACCCGACCGAGTGCGGCAACGTCGCGCACGCTGAACGGCGCGCCAACGTCGGGCCGTTGCGCCACGAGTGCAATGCGAGCCGCGCGTTGCGGCGCGCTGAGTGCGTGGGCCGGCTCACCATCAATCAGAACCGCTCCGGTATCGGGCGCTAGGAGACCGGCAGCCAATCGCAGCGCGGTGGTCTTGCCGCCACCATTGGGGCCAATGAGGACGGTGACTCGACCAGCACGCGGTGCAATGTTTCCAACGGACAGCTCGAACGTTCCGCGGCGCAACACAGGCGATTGAAAGACAAGCGTTGTCATCGCGGCCACGCTCCGGATGTCCTGCGCAGGAGAACTAGGAATGCACCGCCACCAAAGACCGCGGTCACCGCGCCGAGCGGAAGTCGACCGCCGCCGATATCGATCCACTGCCGAAGTGCGTCAGCACCAATGAGGAGTCCTGCGCCCGCGACTGCAGCGCCGACAACCAGCGGCCGGTTGCGCGGGCCGACAAGCGCGCGTGCGCAATGCGGCGCAAGCAAGCCAACGAACCCAATCGGTCCGCACAGGGTAACGCTCGCAGCCGTGGCGACGCCGCAGCCAAGGAACATGGCGGTGCGCATGGGCGCAAGCGGAACGCCAACGGAACGCGCTTCATCGTCGGAAAGTGCGGCAGCATCAAGGCGGGAGCCCCAGGCCGCCGCCAATGCAGTGAGACCGCAAGCAGTGACCGCGCATGCCACAAGCGCGCCGGGGTCCGGGACATCAGGAATCCGACCGAAGAGCCATCCGGCGAGTAAACCCCGGCGATCAGGGGGCAACAATGACTCAGCAACAGTTGAAAGCGCGCTGGCGATCGCTCCAACAATGACGCCGCTGAGAATGAGTGTCACCGGGTCGATGACCCCGCCGCGCCGCGCAAGTAGCAATACAAGACCAAGTGCAACGAGCGCGCCAACGAGTGCGGGCACACCGAGTGCAGCTCCGAGCGGTGCCGCCAAGCCTGCCCATGCGGCGGCGAGTGATGCAATCGCTACTCCGGCTCCTGCGCCGCTCGTCACGCCCAACACAAAGGGCGACGCGAGCGGATTGCGCAACAGTGTTTGCATGATGGCGCCGGAAACGCCGAGCGCGGCGCCCGTGGCGGCGGCGGCGAGTACGGCATCGATGCGGAATTGTCCGAGGGTGGCGCTCGGCCAGCCAAAGACGAACGTTCCATCGAGCGTTCGGACAAGAAGTAATCGCGCTGCCACCACTGCAAGCGTTGCGCCGCACACGACGGCGAGGCCGATCATTGGTCGGCGAGCCGTCACTTGCGGGCTCCTGACTGGGAAGCGGTGATGGCACAGATGGCGTCATCCGCACCGCGCAGCGAAGCGGGGCCGCTCACCAGCATCCGCGCGCTTGGCTCAAGTAATTCAGGCGCATCGATCGCAACGAGCACGGCGCTCGCATCCTTCATCCACTTCGGAATGCCGCTGCGGCCGATGGAAACTATCGCCGCTGGTGCGAGCCGCACTACGTCTTCTGCGGTGATCGCCGGGTAGCCGGACATGCGCACTGCGTTCACGCCGCCCATGGAGACCCAGAGATCGTCAACATAGGTGCCGGTTCCAAATGCCATCGGCGGATCAACCGAGAACAGGAACAGTACCGGCCCATTGGCGCGGACCGGCGCGCGCACGGCCTCCGCGTGTGCGGTGGCAATGTGTGTTGCCGCGTCGGGCGCTCCTGCGATGCCGCCCGCCGCGAGCAGCGCGGCAATGGGCGCGAGGCTTGCCTGGACATCCGACACACGATCGAAGTGCCAGGAGCGGACTTCGGCGCCGACCGAATGCGCGACGGTTTCGAGGGCCGGATCAGTCGCGCTCGACTGTCGGATTACGAGCGTTGGGCGCAGCGCGGCGATTGCTTCCAAATCGCGGTCTTCAAGCGAACCAACGATGCGCGCATCGGGCGCTTGGGGTGTTTCGCACCACGGGGTTCGGCCCACGATGGCTGCGCCGCCCCCAAGTTCACTGACCGTGCGAGTTAAGGCCGGGCTCAGGGAAATGATCCGCATGCCAGCGGGAGTGGCGGGCGGAACGGCGGGCGATCGACCACATGCTGCCATGCCGGCAAGCAGAACCGTGCATGCAAGCCGATGAATGATGGAAGTCCGCGTGGGCACGAGTCGAATCGTACGCCGTGTTCGCCTGAATATTTCCACCCAAGCGACCCGGTTCCCCGTTACCCTTCTCCCCGATGCCCGGATTCCTTGCCACGCTTCGAACCCTTTTCCTTGGCGGCGATGAATCGACCGCCCCGCTCCGTCGCACCAGCGCCGATCGGATCGATGCCGTGGGCACGATGCCTGTACCTGCGGACTCGCAGGAGATCGTGACGATGGCACGCGAGTTTCGCATGTTCCTTGACGTTCAGGACCAGCGGCAACAGGAACTCGCCCGCGTTGTTGCAGCGCTCCCGCAGAGCATGGGGTCGCTACCAGAACTGGTTCGACAGCAAACGCGGTTGGCGGACTTGGTTGCGCAGCAACTGATGCACACGCGACAGCGCGACGATCATGTTGAGAAGACGCTTGCCCGCATTACCCAGGGCGTTGAACAGCAGCGCGATGTGATGAGCTTGGTTCAACAGCAGTTGGATCTCAATCACGAGAGTGCCATGAAGGTTGCGGAAGGCGTGACTACGCTCGCCAATGCAGTGGTTCAGTTGCAATCAACGACCGACCGCAGTTCTGCTGCGCTGCACGGCCTGCTTGAGAAGACCACCGAACGCGACGCCGGGGTACAGAAACTTCATACCGCGCTGCAGAACTGGATGCTCTTTGTGGCAATCATTTCGTGCATGACGCTTGTTGGTGGCGTGATCTTGGCGTGGATCGCGCTGGAATCGGGACGCGCGCCTGCTCCGTTGCCTGCTCCGGTCGCGGGCGCGCCGATTGTTGCGCCTGCACCTGCAACGAGCGATGGGATCGGAATCATTACTAGCTCAGGTGGATTGCCTGCAGTTCCTGCTCCTGAGGGCAGTGCGATGCCAGCCCTTGGCGGCGCGCCCGAACCGACCACGGGAAGCGCGGTGCCAGCGACGGGCGGAGCGACGGTTCCGCGCTGAGTGGCTCCCCGCATTGCGTTGCGATCCCGCGTTGACTTACTGTCCCGCGTTGAGTTACTGTCCCGCGTTGAGCTGTGTCCGCGCGATCCGCTGATACGCGGGGCACGATGCAAGCAATTCTGCATGGCGCCCGGTGGACACGATTCGTCCGTTGTCCATCACCACAATGCGGTCTGCGGCGAGGACGGTTGACAAGCGATGCGCAATCACCAATGTGGTGCGCCCTGCCCCAAATTCAGCGATCGCGGTATTGATGAGGTCTTCGCTCTCTGCGTCCACTTGGCTGGTGGCCTCGTCCAAAATCAGGATGCGCGGATCGCGCAGCACCGCGCGGGCGATCGAGATTCGCTGTCGCTGACCGCCGGAGAGCGATGTTCCGCCCTCAGCCACCATGGCGCTAAATCCATCAGGCAAACGATCGATGAATGACTCCGCATAGGCGCGGCGCGCGGCGATTCGTACCGCTTCATCAGAGGACGCATCGTGACCGAAGCGGATGTTCTCATTGATAGTGCCGCGGATCAGGAACGCGTCCTGTGTGACAACGCCCACTTGCGCGCGAACACTCTTGAGCCCGTGCTGCGCAATGTCGGCGCCGTCAACGAGCACGCGGCCTTTGGTGGGCGTAAAGAGGCGCGAAAGCATGGAAAGCAGCGTGGTCTTGCCGCATCCGTTGCTACCCACAAATGCAACGCGCTCTCCGTGCTGAATCACCAAATTGATGTCTTGCAGTGCATCAACATCGGCTCCGGCATAGCGAAACGAAAGACCCTCGAAGCGAATGTCTCGGGCATGAGGCGGCAGCGGCGACTTCCGGCGCTCTCCGCCATCCTCACGTGCAACGTCAAGAACTTCTTGCAGCCGTTCAGCGGGCGCTGATGCAGCCTGAATATCGTTCACAAAGCCAGCAATCGGCTTGAGCGAACCGCCCGCCGCCGCGAGCGCACCCAGTGAAAGAACAAATGTATCGAACGCCAACTTCCCGTCAATGATTTGTCGTGCGGCAATCAGGGCGAGTACGCAGATTGCAACAATGGAAATTGACTCCACAACGGGCGACGACATCGATTGCGCAAACCGCACGCGCATTTCTTCGCGCAGCACCACGGCATTCACCACATCGAAGCGGCGAATTGCTTCGGCCTCAGCGGTGGCCGACTTCACGGCGCGCATGCCTTGCATACTTTCGTTGGAGACGCGCAACAAGTCCGCCTGCGCGCGGAGCGAGCCACGAACGCCCTTGCGGATGCGCTTTCCGAACTTCCGCAATGGGATTGCGAGTACAGGAAGCGCGACAAGCGCGATCAGTGTGATGCGCCAGTCAAACCAAATAGCTGCCAAGAAGGCCGCTCCACCCTTCGTAATTTGCGCCACGGTTTTGCCGGTAAGTGCTACCAATCCGCGCTGCAGTTCAGCGCTGTCGCGCACCGTGCGGCTCACGAGATCGGATGCGCCGCGTTGCAAGACCGTTGCGAGCGGCAGATTGACCGCATGCTTAAAGACGTCGTGGCGGATCTCAGTCACAGTGCGCACGCACAATGTCAGTGCCAAGTATTGGTGACCAAAGTTGGCAGCAGCGCCGATGGCGGTCATCACCATCAGTGCAATGAAGACCACGACCACCCCACCAAATGCATTCTTCGGTAGCTGATCCGTCACTTCCGGCGGCACCCACGACGCGTTCTGATTGATCCACTGACCGAGTGATTGATTCTTGCGTAGCAGGAACTCAAGCACGGGCGACAGCGCCACGAGTCCGGCACCAAGGCCGCCCGCAGAAATGAGCGCGAGGCCCATCGCGGTGGCAAGGCGGGTCTTGTGCTTCAGCAGCCGAGCTGCAAAGTGCCAAAATGCGTGCATCGAGAAAGAGTATTCGATCGATGAACGCCCTGCTTGACTCCTGGGCTCAGCGTCCTGCGGCGATGCGTGCAAGGTCAGTCCAGAAAGCCGGATAGCTCTTGGCCACGCATCTAGGATCAACGATCTTTACGCCGCCCGTACGCAAGCCAATTACAGAAAATGCCATGGCCACACGGTGATCGCGGACGGTTTGAATCAGTGCCTGCACGTTCGCAGAGTGAATGGCGGCAGAATGGATCGGCGTAATGATCAGTGAATCCCCATCAATCCGTGCGCCCGCTCCCAAGGCAATCAGACCATCGCGGAGCGCCGCAAGCCGGTCGCTTTCCTTCACGCGCAGTGTGGATAGGCCGTCAAGCCTGGTTTCACCGTCGGCAAGAGCAGCAAGTGCGGCGATCGCCAAAGCGCCATCCGGTGCCGATGAAAGGTCGAATCGACCGCCCCGCAGTGGGAGCTGATCGCCGACAACGGCGCATGTCACGCGCGTGGACCCGCTGTCGATCGGCGACGGCACGATGATTGCACCCATGGAGCCAATAGTCTCAATCGCACGCATATCCGGCTGCCGACTCTGCTGCGGCAAACCCAGCAGTTCGACCACGCTGCCGGGAATGATGGCTGCAGCGGCTGCCCAGTAGATAGCGCTTGATGCATCAGCTTCGATGAATACGTCAGCACGCGCGCGCGGCGGTCCGTGCGGCACGGAAATGGCAGTGAGTGAGCCCGATGCGTTGCGGGACTCCTCAACGGCAACACCCCAGCGGCGGAGTTCGTCGATTGTTAGTTCCAAGTAGCTCTGGCTGGTGGGTTGCTCGGTGAACTCCACGCGCAGTCCGTCGCGAAACCACGGGGCGCACAGCAACAGTCCGCTGACGCACTGGCTAGTTGCTGTTCGTGAAACGTGGACGGTTCCGCCATGCGGCGCTGCAGATCCAGGGGTCACGGTGAGGGGAAGTACTGCGCTGGTTCCTAAGGCTGCGCTGGTTCTTAAGGCTGCGCTGGTTACACCAACGCCAAGCGACTCAAGAAGCGTGACTCCATCCGCAACCGGACGTTGCCGCATGCGCGCACTGCCGTCAATAGTGACTGGCGCGCGAGCAAGCGATGCGGCGGCCATCATGAATCGCGTGGGGGTTCCACCATCGCCAAGATTGATGTGCACGGGAGCGTTGGTAGCAAATCGCCCCCCGCACCCGTGAACGCGAATGGAATCATCTGTTACTGTGATTGCGCAACCAAGCACCTGCAGCGCGCTGATTAATCCATCGGAGTCGTCGGACCGCAATGCGCCGTGCAACACCGACACTCCATCAGCCAACGCCGCCAAGATCAAGGCGCGATTTGTAATGCTCTTCGAACCAGGAACGCGGATCGAAGTACGAATGCAGCCAACCGCTTGGGGCACCGGAAACGGATCTGGGAGCGCCCCGCTGCTGCCGTTCGCCGAACTACTACTCACTCGGACAGTCCAGAGTCCGCGGCACGAAACACCGCCACAATGTCTTCAATTGGGATCACAAACAACCGATTGTCCCCTTCAAAGTCAACGGGCACGCCGTGCTTGGGGTTGAAGAGCACGCGGTCGTACTGCTCGATTGGGTAATTTTCGTCCTTGGCCACCTCTGCAGAAATGGCAACTACGCGGCCGGTGATGGTCGGAATTTCCAGCCGGTCCGGCAGGTGAATACCAACTTTGGTGATCTTCTTGTCCTCGTCCTTGCGAATGAGGACCCGCTTACCGATGGGTTCGACAGTCTCGAGACGGGGATT
>Ga0114966_10003391_pt1 | contig 13993 bp, 9 predicted proteins | sample M_130207_XF_Meta_FD_87029 | JGI IMG/M metagenome (GOLD analysis project Ga0114966, IMG submission 87029) | Freshwater microbial communities from Lake Montjoie, Canada to study carbon cycling - M_130207_XF_MetaG | ecosystem: Environmental > Aquatic > Freshwater > Lake | place: Lake Montjoie... | reverse complement strand
ATTTTTTGTTTTTTTGGTTTTCGTTTTTTTCGTGCCGCTTTCTTCATCGTCGTCGCTTCCACTAGCAGGTGCTTCCTGATCACTTGCTTCTGGGTCGCTTGCCTCAGGGTCGCTTACTTCTGGTTCTTCCGGATCGCTTGCTTCTGCTTCGCTTGCGTCCGGTTCTTCTTCATCTGCTTCGCTTGCTTCTGCGTCGCTTTCCTCTGCGTCGCTTGCCCCACCTTCCTGATCTTCTTCCCCCTCATCTTCCACTTCTTCATCATCCTCTTCTCCTGCTCCTTCATCCAAATCAACCTCCTCCACCGGATTTTCAATACCTTCGTTTTTATTCATCATTATGTCTGTATGTAATATGTTATAAAAAATTTTAAGTTATTTCAATTTTATATTTATATACAAATATTCTATTGCCTATTATCAGTCTTCCAAACCGTGTCGCAATGAACGCATAAATATATATATTTCATATTAATATCATCATAACGAAGATAAATAATTTCTCTATTATTATGGTCATTTCCGGTAGCGATTGGTCCCATTTTAGCTGATGCTGGTTTTAATGTTACTTGCGCTGCCGATGCTTGCGCTGCCGATGCTTGTGCTGTTGAGGCTAAATAAGTTTTGGCTGCCTCTTCTAATTCTCCTTCTTCTTGTTCTTGCTCTTCCATAATTTGAGCTAATACTTCTTCTTCTTTTTGCTGGGCGGATTGCATAGCTTGCGGTTGCATAGCTTGCGGTTGCATAGCTTGTGCTGATGCGGATGCTGCCTTTTTCTTCTCCATCGTTTCCATTGCTTTTTGTATTTTTTCTTTTTGTTCCGCCGTTTGCTTTAATTTCGTGGTCTTTGCGGCTGCTTTGCTTGTTGTTTTTGTTGGTAGTGGTATACCCGATGCTTCAGCTTCAGCTATTGCCGCCGCCTTTGCTGCGGCTTCAGCCTTTGTTGGTCTGCCGCCACCTTCCTGACCGGCAGCATTATTGCTAATACATTCATGGTTCGGGCACTTAATCGTATTAATCCGCGGCAAAGTGGGATCATATTTAGTATATTCATTCACCATCTGTGAATACTTTTTCTCACTGCGGCGGAGTTGCGTCTCGGATACGCAGACATTTTCAGCCGTAATATTTTTATCCTCGTGCCCGCAATTTCGGCAATAATATATTAAAGTATTTTCGGATCCGCCTTCCTCGTCACTGATTTTCAAATAATACATATTTTTGCATTGCGAACAGAAATGCATGATGAACGTTGGGTATATAATATATATCAATAATTATTTAATTCAATTTTTTCGTATATATGTAATAATGCATATATGTAATAATGCATATATGTAATAATGCATATATGTAATAATGCATATATGTATTACTGCGTATATGTATTACTGCGTATATGTATTACTGCGTATATGTATTACTGCGTATATGTAATATATTATATTGTATAATGGGCAACTCGGCTGCTATAAAATCGCATTGAACCTGACTTATCGTAAGCACTGCCGCCACCTTTTAATTTTCTTGTCTTTTTCTTTTTAATTCTTTTAATCTTCTTTGTCCTCTTTCTAGAACCCCCGCCCCCGAACCCTTGCGCTTTCAGCTTTAATTGTTTTAAAGTTTCGTTTAATTTGAACGGTGCCAGAGCCATATTTGTCGGCCATTCCTTATCAGCTGCTTTTATCCATTTCCCATTTTCAAAAGTATTCTCTAAAAAAACTTCGGGCAAATAAAAAGCCTGATGCCATACGCCGTGCCAGCCCCGAATAAATGGGTTAAGACGGTCAAGGTATAAATAAGTTATCGTATAGTTTGTCAGGGGAACATCTAATTCAGTTTGGCCGGTTAACCGGCTGGTCGTGCGTCCGCCCTCCAAAACACGCTTAACCAAGTCTTGCTCAATGACCGAATTCCAGGTCCGTTTTTTATTAAACCATTCGCCGAGGCATTCACGTGCCGTCATATTGTCCGAAAAAACCGTGACAAACATGCCGTCAGGCGACGGCGATTTTCCTTTAGCACTAGCAGTATAAGTAGTATTATTCTCTCTTAATAAGAAACTTAAATATCCAACAGATTTTGTTCCACTGCTCATCGTACGGCCGACCCATTGCAGTAACCAATCGGGAGGAATTAAATCGTATAATACTTTGAAAGAAGCTAAATTATCTACTACATCGGCATAGGTATTGGTCTGGACCCTTCGAAACATTAACGCATGCGCTGCTTTATTTTCTTGGTCGAGCGCATTGTGAAAATCTGGAAAAAAATGTGAAAAATCAGCCGAGACGACAACAATTCCGCTTGCAGTCGGGGCAGAGCCCTCCGGGGCAATTCCGCTTGCAATCGGGGTGGAACCCTTCGCATTATAACCTTCATACGTAATTGTCGCATCGTTAAAAATCGTCTCCATTGCTTTCCAAGGCACATAATATTCATGAAAATATTCTTTGCCATCTATACTTACATCAGGCTTTTCACTAGCTGGATAATAAATAATCAACACTTTCTTAATTTTTTTGGCTGGGCGGAAGCGCAAGGTATGAGAGATAATACCGCCGGTAAAAGTTGTGCCAGCATGCGGTAATACATACCCGTGCAAATCATCAACTATAATAATTTTTTTCTGCTCTAAATCACTGGCATTAAACCACATTATATTATATGTATATTAATTTAAAGATAAAACACTATAACATATAATAGTAATCAATCATGTCTATCGTGCAAGAATATTTGGACTTAACAAAGAAATACAAAGCCGACTATGGAGAGAAAACAATCCTCCTCATGCAAGTGGGGAGTTTTTTAGAAGTTTATGCGCTTATAAATCCGGATGGCACTTATACGGGCAGTAATATTGAAGAGTTTGCAAAAATAAACGAGATGGTGATTGCAAAGAAAAACGTCTGTGTCGGAAAAATGCCGGTCGTGATGGCGGGCGTCGGCGTCGCTTATATAGATAAATATATCCAAAAATTACAAGAACATAGTTATACTATTGTCATTTATAAACAAGATATGAATGGGAAGAACACCACCCGGAGTTTGTCGGAAATAATCTCGCCGGGCACTTTTTTCCCGGCTGAAACCGAAAATCTCTCTAATAATGTGATGAGCATTTGGTTGCATAAATCCAACACATCAAAACTTATGCCGGCGCAAGTGACCGTCGGGATTGCTAATATTGATATTTATACGGGGAAAACGTCCTTGTTTCAATTTGCATCTAATTATGCGCATACGCCGGCGACTTATGACGAACTTGAGCGGTATATTTCCGCCTATCGACCGAGCGAATGTTTGTTTGTCGCTAATATGCCGGAAAAGCTAGTAGCCGATATTATTGGGTTTGTCGGTTTGGAAAACACGAAGATCCATAAGGTCGATTTGCATCAGCAAGCGCAGCAGACACATCAGGCGCAGCAGACACATCAGGCGCAGCAGACACACCAGGCGCAGCAGACACATCAGGCGCAGCAGACGCAGCAGCAGCAAGTGAAAGAAGAGCGCAGCATGGAAACCTACGCCAAAAATGCCGAAAAACAAATATACCAAACCGAGATTTTAAAAAGATTTTTCCCTAATCTCTCATCCTTTTATGAAATGTTTCCAACGCATCATATTGCAATGCAATCGTTTTGTTTCCTGCTCGATTTTGTATATCAACATAGCCCTGATTTAGTTAAAAAATTAAGCGAGCCGACTTTTGAGAATTATACTGACAAACTTATCTTGGCAAACCATTCGCTTCACCAATTGAATATCATTGATGATACGCGCCATACGGGTAGGTATAGGTCGGTCGGCAGTTTATTGAATAATTGCGTGACTACAATGGGCAAACGCCATTTCTTGTATAAGCTGCATTATCCCATTACAAATGAAGTAACACTTCAAGCGTCATATGATATAACTGAACATATGCTGGCGCAAGGCGAGGCGAATTGGCTAAATATTCGCAATAGCCTCAATTCCATAACCGATTTGGAAAAATTCGCACGCAAGGTCGTCACACGAAAAATAATGCCGAAAAATCTCGCTTGTTTAGATGCGGATCTAAAGGCTATTGGGCAGTTATACGAAAAAACTCAGGCGGATGCGGTTTTGCTAAAGCACCTAAAGGGTTCCACCCTTTCAAACCCGGAGGCTTCTATAGCCGTCGTTGGGGGCATGCGAAGCAGCGGGAACCCCCTTACAGACCCGTTGGTCACGTGTAACAAAATCCGGACAGACATTAACCGGGTTTTTTGCCTTGAAGCCTGTCAAAATCTCTCGGATATTAATGAAACATCCCTTATTATTAATAAAGGTATCTCTCCTGTCGTGGATGAACTAATATTGATAAATGAAAGCGGCAAGGGGAAATTAGCAGCTATTTGTGCATATTTGTCGGGGTTGGTTCAGCAGGGGGAAAAAGAAAAAAAACCGCAACAATATGTTAAAATTCACGAAACTGCTAAAAGCAATGCTGTCTTAATTGCGACAACGCGGCGCATTGGGTTATTGAAGGACGCCATTAAAAAAGAAAAGAAAACAATGGTTACGCTGACTTATCCGTCGTTGGGGGCATGCGAAGTAGTGGGAACCCCCACCCCCTTTGAATTCGACCTCGCCTCCTTAGAATATGATAACAGCGGCGGCGGAAAAAACGACAAGGTCATAACTAGCAAACAAATTAAAGAAATCACATCTGCGAATGAGACGTCTAAAGACAAACTCGTGAATGAGATGAATTTGATTTTCCAAAACTATATCGTCGCCTTTGGACAGTTTGACCAAGAGATGGAAGATATTATTAAATATACGACCGAGATGGATATGCTGCAGTGTAAATGTTTCATCGCGAATAAATATAATTATTGTAAACCAACAATTAGTACTGAAGCGGATACGAAATCCTTCTTTGCCTTTACCGACATTCGCCACCCGCTCATTGAATATTTACAGACCAATGAGTTGTATGTCACGAATGACCTAGCACTGAGCGGCGCACACGAAGAAGCAGCGGGCGTGCTCTTATATGGTACCAACGCGGTCGGCAAAACCAGTCTCATCAAATCGGTCGGCATTGCGGTAATCATGGCACAAGCCGGTCTCTATGTTCCTTGTTCCAGTTTCACGTATAAACCCTACCGAAATATCTTCACCCGGATTTTAGGGAACGATAATCTCTTTAAAGGTCTCTCCACTTTCGCGGTCGAAATGACTGAACTGCGGTCCATTCTGCTCCTGGCGGATGAATACAGCCTCGTTTTAGGCGACGAACTCTGCTCCGGCACTGAAAGCGACTCAGCTCTGAGTATTTTCACCGCGGGTCTAGAAATGCTGCATGAAAAAAACAGCACCTTTCTGTTCGCCACCCATTTTCACGAGATCACCAAGTATGAGGAAATTAAAAATTTAACGCGTTTAAAAATGCTACATATGGCGGTTCATTATAACAAAGAAACCAACGTATTGGTGTATGATCGCAAGTTGCGGGAAGGACCGGGCGAAAGCATGTATGGTTTAGAAGTATGTAAATCTTTAAATCTGCCGGAAGCTTTTTTACAACGCGCACACGATATTCGCATGAAATATTGCCCGGAAAAACAAAACATATTATCGCTGTCGCCAACCCATTTTAATGCCAAAAAATTAGTGGGCAATTGCGAAATATGTAAAAACCAAAAAGCGAGTGAAGTGCATCATTTACAACACCAGAAAAATGCAAACGCCGCGAATGCTTATATCAATACCTTCCATAAAAATCACGTGGCAAATTTATTGAACATCTGCGAAAATTGCCACCTGAAAATTCACAAGTCTAAGGAACAACACAAGGTGGTAAAAACCACGGCGGGGTATAAAATAGTTGCCATATAAGGTCGTATAAGACCAATATATAAGGTCGTATAAGACCAATACATAAGATAGTGCCCTTATAAGTCAATAATATATACAGTTATATTCTATATATAGTATAATAGCTATGCATGTTAAGCAAATAATAAAAAAAATAAATATAAATAAAATAAATATAAAAAGTCCAAAAACATATATAGGCATTTTTATTATTGTTTTAATTATATTTTTAGGCGGTTTTTGGTGGTACCGAAAGAAAACATTTTTCGCCGAAAATTTTATAGTCACCGGCAGTGATACCGGCGGTGATCCCGACGATGCCCCTGAAAAACCAGATAATGAAAGCGCAACTAGCCGGTTTTTAGAATACGCCGGCGGAAATGCCACCGACGGTTATTCATTCGGTGGACTTACGACAGGTCTGGATGCCGCCATTAACGCCCTTACAGTAGGAGAAGCAAAAAAACCGCAATGGAATGATCTAGAATATGATGACGGCGAAATGACGTCCAAGTTAAATTTATATACAAGCCGCGATATAAGCAATCTCGAAGTAGAAATTGTTAATGACAATTGTAGTAAACGGTCGCTTTTAAAAAGCGATTATAAGGATGATATCTGCGAAAAGTATATAGGCGATTATAGCACGATAAATGAAAAGTGCCGAGGACTGAATGTGAACAGCTGCCCTTTAACCAAGTGCTGTGTTTTATTAAATGGAAATAAATGCGTGGCGGGCAATGTAAAGGGACCCACCTATTACACAGATAAAGGAATTGAGATCGAATTTGATTATTATGAATTTCGTGGTCAGAGATACCCTGAATTATTGTCGGAAGAAGAAAGAAACAATAAATGCGCACCTTATGCCGAAAATAGCACGGGTATATCAAAGGATTGTATGATACAATTATTTAATAAAGCTGGCTGCTCTAATGAAGATCCCGATAAAATAATTACAGATGATTTTGTGAATCAAAATATAAAATCTACCAAACGGTTTATCCGAAATGATTTAACGAAAAGGGTACAAATTCTTAAAAACTTGGCTAATGATGATGAAGTAACGCAAAAGGATAAATTAATTATGTGCAGCGGTCCGGTATCTGAATGCGATAAATTCTATAGTTATGACACTGGTATATCAAGCGAATGTATGACGGAACAGTTTGAAAAAGAGCGGCTTAAGCAGCTGCAACAGCGCTACGAATTAACGGATATGACCGTTATTGGTGATGCCAGTTTAAACCAATTACCCTCCTTTATTACCGATGATACGGTGGAGCTTATGAAAACTGCAAATAAAAGTAGTGTCTTTGAGTGGATTAAAACGACAGTTCAAGATGAGATTTTCAACAATGTGCCGTGTAGTGCATTTAGTCCTACCAGTGTAAATATATCAAAAAAATGTATGCGCGACATGTTTAAGGAGGCTGGGTGCACGACCTCTACACCGGATGATTATTTTAATCGACCGGGCACAGTGAAGGGTTACGGCGATTTATCAAATACTAGTAAAGCGGCTATACAGTTACAGTTAAATTCCTTTGCAACTCTTGTTGGACCAGAAGACAAAGATAATCTATTTCCACAGGATAAACAAACAATGTGTTATGGGCGTAAAAATGTATGCGATAATTATTATTGGATGGGATCATCGCGCATTAGGAAAGATTGTATGCAAAATATGTTTGATTATGCGCTGGAGATTTTGGTCGATTATTTTAATAAAAGTGATACATCCCCTAATCCAGCGGAAAAACTAAGCGTTGATTATTTCGATACATTTATAGATGATGCATATGTTATCAAAATGGCTGCATTCGACAAAAGAACAGTTTTTAGGACGATAGTTTTTGAAGTAATGAAGTTAATTAAGAATTTTACCGCAACAAACTAAACTAAAGTATATCACAACACATATTATTTATGCCATTATTTATGCCATTATTTATGCCATTATTTATGCCATTATTTATGCCATTATTTATGCCATAATTAATATTTCTATAATATAAGTTAATAATGAAGCCCGTCATTAAGGTTAATGGGCGAGTAATAATCATAATTTGTATTGTAGTACTAATAATTTTAGGCATTTTATGGTTAGTTAATAATAATAATATTAGTCGTGAAGGGTTATCTACTGCCGAGATTTTTGCCGAAGATGTTATTTCGGGCATTGAAAATGAATTCAATAGCGCTCCCATCGAAATAAACGGTGGAAAAACATTTGCTGACTATAAAGATTCAATACCGTTACTATTTGATGATATGAAAGCTATTTATAGCAGAGAAATGGCATTAGGGTTGCGCGATGTAAGTTTTAATACCGATACAACTACGGTCATTGATACCACTAAGGCTCCCTGCCACAAGGAAGACAATTTTCTAACGGGGCAAAAATTCGGCGACAGTCTGACTTCTAATTATCAAGGTAAACCAGCCGAATTAAATGCAACTTGTAGTGAATTAACGTCCGAGAGTTGTAATTTAACCGATAGTTGTGTCTGGGTTAATGGTAAAAAATGTATGGCCGGCAATGAAGATGGACCGATCGCGACGGTTGACGCGAACGGCAACGACATTGATTATGCTTATTATACGCACAAAAGCTTTTGTTACGGCAGTTGCGGAAAGGGCGCCAATTATGCAAATCCTTGTTCGGAATTTAAAGAGAACGACACAGATGTGAATATTAAATGTATAACTCGCATGTGGCGGCAAACCGGTTGCCCGAATGCTCGTTATGTCACAAGCAATGTCGTAAAATCTTTAAAAGCTTTAAGCAAAGGCGGCATTAAAGCCCTTTTTGCCAAGGCTCAAGATGAAGATAATTACGAAGCTTGTTATGGTACGAACCAAGCTGATTGGCCGAAACCCTGCGCAAAATCTCCAAAAGATAGCGACACAAAATTATCGGTCCGCTGTCTAACTAAATTATACAATGATACGGGATGTGACAATTCAACTGAATTAATTACACCGAATTTTGCTCTCGATCGCGAATTTAATAGTAGAGGAGAAATGATCAACGAATTTAACACCTATCCGTACGGCATAAACGATGATGGCAAAGCGGATACAGATTATACAAGATGTTATGGCGCTGACCAAATAAATTGGCCGGAACCCTGCCACAAAACCACCGATACATCTACTGATCTTTCACAGCGATGTATAAAACGATTATTTAGAGAAACCAACTGTACCAAGGCTGGGGTTGATTATACGATTACCAAGGATTTTGTTGCCGATAATTATTCTAATGACAAACAAACGTTAAAGAAGTTGTTTAAGGATATTCAATATAAGAATGATGACGATTCTTTTATGAAATGTTATGGACCGGATAGAAACTTTTGGCCAGCTCGAACGATGCTAATAGGCATTGACAAGAACTTTAAACTCTGGTTTAAACACGGTCGTCGGGTTGCGAAAGGTCCATTTATAGAAGATGTTCCGTGGGAAAAAGATACTGCCTACGGACAGGTCAATATCACCTCCATTGCGCAAATCCCGAACGGCTGGTTCTATGGCACGGGAGAAGATCAACGTCTCTATAATAAACGATATTTGTCTGATAAGTGGGAGAGGGATAAAATGTTGCACCCCGGTTGTCGTTTTGCGAGAATTCGAATGGTTTCGGGTATTTTAATCGGAATTGGCGCCAGGGATCTAAGCAGAAAAAATGGAAACCATCTGTGGTGGATTGATATAATACCAAACGCCCAAGGTTTTTTTTACCAAGGCGCAATACGACCAAATGTTCATTTTATAGGCAATGACACCAATGAGTGTAATGATATAATTACAGCAACTGGAACTTGGTGGCCGCTTGCTATTATTGATAGAAAAAATGTTGTTAGATTACGAGGTGCCTACCAGAGCTACTGGCAAAATTGGTACGACGTCCCTTTAGGTAATGGAAGAGTAACAGCTTTTATAAACATCCCTGATGGCAAGACTGCGACGGATGGCACTCCATCTGGTAATACAAAAGTCTTAGGACTTAGTGAAAACGGTTTACTTTTTACGGAAAAACTTATATCTGAACAATATTGGGTTCCTGTTAGAAATAATAATAATATAGCAATGATAAATATCGCTTTTGTTTCTATTAATAATAACGTGCCAGAATTTCCCGTATTGGGAAACAAACCTTATTATTATTGGGATCCGAGATGGGATCCATCATATAAAGAGAGAAACTAGTGCACATACTGGTGCACATACTGGTGCACATACTGGTGCACATACTGGTGCACATACTGGTGCACATACTGAGGCGGGCAGACAAAATACATTAGGGTTTTTTATGATTAGTGTTTACACCTTAAAATATTTCTATAATATAAGTTAATAATGAAACCCGCCATCAAGGTTAATGGGCGAGTAATAATCATAAATAGTATTGTAGTCTTAATAATTTTAGGCATTTTATGGTTAGTCCATAATAATATTAGGAAAGAAGGTTTAGAAGAGCAAAAACCATCTGTTACTTCCAAATTTTTTGACAAACTGATAACGAACATCGGAAATAAATTCGATAAGGCTCCTCCAGAAATAAACAACGGTAAAACATTTGCTGACTTTCAGAATACGTCATCGGGAATATTTGATGATTTGAAAGCTATTTTTACCAAAGAAAAAGATATTATATATGATTTAAGTTTTAATACCGCTATAACAAGTGTCATTGATACAACGACCCAGCCTTGCAGCGGAAAAACTTTTACAAACGCCAAAAAATTCGGCTCTAGTTTGGCAATTAATTATAAAGGGAAAACGTCGGAATTAAATGAAAAGTGCGCCCAATTAACATCCGAAAATTGTAATTTAACCGATAGTTGTGTGTGGGTCGGGGGGAAAAAATGTATGGCTGGTGATGTTGAAGGTCCAACAATAAAGGTTGATTCCAACGGCAAAGACATTGATTATGCTTATTACACTTATAAAAGCGAATGTTATGGTAGTTGCGGAACAGGCACCAATTTTGCCAATCCTTGCACAGAGTTTAAAGACGAAGACGCAGGCGTGAATATCCAATGTATATCCCGTCTATGGGGACAAACAGAATGTCCGAATAGTCGTTATGTTAATAGAAGTCTTGTAGAAAAGTTAAAAGATTATAGCAAAGCCGGTATTAAAGCCATTTTTAGCAAGGCAAGAGATGAAGTTAACTTCGCCAATTGTTATGGACCGAATGAAGCCGATTGGCCGCTACCTTGTGAATTATATCCGAACGATAACAGCAAGAAAGTATCGGTTCGTTGTCTAAATAAATTATACAGTGATACAGGCTGCGATAATGAGGCTATCATCACTCCGAACTTTGCGAAAGCCAATGCTTATAGAACTAAAAAGGAATTAATTAATGAATTTGACAATTATCATAACGGTGTAGATAGTAATGGTATATATGATTCTAGTTATTCAAAATGTTATGGTAACGATGAGACGAGGTGGCCTGAACCATGTAACAACACGAACGATGATTCATTCGGTCTGTCAAAACGGTGTTTAACGTCCTTATTTGACGCAACTGGCTGTACGACGGCAAAAAAATTGATTACCTCGCAGTATGTATTAGATAATAGACGTAGAACCAAACGAGAAATGAAGAAATTATTAAACGATTATAAGAAGAATAATGATGACGAGTCGTTTAAACAATGTTATGGAGAGAATAGAAGCACCTGGCCAATACGAACGATGATAATCGGTATAGGATTTGATTATAGAATATTTTTTAAACGAAGTCGTCCAGGTGATTTAACTTATCTAGAAGATTTGCCGTGGGAATTAGATATTACCCCGAGCCAGCGCAATATGACGTCCATCATACAACTTCTAAACGGCTGGTTTTATGGAACGGGCGATGATGGATTGCTTTATAGAAAACGATATTTAGGGGATCAGTGGGTACTAGATGATGTTATTGACGGTCCTTATCTTTTTCGTAGAGTGAGGTTGGTTTGGGGTCTTATAATCGGGGTTGGGTTATACCGCGATGGAAAAGAAGATTCAAACGGAATGTGGACAGATGGGACGCGTAATAATTACTTGTATCTTATTGATAGAAGTCCATATAATCCGAAGGTTACGGAAATAGGTGGTTCGTACAGTGTCATTGATGTAATGCAAGTGATGGGTTCATATTTTGCTATTTCTGTAGTGAGAGATGATGGTTACATTTTATTGCGTAAAGAATGGACACGTAATGAACAGTACAGATTAGATGGAGGGCTATTGATAGCATTTACAAACATTCCCGATGGATCAACCAAAACGGATGGAAAGCCAACGGGCAAGACGCGGGTCTTAGGACTTGGGTTGCAAGGATTGCTTTATACAGAAAAAAGCATAGAAACTAACAAGTGGGATTTGGTTCCATATAATAATACCATACCAATGCAAAACATCGGTTTTTGTATCATTTCTAATAATACACCTGCCGATTCTACTGATCCGGCGGTTAAAATGCTAACTGGTATCTAGATATTAATAAATATATGCATTAATAAATATATGCATTAATAAATATATGCATTAATAAATATATGCATTAATAAAATATATATGTAAAAAATTGATTTATATATATATCAACATTATATACATATTATATATAAAATGCTTATTCCCGTGAAATGTTTTACGTGCGGCAAAGAAATCAGCAGTTATTACCGAGCATACGAACGTGAAGTGCGCCAAAAAAAGCTTGCATCGGGTATCAGTGACGTCGTTTATTTAACCAAAGTGCAGACCGATAAAACCGCGGAAGGTGAAGTTTTAGACAGATTACAAATAGTAAAAATGTGTTGCCGACGGCATATATTGACCCATGTAGAGATTGAATAAATTTATTATATATTATATAAATATCAAATTTTTTATTCTCCTTGATTAATATATAATGTATAAAAGCAAGCGTATGCGCAGTAAGAGCAAGACTAAGCGTATGCGAAGTAAGAGTATGCGCAGCAAGCGTATGCTAAGCAAAAGCAAAAGCAAGAGCAAGAGCAAGCGTAGCAAGCGTATGCGTAAGACAGTGCGTCGCACTAGACGAAATATGCGCGGCGGATTTGAGCCTGCGCCAGGTGGTCCGTATTTTGCCGGTAGCTCTGCACCCTTTCCTAGTGGAACATATTTGCCGGTAAGTAAATTTGGCGTTCCCGCTGGCTCATTTGACCCGGCTGTGCGGGCAGGACCTTATCCGGTTCAAGGACAAGCAGGGGGCAAGCGCAAGCGCATTCAGAGCGGGCACATGCGAAGCGGGCACATGAAGCGCATGCAGCGCCGACACATGCACGGTGGCGGGTTAAGCAGTTTTATTTCTTCTATTTTACCCGACGAAATTGTGAATATCGGGCGTTCCGTACCCTCGTCCTTAGGACATCTCGCAGATAAATTTAATGGCAGTATTTCGTCCCCGTCTTCACTCGTTTATCCCACCCAACAACCGCATGTTTATCACGGATCGTCGGGTGCAACAGCTCCGCAAATGGCTCCCATTGATGTTCAAGACGCATTTAATCGTGCCAATGCGTCTGTAGGCTCAATATAGAAGCTTATATATAAAAATATATTTTCTTTTATTATATCATAAATGACATTTAAAATCATAAAAAAATTATGTACTCCCGCTTATGTTTATTTAGTCATTTCGGTTATTGCTATCATAATTCTCATGTTTCAAAACGGCGGGAATACTGACATATATTGCGTTGGAAATTTTGAATGCCCTGTGCCCGATACGGCGATGGTATTTTTATTTAATTTCTTATATATTGCCTTTTGGACCTTTGTTTTAGATTCAATTTGTAAAGCCGGTCACAAAAGCATTTCGTGGTTTTTGGTAGTTTTCCCCTTTATTTTGTTTTTTGTGCTGTTAGGAATGATGATGTTAGCCCAAGGCGTTGTTTAATATAATTTATTCTGATTATATAATTTTTCTGATTATATAATTTTTCTGATTATATAATTTTTTCCGATTATATAATTTTTTCCGATTATATAATTTATTATAATTTTACACCTTTTAACATTTAAAACGCCGATTATAAATAAAAATCTAAGGAAAAATAATATTTGTTATATTATTTTTATATTTATGTTTTAATAATCCGGCAGAATATATCAT
>Ga0114966_10003389_pt1 | contig 13994 bp, 13 predicted proteins | sample M_130207_XF_Meta_FD_87029 | JGI IMG/M metagenome (GOLD analysis project Ga0114966, IMG submission 87029) | Freshwater microbial communities from Lake Montjoie, Canada to study carbon cycling - M_130207_XF_MetaG | ecosystem: Environmental > Aquatic > Freshwater > Lake | place: Lake Montjoie... | reverse complement strand
GACGCGCTTCGGCGAGTTCCTCGCGGCGGGTGGCGCCGCGGTCTGCCTCGCCGGGGCGGAAGACGCCGTGCCCGACTGGGTCGTCGCCGAGGACCGTCTCGTGCCGGAGGTCGAGATCCTCTGGGGACTCGTGGGCGAGGGCGGGTTCGGCGTCGAACTGCGCTTCGAGGCGGCCGGGAGCGAGTCGGGAGCGCTCGGCTTGGCCGAGGTGGCGGCGCTCGCCCTCGAGGTCACGGACGCACCCGCGGTCGCCTTCGTCATGCTCGCCGAGACCGCGCAACTCGTCGGTGCGGCGCTTCGGCGATCGCCGCTCGTCCGGCAGGACGGCGAGTCGATGTTCACCTTCCCCGGCGTGCGCGACCGGCTCGTGTTCACCGCCGAGCCCGCCTGGGCGGGCTCGCTGTCGCTCGCGGTGGGCGTTGTCGCGCGGGAGATGCCCGACGCGCTGTCGGCGCATGTGCGGCCGATCGTCGAGGACGGATCGCTCGCCGGCCATGTGCACGCCGCGGTGTTTCCCTACCGGCCGCTGCGCAAGGGGCGCCTCGGACTCGACGCGGCGCTCGCGACGGTCTTCGAGGATCAGGCGGTGCGCGGGCTCCTGCACCTCGTGAACGACTGGCGGGACACGGTGGGCGCGGGACAGAGTTCCTTCACCCGCGGCATCGCCTGGATCGCCCGCGCGGAGGTCACGTGAATCTCCTGCTCGGCGCGCTCACCCTGGGCTTCATCCTCTCGCTGGTCGGCCTCGGCGTCTGGGTGTCGTTCCGGATCTTCAAGGTCGCCGACATCACGGTCGACGGTTCGCTCACCTTCGGCGCATCGGTGACCGCGGCCCTGGTCGTCGCGCACGGCATGAACCCGCTCTCGGCGACGCTCGCCGGCCTGCTCGCGGGCATGCTCGCCGGCACGGCGACCGGGCTGCTGCAGACACGCTTCAAGATCGACCCCCTGCTCTCGGGCATCCTCGTCATGACCGCGCTCTACTCGGTGAACCTGCGCGTCATGGGGCGCAGCAACGTGCCCTTCCTCGGCAAGCCGACGCTCCAGGTCTGGTGCGAGGAAATCGGCCGCCAGGTGATCGGCGGGTCGAGCGCGGACATCTTCGGCTGGTCGGTCTCCGCGGGCGATCTCGCGGTGGTGACTCTGGCCGCACTCGCCGTCTTTATCGTCGGCCTGCTCCTCTGGTGGTTCTTCCGCACCGACCTCGGCACCGCGATGCGCGCCTCGGGCGACAATCCGCAGATGATCCGCGCGCTCGGGGCCGACGTCGAGCGCTACCGCATCCTCGGCCTCGCGCTCTCCAACGGATTGGTCGGCCTCGGCGGATCTCTCCTCGCACAGTATCAGGGCTTCGCCGATGCCCAGATGGGAATCGGCATGGTCGTCTGGGGGCTTGCGAGCGTCATCATCGGCGAAGCGCTGACGGGATCGCCGAGCCTTGGCTTCTCGATCGTGGGCACGGTCATGGGATCGGTGTTCTTCCGCGAACTGGTCGCCATCGCGCTCGGCTTCGGCTTGAATCCCAACGACCTGAAGCTGGTCACGGCGGCCTTCGTCTTCGCGGCCCTCGTGCTGCCGTCGCTGCTCGGTCGCGGCCGCGTGCAGGAGGTGCGCCCGTGAGCGACCCGATCCCGGCTGGTACGCCGGCCGCTCCGCCCGTCGGTGCGACGCTGCCGATGGTGCGCGTGCGCGGAGCCCGCAAGACCTTCAACGTCGGTACGCCCGAAGAGGTGCGCCCGATGCAGGGCATCGACCTCGAGATCCCGACGGGCGAGTTCGTGATCGTCCTCGGCGGCAACGGCTCGGGCAAGTCGACGCTCCTCAACGGCCTGGCCGGCACCTTCCGCCTCGACGCAGGCAGCATCGAGATCGACGGCAAGGACGTCACCCGCTGGCCAGAGCACCGTCGCGCGGCCCTCGTCGGCCGCGTCTTCCAGAACCCCTTCAGCGGCACCGCCCCGATGATGACGATCGCCGAGAACTTCGCACTAGCCGCCCGGCGCGGCCGGAGCCGCGGGCTCGGCTGGGCGCTCCGCGCCGACTTCCGCGACGAGTTGCGCGACCGCGTGCGCGGCCTGCGGATGGGGCTGGAGGACCGGGTCGACACGGCCATCGGCGCCCTCTCGGGCGGACAGCGCCAGGCGTTGACGCGCCTCATGGCCACCTGGATCGAGCCCAAACTGCTGCTCCTCGACGAGCACACGGCGGCGCTCGACCCGAAGAGTGCCGACCAGGTGATCGCTCTCACCGACGAGATCGTGTCGTCGCGCAAGCTGACCACCCTCATGGTGACCCACGCGATGCAGCAGGCCGTAAACCTCGGCGACCGCATCGTCATGATGCACCGGGGCAACGTTCTTCACGACGTGGGCGGCGCGGCCAAGCGCCGCTTGCGCGTCGACGATCTGCTCGGCCGATTCGAGGACATGCGGCGCCGCGAGCTGCTCGACGAGAGCGCCGCGTCCCTGCTCGCGCTCGCCTACGTCTGAGACCCGCGCCGCCCGGTCAGGCGAAGCGCAGGACGAGCAGCGAGATGTCGTCGTCGAAGTCGGGATCGTCCTGCTCGGCCCGCACCGCGTCGAGCACGCGACGGATGTCGTCGGCGGGTTCCGTCGTCTCCCGGCCGACGAGCGCGACGAACTCGTCGAGGGACATCATTCCGCCGGCTGGCCGCGTCACCTCGTAGGCGCCGTCGCTGTAGATCCAGAGCGTCGCACCGGCGGGAATCGAACTCTCGCTGCCGGGATAGCGCGTGCCGGGAAGCGCGCCGATCGGCGCGCCGCTCGACTTGAGCTGCACCGGCGCGGTACCCGGGGTGACCACGATGGCGGGCGGGTGTCCGGCACTCGCCCAGGCGATGCGGCGATCCGACTTGCGGTACACGCCGTACCAGATCGTGAAGTACATGTCGTTCTGGCGCTCCATCTGGAACGCCTCGTTGAGAGCCACGAGCACGGCGCCCGGATCCCGGAAGTCGACGCCGGGCAGCGTGCGCGTGCCGAGCACGTTCATCGCGGAGACGCTGAGCAGCGCGGCCCCGACACCGTGTCCGCAGACGTCGAGCACGTAGACGGCGAGGTGGTCGTCGTCGATCCAGTGGTGCCCGAGCGAGTCGCCGCCGAGGGAGGTCGACGGGACGAATTCCCATGCGGACTCGATCTCGCCGTGCAGCGGAATGGGAAGGAGCGAGCGCACGTAGTCGGCTGCTTCGCCGAGTTCGGCCGCGAGAGCCTGCTGGCTCGCGACCAGCTCGTCGTAGGCCTCGTTTCGCTCGAGCAGGTGGATGTACGCCTGCGAGTGGTAGCGGATGCGTGCTACCAGCTCGATCTTGTCCGGCAGCTTCACCAGGTAGTCGTTCGCACCGAGGGCGAAGGCCTCGGCCTTCGTGGCCGCCTCTTCCTTGCTCGACAGGACGATGAGCGGAACCTGGCGGGTCTTCGCGTTCTCCCGGTACTTCCGGACGAGCGAGAGGCCGTCGATCCCCGGCATCACGAGGTCCTGTAGGATGAGGGTCGGCGCGAGCACCTCGGCCCGGGCGAGCGCCTCGTTCGGATCGCCGCACCAGTGCAATTCGACGTCGGCCTCGGCCGCCAGCATGCGCTTGACCGCCTCGGCGACGATGCGCTGGTCGTCGACGAGCAGGACGACGATACGGTGTCCGCCCGCGGTGGCGACGGGACTCGGATTTTCGCTCAAGGGCCTTCTCCCTGGGCGAGTCGCCGCAGGGCGAGCGCGCCGTGCTCGGCGACGTGTTCGATCGGCAGGATCTCGACCGCGGCATCGAGCTTCACGGCTGCACCCGGCATGCCCCAGACGACGCTCGTCGCCTCGTCCTGGGCGATGGTGTGCCAGCCGAGGCTGCGCAGCTTCGCGAGCCCGCTCGCGCCGTCGCGGCCCATGCCCGTCAACAGCACGGCGCAGCCGGCGCGGTCGGCATGCAGGGCTGCGCTTTCGAAGAAGGCGTCGACCGACGGTCGGTAAGGGGTCTTCACCGGATCGGAGGTGTAGCGGAGTCTCCCGTCGGAGCCCAGCACGAGGTGGTCGTTGGTGGCCGCGAGCAGCACGCGGCCGATCTCGGGTCGGTCGCCGTTCCCCGCCGGGCGGACGCGCAGGCTCGACTGGCGGTCGAGCCACTCGGCGAGGCCCTCGGCGAAGTGGGCATCGACGTGCTGCACGAGGATCACCGCGGCGGGCAGGTCGGCGGGCAGCGCCGCGAGGATCGTCGCGAGTGCGCCCGGTCCGCCGGTCGAGGATCCGATCGCGAGCAGCGGCGCTTGCCCGCCCCGCTCCTCGGGTCGCGCGGCGGGTCGCGCGGGTGCGCTCGCGGGAGAATCGTCGCGCCCGATCAGACGGCCGACGGTTCCGATCTTGCGGACGAGGTCCTCGCCGCCGGTCACTTGGCCCTCGCGGCCCAGCACCGGCGTCGCGACCGCGTCGAGTGCGCCGTGGCTCATCGCCTCGTAGACCTTGCCCAAGTTGCCCTGCACGGTCGCGGTGACGACCAGGATCGCGCACGGGTGATCGCGCATGATGCGACGAGTCGCCTCGACGCCGTCCATCGTCGGCATGATCAGGTCCATCAGGACCACGTCGGGACGGTCGGCAGCACAGCGCTCGACCGCCTCCGCACCGTCGCGCGCGATCCAGGCGACCTCGAGGCCCGGGGCCGCTTCGACCACCCGGCGCAGCGCTTCCGCGGCGAGCCGCAGGTCGTTGACGATGCCCACCCTCACGTGGCCTCCGCCTCGCCGATCAGGTCGGCCACCGTGCGGGCCAGGGTTTCGTCGCGGAAGGCGGCCTTGGTGATGTAGTGGTTCGCGCCGGCCTCGAGCCCGCGCAGCCGGTCCTCCTCGCGGTCCTTGTACGACACGATCATGACGGGCAGTTCGCGCAGCCGGGCGTCGGCGCGCACCGCGCGGACCAGCTCGATGCCGGTCATGCGCGGCATGTCGACGTCGCTCAACAGGAGGTCGTAGTTGCCGGCGCGCAGGGCATTCCAGGCCTCGAGCCCGTCGACCGCGACGTCGACGTCGTAGCCACGCTGCTCGAGGAGCTGTCGTTCGACCTCGCGCACCGTGATCGAGTCGTCGACGACGAGGATGCGCTTGGCCCGCCGCACCGCCCGGGCCGCCCGCCGGGTCCGCAGTCCCCCGCCCGAGAGCCGCGACTCGATCGAGAGCACGAGGTCGTCTACGTCGAGCACGAGGACCGGGGATCCGTCGTCGAGGGTGGCCGCCGCCGCGACGTCGGCGACCTTGCCGAGCCGTGCATCGAGCGGTCGAACGACGATCTCGCGCTCGCCTGCGAAGCCGTCGACCTCGAGGGCGAAGCGCCGCGTGCCGTCGGTCAGCACCACGGCGGCACAGGTCGTGGGGTCGGCCGGCGGGCCGTCGAGCTCGAGCAATTCGCGGGCCGGGACGAGTCCCACCGACTCGTCGTCGACCGGCAGGAGCGGGTGCCCCTCCGCGCTGCCGAGTTCGCCGCTCGAGACCCGGATCGCGCGGTCGATGCGCGCGAGGGGCAGCGCAAAGGGCTCGCCGGCGACCTCGACCAGGAGCACGCGGAGGACCGACCGCGTCACCGGCAGCTGCAGTTCGAAGGTGGTCCCGAGGCCGGGCCTGCTGCGGATGCGCGCGGCGCCACCGGCCTGCTGCATCATCGCCTGCACCGCGTCGAGCCCGACCCCGCGACCGGAGATGTCCGTCACCTTCTCCGCCGTGGAGAAGCCGGGCAGGAAGAGGAATTCGAGCAATTCGTTCTCGCGCAACCGAGCCGCCACCTCGGCGGCGGCGAGGCCGCGCTCGACGACCTTGATACGCAGCCGTTCCACGTCGATGCCGCGCCCGTCGTCGCGCACCAGGACCGCGAGTCGCCCCGCGCGATGGGCCGCCTCGATCGAGAGCGTTCCTTCCTCCGGCTTGCCCGCGCCGACACGCGCCTCCGGCGTCTCGAGCCCATGGTCGATCGCGTTGCGCACGAGGTGCCCGAGCGGAGCCTCCAGGGCGGCGAGCACGTCGCGATCGACCGGGACCTCGCGGCCCTCGACTTCCAGGCGCACCTGCTTGCCGAGCGTCCGGGCGAGGTCTCGCACCTGGCGCGGCAAGCCGACGAGGGCGTCGGCGAAGGGGCGCATCCGGGTGGCGAGGGCCTCTCCGTAGAGTCGTTCGGCGAGCGGCGCGCTGCGCCGGGCGAGCCCGTCGAGTGCCTCGGTCCGTTCGGCGAGCGCCACGCGACCGAGCTCGAGTTCCTGCACCACGGCGTCGATCTGGGCGTCCACCTCCGCTGTGGGTCGCCGGGCGGCGATCGCTTCGCGCAGGCGACCGACACGGTGCGCGAGTTCCGCGTGCCGACGCTGGATCTCGCGCACCGCGTCGGCGGCGGGTGCGATCGAGCGCGCCTCGACGAGCGCCTCCGCGGCGAGACCGGCGAGACGGCTCAGCGTATCCGCCGAGACCTTCACGCTGCGTTCTTGCGCCTCGCCGGCTGCGGGCGTCCGGGCGGACCCGTCCTGCCGCACTTCGGTCGTCGCTTTCGGTGTCGCGGCTTCCGCCGTCGCGGGTATCGGCGGCGTACTCGTCGCGCCCCCCGTGGCGGGGTCGGTTTCCGCCGGGGGTCGAGTGTCCGAGCCCGTTGCGGTCACGGGTGCGACCGCCGCGTCGCCGGGCGCTTCCTGCGCGGTCGGAGCGTGTGCGGCGGGTGCGGTGGCCGGTGCCGTCGCGTTGCGCAGCGAAGCGAGCGTCCCCCGGAGGCGTTCCTCCAGCTCGGCGCGCGTCGCGACCTCGGCGGCGAGCCATGCATCGAGTCCGTCGACGGGAATATCTTGGAGCCGGCCGATCCAGTCGGTGACGGCGAGGAACACGTCGAGTTGGTCCGGTGTGATCGTGTGTCCGGGTGCGGCGAGCAGAGCTTCCTCGAAGAGGTGCGCGATGCCGACGGCCTCGTCGAGCCCGACCAGTCTCGCGGCCCCCTTGAGCGAGTGCGCCGCGCGCATCAGCGGTTCGATGCCGGGCGCGGTCTGCACGCCGCGTTCCAGCCGGAGCAAGCCCTCGGCGAGCACGCCCACGTGCTCCTCCACCTCGGCAAGGAAGAGATCGTAGAGAGAGGTGTCGACGCCGCTCACCCGAGGGCCTCCTGCAGGCGTTCGCCGAGTCGCCGCTCGTCGAGCAGGGAAACCTGCCACCCCTTCCACTCGAGCAGGCCCGATGAGCATGAGCCGCCGGCCAGCGTGACGGTCGCGGGGGCCGGCTTGATCGCCGACGTCTCGACGACGTGCAGCCCGGCGATCTCGTCCGCGATCAGGACCCAGAGACGTCCTTCCGGGGCGATGACGACCAGTCGTCGCGCTCTCTCCTCGTCGTTGGCCGGAGGGATGCCGAGAAGCGCCGCCGGCGCACAGCAGGGGAGGATCGCTCCGCGTACGTTGACGAGCCCGGGAAACGCGGGACTGCTGCGGTGGGGCAGGCGCCGCACCACCCGGAGATCGAGGACCTCCTGCGCCAGGTGCGCCGGCAGGCCCAGCCACTCGGAGCCGACTCGGAACACGAGGAACGACCTGCTGTCCGAGGCCTCGGCGGGAGGCGCATCGCCGAGACGCTCCGCCCACTCCTCCCGGTAGCCCGCAGGAGGGGCCCCCTCGAGCAGTGAGCGGCCCCCTTCGGAATGGGCCGGACAGTTGCGGCAGTGGATGAACGTCGACAGCTCGGGACAGCTGCGGTCGCCGTCGACCCCGATGCGCGCCCAGCAGCGCTCGCCGGCGGAGGTGGGCAAGGTCCGGCTCACGATCCGGCCTCGATGCGTCGTGCGCGTACGCGCAGTCGCTCCGCGGCGGCGCACGCGCCGGCGCGTTCGAGGAGTGCTGCGAGGTGAAGCAGCGCCTCCTCGCGGGCGGGATCGAGATAAACGGCGCGCTCGAGTGCGACCCGCGCCTCGTGGTCGCGCCTCGCCGCGACGAGCAGGATACCGAGCAGCGCATGCGCGGCCGCCGAAGCCGGACGGGCTTCCAAGTGCGCGCGAACCAGGCGGTCGGCTTCCTCGATCCGGCCCGCGTCCGCGGCCTCCCGAGCCGAGTCGAGCGACGGGAAGGCGGGTTTCGACGGTTGCGTGCGCGGCTCCGGCTCCGGCATCGGTGCCTGTCCCGCGGCGGTCGCCGACGATGGGAGCGAGGCCAGGGGAGCGCGCGCTGGCTTCGCGGCATGGCTTCTCAGCGGTTTCTCGGGCGGGGTCGACGCGACAACCGACGGTGGAGTGGGGCCCGCACCGCCCGCGAGCAGGGCGAATGCACCCGGGGCCTCGTGGCGCCGAAACCCGTGCGCGAGCAAAGTCGGAACCTCGCTGTGCCCGACGACGAGCACACCGTCGGGTGCGAGGAGCGCGTGGAGACCGACGATCACCCGCCGACGCGCTTCCGGGTGCATGTAGATCAGCGCGTTGCGGCAGAACACGGCATCGAAGGGGCCTTCGGTGGCGAGACTCCCTGCTTCGAGGAGGTTCATGCGGCGGAACTCGACCGATCGTCGCACCGCTGCGGGTGGCTCCACGGCGGCCTCCACTCCGTCGAGCAAGGCGGGCTCGAAGCGCCGTGCGGCGCACATGTCGTCGGTTCCGCGGAAGGCGCGTCGCGGGTAGACGCCGCGCGTGGCGACGGCGAGTGCCGCCGGCTCCAGGTCGCAGGCGAGCACCAGGAAGTCCGACGGTGCGAGCCCGGCGTCGAGCAGCGTCACCGCGATCGACCAGGCCTCCTCGCCGGTCGCACAGGGGAAGCTGAGCACGCGGAAGGGTAGGCCGGTGCGTGTGGCCGCCCGCCGGGTCGCGATCGCGCCGAGCAATTCGAACGGCAGGCGGTCGCGGAAGAGCCACGTCTCGTGGACCAGCAGTCGCGCGAGAAAGGCGCGCTCCTCCTCGGGGTCCGACTGCAGCCGTGCGACGAGTCCGCGCTCGTCGAGGCCGAGCGTCGCGCACCGTGTCCGCACCGCCGCGTCGAGTGCGCCCGCGCCGAGCGAGGCGGCATCGAGCCCCGCGGTCCGGGCCAGAAAATCGGCCGCTGGACGCGTCACGGGGTCGCCTCCACGGCTCGTGCGGCGGTCTCGAGCAGGGCCGCGAGATCCGGCGTGAGCAGGGCTCCCGGGCGGACCAGTTGCAGCAATTCGCCCTCGTGCATCGCGACCGGTCCGAGCCATGCCGCGTCGGGCGAAGCGATCGGTGACGGCAGGAAGGACTCCGCCGGGATCTCCGCGGTGTCGGTGACCCGCTCGGCGCGCAGGCCGACCAGTCCCGCGTCGCGGCGCAGGACGAGGATGCGCGTGTCGAGTCTCTCGCGGCAGGGTGTTCCGCCCAGCAGGACTCCCAGGTCGAGGACCGGGAGCAGCCCGCCGCGCCAGCGCACCAGCCCGGCGACCACCGGCGGCGCCTGGGGGACCGGGCGCGGCACGACGGCCGGGACGACGCTCACGACGTCCCGTGCATCGAAGCCCCAGGCCGCGTCTCCCACCCGGCAGCAGACGATCAGCAAGCCGTCACCGCCGGTTTCAAGCGGCGCGGAAGCGCGACATTTCGGTCTCGATGCCACTCACTGCACCGCGCAGACGCGTTGCCGCATCGCCGAGATCGCGCACCGCATCCGCGGAGCGTCGCGCCACGTCGGTGAGTTGCATCATCGCCTCGTCGATCTGGCGCGCCCCGGCGGCCTGTGCCTGCATGCCTTCCTTCACGGTCGCGAAGCGCGGCGTCAGCGACTGCACGCCGGTCAGGATCTCGGCGAAGCGCTCCCCGGTCGCAGCCGCCTCGGCGACGCGCCGGCGCACCTCCTCGGCGAAACGGTCCATCTCCATGACCCCGCTCGCCACCGAGCCCTGCATCTCCCGGACGATCCGCTCGATGTCGAGCGAGGCCACCGCCGTCTGGTCGGCAAGCCGCCGGATCTCGCGCGCGACCACCGCGAAACCGCGGCCGGCCTCGCCGGCCTTCTCGGCCTCGATCGCCGCGTTGAGCGAGAGCAGGTTCGTCTGGTCGGCGACCTTGGTGATCGTCGTGACGACCGTACCGATGCTTGCGGCGCGCTCGCTGATCGCCGCGAGTTTGGCCGAGACGCCGCCGGTCGACTCGGCGAGGCGCACCATTGCCTCTTCGAGGTCGCCGAGGCTTGCACGACCGGCGTCGGCGAGCTTCGCGGTCTGGTCGCTCGCCGTGCTGACGTCGGCGATCGTTCCGACGAGGTCTTGCGCTGTCGCGGAGATCTCCCGCACCGCCGCCGCGATCTGGCTCGTCGATGCGCCGACGTCCGCCACCGTCGCCTCCTGCGTGCGCGCAGCCGCCGCCACGCCGGTCGCGGTCGAGACCAGGTCGACGCAGGCCTGCTGCATGCGGCCGACGAGTTTGCGCAGCGAACCCAGCATGCTGCGCACCGCGCGCAGCAGGTCTCCCGTCTCGTCGGCGCTCGAGGAGTCGATCTCCACCGCGAGGTCGCCGGCCGCGACCCGGTCGGCCGCGCGAGCGGCCTCGGCGACACGGTTTACGATCTTCTGCACGGTACGCAGCGCGACGCCGAGGGCGAGAAGAACACCCGGGATCGCGATCCAGAGCGCGCGGTTACGGGCGGCGATGAGCGGCGCCAGGACCTCCATCTCGTCGACTTCCATCAGCAGGCGCCAGTTGCCGGTCGCGATCGGTGCACCGACGTAGTAGCGCGTCGGCGCTCCTTTTTTGCCTTGGTCGAGGGAGAAGAACGTGCCGTCCTGATCGCGGAAGACGCCCTCGAGCTGGCTCGCGAGCGGCGTGTCCTCGATGCGGTGCGTGATCAGCCCGGACTCGGCGGTTGCGGCGATCACCCGGCCGCGTCGGCTGATCAGGATGAACTGCGCGCTGCCGTAGGGACGCTTGGAGGCGAGCTCCGAGGTGATCCGGGTGACGGTGCGATCCATGCCGGCGACGCCCCGGAACTTCCCGCCGATCACGATCGGCCAGGTGGTCTCGACGATGAGTTCACCTTCGTAGTCGTAGGGCTCCGTGATCATGTACCGATCCGGGTCCAGGTCGCGTCCCGAGTTCGCGTCCCAAAGCCGGCTCACCCCGCCTTCGAGGGAGATCCCGGTGATCTCCGTGACCCCGTCGAAGCGGTTCTTCACGCCGCGGTACCAGAGTCCGTCCGTCATGCCGGTAAGCGGCTTGAGGGCCACGTCGGAGGAACTCTTCTGGGGGCGGAACCAGTAGGGCAGGAAGCGGCCGTCGGCGTCGACGGAGCCGTTCGGAAGTTTCGCGTTGGCCGGGTCCCGGTCATGGCCGTCGGCGTCGGTCTCGTAGCCGAAGTATGCCCCGTAGGCATTGGGCTGCACCTTCAGCATGTTGCGGGCGAAGTCCGCCGAGACCGCGCGCTGCCCGAAGAGGCCGCTCGACGCGGCGGTCGCCATCGTGCGGGCCATGGCGACGAAGGTCGCATTCTCGCGCTCGATGTCGTCGGCGGCCTCGGCCGCGCGGTCGCGCAATTCGGCCTCGGTCGCGCTGCGCACGCTCGCCTCGAAGTGGCGCAGGAGGGACCAGAGCAGGCCCGCAAGCAGCAGGACGAGCGGCAGGACGCTCAACAGAATGAGCTTGGAGCGCATGCCGAGCCCGCGCGGAAGCGGGGCCGGACCGGCTGCACCGGTCCGGCTCGGCGTGGCCGTGGGAGCCGATCCCGTCGCCGGCTCCCACTCGCGCGCCGGCTCAGCCTCCAATCGCGTCCTCCACCCGGACGTGCGTCGGGATGATGCTGCCGAAACCGCTGATCTCGAACACCTCGCGGACCGAGGGAGAGAGTGCAGCGACAGAAAACGCCTGCCCGCTGCCCTTGGCGCGCTTGGCCGCGAGCAGCAGGCTGCGCAGGCCGGCGCTGCTCACGTAGTCGACGCCCAGCATGTCGATCACGACGCGTCCTTTGCCAGCCGCCGCCATCGCGTCGAGCACCGTCTTCTCGAAGTCCGCGGTCGCGGTTCCGTCGAGGCGACCCGAGGCGCGCAAGACCGTCGCGCCGTGCAGTTGTTCCGAATCGATCTTCATTCGCCACTCCTCGGGCGGCCACCGGCCGCGTCGGAACCGAACCGTTTCTCCAAGCGGACCCGGTTCTGGCCCTCTGTCCATTCATAATCGACCGAATCCATCATTTTCTTGACCATGTGGATTCCCAGCCCGCCGATCCGGCGCTCCTCGATGGGGGAATCGAGGTCCGGGGCCGGTGCTTTCCGGGGGTCGAAGGGCTTGCCGCGATCCCGGATCTCGGCCTGTACCCGTTCGCCCCCGATCGACAAGATCACCTCGATCGGCGCCTTCGATCCTCCGTGGGTGAGCGCGTTGGTCACCAGTTCGTCTAGCGCGAGGTTCAGGTGCATGACGACCCCGGCGTCGAGGCCGTGCTCCTCCCCAAAGGCCTCGATGAAGGCTGCGAGTAGCTCGAGCGAGGTGATGTCGGGCGCGAGTTCGATCGATCGCGCCGCGTCGACCGGGTCCATCCGGCTGGCCTCAGCCTTCGAGCTGGGGGGTGAAGACGAGCCGGGCCTTGCCGTCCGCTCCGAGGAGCAACAGCCGTGCGCCGTCGAGTTTCCAGCGGATGGCGCCCGAGAGGGCGTCGAGGAACCGGTTTTCGAGCTGCATCTCCGGCTCGTCGCAGGCCATGCGGGTCGAGGCGACGGGCCCGAGTTTCCATGCGCCGGAGACCGCGGGGAGGATCTCGCCGCCCCAGCGGTTGCAACCCGAGAAGCCTGAGGCACGGCTGCCCTCGACCCCCAGGGTGGGCGGGCGCTCAGTGCCTGCCGGAAGGCGCTTTCCATCGATCTCGACGAGGGCCCAGTTCGAGCCGGAGAGTGGTGCGAGGTCGGCACGCAGGGCCGGATCGGCCGATGGGCCGGGACCCGCCGAGCCGCCCGACGCGTTCGAAGCTGGCGGCGGGGTCGGGGACGGGGTGGCGGTCGCACGTGCCGCGCAGGCCTGTGTGGCGAGAGCTGCGGCGATCGCCAGCACGCACGCCATCGGTTTGCGGTGCCCCGATTCCATCAGCGACGCCTACCACCCCCGGCTGCCGGCGGGCAAGGACGCTTCCCGACGGGTGTCGTAGTACGAGAGGTCGACCCGGTGCGTCGCGAAAACGCGGTCCGGGATGGTCGTGGCGGCGCCGAAATTGATCCGCGCATTCGCATGGTGGCCGACGTGGACCAGCGGCGTGGTGAGCCAATTGAGCGGTGCGACCCGGTGCCAGGCCTTCGGCAGCGGATCGTGGTTCACGTGGGTCGCCAGCAGGGCCGAGATCATGAAGACCGAGACCAGCGCGATGGTTGCCGGGTGGACCGGGTGGACGGCGACCAGCAGGGGGAAGATCCCGAAGGCGGCGAGCGCCTCGACCGGGTGCAGTGCGAGCGCCGTCCACGCGGTGGGTGCGCTCGAGAGGTGGTGCAGCCGGTGGACCGAACGGAACAGTCGCGCGGTATGCAGCAGCCGGTGGAGTCCGTAGAGGTAGAACTCGACGACCAAGAGCCAGGCCGACGCCTCGGCCGCGATCCGCCCGGCCGACGCGGGTCCCGTGGCGACCTGGAGTCGCCCGGCGAGGACCAGGATCGTGGTCGCCGTGCCGAGCACGAGAATGATCCCGATCGTCCCTAGCGCGAGCCGGCGCTCGCGTCGGCGCACCGTGGCGCTCGCCTCGTGCGGCACGATCGGGCGGCGCGCGGGCGCCTGCGTCTCGGTCTGGCGGTGCATGTTGCCGTTGTAGCCGTCGGCCGCGCCGCTGCCCAGTCGCGGCCGACGTTCCGGGGGAGGTTTCGGGGCGGTGGCCTCGCCGGTCCACGGCCCTCGCTTGGTGGCGGTCGGCCAGGGGTGCCAGGTCCACACCGGGGCCGTCGCGCGGTCGAAGCGCGAGAGGCCCGCCGGTATTCCCGGCGGGCCTCTCTTCTCCGCGACGGTCGGTGCGCCGCAGCGCGCCACCCGTCGCTCATGCCCTCGCAGGCCTGCGGGTCAAGGTACCGTCGGGAAGTCCG
>Ga0114966_10003383_pt1 | contig 14007 bp, 10 predicted proteins | sample M_130207_XF_Meta_FD_87029 | JGI IMG/M metagenome (GOLD analysis project Ga0114966, IMG submission 87029) | Freshwater microbial communities from Lake Montjoie, Canada to study carbon cycling - M_130207_XF_MetaG | ecosystem: Environmental > Aquatic > Freshwater > Lake | place: Lake Montjoie... | reverse complement strand
CCAAGGCCGGCTGGAAAGTGACCGTGGAGCGCGCACCGGCACCGGCAGGCTCGAAGTCGATCGGCCGCATCAGCGCCATCACATGGGAAGGCTCGCTCGACGCCAGCTTCTTCGACGACTTCACCGCACTGTTCAAGCTGCCGGACGGCGCGGCGCAGATCTACTTCCCGACCGTGCAGCTCTGCGCGTCCGGCGAAGACCGCCAGTGGGTGCAGATTCCTGCTGCGGGCAAGGCGTGGAACTCCGTGCCGCGCCCTGCCCCGGTCCTGAACGTCATGCCACCTGCACAAGCGGCCCTGCCCGCCGGATCCGACCATGCCCATCATTGATTGCCGACCCGGACTCCCGCTGCTGATTGCGCTCGGACTGCTCGGCTGTTCGAAGCCGGCGACAGAAGCGCCCCCTGCTGGTGCGACAACAGCGGCAGCCCCGGCGCCGATGGAGCACGGCGCCGCAGGACTCATGGTGCACGAGGCGTGGGCGCGCCCCACTTCGCCCATTGCCACTGTCGGCGCCGCGTACATGACCATCACCAATCACGGCATGGGCACCGACAAGCTGCTCGGCGCAAGCTCGCCGCTGGCGGCGGAAGTACAGCTCCACGGCACCACCGACGATAACGGCGTCATGCGCATGCGACCGGTCGAGAAACTCGAGATCGCACCGCATGAGTCCGCCACGATGGAACCGGGCGGCATGCACTTCATGCTGATGGACCTGACTGCACCCCTGGTCGCCGGCAGCCACTTTCCGCTGACACTGACGTTCGAGTCCGCCGGCGAGGTCACGATCGATGTGGTCGTGCAGGACGGTGCGGGCGGCCATGCGCATGCCGGTTAGCCCAGTACTTCGCTCAGCTGCGATGGCCGTTGCTGTTGTGCTGGGAGCGTGCGCGCAGGAACCGGCGCCGCCAGTGCTCAATGCCGGCGAACAGGCCTTTGCAGTGTGCATCGCGTGCCACGCCGCCGAGTCGCAGAACCGACCGTCGGGACCGAACCTGCACGGGCTGTTCGGGCGCCGCGCGGCAACAGTCGATGGCTATTTCTACTCGGAGCCGCTCAAGGCCTCCGGCATCGTCTGGGATGCAGCGACGCTCGACGCATTCATCGCGAATCCGAGCGGCCTGGTGCCGGGCACGTTCATGCTGGCCGGCGTGCCTGATCCCGCGCGCCGCGTTGCCATCGTCGAGTACGTGCGGAACCTGAAGTAGCCATGCGCCGCTTCTGAAAACGGTGCCGGGCCGGGATTCCGGGAAAGCACGCACCTGCAGGGCAGGTTATCCGGGTATCCCGGCCCGGCACCTTATGAGCCGGCGGGCAGCTCGCCGTTCGCCAGCACCACGAGGACCTGGCCGTACCGCTCGAGCTTCACCTTGCCGATGCCAGTGATATCCGCCAATTCGGCTGAGCCCGATGGACACCGCCTCGCGATCTCGGCGAGCGTGGCGTCGTGCAGGATGACGTACGCAGGCACATCCTGGCGACGGGCTTCTTCCAGTCGCCATGCCTTGAGACGCGCAAGGCGCGCCTGATCCGGCAGCACTTCCGTCAGAGGCACTTGCGCTGCACGCTTGCGGCTCGCCTTGACGCGCTTGCGCTCGATCGTGCGACGCATCTCCACCTTCGCCTCGCCGCGAAGCACCGGTCGCGCGGCCTCGGTCAACCTGAGCGCACCGTAGCTCGCATGGTCGACACGGGCCAGCCCCATCGCGACCAGCTGCCGGAACAAGTTGCGCCAGTCGGCTTCCGGCAGGTCGGCACCGATGCCGAACACGCCGAGATTCTGGTGATCCCAGCGACGCACGCGCTCGCTGTCCTTGCCACGGAGCACATCGATGACATGCATCGCACCGAAGCGCTGCTCCGTGCGATAGATCGCTGACAGCGCCTTCTGCGCAGCGGCCGAGGCATCCCACGTCTGGGGCGGCGTCAGGCAGGTGTCGCAGTTGCCGCAGGGCTTACTCGCCTCGCCGAAGTAGTCAAGCAGCAGCACCCGGCGACAGCCCGCCGTTTCACACAGCCCGAGCAGCGCATCGAGCTTCGCACTCGACACCCGCTTGTAGGATTCGTCGGCTTCCGAGCTGTCGATCATGCGCCGCTGCTGCACGACGTCGCCGAGTCCGTAGGTCATCCACGCGTCGGCCGGCATCCCATCGCGCCCTGCCCGGCCCGTTTCCTGGTAGTAGCCTTCGATGCTCTTCGGCAGGTCGAGGTGCGCGACGAACCGCACGTCGGGCTTGTCGATGCCCATGCCGAACGCGATGGTCGCCACCACCACGATGCCGTCTTCACGCTGGAAGCGGGTCTGGTTCGCGCTGCGGCTTCTGCTATCCATGCCCGCGTGATAGGGCCACGCCGCGACACCGTGTGCCGCCAACCACTCCGCCGTCTCTTCCACGCGTTTGCGCGACAGGCAGTAGACAATGCCGGCGTCGCCGTCGTGCTCGGTCTTGATGAAGGCAAGCAGCTGGGCACGTGCATCGGCTTTGTCGATGATCGTGTAGCGGATGTTGGGACGATCGAAACTCGATACGAATACCCGTGCCGACTCGAGACCGAGGCGAGTGATGATCTCGGCGCGCGTCTGGGGATCCGCGGTTGCAGTCAAGGCGATCCGCGGCACATCGGGAAAGTGCTCGTGCAAGACGGAGAGCTGCAGGTAGTCCGGCCGGAAGTCATGTACCCATTGGGACACGCAATGAGCCTCGTCGATGGCAAAGAGCGCAATGGGAGCGCCTGACAGCAAGTCGAGGCAGCGGGCCGTCGCGAGCCGCTCGGGCGCGATATACAGCAGATCGAGCTGCCCGCGGGAGAAGGCCCGCTCCGTGTCGCGTGCCGCTTGCGCATCCAGCGTGGAGTTCAGGAACGCGGCGCGAATGCCGACCTGGGTCAGGGCCGCCACCTGGTCCTGCATCAGCGCGATCAGCGGTGAGATGACGACGGCGGTACCGGGACGGAGCAACGCCGGAATCTGGTAACACAACGATTTACCGCCACCCGTCGGCATCAGCACCAGCGCATCGCCGCCTTGCGTTACATGGTCGATGATGTCCCGCTGCGCGCCGCGGAACACAGGAAAGCCGAACGTGGAACGCAGGACGTCAAGGGCGGGATCGGCAGGGGGCATCTTCAAGGGTACTTGGGGCGGCAGGAGAAGGCCGCAAGCCTACGCTAAATGCCGAGCCAGGGAAGCGCAGGAAGCGACGGAAGCCGGGAAGCCAGGAAGTACTGGAAGCCGGAGCGCTCTTGCGAGAATCTGGCTTCCTGCGCTTCCTGCGCTTCCTGGCTTCCCGGCTTCCTAGCTTCCTGCGCTTCCTCGCTTCCTAGCTTCCTCGCTTCCTCGCTTCCTGACGCTTGCCCCTCACCTGCCGAACTGCGACGGCACCTGCGGCAGGGCGTCGATGAAGTCCGTCATCCGCTTGCGCATCGCTTGGGTAGGCAAGCGACCTGCGCCGCCGCCCAGATTGTCGATCATGTTCTTGGCCTGGCTGGTCGACGGCGTGACTACCGTGACGGCCGGGTGGCTGATGACGTACTTGAGGAAGAACTGCGCCCAACTCTTCGCGTCGAACTCGGCGGCCCACTCAGGCAGCGGCTGGTCGCCGACGCGACGGAACAGGCTCGTGCGCCCGAACGGCAGGTAGGCCAGCACGCCAATCTTGCGATCGAGAGCGAGCGGCAGCAATTTCTCCTCGACGTCGCGGTTATCGATGGCGTAGTCGAGGCCTACGAAGTCGAGCGGTTCGGTGCGCATGGCCTGCTCGATCAGCGGGTACTGGTCCGGGAACGTGGTCGTGACGCCAATGTACTTGATGCGTCCCTCAGCCTTCAGTTGCTTGAGGATGGGCAACTGGGTGGCCACGTCGCCCATGTTGTGCACCTGGATCAGGTCGATCTTGTCGACACCGAAGCGCTTGAACGACTGTTCGATCTGCGCACGCGCGGCAGCGGGATCCGCCGACCGACCCCCGCGACCGGCGACGTTGACCTTCGTCGCGATGAACAGCCGCTTGTTGATCCCGAGGTCCTGCGAGATCCGCCCCGCGACTTCTTCGGACGCGCCGTAGCCTGGCGCGGTATCGAACACCCGGCCCCCGTTGTCGACCATGGCCCTGAAGACTTCGGTGAGCTTCGCGATATCGTCGGACCCTGCCACCTGCGCAAATGTCGCGGAGCTGCCGAGACCGATGACGGGGACCTGCTCACCGGATGACGGGATGGCCTGAGTCGCAACCGCTTGCTGCGCTGCCAAAAGGAGGCGCGGATTCAGGGCCATCGTGGCGCCCGCCCCGAGGGAAAGTCCAAGCCACTGACGACGGCTGATCATGGGCGGTCTCCTTGAAAAGGGTGCGGCTATTGCACTGCGGCTGGAGTCGATCCTAGGCAGCCTGCAATCGCACGGTCAATGCGGCTTGAGTAAAGAATTGTCAGCCCGTCCCCGCCCTCATGACTCGCGGCATGCCATCCGGTATCGTGCTGCAGTTTCCGGTGTCCGCGAAATCCGTCGGCGTGCACCGCCATCGCAACGTCTTGCAAGGAGACCGCAGTGAAATCCGCATTCCAGAACAACAGGACAGGCTTTAGCACCCTGTGCATGGCCCTCGGAACCGTGCTGCTGACCGCAGCCGGCGCTGCGAGCACCGCGCAGGCCCAGGTGCCCGAGAACATCTACCAGGAAATGAAGAAGATCGGCCACGTGGTCGACCCGGCCTGCACGGCCAAGCTGTATCGCGGCTTCATGCCTGCGAACGACTACAACAGCAGCACGAGCCCGCTCTATCCCGGCATCAAGCTGGACCGCGACGTGTCGTTCGGCAAGAACCCGAAGGACCTCGTCGATATCTTCAGCGCCGAGAAAGGCGGAGCGAATCGCACTGTCGTGATCTATGTGCCCGGCGGTGGCGGCAACAAGATCGAACAGCAGAGCCGCGATGCCAACGCGTTCTACGACAACATCGGCCGCTGGGCCACGAAGAACGGCATGGTCGCTGCCATCATGCAGCGCCACCCCGGCGCGAGCTGGGACGATCCGGCCAAGGACGTCTCGACGCTGGTCCAGTGGCTGCAGGCAAACGCAGGCAAGTACCAGGGCAACGCTGACCGCATGTTCATCTGGGCCCAGTCCGCCGGCAACGGCCCGACCGGCACTTACCTGGGTCGTCCCGAAGTGTGGGGACCAAAGGGCGTGGGCCTCAAGGGCGCGATCCTGATGGCAGGCGGATTCAATATTGCTCCGCTCAACATGCCGCAGCCCGGCCAGCAGCAGGGTCCCGCGTTCGGCGGACAGCCCGGCGGCCCGCCGGCCGCCGGCAGCACCTGCGGAGAAGGCGGTCCTCCGTCTGCCAACGGCGCAATCAAGGGACCGAGCGGCATGACGCCGCCTCCCGCCGGCGCGCCTGCGGGTGGACCTCCCGGCGGTGCAGCCGGTGGCCCGCCGCGTCCCGACGAAGCCACGCTGATCGCACGGTCGTCACTGCCAGCCTTGCGCAAGGGCACCGTGAAGCTGCTCTTCGTGTCGCCGGAGCTGGACCCGGGCGTCGATGGCAAGATGAGCACGTTCTACCAGACGCTGCATGACGACCTGTGCAAGGTCGGCGCCGACAAGTGCCCGCAGATGCTCTACGCGCCGCGGCACAACCACATGTCGATCGTCTTCTCGCCGGATTCGCCGGACACGACGGTCAGCAAGCCGGTGCTCGACTTCATCAACGGCGTGAAGTAACCGCAACTGTCGAACCGCCCCGCTCCTGAGGTGTAACCTTGGGAGCGGGGCCTTTTTATTTTTGGGGGGAGAAACAGAAAATGAAGAAGTTTATTCCGGTCATCAGTCTCGCCGCCGCCGTTGCCGCCGGTTGCAGCCAGCAGCCTCCGGCGCCTGCGCAAAGCGCACCGCCTGCCAACCTCGTCGGCCAGGCCACGCCCGCCGCAGGCCTCGTACTTGCGAACGCCCGCATCATCGACGGCAAGGGCAACGTCATCGAAAGCGGCTCGGTGGTCGCGAAAGACTGCAGAAAAATGTCGGTCTCCGCCGAGGCCGCCAATGTGCCCGGCGCACTGGTCATCGATCTCAAGGGCAAGACGGTCATGCCCGGACTCATCGATGCCCATCGCCACCTGATCCAGGGCGACCCGGACCAGTGGATGGCCGAGAAAGCCGCCCCCACCATGCAGGAATTCCTGGATGCCGGTTTCACGACCGTACTCTCGGCCATCGATCCGACCACGCAGGTTGTGGCCCTCAAGAAGCAGATCGACGCCGGCACGACCAAGGGACCGCGCCTGATCGTGGGGTGCTTCGTGCCGCTCGCCATCGGTGAACCGATGACACCCGGAGTGGACCCTGCGCGCATCGACACGTCGCGCCCGCCCGATCGCCCGACGAAGGCGGCGAAGGCGATTCCAGAGCAGGCGATCCGCGGCATGGTGCAGAAGTGCAAGGCAGCAGGCACCGACGCGATCAAGACCGTCATCACCGTGACACCGGGTGGACCCGAAGTCGCGACGCTGAAGACCATTGTCGATGAAGCGAAGAAGGTGGGTCTCAAGGTCATCGTTCACGCAGTCACGGTGCAGGACACGATGGCCGCAGTCTCGGCAAAGCCAACAACGCTGGTGCACACGCCACACATCGAGCAGATCACCGCAGCCCAGGTGAAGCAGATCGCCGACTCGGGCATCCCGATGACATCGACGCTCGGCGTGTTCGTGCCGACGTTCGACGAGGACAATCAGCTGGTGATGGCTCGTACCGGGATCGACAACCTGCCGCGCTTCCGCGATCTGGATCCGTTCCCGATGAACACGCTGTCGAGCGCAGGCCAGGGGCCCGTGAATGCCCGCATGATCTTCGATGGGGGTGTCGTGTACGGCTACGGTACGGACACGCAATATGTACCGCATGACGCGCTGCGCCTCGAACTGCGGCCGCTGCGTCTTGTGTTCTCCGCGAAGGACATCGTGAAGATCATGACGGAGAATACCGCCGCGTTGATCGATCGCAGCAGCGACTTGGGATCGCTCGAAGCCGGCAAGATTGCCGACTTCGCGGTGTTCAACGGCAATCCGCTCGAAGACGTCGAGAACCTGCTGAACGTCGCGCTGGTCGTCAAGGACGGTCAGGTGGTCGTCGACAAGCGCTGACACGAAACCGTCGTCCCGACATGCAGGCCCGCTCTCCGGCACCAACCGGGGAGCGGGCCTTTTCATTCCGCGGAGGCGCATTGCTAGTCCACTGCTGCTGACGTTACCTATTTCGGTCTACGGCAAGTCCTTATTCAGGTTGGGTGGTACCCATTAGTGGAGCGGGTACACTGAATTGCAGTGGCTTGCTCGCGAACGGACTGCAGACCTGGAGCACCCCACCACCAGCAATCAGCAAGGGGGTTTTCTTCATGTCTGTCGCGAAACACTGCGTGCGCACCTGGATGCGCTTTAGCGTCCTTGCAGCCGGCGCCTTCACGCTTGGTGCCTGCCTCTGGGATGGAAAGAGCGATCCCGTCGCAACGCCAACGCCAGCGCCCGCACCTTTGTATTCCGTGGGCGGGACCGTTTCGGGACTGAGCGGCACCGTGGTTCTCGCGAACAGCGGTGGCGATCTGCGAACAGTCACTACCAGCGGCGCGTTCACTTTCGCCACTTCACTTGCGACCAATTCGGCCTATAGCGTCACCGTTGCAACACAGCCGGCCGGTCAGACTTGCAGTACGGCAAACGGCAGCGGCACCGTGGCAGCGAGCAACGTCACCAACGTCGCCGTAACCTGCACGACCACTCCTACCGTCGGCAGCGCGAGCATCGGGCCAGCGGGCGGCACGGTGAATGGCTTCTATGGCGCGCAGATTGTCGTGCCGGCCGGTGCCCTGGCCAGCACGGTCACGATCGGCCTGTCGCGCAACAGCACGAACTCACCGGCCTTTGCCGTCACGAGCACGGATGCAGTAGGTGCGACCTATGAATTGACGCCCCATGGCCAGAGCTTCACGGTTCCCGTCACGCTCCGTATTCCCTTCGACGCAGCGCAAGTGCCCAATGACACGGCGCCCGTCCTCTACAAGGCGGAAACAGGCGGCACTTTCACCGCATTGCCCACCACGGTGAATGGCAACTTCCTTGAAGCCACGGTGACGGGTTTCTCGTGGGTGCTGCCGGCAGCGGCCGCGACCAAGCCGCGCATGGTATACGCAGTGCAGGTCGGTGCACCGAACGTCCTCGCCTCCTTCAGGATCAACAATGCGACCGGCGCGCTTACCGGCCCGACGAGCACAGCTCCAATAGGCCAATCAACCAGCTCCCTGGTTGCGCATCCTTCGCGTCGCTTCCTCTACATCACTCATGGTGGCAGCACCACCGTAAACGGTATTGATCCTGCCACCATCAGCGTGTATCCGCTGAATACCATCAACGGCCAGATCGCGGGCGGTCCCAGCAGCACAACGGCGTCCGGCGCCGTCGTTGGCAGCAATCTGGACCCTGCACTGCCCGTCATCCATCCGAATGGCAAGTTCATGTACATCGTCAATCGCGCCGACATCACGAAGCTCGCCATCGACGGCACGACGGGTGCGCTCTCCGGCCTCACGAGTGTCACCAACGGCAATGGCGCGGCGCCGCAAGGCATCGCCTTCAATCGCCTCGGCACCCTGGCCTACGTCCCCTATATCTATACGTCCAACGTGCCCGTCGGTGACACCACTTACTGGGACACGGTCAAGGTGTACTCGGTGGACCCTGCCACGGGCCTGCTGACGGGGCCTGTCGCCAGCGCTCCGACCGGCAACAATCCGTGGTCTGTCAGCGTTGACCCGAACGACAGGTTTGTCTTCGTGAGCGGCGCGGGCTCATCTGCGAACGACGTCCGCGTCTACAGCATCACCGCAGGGGGAGGCATCACCTACCGGAACGCAACGGCAGCCCTGAATGAACCCCAATCGCTGGCGGGCGATCCGTTCGGGCGCTTCCTGTTTGTAGGCAAGCGCAATCCCTTCTTCAACGTGAACGTGCTCTTCTTCCAGGTCGACGCCACCACTCCAACCCTGTTGGTGCCAAGCGGCTCGACGCAGAACCACAATGGTGTGTTGACCCTCTGTGCGGGGGGCGGCTGCGTCGGCCCTATCTCCGTGGCGGCTGACCCGCAAGGGCAGTTTGTCTACGCCCTCGATGCCAACCAGGGCTTGTCCGCCTTTGCGGTCAATCAGACGACCGGCGAACTGACAGGCGCAGGTTCAATCGCCGATATCTACCGGCCGGGACCGGTCGGTGTGGGAGTGCCGTTCAAGTTCGCGGTCTCAGGCACCAGCCCGGTATGGCAGAGCAACTGCACGCATGGGTGCGTGATGATCGGGACAGTCTCATCGCCGGGTGGAGGCAGCAGCACGAGCAACCCCTCGCCGCCGTCGTCCTACTTCCTGCAGGTGACGCAAGGCGCGTTCTTCGGCTCCGTGACCAGTTCGCCGGGCGGAATCAGTTACGGCCCGCTGTCAAACAACTCCGCGGCGCAGTTTCCGGCCAATTCAAACGTGCAATTGTGTGCGTCGCCGCCCGCGCAGCCATCACAGGCCTACGACATCACCTGGACGGGGTCGTGCAGCGGTACGGGGACGTGTGCATCGGTCAGCATGGGCGGTGACCGCCAGTGCCACGTGGAGTTCTCGCCCGTCATCGGCCGTTAGGCTTGGAGGACACCTCCGGGCCAGAGGGCCCGGAGGTTCAGCTGAAAGCGTCGCTGGCTACGACCGCCGCCAGACGAGGAGCCGGTTGTTCGCAGGCATCGCGGCATCGGCCACCAGCTTGAGTTCGCTGTCGATCGCGAGGGCGTTCACGGCTTCGAAGTCGCGGATGCCCATGTGTTCGGCGCGGCGCTTGAGATCCGCATCGAAGGCGGCATTGCTGTCGCTGGTGAAACGGCCCTCATAACTGAAGGGCCCGTAGATCGCAACGGTCGCATCGACCGCGAGCGTGTGCTGCAAGCGGTCAAAGAAGCGCTCGACTTCTTCCCAGCTCATGATGTGCAGCGTGTTCGCGGAGAACAGCGCGTCGAACGTACGGTTCGGCCAGGAATCGTTGACATCGAGGTGGATCGGCGAGGGTGTATTCGGCAAACCCGCCTCATCCAGCCAGGCGCGGATGCCGGGGATATTGGCCGTGACGTCGGAAGTCTGCCACTTGAGATGCGGCAGCGCCTTCGCGAAATACACCGCATGCTGGCCGGTGCCGCTGCCAATCTCGAGGACTTCGTGCCGATCCGCAAACCACTCACGGAGCACCGCGAGAATCGGCTCCCGGTTGCGCTCGGTGGGGGCCGAGAAGGGCTTCTGCACGTCGGCGGCTCCTTCGGCTTCCTGGGCTGTCCGCTGGTTCATGGCAGCGTGCGCCCGGGCAGCACTCCGCTGGGATCAACGTGTTCGCGGTCCGCAGCGTGGCTGCGCAGACGACTGATTAGATGCATAGCAAAGCCGCTCACTGCCAATCCAAGCATGAAAAGGGACACCCGACCGACCATCCCAAAACCCCGCAGTTGACCCGCACAGGGCGTGCATCATATGCCAGCGCCACCCATTGCAGGCCGGAATACGTGTCTTGGGGAGCCGATCGAGGCCCATCGCCCCCCCGCACAAGCAGGAATCGTCGGGAAATCGTGTCAAAGCAACGCTTTGACGCTCGTCGGTGCCTGTCCAAACGAACAGCCTGGGCGGCCCCTGCCACCCAGGCTGTCACAGAGCCTGATCAGGCGAGAGTCGCTTACTTGGCGAAGCAGTAGAAGCGGCCGGCACCGCCAGTCCCTACCAGCTTCTCCTGGCTGCAACCGGCCGAAGGATGGGCTGACGACCAGGGCGAGAGGCCGGGCTCCAGGCTGCGGCGGTCGTGGTGACCGAGCATCGCGCTGCCGTCACCGCTCGACGTCCAGTTGTTGCACGTGTGGTCCATCGCGTCCTTGAACCCGGTGCCATCAGGCTGCGTGCCGGTGAGCATGTCGTGTTCGACGCCGGTCTGCTTCTCACGGGGCAGCGGCTTGCCTCCGGCATCAACGGCAACGGCCGGGATCGGCTTGCCATGTTCATCGAGCGCGGTGTCGACGCCGATCTTGACCTCGGGCTTCAGCAGGTCCGCAATGTTCTGCGCGATCAGCTGACCCTTGGCGTTGTACCAGGGGCCGCTACCGATGCGGTCCTTCGCGTTGATCGCGCCCGCACCCTGCGTGCTGACGTAAGCAGCCCAGGTGCGGTTGCCCGCGCCGGCGCTCGTTGCGAGCTGCTGGCAGAGCGCGTCAGCGCCCTTCAGGCCACCGAGGTCTCCGCCCTTGCCCGAGCCCTTGCTCGTGACGAAGAAACTCATTTGCGGCGCATTGGCGGCGTAGGCAGTCCAGCCCGCGGCCAGACCCATCGCGGCGACGAGCGCCAGTTGTGTGCGTGAAATCTTCATGAATTTGTTCCCCTTGAGTTCGCGTGCCATCTGACACGGACGCGGAACGTAGCACACCCATGGTCCCACGACATCCCCACCGCAATTGCCACAACTTGACTGCGCCGCAGCATCAGGGAACCATGGGCGGATGGCTCCGATCACGCCCCCGCCCATCACGAACATCGCCGCCTACCAGTTCGCCACCCTCACCGGCCTCAAGGAGTGGCGCATCGAGCTGCTGGCGGAATGCAAGTCGCTCGACCTGAAGGGCACGATCCTGATCAGCACGGAGGGCGTCAATCTGTTCATGGCCGGCGCCCGGGACGGCCTCGAGCGGCTGCTCGAGCTGCTGCGAGCACGCCCCGGCCTCGAAACGCTGAAGGCCAAGTACAGCGAGAGCGACTACCAGCCGTTCACACGGATGCTCGTGCGGATCAAGAAGGAGATCATCGCGTTCGGCGTCGAAGGCATCGATCCCGCCAAGCGGACGTCGCCCAAGCTCAAGCCCGCTGAGCTCAAGCAATGGCTCGATGAAGGCCGGCCCATCACGCTGCTCGACACCCGCAACGACTACGAAGTGAAGCTGGGCACGTTCCACAATGCCGTCACGTTCGACCTCGACCACTTCAGGAACTTCCCTGCCGCTGTGCGCACGCTGCCGGAGTCGCTGAAGGACCAGCCCATCGTGATGTTCTGCACCGGCGGCATCCGCTGCGAGAAGGCCGGGCCCTTCATGGAGCAAGAAGGCTACAAGCACATCTACCAACTCGACGGCGGCATCCTGAAGTACTTCGAGGACGTCGGCAGCGCGCACTACGATGGCGAGTGCTTCGTGTTCGACCAGCGCGTCGGCGTCGATCCCGGCTTGAGCGAAACGGGTAGCGTCGTGTGCTACCACTGCCAGACGCCGCTCACCGCCGTAGAACAGAAGTCCGATCGCTACGTGCCCGGCAAGAGCTGCCCCGCCTGCTGGCGCGATCCCGCAGAAAGCATGGCCGATGCGATCACGCACCGGCAGAACACACTTCGTCGATCGACGACGCCCCTCCCCGGCAGCATCCCGTACGACAACTATCGGCCGATGAAAGCCCCCGAAGCCTGCAATGGGCTTAACCTGGGTGAATCTCTCGCAACGATGGTGCCGCAATATCCGCCCGAGTACTGGACGCCCTTGTTCGCGGCAGGCCGCATTCTGGACAAGGACAAGCAGCCGGTGACGCCTGAGCATCGCGTCCATACCGGCGAACGTCTGTTCCATTTGCATCCCGCGTCACTGGAACCTGATGTCAGCAACGACGTGCGCATCCTGTTTGAGGACGAAGCCCTCATCGTCATGAACAAGCCGGCGCCGCTGCCAATGCACGCGGGCGGCCGTTTCAACCGCAACACGCTCGCCTGGTTCCTCGCGCTGGCCTATCACCCGCAGAAGCCACGCGTGGCGCATCGCCTCGACGCCAACACCACCGGTCTCGTCGTCGCCTGCCGCACGCAGCGCTTCGCATCCCTGCTGCAGCCGCAGTTCCAGCGTGGTGAAGTCAGCAAGCACTATCTCGTGAAAGTAACGGGACACCCACCTGGAGATACGTTCAACTGCGACGCCCCGATCAGCCGCGAAACCGGCCCCTTGGGATCACGCGACGCAGGCTCCGAAGACGGCATGGCCTCGACGACCGAGTTCACGGTGCTGCGTCGTAACGCCGATGGCACCGCGCTGCTCGAAGCCCGCCCCCTCACCGGCCGCACCAACCAGATTCGGTTGCACCTGCAGTACTTGGGCTTTCCCGTCTGCGGCGATCCGCTCTATCTCGCGAACCGCGAACTCGGCACCGTCGCGACGCTTTCAATGGAAGATGCGCCGCTCTGCCTGCACGCATGGAAGCTCGGCTTCCAGCATCCGGCCGGAAAAGGATGGATGACGTTTGCGGCAGAGCCGCCGGAGTGGGCGTAGCCAGGAAACGGGAGACGTTCCCGGTTTTCGCTCTGATTCCGAGGAAATTGAGGACGTACCAAGGTTGCGGAATCCCCGCCTGGGCGAGAGATTCCGCAACGGTTGTGAAGCTGCGGAGGTTCGCGGCGCCGCCGAGTGGCAGCGCCGCGCTGATGTTTACTTCGCGAAGCAGTACAACCGGCCTGTCCCACCGCTCGGCCTGATCTTTTCCACGCTGCAACCCGCCGTCGGGTGCACGGACGCCCACGGCGCGAGCCCGGGGTTCCGGCTGATGCGGTCATGATGGCCGACCATCGCAGTGCCATCGGTGCTCGACGTCCAGTTGTTGCAGGTGTGGTCCATCGCATCCTTGAACGCAGTGCCGTCCGCCTGCGATCCCGTCAGGATGTCATGCTCCACCTTCATCAGATCCGGCATCGCTACCGGCGCGCCGTCGGGACCGAGCGGAATGCCCGGAACCGATTGACCCTTTTCATCAAGGGCCGTTTGGGCATTGATCTTCACTTCAAGCTTGAGGAGGTCGGCAAGGTTCTGCGCGATCAACGCGCCTTTGGCTTTGTACCAGGGACCGTTGCCGATGCGGTCCTTGGCATTGACGGCACCCTCACCCTGCGTGCTGAGGAACGCAACCCACGTGCGATTGCCTGCACCCGCGCTCGT
>Ga0114966_10003382_pt1 | contig 14008 bp, 11 predicted proteins | sample M_130207_XF_Meta_FD_87029 | JGI IMG/M metagenome (GOLD analysis project Ga0114966, IMG submission 87029) | Freshwater microbial communities from Lake Montjoie, Canada to study carbon cycling - M_130207_XF_MetaG | ecosystem: Environmental > Aquatic > Freshwater > Lake | place: Lake Montjoie... | reverse complement strand
GGTCCAGTGGGACCGGTAGGACCAATATATGAACCATATGTATTAGGTCTTATAGATATACAATCGGTTTTCATCATTGACAACATGGTAATAATTATAAATTATTATCATATATTTATACCATTGAACTTTCAATCATATATTGTCGTTTATTTTATTTCGTCTCTTTTTTATTTTATCTTTTATTTTTTATCTTTTATCTTTTTATTCCTATCCTTCTATTTTCATATCCTTCTACTTTCCTGTTCTTCTATTTTCCTGTCCTTCTACTTTCTGAATGAACTAAAATCCGAAGTGACTGGCATAAAATCGCCACCTTTGGACTGCAATGCACCATAGTATGAATAATTATCTACTGGTGTTTGTCCACCCATATTTCCATATGAACGGTCAGATACTTGTGAAAATCCTAGAGCTCCTGATGGTGCTCCTACTTGACCTGATGCTGCAAATTGCCCTTGTTGCCCTTGTTGCCCTTGTTGCCCTTGTTGCCCTTGTTGCGTAGTTAATGAACCTGTTCCTAAACTCTTTATACCTGAACCAATATCTTTCAAGAAGTTAACTGTTCCACTTCCAGTGCTTTTCAATAAATCCACTGTTCCACTTCCAGTGCTTTTCAATAAATCCGCTGCACCAGTACCTCCACCAGATATCAAGTTTCCAGCCTTATCAAATACACTTCCTGCTAGTCCGGTCGTCTTATCTACTGCATTCGATACAACTCCACCAATTCGATTTGGGTCAACCGGTATTGTTACCAATTTACCATCATTATCAACTGTTGTATATGATTTTGCTGATCCTGCTACTGATGCTCCTACTGTTGCATCTTTAGATTGGATGATATATTTTGTATTTCCTGAAGAATCAGTTTGTGATAAATATACATTTCCAGAACCATCTTTGTATGTCGTAGCTCCACCAATTGGTGTCAGATTTAATGAGATAGAACCACTTGAAGAACCGACATTTGCACTACTTGCTATTGCAGTGCCATTCAATGAAACACCAGTTGTTCCACAACCTCCGTTGCCGCCACATGTCGTGCATGTTCCTGTCGACGGGCAATTAGGACAATTCGGACATACCGGTGGAACTGCTTCTGTTTTCAATATATAATCATCCGAATATGTATTTGTTATACCATCATTATATCCACTCATGTTCTTAAAATACCAATACCATTTGCATGACAAATCGTCGCCACAAATCGCGCTCATTTGCGCCATACCATTGTTTGCATACATTTGTTGCCAATTGTCTGGGTATTTATCACCTGCACCTCCTACACCAGCTACACCAGCTACACCTGTTCCTGGTGCAGATGTAGCTTTTGGATAATTATCACTATCGCTATTAGTATCAACCACTGCCTGAGTTGCATTGAATCTTACAGATGCACCTATAATATACGATTTATCATTCTGTCTAGGAAGTAGAACCGAGATCATTGTCATAGATTTATATGTGATGATTAACACCATACCACCTTTATTGTCAGATACTGTAATTGCGTTTGTTGTTCCTGCAGTAGGTGTTATTTTACCCACATTTTTAGGGGTAATACTGACACCAGGTCCATCTCTGCTATATGTGATTACATTTCCAGAAGAGTCTTTTGTCACAATGTTTCCATTAGCAATATCATAATAGACCGATGATGTTATTTGATAGACTTGTAGTCCATTCAAATAGCTCGGTAGCGATACCATTTTACCGTTATTTGCATCGCTGATATTCGGTGGAGATTGATTGGCTGGTAGGAATGTGGGTAGGGCAGCATTGCTAGCGGCAGAACCGAATGTAAATGTATTTGCTAGACCATCTGGGGTAAGGCGATAGGTAGCAATATTTGTGCCGGCAGGTTGAGGATTCACTCCTGCATTTTTGACTAAATGAATATATGTATCCTTATTCCATGCATAATAAAAGATTTGGTATTTGTCGGTTGTCATACATTGTGTTCTATATGAAAACTCGTTGTATGTAGGATTCAAGTTTGCTACTAAACTCTCTGATGTTGCGAATGGTGGGACGCTTCCATCAGCGCCGATTGGTGGGGATGGGTATGTTGTGATTGATGCGCCATTACGAGGGACAATACTGATATTTACGATACTTGAACCACTTACATCGTTTGCTGGCGGTGTGTTTACACTATTCACTTCTATAAGTGCGCCGTTTTTATGGTCGAAATAGATGTTGTCATATAGATGAATAACTGTTCGGCTTGAATCTGTGCTATATTGGGGTATGTATATCATTGAGTTTGATGTATTTGCGCTCTGGAAATTAACGAGTGATTCTTTAGTTTCCTTAAATGAAGCCAAACGGAATATTATCATGAGCGCAAAAATAACAATGAGTAGAATGATAAATATTGTGAAGTTATTCAATTTCATTTATTATTGATAATATATATTTTATGCGAGAAAAATATATTATCTATATTATGGAATCCAAGTAAAGGGTTAACCCTTTCCCTATACAAATAATACACATATATTAGTGCCCTTTTAGGGCACTCCATATATGATGTTATTTTCTAGGCACTTCGTAGTAACAGTTCCACCTTTATTGGACGAACGCCCGAATTGGGCGTTCGTCCAAGTAAAGGGTTAAAATTGGTTTATTTCAGCAGAGTTATATGGGACAGCTTCTGATTTTGGTTGAGGGGTTATTGAAGCCGCCAATGCCTTGATTTCGTTTTCTGATGCCGCGATTGCTTGATTTACTTGCTGTTGGAATTCGCTAGATATATTGGTGGCCTTCTTAACATCTGTATATGCATTATTTGCATTTGTATTTGAATTGGCTGCATCGATGTCTGCTTCTTTCGCCAAGTCTTTTGCTTTTTTTGCGGTTTTTGCAGCTTCATCTGCATCATCTTTTGCTGATCTCTCTGCCGAATCTGCTTCTTCGATTGCATATAAGGTGGTTGCAGATGAACGTTTTGCTTTATCAGCTTCACTCTTCGCTTTTGCTGCTGATGCTTGTGCTGCTGCCGCGGCGGCGCGTTCGGCCTCTGCTTTTTCTTCAGCATCTTTTGCGGCTTTTGCAGCTGCTCGTATTGCGATTTGTGGGTCCACTGGATAATTGAAATAAAACCAGTCTGCGTAGTAGGCGTTATTATATAAATTATATAATCCAAATGAATCTGCTAAATTGATATCTGCCATTGTTGTATCTGAACTGTTTAATAATCGCATTTTATATGCACGCAGTCTACCTTGACAACAATCTGTCCGTTGTTTCATATATATCTTAGAAACTCTTGTTGGATTATTTATTGTAAATGTCAAGGTACAATCTCCACCACCTGAATGAAACATTGTACCATGGTTATTATCTGCCAAATTGTAAATACGATATCCTTGGTTATTCTGATATATTCCATTGGATGATGTGGCACTATATTCATTGAAAGCTAGTTCTCTGCCATTTTGGTCATATATTTTGAATTCTGCGATATGCAACCAATCCCATGAACCCGATTTTTGTGAAATGATTACTTTTTTGACGTTATCATATATCGAGACTTGTTTATCGAATCCCTCTTTTACACTATCTTTCATATTTTGCATGTAGAAAAACGCAATCATTGCAATGAATATCATAAATGTAATGATGACTACGATGAATATCATAATGTATGATCTATTTGAAGTCATGTTTTTTATTGTTTTTTGTATGTTTCTTATAAGATCACTACTATTGTATTTCATATATTTATATAATATCACATATAAATATTTGGTTGTTTGCATATATGCCTATAGTTGGTTTGTTTCAAATGAATTATATGGCATGGCGTTTGATTTTGGTTGAGGAGTTAGTGAAGTAGACAATGTTTTGAGTTTATCTACTGATTCTGAAATTGCATCATCTACTTTTTTTTGGAATTCAGTCGATACTTTATTTGCACTATTCAAATACGCACTTGCTTTATTCGCATTGAGATTGGCAGTCGCGGCATCTTCATCTGCTTCTTTTGCAAATTCTTCCGCTTTTTTCATGGTTTTGTCTGATGTATCCTGTGAAATTTTTGCGGTTTTTGCTAATGCATCTGCTTGTGCTAAAGCATCTACTGTTGTAGAAGACGCTGACTTCGCTTGGTCTGCTGATACCTTGGCTTGGGCTGCTGCTGCTTGAGCTGCTGCTGATGCATTTGCATCTAATGCTGCTTTGGCTGCTGCTGCATTTATAGCTATTTGTGGATCCACTGGATAATTAAAATTAAATGTGTCTGCGAACGGAGAATTAAATAGTGATGAAGAACTTGCTAAATCGATTTCTGCTAATACATTTGAACCATTTTTCATTACTAATTTGTATCCACGCATTCTACCTTGACAACAATCTGGACGTTGTCTGATATATATCCTAGATACTCTTGTTGGATATCTTAAAGGGATTGTTAACGTGCAGTTTTCACCTCCTGAATGAAACATTGTGTTTTCATTATTATCAAATAATTTGCTAGTTCCCCATTCCTGATTATTCTGATAAATACCAGTCGACGAAGATATTGAGTTAAAATTGTCTATTTTACTTCCATTTTGGTCGTATATTTCCAAGGTTGCAATATGCAGCCAATTGTCTCCATACCCCGGTTTTGATGAAAAAACTATATTATCTACATTATTATATGCATTCATTTGTTTGTCAAACCCTTCTTTTACTGTAGCTGGTCTTAAATAAAAATAAAAATAGAAATAGGTTATAGATATGGCTATTGCTGCAACGATAATTGCTATTATTACTACCATATTTGAACTCGTATTTTTTAACATTTTTTTTATCGGTTCATACAATTTACTTATTTTCATATTTTTTACAAATTTCATATATTTATATATTGATACAAATAAATATATGTGATTTTTTGGATTTTTATTTCAGCTATATGGTGTTGACGCACGTTTTGTTTTGTTTGTCATATGGAACAGGTTCTTTTTCTACTAGAACATCGATAACATGTTTTTTCGCATCATCAAGTGTCTTCTCTAAAGTCGTTTTAAATTTGGCGGCGTCGGCATCTACTTTATTTGATGCGATTGCGACCTTGTCTGTAAACTGTTTTGTCTCCTCTGCTTTATTATCTGCTTCTTTCGATGACTTATCAGTTTGTGTCAAAGATTTATCTACTGTTTTCTTTGCATTAAGAGAGCTAGTTTGAGATTGTTTTACTGCTGCGACATTTTCTTCTGTTGTGCCAGTTGACGTTTTTGCTCTGTCTGCTGATGCTTGCGCCTGAATCGCAGATGTCTGCGCTTGACTTGAAGAAGAATCTAAACCTTCTTTATAATATCGACGTATTATCGATGAAATCAATATGTATCCTATAGCTATTAATATCAATGCCATCATAATGGTTGTTATGTTTCTACATGTGGGTTTATTCATTGGTGCAAATCGGCATATTCCTTTTTTCAGATTATTTACGATTTGGGTAATGTTGAATTTCATATATCTTATATATAAGGTATATATTTTGTATATTTTGTATTTCTACATCGCGGTTTCACAGTTCGACCCGCTACATATGGATGTCATTTCTCTTGTCGATGCCTTGTCTTCTGTTTTGAATGCCGTCTTCGATTCACCTATTTGGAATGGATATGAAAATGTAATCGTATCTGCATATGGCGAATTATAAAGCGGAGGTAAAGTAGCTAAATCTGTTTCTGATAATGTCGTGCCATCTACCTTTTTCATTACTAATTTGTAGCCTTTCAATCTATATTGGCAACAATCTGGTCTTTGTGTCATTATTATTTTGCTAACGACTGTTGGAGTATTCAATGTAAATGTGAGAGTGCAGTTTATCTGACCTGAATGAAACATTGTATTTGCGTTATTGTCAGATATCTTTGTATAACCATATCCTTCATTGTTTTGATAGATTTCTGGGTTTGTATTTGATCTGATTGCATATTGTGCTGGAAGTAGTTGTTTGTCTTCATTATCGAATATCTGGAAGGAACCGAAATGCAGCCAATTGTCTGAAAACCCTGGTTTTGGTGAAATGACAATCTGTTTTATAGTATCATTTGATGGTATGGCTACTGTGAACGATTCTTTTTTATTGTACCATGTATATATGTATGATATAATCAAAAGAATCGCAATGAATATCATGAACCATAATATGTATTTCGGTTTTATACGTTTGTATATATTTTGTAGTCTCATATACATATTTATTTATATTTTTATGTTTTATAAAAAATCGATTTCAGTTATTATATTATTAGTATTATAATTAACATTATTATGCTTTCTCTGAAATATAACGTCGAAAATAAGTTTGAAATTGGTATTGACGAGGCTGGACGCGGGCCTTTATTCGGCCGTTTATATGTAGCGGCTGTTATCTTACCAGATGTTCTACATGTAGAAGAAGAGGTTCCATCTCTAGAAGAAGAGGTTCCATCTGTAGATGAAGAGGTTCTACCAGAGGAAGATGCTAAAAAAAAGAAGACAAAGGTTATAAAGAAGGCCCCTAAAAAAAAGAAAGATATAGGTTGGACTATGGTAAAGGATAGTAAAAAAATCAAAAACAGAGCCACTATGACATCCATCTCAAATTATATCAAGGAAAATGCCAAGGCATGGGCTATTCATTTTATAGAGCACGATGTAATCGATAAAATAAATATAAGACAGTCTGTTTTTCAGGGCATGCATGAATGTATCAAACAGATTACTTCTAAATTGACTTTGAATGATGATTATAATAAAAATAATAATAAAAAAAACATATTTCTCCTCATTGATGGGAATGATTTCAAGCCATATTCGGTTTATGATGACGCCACTGAATCGCTTACTACTTTACCATATGAGACAATTGAAGGCGGAGATAATAAATATTTGGCGATTGCTGCTGCATCTATCCTGGCAAAATGCGCCCGTGATGATTATATAGACGAGTTATGTATTTTACATCCGGAATTGTGTGAACGATATAATATACATAAAAATATGGGTTATGGCACAAAGGCGCATTTGGATGGCATTGTGGAACATGGGATTACACAATGGCATCGGGCGAGTTATGGGCGTTGTAAAGATGCCGAATTACATGTTGTTTGATTGTTTATCTACATTTTTAGGATGAAATGGATTAGGTGTTTCAGTTAAAACTTGATTTTCTGTGCTTGGTTTAGGTTTACCTTTACTACTTAAAAAATCAAAATATCCTGGTTTTTCACTTTTTTTTAGGTTTGCTGGTTCATTTGAATCATCTTGTTGGTCTGGTATGAGTTTTCCCGTTTTTTTTAGGTTTGCTTGTTCATCTAGATCTACTTCTTCTCCTTCTTTTTTTTCTTTCTTAGAAGAAAACATACTTGTAAATCGATCTTTCATAGTTGGGGTTCCTCCTGGTGCCGGAGTCGTTATCCATTTATACGCATAAACAAATCCACTCCATATTGCAAGTAAAGCTGTCGCAATACACCAAATAATGCCGATAATTATTAAAATTGGTATTAATATGGCAGCTATAATTAATTTTATTATGATTTTTAAACTCATTACCGGATATTTATAAAAAATCGCAGATAACATACTTGTAGATGTTGTCTTTGAACTTAACCATGGTCCAATAACTGGTATATCCTCGCCCTCTTTAAATAACGCTAGTAATGTGCTGAAAACGGGGCTTCCAAAAATCAATATTGATGCAAATATTCGGTCGAAAAACGGACCAGCAGCACCCAACTTGTATAATATCGCCTTGCGGTTTAATCCTACATATACCAGCGCTATGCATAATAGGAATATTGATAATACCACTAATATCATATATATGATTTTGGCCGCCGTGCCTGCGCCATATAATCCAGTTGCTAGTAATATCACACAAATCAAATATAAACACATGGTTTTCAACCCATCTTCAGGTGATGGTCTTTCCGGATTCCTTCGTTTTTCGAAAAACAATATTTTGGCTGCAAATATGAGTGCCACTATAATGCTTAATACTATAATGATGATTTGCATACTTATTGCCGGTGTTATTTCAGATACCGATTCTGTTATGTATCCTAGATTTTCATCATCATCTTCATCCGACATTCAGTTATAGTATCGCAAGATTTTTATCATCTTTATTCTTTCTTATAGAGATATCATCATGTTTTCGAAAGTTTCGCGTTTGATATTCATATAGTTGGTCGATTTGTCATATATGCTATATCCTATCAACAGTGAATCGCTATTCTCTAAATATGTAAATCCCAGCGTATATTCGACTTTTTCGCCTTCTAATGTGAAGAGCGGACTGTATCGTTTGACTTCATATGTATTCTTATCCAATACAATTGCTATATGATAATAATATCGGCGGTCTTCGTATGATACCGAATGACATATTAGCCAGATTTCGTCTTTTATCATAACGCCATTGGTTGATCCACGGACATATTTGAAAAATGACGGTGTCTTCACTTGATGGGTTTCGATGAATAGGTCGTCTTCTATTTTACCAATGACGAGTTTCGGCGACCAGTTGTATACAATATCCATCTTGTTTGGTAATAAGACCCAGTTCTTCTCCACATTTGATTGCGACTCTTTTTTCAAACATCTATTATTGTTGGTTGTTTCGTTTGACAGGTCGATTTCGCCATGTTCGACCATCATGTTTCCATAGGATAGCCCGCGATTAGCATTATAGAATATCTTTTTACTAGTCTCATCATCATAATACATGCGGATGTCTTCTAATCCTACATAATGATTATCATCCGTCTCATCATAATTCAATTCGAATTCTTGGATATTCTTCCAAATGGGTTTTGAAATATCTAATATGGCAATTGCATTGCGTGTCTGGATTTTTTCTTGGTTCACATATCCTCCATTATCATCGATTCTGTAGTTCACATATCTTACATTGATTATCAAATGGTTGCCACGTCTGATGATTGATGGTGTGCTTGATACATATTCACCGGATTCTGTGATATTTAGTAGTTTAGTAGCTAGTTGCAAGAGTGACATATTTGACTCTGTGATTGGGTCATTGTTATGTATCATTTTCTTTGCGTAATATTTGTAGTTAGTTAGCACACTTTTCATTGTATCGTCATCCACATATGGGTCTGCGATGACCTTCATTATCATCTTGTGTAAATTATAGTTTTCGTCATTGACATAATATCCTATAATCGACAATTCGTAATCCAGTTTGTAGTCATATATATCCTTTTGCATGAAAAGGTAGTCGGATGATGCTCCCCATTTCTCCCTTGATTTATATGCTGCTACATAATACAAATATGCCAACTTGTTCTTACCAGTTTCCCTGTAATGTTTCACGACTTCGTATATTCCTTCTAACCGCTGAGGGTAGAAATCGAATCCTTCCAACCAAGTGGCGATGGCCTTTTCTATTTGACCCAGATAGCGATAACACATACCGATATTGTAATAACTATACCACACTTCTTCCACCCAGCCGCCGATTCTGATACGGTTCCTATACATATCTATTGACCTGTCGAAATGCCCTGCATCTTTCAAGCTATTTGCCAAATAAAATGTATATCTGTCATTATTCGGGTTTTCATCTAGACCTTTTGTAAGCAGTCTGATATCTCGCTCAAATTTGTCGGTTTTAGCGCCACCGTCGCCGATATCTTCGATGAATAATTTGTCGTTTTCAATCGCGGAATATCTTGTGCCTTCTGGGGTTTGGACGTATTCGTGTGTGACGCCCCAATATGCATAACCTTTATAGTTCCTCACTATTCTTACATTCTTATAGAAATATGTTGGGGTTCCTTGGCATACATGATAACAATCATATGTCAGGCTTTTCTTGAAGTTCTTGATATTTTCCGGTTGTAAGAAGGAGCCGGTGAGTATCATATCTGCATCTAATAGGAGTAAATAATCCATGTTTGGGATTTTCGCAGCGGCTTGAAGCGCGAATGTGCGGTTATACCCGAAATCTTTGAAGGATTCTTCTACAATGACGCCTGGGATATTGTATTGTTTGAAAAACGTGGTTATTAATTCGATGGTATTATCAGTGCTGCCTGTATCACAAATACAATATCCGTCGACTAGATTCACAACTGAATTCAATAACCTTAATATCACCCGGCTTTCGTTCTTCACAATCATATTTAGACAAACTTTTGGTAAAGCATCGCTAACCTTTGGTAAAGATTCGCTATCTTTTGGTGAAATATCGATTGTATTTGTGTAAGAGAACATCTGCATATTATATGTATCATAAATGGACTCTTTTTATACATTTTTTTTCATAATAATATAATATTGGATTATTATATCTATAAATAAATATATTATAAAAATGGCATTTACACGATTCCATGATGATGAAGCCAGAATACGAAAATCCTTAGAAGAAAGCACATTTGCCGAAAGTTATTATTTGAATAAACCCGGAAATGGAACTACAATGCCGTTTCAAATGGACCCACAAATGCGCTTGCAGGGTTGGGGTGCGAATTTATGCACTCATGCCATTGATTTGGATAGTGATTTCCGCGGCTTGACCCGCGATTTAAACCACGACCTTTTGTCAATGAACCAATATGATAAACATAAAGCTGCTTCAAAATCATATATATATGATGTTGCTTCGCCTTTTGTAGACGAATCCCGGGCTAGTCATCCTGCATGGATGTATCGCGATTTAGAACATAATCGGTGGGAACAGCCTTGGATTAACCCTCAAGATAATTTTGAACGCAATTTCAACTGGAACGTCCAGACACGCATTTTAGAGAAAGATAGTTATGTGCCTCGCATTCCAATCGCATCCAATGTCGAACGTGTTGATATGTATCGGTCATAGATCTTTCAGAACTGTCTAGAAAAAATGTAAAAATATACTAATATAAATATATATTAGTATAATAAAAAATGGAAATAGCTATACCAATTGTTGCATTAGGTGGTTTATTTATAATGAATAATCAAACTAAAAAGAAGGATTCTCTAGAAAACTTTAGTCAGCGATCCGGCCAATATGAAAACCAATATTTGCCAAACATCGATGTCCCAAATACAAATTATCCTAACGAATATCCTATACAAAGTCCTGCTAATGATTTGACGTCTCAGCTTTCCACCGTCAATAAATTCGACGGACAGGGTGTGTATACCGATAAATATTTCAATCCCGCTTCGAAATCGTCCATCATCGGTGGTTCATCTAGCCAGAATAGCAATATGTTTAGCAATCAAGTGCCGAATCCTGCTACCGCGCAATATGTTTCTTTGACCGGTGAGAAAGTGGGGTCCACTTATTTCCAACACAACAACATGGCGCCATTTTTCGGCAGCCATTTGAGAACCATACGAACAGATGCCAATTCCACCGAGGGTATCATGGATAATTATACTGGTTCTGGTTCGCAAACGATTGTTAAGACTGAGCGTGCCCCTTTATTTGCACCTCAAGAGAACTACCAGTATGGTTTCGGTGCGCCTAACATGTCGGACTTTTACCAATCCCGTGTCAATCCTTCTGCAAAAATGTCGAATGTGAAACCGTTTGCAGAAGAACAAGTTGGACCTGGTATTGGTGTAGGATATGGAAATACTGGTGTTGGTGGGTATAACTCGGGTTTGATGGCGCGAGACATGTATATGCCACGAACGGTCGACCAATTGCGTGTTGACAATCACCAGAAGGCTAGTGGTATCGGATTATATGGACTCGAAGGTCCTGCCATGTCGGCTATTACAAACCGTGGGGTTTTAGGACAATTCGAAAAGAACCGTGTTGATAGAGACTTTGAAATGGGTCCAGAGCGACTATTTACGACGACTGGTATGGGGACTGCACCAACCAGTCGCGCGATTAATGTTTTGAAAGACGGTGCACGTGCTGAAACTACAGTTGAATATATGGGTGGAGCCGGCGCTTCAAATGAAGCCGCATACGTCGATGGTGAATATATGCCTTCCAAGCATATTGATTTAGGCGCTCTTCCTTTAGCACCTGCATATAGAAGTGGTGCGAATGGTGGAAGTGATGCCGATTACGGCTACAAGTCCAAAATGGTATATCAGAACAACCGAACTGCTAACGAGCAGGATACATATTTCGGTGCATTTGGAAGTGCCATTGGTGCTGTTGTTGCACCGCTGCTTGACGCGCTCCGTCCTTCCAGACGCGAGAATACTATAGGAACATTGCGACCTTACCAAAATCCGGGAACCACTGTGTCAAATTCATATGTTTTCAACCCTGCTGATAGGCCTGCTACAACTATTAAGGAGACCACTGAAGATTCCAAGGGGCATTTGTTTATTGACCGAAACCAGCGTGGTGGTGCATATGAAGTTGCTGGAAACCAACCTATTATAAATAACCGAATGGCGCAAAACATGTCTTATATTGGAGGTGGTGCGGCTTCAGTGAATGAATCGCGTCGTTATGATGCTGAATATAATCAGAGAAATAACGATACGAAATCATCGACTTTGGCATCTTATACTCCTGGTGGTAATATGGGTTTGTTTTCTGGGGATATCAATATGACTGGTAAAGCTCGTGATAATTTACAGAAAAATAACCGATCTTTGGACCCAACCATGCCGGGACAGAGTCCTTCGATTGGTATGATGGGCCAACCTTCTGCTAGTCAGACACATTTATATTCGAATATTCAGTTGGATAGAAGTGCGCCTGACATGTTATCCCAATTGAAGGGGAACCCGTTTGCATTGAACCACTTGAGTGGTCTATAAGGAGGGTCATATAATATATAATTATTTTGGTTTATAATACTTATATATTGACAGTTTCTATTATTTTTGAGAGTTCTTCGCGTTCAATATTTACATGTCCGAGAATTAACTTTATGATACGAAATTTGTTGGGTACATGGTTCATTTCAGATTTATACTCGCGTGTTGTTGCTACTAGGTTTACCCTATTTCTATAAACTCTTTGTATTTGCTTAATTATATTTTCTTCCAGCTGCTTGACTGCATAGAAAATAATCTTTTTGTCCTCATCTGCTGGCTCATCATCATCGTCGATATAGAAATTATACATTTGCTTCGTCCATTCTAGTTCGGTTTCTTTATTCCATTGATCGTTGTGTCTTACATGGACTATTTGTTGGCTCTCCTCTTCATTTTTGATGCAGAATATCGGTCGTTCATTGATTGGTAGTTTATCGATTTCGTTGGTGATTAGTTCTGCTATGCTGTTTGAATAGTCTTCGCTTGAAATACTTTCTTTGTATTCGATTGCCAATTGGATGCCATTTACGACATCCATAAGATTTTTTGTTTGTTTGAGGTTCTCATTGAGGAAGAGATTGACATTGAAATTATTTAACGTATTATTGATGTTTGTCGGAGTTTGATTGGATCTTACATCGCTTACTATTGTTCTGACATCATTTATGTCTTCTTTTAATTCTTTTCTTTCTAGCCTTATTTCTTCCCTTTCTAGCCTTATTTCTTCAATTTCTAGCCGCATTTCTTGTCTTACTTCTTCTCTTATTTCTTCTCTTATTTCTTCTCTTACTTCTGTTATGTTAACTGGTATGATGTTTAACGAACATATTTTATCATGCTTCCAAAGTCCTGATTTACTTTTGAATACTTTATTGCATATATTACACGCATGTGTAAATATTTCTGATTCTATTTTGTCATTATGACGCTTGCTTTCAATATGTTTATTATAAATAAACTTTTTGTTCGTATAAAATAGACAATTCTTACATGAAAACGTATAAGACATTATATATATTATATACATTTTTTTTTCAAAATAGTAAATTTTAATTACAAAATTGATTTTTCCTAAAGTCTTTGTAAAATTTTGTTTTTTTATAATTTTTTATCATCAATAATCACTCATTATTGATTATTGAATAATCTTTTTTGACTGTGTATTTTTATAATAAAATTGCTAACTATTTATTTGAACGATTTCCTTTTTCTAAGAAATTGTCAATCCTATTGATTTTTTATTAGAAATTGTCAATCATATTTCCTT
>Ga0114966_10003381_pt1 | contig 14009 bp, 20 predicted proteins | sample M_130207_XF_Meta_FD_87029 | JGI IMG/M metagenome (GOLD analysis project Ga0114966, IMG submission 87029) | Freshwater microbial communities from Lake Montjoie, Canada to study carbon cycling - M_130207_XF_MetaG | ecosystem: Environmental > Aquatic > Freshwater > Lake | place: Lake Montjoie... | reverse complement strand
CAGTTATCTATAAGAACAAGATACTTCTGGTACATCCTACTAATTCTTCATGGAAAAAGGGAACCTGTGGAATTCCTAAGGGAGGAATGGAGCCAGCGGAAGATCCGATGGAGGCAGCTCTTCGTGAATTCAAAGAGGAAGTAGGAATAACTCTGAGTCCAAAACAATTAGAGTTAAGTCCAGAAACAGTAACTGTTGACCGTGGAAGTACAATCTGGCAAATGACATACTATGTATGTCATATACATAATCTATCAGAAATCGGATTGGAGTCAGAGAAAGTACCTAGAACACAGCTTCAGTTAGAGGAAATCGATTGGGCAAAGTTTGTAGGGCCGGACGAGGCATATGCTATCATATCACGATCACAGCTGATTATATTAGACAGGCACCTTTCTCTAAATAAATAAAAAAAAGTTTCAAGATGTCCTATATTTTAAACTATAAAACATGGCAATCAATAAATGAAGATACGTCAGTAGCGTTAGATGACCGTGTTAAATCTCTAATTAATTTACCAGATTTTAAAGAAGTTTCGAAACTCAAGCCAAAATTAAAAATATTGGATGATCAACAAAGGACAGAAATTGCTAAAGATTTCGGAGCAACTCCTGCTGAACTTATCAGTTGGGCAGATAACAAAATTAGTGATGTTGATTTTGTAAAAAACATGCTTTTAAAAAAATATTTACAAACTAGTCCAGATCTTAAAAATGTGGAATTAGGCAAACTTCTTTTAACTCTAGGAAGCAAAGGAGCAGCAGTTAAGGAAATTCAAAAAAAACTCAAAGAAAAAGGATTCTTAGATAAGGAGCCGACTGGAGAATTTGATAACGACACATATTCTGCAGTAAAGTCAGCACAGAAAGCAAGCAAGATCGTGGTCGATGGAATAGTTGGGCCACAAACGTATAAAGTACTGTATGCAGTAACACCTGAGAGTGCAGTGACGTCAGGAGAAATTAAGTCATCATATACTGGAGACAAAGCTAAAAACATTGATCTCTTAATAAAGACAATGGAAGAAAAGGGTATCACTAATCCTTATTCTAAAATAGGCCTGCTCTCAACAATAGGAAAGGAATCTCAGTTTATTCCACAGAGCGAAAACTTAGATTATTCAAAAGAAAGACTGCCTGAAGTTTGGAGAGTCTTTTCAAAGACAGGCCAGCGTGTTCCTAATGGTCAAGGTGCGTCTAATTATAATGATCTTGCAGTAGAATACGAGCATAACCCAGAAAAGCTTGCAAATTTCGTGTATGGCCAAAAACCATATGGAATGCGAAGCAATGCTTTTGGAAACACTCAACCTGGAGACGGCTGGAAGTATAGAGGTAGAGGTTTCAATCAACTCACGTTCAAAGAAAATTATGAAAGATATGCAAGTCAAACTGGACTAGATCTCGTCTCAAATCCTGATCTACTCAATAATCCGAATATTGCTGCGAAGGCGGCAGTCGACTTTTTAGTGAATGGTGTAAAGGATATGGGAACTAACCCTAATGAGTTTACATCAGTAGACCAGGCAATTACTTCATTTGTCACAGTAAACGCAGGAGGAAATCTCCAATCTGCTCAGATAGGTATTGCCTCTGCAAATCACATTAAACCGAACTTTTCAATAGAACCTGTGACCACTGCATAAAACTATTTTCTCTTCTAAAGTAGAATAATTTAAAATACTCAAAATGGAAGAAACATTGACACCCACAGAACCAGTAGTAGAACAACAAGAGGCGACTCCATCTACTCCACAAGAACAATTAAACTCGCTGCTTTCACGTAGAATGGGAGAGTTTGACGTAAAGATTACCTATTCTGACCTAAAGTATGTACGAAACCTAATCAATCAAAAGATTGAATGGAAGGGTTCAAACGAAGCATACATCGTGATTATGGCATACCTTACTCTCGATAAATTTTTACAGGATATGGACCAAAAGGATTCAAGCTCAGTTTTATTAAAGATGCCAGCGTCTACTATTGAGTCTGTAAACTTTTTTATGAATCGAGTTACTGGCACAGGTATTGACTCAGCACAGAGACTCTTCTCAATATCTATGATCTTCAGATCATCCATGGAAGCAATTCGTAAGCTTGATGAAGAGATTGAGTTTATGAAAAATGCAGTAGATATAAAAACTGAGAAAACTAGTTAAACTCTCAGATAAATAATAAAAAAAATTGACAACAATGAGAGTAAAGAACTTTGCAGGATTCATGAAGTCTCGTGTAAACGAACAGACTTCTTCTGATTGGGATGCCAACTATGGCCTCGATTCAAATATCGACACGAACAAAAATTCAAATTCAGACGGACCCTTTGGAAAATACGGCATGGAGGAAAACGAATACGGTGCAAATCCTGAAGAGGACGACGCTGAACCGATGGATGCTGATGAGACTCCAGAAAACGACGAGGAGGAAAAAGAGCCTACTTTAGAAGATCTTAAAGCCATGATCGAAGACCTTACTGAGAGAGTTGAAAAGCTCGAAGCTGGAGAAGAGGGCGAGAAAGAAGAAGAAGAGGAAAAACCTGAAGAGGGAGAAGAGACTCCAGCAGAAGGCGAAGAGACTCCAGCTGAAGGCGAAGAAGAGCCTGCAAAGTAATTCTATAATATCCAATCCTGAAAAGCGAGCAGAAATAAAAACTGCTCGCTTTTTATTTAAAAATAGCTTTAAAATGGGACAAGTAAACATAACAACAACCGTTCCTCTTTTTGAGACATTCTGCAGAAAAAACCAAGTAGACGGAAAGACAATTTCTGCAGAAATTTCTGGAAAACCTCTCAATTTAAAGGTTGCAACTACACCGCACAGCCAAGCAAAGGGCTATATGGGAGCAACTGAAGAGCCTAAAGACGGCGAGGGAATCCTTTTTGTTTACGATGGCGAGCAGCCTCTCTCTTTTTGGATGAAAGACGTGCCGTTTGCGCTAGACATCATCTTTTTTGACTCAAACATGAAATACCTGGGCCACCAGACAATGGCTTCGCACAAGGGCGAACCTGATCACGAGATTCCGCAGTATTTTAGCGGAAAACCTGCACGTTTTGCAGTAGAGGTAAAGTCAGGTTGGTGCAAAGACCACTTAGGAGATGAGTGTACTCTCTCTATTTAGTTTACCAATCGCCTAACTTTTAGTATTATAGCAGTATAACCAATCGCTCGCTATATGCTAGAAAAATTTCAACTTCTTTCAAGGTTCTTCTATGAGATGAACATGTCAAACTCGACAAATCACAAGGTCGGCGTGCTAAAAAAGTACTCGACTAGCGGTTTTATCCTTGACGTTTTGCGATATACATACGATCCATACAAACAGTATGGTGTAAGCTCAGCAAACCTTAAAAAACGTAAGGACCTTATTGCTCCGCTTGAAGTCTATGATGATCTCTTCCAACTTCTCATGGATCTGGATGAACGCAGGATAACAGGTCACGCTGCAATTTCTGCAACAAATGAGTTTATTAGTCGATACGAAGCGTTTGCTGACCTGATTTACCAAATAATTGATCGTAATCTTGAGACTAGAGCAACTACTACTTTAATCAATCGCGTCTGTCTAGGACTCATCCCGACTTTTAATGTCTCCCTGGCCCATGACTTTACAAAAGTTAAAGGGGTAGATCTAATCGATGGTTCTTGGCATGTTTCTAGAAAGCTTGATGGGGTTCGCTGTCTTGCCGTGATTCGAAAGGGTTCGGTAAAAGTCTTTTCACGTAACGGTAAGGAGTTTGAGACACTATCACTGCTCAAAGATGAAATAGTACGCTTGGGGATAGACAACTGCGTGTTAGATGGTGAAATATGCATGATGAAAGAAGATGGCTCAGACGACTTCCAGGGCATCCTCAAAGAGATCCAACGTAAGGCTCATACTATTCAGATGCCAAAGTATTGGGTATTCGATATTTTGACACTGGAAGAGTTTGATAGCGGAGTTGGCGACGCTTGCTTATCACACCGAATCACACGGCGTCAGTTTGACTCAAAGTACATCTCAAACCTGCCGCAGTGGCGAATTGAAACTAGCGAGTCTCTTGTCGAGTATCGAGACCAGGCAAAGTCTCAAGGATGGGAAGGGTTAATTGCACGAAAGGACGTTGGTTACGAGGGAGACCGCACCAAGAACATGCTCAAGATCAAGGAGTTTTTTGATGCCGAGTACCAGGTAGTAGATTTAATAATGGGACCTCAAAGAATAATTATTGATGGTGCAGAGACTAACGAGGATGTACTCAGTGCAGTTATCATCGAACATAAGGGCAATCGAGTGCAGGTCGGCAGCGGGTTTACCCTTGAAGAGCGGCGTCGATACTTTAAGTCGCCGGACGAGATCCTGGGAGCAATAATAACTACCCAGTATTTTGAAGAGACGATCGATCAGACTGGCAAACACTCGTTAAGGTTTCCGGTATTTAAGTGGAACCATGGTAAAACTCGTAGTATATAAGTAAGATGGGATTCAATAAAAGGTATTTGCCAGAGCTAGAAGATCTTAAGAAAGAGTATGAACACGACGGTCACGAACAGTTTGTGCGCCGAATGAGTAAATACGATGCGCTAATTGGCCCTAGCGACAGCATGAAATTTGTTAATCATATCATCGACGAAGAAATCAAAAAAAACCAAAAGTAACATGTATTACATCGCAAAAGTAAAGTTTGAAACAATCGATGACCGCACAGGTCGCGCAAGAAAAATGTATGAGCAGTACCTTGTAGAGGCAGAGAGTATTTCTGCTGCAGAGGAAAAGCTTAAGGACAAGTTTAAAGACGCTATTGCAGAGTTTGCAGTTGTGAGCGTGCAAGAGTCTAAAGTCATGGGAGTAATTCGATAATCGATGACCTTTCAGGTGCCTGCAACCAAGGACGGACCTTTTACCATGCAGTTTTTTCAGATACTGTCTGATAACCTGCTTGAGTTGAAAATAGAGGCTGGCAAGTGGCCAGACCGTATCGCATTTAGCGGAAACTTGGGAAAAGAGCTCTATGAATTCATCGCTGAAAAGGGCTGGGATCTTAAGCAGTTTAATCTAACGCTAGTTGCAAGCCCAGTGGACAAGATCATATTTGAATACTCAAAACCTCTCACTCAAATAGAAGATAAGGGTGCTACCATCTTTGACGAGAGCTTTAATGGAAGAAAGGTTAATGGAATCGCCGGAGCCGATGTCATGCAGAAAATACTCACTGCATACTCGGCTCCAGCATTTAAGATAGAAAGAACAATTCGCCCAAAGCTAGAGGTAATCTTAACCAGAAAAAAGTAAGACCATGAACTTTGACCATCTCCATCCAAGGCAGTCGATCGATGCCAGAAAAATTAAAGAACCTATTGTCGTTAACCTCGGTGATTGGGTGATCTGCGGGTACCTTGAAGATCATTGGGAAAAATATCCAGACTGCTATTCAAATGGCTCAAAAAACCGACCTGAGCAGGTGGATCGACTTGAGTCTCAATGGGTATATCTAAAAAACGGCATGTTCGTTGACCACGAATACGTACGACTTGCGACTGACCTTGAAGTTACTGACTGGCTGCAATACTTAGCACGCAATGAAAACACAGGGCAAAACTGATTACTCTGATCCTGAGACAAGGTCACAGGTAATATCACAATTAGAATCTGATCATGGGATAGCTATTTCTTGGGAAAGGGCTGTGCTTAATCTAGTAGACGGCACTGCCCAAACTTTTATCTGTGCCAAGGTAGAGACCCCAGCGCACTCATATACTACTTATAAATTCACAGACGAGGCTGCTGCAATAAACCACTGCATTAATTATGCGATGGCACTCGTCTAATTACCTAATCGACACATGATGGAAGAAATATTTTCAACAGTAGACCTTAAACTGACATTTGTGCAAGACGCAGACAGCGAGTCAGACAGTCACTTCGCAGATCAAGAGCTGGAAATTGCTATTGAAAACGGTGGCGGAGAAGATTACTACATAATTAAAACGGACCGCTGGGCGTTTGACAAAATAGATGACTTGATTGTTTTGCTTAAAAAGTTCAAAGACAAACACGACAAAATAAAATGAAACGAATCCCTTACATTTTAACTGCTATGGGAATATTTGGGCTTTTTGTTACAATGCGTAGCACAAAGCAAGAGCCAAGATACTTTCCTCGCAATTCAAAAGAATACGTTGTGTTTTGCTTGCCGGACACGCTCATAGGACACAAACCTGAAACAAACGAGTGTGGTTTGCGTCGTAAAGCATACACAGTCTATAACTTAGACTATGCAGTGGTTATGTGTGACAGCTGTTTTCCCTCTACAAAATGAAAGTACAATCTATTATTAACATAATTGAAGAATTTAAGAAAAAAGTTATGAGCACATTACAAACGCAATACCAAAATTATCTTAAAGAAAATCCCGAATCAGCATTTACTTTTGAAGAATGGTCTAATTGGCAATTTTCTAATATCGAACTTCCGCCACCCCATAATGGTCTTAGACCTCTTGACGAACATGCAGAAAAATTATCTGATTGGGATGTTACTTTAATGGATGGTCTAAAAAATGAACCACCTTATGTAAGTGATGATTTTCAAATAGGACCTGATGGAGCTTATGAGCACACTGAAGAGGTACATATAATTCAAACGCAAAAAGAGTTAATTGATTTACTCTACTCTCAAGTAATTGACTTATCGATGATGTCTAAAATTGAATTGGGTGATGATGTAATCGCTGAAATTAAACGACTTCAAGATTTATTAAAAGAGGATGAAAATAAAGACCTGCCTTACCAAAAGGATTGGATTTTTGATAACAAAGATGCTGAAGTTTCATTACCTGGTGCCGAATTATCAGATATTGAAAATCTGAAATATTTTTTCGAAAAATATAAATTTACAGTAGAGAGAGGTAGACCTAATCTACGAGCGGCAAACTTATTAAAAACATATATTGATACAATTCAAGTAAAGGAGGCAATAAATGAACAACATAGATAAAACATACACAGACCTACTCCAAGACATTCTTGATAATGGAGTAGAAAAGAAAGACCGTACAGGAACAGGCACTATTTCAGTGTTTGGAAGACAGATCCGTCATAAGATGGCTGAGGGCTTTCCTTTACTCACCACTAAAAAAATGTATTGGCATGGAGTTGTAGCTGAATTGCTTTGGTTTTTAAGAGGGGATACAAATATTCAATATCTGGTTCAAAATGGCTGTCATATTTGGGATGGGGATGCTTATAAGAACTATGAAAAGACGGTTAAGCAGTCAATTGACAAAGCCACACAAGAGGGTATTTTGAAGAATGATAATTCAGAAGACTATAATTACTTAAGCAAGGAATTGTTTATTGAACGAATCAAAACCGATGATGAGTTTGCTAAGAAGTGGGGTTCGCTCGGAAAAATCTATGGGTTTCAATGGAGAAGTTGGGGTTCGTTCAAAGATAGATTTGAGTTTACAGATAATAGCAAAGGAATGCCTATACCCGCACATACTAGTTGGGATGGTATTGACCAAATCGCAAACCTAATCTCTGAACTCAAAACAAATCCTGACTCAAGGAGACTTCTTGTATCAGCCTGGAATGTAGCGGATGTTGAAAGCGGTAGCATGGTTCTTCCACCTTGCCACTATGGATTTCAAGTGCATACAAGAGAGTTGAGTTTAGAAGAGAGAACACAATACAAAAAGAAAAGAGATGGTATTGCTCGTACTTTTGCACCATACACTCATCAAATGCTAGATGGTTCAAATATACCAACCAGAGCAATCTCACTAATGTATAATGCCAGAAACCAAGATGTACCGTTAGGAACGCCATTCAACATAACCTCCTATGCACTACTCCTGGAGATAATCGCAAAGATGGTTAACATGGTTCCTGATGAATTGATTACTAATATGGGAGATTGTCACATCTACCTGAATCAGATTGAAGGGATTAAAGAACAATTAACAAGAGATCCTTATGAATTACCTAAATTAGTTCATATGAAGACAGATGACTTTTATAAATCATTATCAGAGGATTTGTCATTATTATCTCATTTAGACCCATCAGATTTTAAGGTTGAAGGATATCAAAGTCATCCTGCAATAAAAATTCCTCTGTCAAATTGATTTTTCTAATGCGTGTAATCTCTATCTGATTCCCTATAAAAACAAAACGTCTAAATGATTAGAACAATTAAACCTAAAATACTTGCGTTCCTGGTTGCAATAACTGCCTTGGTGATCCTCTTAGGATGGATCACTCTTGTCTACCGTTTTCCTCTAGAGAGCATGGTCGGTGTCTGCTGTGCAGGCGGCATTGTCTTCAGCTATGGTGTCTATGAAGTTGCATATCGCAGGTTCTCCAAGAATAAGAGTTAGAAACTATTTGGGATAGTCATCCCATGTCCGCGTCTGATAAATAAATAATAAAAAGACAAGACACAAAATGACAAAAAAGGTCTTAGAAATACCTGAGCATAAGACAATTAGCTCGACACCGAGTTTTCCTGATCCAGGCTACAGCAAGATTTACGCAAAGAGCGATAACTGCTGGTATCGCCTTGATTCAAACGGCAATGAGATTCCTTTTGGAGCGATTCCAATTATCGTTGAAGACTCAATTGTAAGTTCAACAGTCAGACGTGACCAAGGAAACTGCGCGGCATGCGAGGGGTCAACTGTGGTCGGCGGCTGTAATAACTGTGCGACTGGCTGCTATTCGACCATCTCTGGAGGCGGAGGAAACTGTGCATTTGGAACGAGGTCAACTGTGAGCGGCGGCTATAATAACTCTGCGTGCGGCCTAGGCTCAGTAGTGAGCGGCGGAGGGAATAATATTAGTATTGATGACTTTGCAACAACTGGTGGATATTGTAACGCGGCTGGAGGCATTTATTCAACGATCAGCGGAGGGCGATGCAACGTCACAGGGCAGTACGATTCAACAATTGGCGGCGGAAATGGTAACTGTACATATGGCACAGCGTCAACTATAAGCGGAGGCTATTACAATACTACATCATGTGCGTGCACTACTATTTCTGGAGGAGTCTCAAATTGTGCATCAGATACTGGTTCAACAATTGGTGGCGGAACCGTTAACACAGCTTCATGCTTATTTTCAACAGTTGGCGGAGGGGGCGGTAACCTCGCATCAAACTGCTATTCGACCATCTCTGGAGGCTGCATTAACTTAGCATCTGCCGTCTTTGCTTCAGTCGGAGGCGGGCTTCATAATTATGCATGTGGAGACTCTTCAACAATTAGCGGAGGATTCTGTAATACAGCATCAGGCGTCGGCTCAGTAGTCAGCGGAGGAACTTACAACTGTGCGTGCGGTATTGGTTCAAGCGTATTGGGTGGAGACTATTCAGTTGCAAGCGGCGGTAGATCATCTGTTGTTGGTGGAGTACTTAACTCTGCAACTGGCTGTGCCTCATTTATTGGAGGTGGTTGCAATAACTGTTCATGCGATAATCAGTCAGTCGTAGGAGGAGGATTCTGCAATACCGCCTCAGGTTATCAAGGAGCAATACTTGGGGGATGTAGAAATTCGATAACCGCTTCACAGTTAACTTCTGTAATTTTAGGTGGAGCATGTAATATAATACGCTGCTCTAGTAACAGTTCAGCAATCAGCGGAGGCAGATCTAATGACATATGTAGTGCGGGTTGCTCAAATATCATGGGAGGAACTAGTAACAAAATTTACGGTGCTGGGCCATCTGTAATTGGAGGAGGAACTAGTAACATAGTGTGTAATTCAGGTACAGCAGCGGTATTGTCTGGGAATGGCAACTGCGTGTGTAGTTCAAACTACTCAACTGTAGCTGGAGGCGTCGGCAATTTCGTAGACGGTGGCGTCGGAGGCGAGTATTCAAACATTGCAGGAGGCAAACAAAATAAAATATGCGGCGGCGCATCATATGTCACCATTGCAGGAGGATGTAATAACACAGCCAGCGGAAACTATAATTCAATTGGAGGCGGCTGTTGTAACACTACAGCAAGTGCGTACACTACGATTGGCGGCGGATACGGGAATACTGCAGTTTGCAGACATGCAACTATTGCTGGCGGCTTTCGAAATACCGCAAGCGGTTGTTGTGGATCAACTGTAGGCGGAGGAAGATGTAATGTTGCCTCAGGTAGCTGTTGGTCTTCTGTGTTTGCAGGATGCGGAAATACCGCAAGTGCACATCTTTCCGTAGTTGGTGGAGGTCGTGCAAACACGGCATCCTGTGAAGGTTCATCCATTTTTGGAGGATTTAGTAATACTTCTTCTGGATATAGATCGGGTGTTGCTGGAGGTGCATGTAATGTTGCATCTGGGTGTTACTCTGCAATCCTAGGAGGAGTTAACAATACTATGTGCCTTGAATATTCTGGAGCGTTCGGTATTGGATTGACTGCATGTAATGCATGCACATTTCACGTAAACTGTCTAAATATAAAAAATCTTCCAACTGAAGCAAGCTTACCCCTTGCCAGTGGAACTGTCTACAAGTGTAATAGCAACGGGCAGTTGTATATTGCCTAATTTTAAACTCCAGATAAATAAAAATAAACATTAGCAAATGTACGAATCCGGCATAGAGATACCTAAAGTAGATTTTTCAACTCTTGATTACACTGAGATTGAGGCAAATGGCTATTTTATTGGTTTTGACCTAAATAATTCAGGAAAGCTCACTAAGATGGATAGCACGGGTACATGCACAGTGCTTGAAGGAATCGTGAGCATAGTCGGTCTGACTGATGAAGATCTTAGTGCAGCTGGGTCAACATATCGCATAGGCAATAATAACTGCTCAGCTGGTGCGTATTCGACAGTTATTGGAGGAAGGGATAATACGAGCGGCGGATTACATTCAACAGTCAGCGGAGGTTATTGCAATACTACAAATTGTAATAACTCAACCGTCTCTGGAGGTTATTTCAACTCAACGTCAGGGCAAAATTCCACAGTAGGCGGAGGCAGTTATAATCAGGCAATTGGCGATTACTCAAATATAAGCGGTGGCCGCGTCAACACTGCGAGCGGAAATGGAGCAACGCTGAGCGGAGGATACGGGAACAGCACGTCAAATTCATACTCAACCGTCAGCGGAGGATATGCAAACGCTGCAAGCGGTTGTTGTTCTTCAATAGGCGGCGGCGGGTTTAATGTTGTGACTAGTCCATATTCAACAATAAGCGGAGGAGGATGCAACACTGACTCAGGTTATTACGCAAACACCATTAGTGGAGGATGTTGTAATAATACCTCTTCTGGAGGCTATTCTACTATTAGCGGAGGTATATGTAATACTGCTACTAACACTGGAACAACAATTGGCGGAGGGACCTCTAACACAACAAGCAATGGATGTGATACAATCGCTGGTGGAACCCAAAACACTGCGTCTGGAGGCTGTTCAGTTATTGGAGGAGGATATTCAAATACTGCATCTGGATATAAATCAGCGGTCGGTGGTGGAACTTCAAATACTGCAAGTGGATGTTATTCTACTGTGAGTGGAGGCTACTTCAATTGCGCTCTTGAATTCAGTGCAACTGTTTCAGGAGGATCTGCAAATACCGTGGCTGCTGGAGCATCATTTTCAACTATTGGAGGAGGAAGCGGAAACTGTGTCGATAGCTGTTATTCCGGAATCCTTGGAGGTGCAGGAAACCATACTTGCAATAACATATGCTCTTTTATAATTGGAAACAATATTTGCGCATGCCATGCCTGCACAACTCATGTAAACTGCCTGTTTATTGCAAACATTCCTACGTCTTCTGCCGGTCTTTGCTCTGGAATGGTATGGAGCGACTCTGGAACTCTCAAGATAGTTTAATAGTATCTAAACTCATCGTAGAACCAAGAGTAATTGCTCTTGATCCAGTTACACGCGGCGACTCCTAAAACTTCTTTGTAATCATTAGGCAACGGCTCCAGTTTTTTACGGATCGTGTGGTCACCATAGATGCCATACACTGAGTCATCCTCTGCTGTGATCTGCTCGATATTATCAAAATCGTGTGCAAAAGACGGTAACTCCAAATATCGATAGATCTTTTGCATTTCAGAGGAAGGATCCTTTACCAAGTCCTCATATCTCACAAAAAGCATCTTCTTATTGATACCCTCTTTAAAGATTTGGCCAAGCCTCTCAATCGCAAGCCCGACAGGCTGACCGACTGCCCATAGGTCAATCCTCTTTTCAGTGGTCGTGCCCTGTAGCTTGGAATGGTCGACTATGCCTGAGTCCATGTGCTGGTTTTTGCGAAAGTTCTTCTCCATTGAGGCATAGATTCCACGAAGGTCACGAACCATGCAGATGATTTTTGGCTCAGGATGGAAGCTATTTAGGAAGCCATAGTGAACTCCCCAGCCTCGACTTTTATCGATGACGTATGGCTTATCAGTCACAGCATTAAAGAATCCAAGCACTCCTTCTCGACAAAAAGAAGTAAAGCCTAAGCGCATCTGGTCTGAGTCCTGTGCCTTGAATTCAGGTGAGTTAGTGTAATTATTCCTAGCCGCGTATACTAACTCCAGGACGCCTGAAGTGGGTGTAACATAGAAGTCAGGGTTTTGACCCATTATGTTTTGTAAGAGAGTCGATCCGGCTCTTGGCAGGGAGGACTGGAAGAATATCTTTTTTACCATAAGTTAGATAGCGTTGATTGAGTTAAGAACTTCAGAGTCGTCAAAAATGTTAAGATCTAACAGAGGACACTCATGAAGCATTCCATGAAAGTTATAGTCAAAGATATAACTGTCTGGAAGTTTGACGTTAGTTGGCAGGCTTGCAGTGATATTACTGTGCATTTTATAACCAAAGATCTTTGGTGAGGTGCCAACCCAAAGCACAGTCGATGGGGCGCGTAAGGCAGCCGCTGCGTGCTGTAGACATGAGTCAATAAACACTCTTTTTTGAGCAAAGAGCAACAGAGAAAAAAGTTCCATATTAGATAATTGTTCAGTGATGACCTCAACACCATGGATCGCTTGATCTTGGTTTCTACATATTTGAATGATGTGGAAGTGGTTTGAAAAGGTGCTAACGATCTTCTCAGCGAGAGGCATCGGAATATCTCTGGTCCATGAATAGGAGTAAGGTTGATCTTTAAGTGGGCCTCCGTTTGTTTGCAAAACCATTACAGGACGGTCTCGTTTCCAGCGCTTAAAGCCAAACTGTTGTTGTCTTACGTTAAAGACAAGGGATGGCATCTCTCCAGAATAGTCTAGTCCAAATACTTTGCACCAGCTTTCGATGAGAGAGCACTTCTTTTGAATGTGTTCAGTAGTGAAATATGGCTCATGTTTAAAGATGAGCGTGTCCTGGTTTTCTACAAAGTCCTGATAAAAGTATGGAGTTGCTCCGATACGATAGACCCTATCTATGAATGTCAAGTTTAAGAAGATCTCAGGATAGGCACATACTACAATGAGGTCCCGGTCTGGATGGTTGTTTTTAATGCATTGCGCGACTGCAGTTGCAGCTACATGCTTGCCAAGTCCGCCCTCAATGTGGAAGAGTGAGTATTTTTTCATCGTATAGATTATTTTTTTAGGAGAGATTCCAACAATAAATGCGCACTAGAATCTACTAGATCTTTCCACTGGCTCTCATCAGATTGGATCTGACACCTAATATCCGTCGCTGAAATACTAGCAATAGTTGAGTCTACTTGGATTTCATTAACCTGATAACCGACACCACGACCATAGTTCACGCTAGCGATATCGGGGATAATAATCGTCTTTACTAGAGAGTTGCCTTCATAAATTCGATCCCAAATAGATTTTACCTCCTCTGCGGTAAGAGGGTTCTTGTCATCAGGCGCAACATCCCTGATCCCGATCAGGACTGGGAGTCCCTTGTCTAAGTACGTATTAAAGATAGTTTGATGGCCCTTATGGGGTGACTGGTAACGCCCAATAAATAGGTTGTAGATCATAGTTATTTTATTTTTATTTTTCTGGTTCCAAACGGAATGTGATACCATACCCTCTCATGGAGATAGTAGGTT
>Ga0114966_10003378_pt1 | contig 14016 bp, 12 predicted proteins | sample M_130207_XF_Meta_FD_87029 | JGI IMG/M metagenome (GOLD analysis project Ga0114966, IMG submission 87029) | Freshwater microbial communities from Lake Montjoie, Canada to study carbon cycling - M_130207_XF_MetaG | ecosystem: Environmental > Aquatic > Freshwater > Lake | place: Lake Montjoie... | reverse complement strand
TCTGTTTCATTGTAGGAAATTAATTTTCCAGTAACATCAAACAATTCAATTTGATGGCTTGTATTTGAGTTTGTAAATTCAATCATCATTTCATTATCAGATGGGTTAGGATAAACAGATGAAATCACGGGATTACTAATTAATTCATTAATGCTAACTACTCCTGGAGAGCCACAAGTCATTAATACATTTGTGGTACAGGTTGTGTATGCATATAGGTTTGCAGTTTGTGATGGGGTGTTTGGATTTATTAAAGGTGCATCAGTACATCCAAGATTAGAAATTAAAAAATCTCTAATAAATTTCACAGTAGTATCCATATAAGCAATATTAGCAGCAGTTGTTCCTGCATAAGGCACATGATCTTTTCCATACCAAGTGTAAAATGGATTATTTACGCCGATAGCATTTGCTTGTGCGTTTAACATTCTGCTTCCATCCAACAAAATTAATTGAATTCCTAGTGGTGCAGCAAATCCTCGGTTATATTTTACAGTACCATCAATTGTTCCGTGTAATGAAACAAATGGTACATCGCCTGGTTGAATCCAACCATATCTTCCTAATGCGCCGCATAAATTAATTACTCCTTTAATTTTTGAAGAATAGCATTGATTTCCACTGTAACCTTCCATTCCACCAAGTGCTACTAAATTAGTTGGAGTAATATAGTAATTTACTTCACACGATTTATCTAGGTAAGCCATATGGAGGGCCGTAATAGCACCAGCCGAACTACCACCAATAAAAATATTATTTGTATCAATTTTATAAGTATCGGCAGTTAATTTGTCTTTGTAAAAAAAACGAACAGATGCTTTCATATCTTGAACTGCTCTCAAAACAGCTTTTACAGCTCCAACCGAATCAAATGGCGTTAAGCCTAGGCGATAGTTAATGGACGCGCATACATATCCCTTTTTAGTAAAGGCTTGCGATAATGCAACCATATCTGCATCTGTTTTGGTTCCTCCAATAAAACTTCCACCATGAGCCAAAACAATTAAAGGCCTTTTAGTTTCAATATCGCCTGTTGGCTGATAAATATCCATAGTTAAGGATTGTGTTGTACCGCTAGCCGTTATATTAGAGCCAAACACAACATTACTAGCTGTTGTTACATTTGTGAATGTATCAGACGCATATCTTCCTGTTACACATGGTGTTTGTGCTTTTAAATTGCACGCTAATAGTAATGCAGAAAATGTTAATGAGTAGATTTTTTTCATAATTTTAATTTTAGACATTATAAATATAATAAATTTTTTTAAGGTTTAATGTTAGATTGACTAATTGATTGTTTAAGGAAAAACAACACCTGGATATTTAGTAGCATCTATTTGAGGGACTGTTGAATTATAAGTTGTGTTTATTGATTTTATAAATTCGTTGGCTATTAGTGCATTTCCTCTTGGAGTAAGATTTAAGCCGTCTAAAGAGTAAAATCCACCTGAGACAAAGTTTGCATTTATAGCTACACCATTGTATATATTGCCAGTTTTGATTTTCGAAAATAGTGCATTTACATCAACAAAAGCTAGCCCTCTTGCATTGGCGATGTTTTTTAAAACAACATTATAATTACTTATTGCACTTTCTACTGACGCAATTTCAGAAGCTGTTAAAATATATCTGTCAGGAATTGGAATTAATGAACCCCATTTATAGCACTTAATGGAATCTAATGGAACATTTAGTAAAACAAATTCACCTTCTTGCATTTGTCTTAAACTAATGAAAGGGACTGATTGATCTTCAATAATAAAACCATTTGTACCTTCAATAAATGTAAACGGCGCGCCTATGGCGCCATAGTATAAATTTAAGTTTTTTGCCGTTGTGGTATCAATTTTCAAGGCATTCCAAGCAATTGTATTAAAATATGCCATGCTTTTAATGCTTGGTATACTTGCTATAACACCTTTTGCACCATTGACAGTTAATTTATTTACAATGTTATTAATACTTGCTTCAAAGCCAATACCAATTGCTCCAGCAACAGGCGTTATACTTTCTGAAGTCGCACCTTTTAAGGCATAATTTAAAACATCGTTTAAACCCAACATGATAGAAAAAAATGTAGGGTTTTTTGCAACAGCGTCAGATAAGATAGATGAGGAAGCAGATGAATTCATTCGCTGATAAAAAGGATTTGGATAACTAGTTACATCCATGTCGGTTACTTTTACATCCGGAATCCCAAAATTATTAAACGGACCTTGGCTTCCATAAATGTTGTTTGCAAAGACGGACAAATCTCCTTGTGGTGCAATTTTTACAGGGCCTAATGAAACAGTTCCTTGACAGTCAGTTCTGTTTCCTAAAATAGATGGCGCATTATTAGCGTTCCCAATTCCTATTGAATTTTGTGCTACATAGGGTATTTTAAATTCAGCACCGCCAATTAATTTAAATTGTTCGGCTAATAAATTTGCGAATGAGTTTTGTTGCGCATCATAATATAATGCTCCGTCAGCATACCCGGCCGTTATAGCGCCTCCTAAAGCCACATAATTAGACACATTGATTTCTCCTGCTTCCGAATCAGGAATATCAAATTTTGGTTTACAGTTCGAAGTACTAATAGCGGCTGCTAAAATGAGGATTGATGTAAAAACTTTCATTTATTTTATATTAAAATTTATATCCAATTGAAATTCCAGGAGCAATAACATTTGTTTTAAATGTTCCACTCAAATTTGTTTCGGTATTTGTATCTTTTCGTTTAAGATGAGTAAATAAAAAGGAGGCATCTAATTTAAAATGTTTGCCAAATTCATATCCAATTCCCGCTGTGTAATTTACGCGATTGGCGTCAGGAGTTTCTGGTGTTACATATCCATTTTGAACGGGCGTAATTCCATAAGCTAATCCCAACCGTGCTGAAAAATGCGAATCAATCTTATATTGTGCACCCGCTCTAAAAGCAAAAGTATTTTTATACATCCTTGCCGATTTTGTATCTATTAAAGAGGTGGTGTTGTTTTCATAATCAAAAGCTAAAGTATCGTATGCTTTCCAGCCAACATAATTAATATCTAACGCAACATCAAATTTTTGATTTATTTTATAAGCTAACCCTATAGTAAGTACGCTTGGTAAAGGTAATTTTGAAATGAATTTACCATTTGGGAAATTGGCAGTAACAGAATTTGGAACATTAAATGTTGCTTTTCCATCTTTAACTTCCATGTTTACTTTTGAACGGTAGGTTAAACCAATACTTAATTTTTCGAAGGGTTGAAAGTAAACACCCGCATTAAATCCATAACCATTTGCTTTTCCGCTTAATTCGGCATGCCCATAATTACCATCTTTATCAATTAATGGAATATCTTTTTGAAGATTTACTTTTCCGGTTGCATATACAAAGCCTACTCCGATTCCTAATTTTTTAGTTATTCTGTAACTTACAGTTGGCTGAATAAATATGGCTCTTAATTCTAATCGGGTTAAGGCAAAACGTCCTGTCCAATTATCTTCCCATTGCACAGTGCTGCCAAATGGAGTGTACACTGCTACTCCTAATTTTAATTTTGAACTGTCTTTAATTTCAAAAAGACCATATGCTGCAAAAGGAGTGCTCACGGGAGAGTTTGTGCGTGATACTTGATTTGTGTTTGCATCTAAAAACGCTCCTCTTGCAAAAGTTGGTGTTACCCCTAAATCAATTGAATTGCCATTTACAAAACTAACTCCACCAGGATTGAAAAATAAAGAAGTGGCGTCTTGCATAAAAGCTGTTCCAGCGCCACCCATACCTTGTTGCTTTTGTCCTTGTAAGTTTACCTGAAAGCCTTGAGCGTAAAAGCATGCGGGCGTTATTATAGAAATAGCAAAAAGTAGTTTGTAGAAATGTTTCATGTAAATGTATGTGAATAGTTGTTATGTTGTTTTTTATTTTTTTGATTTCAAGAAAGCGTCTTGATACATTTTTATCCAATCATTTACAGTTATTTTCTGTATCAATTCTTTAATTAAATCATATGGTATTTGATCGGCTTTTTTAAAACGGATACAGCCTTTTCCCATATCAAGTTTTGTTTTGCTATGTTTGGGATACTCAGCCACAAACCAATCTAGTAGTTTTGAACTAGCATAAATTCCCATGTGGTGAAGTGCTATGAAATTTTTTTGAGAAGCAATACTCACAAATGGTAACGGAATTTTTGGATCGCAGTGATAACCATCGGGAAATATTGATTTAGGAACAACGTAACTAATCATACCATATTGCATCACTTCTTCAAATCCTTTAGGGATATTTTTTAAAATTGTATCTCTTAATTTTAAAAAATAGATTTCTCGATCTTGAGGAAGTTCTTTTAAATAATCATTTACGTTATTTGCTTTTGAGACCATTGCAATTAATTTAACTATAAATATAGCACAATTTGCAAAATGAAAAACCCCCTTTAAAAAAAGAGGTTTTTGTGATTCCAATCGGATTAATTTTTGACATTCAAAAAAATCATTAAATTTCAATTTGCTTTAATATCAATGCTTTTATAGTGTATTGCTTTTAGCTGCATTAAATCTTGTTCATAAAAATATAAGAAACACAGATATACGCTAAAATTGTAAATAAAGAATTAGATAAAGCGATGGATGTTTTTAACGATCAAAGTGCATTATAATACACATTGCGATTTACTTTGCACTTATTTGGCACTTATTTCGCGTATATGTGCAATAAAATGCATAAAAGAGTATTATTTAAACATAAAGTTCGTATATTTGTATTCAAATATGCAATTTAATGCATTATGAAAGCAGATAAAATAGGAGAATATATTAAAAACAGGCGTAGTACTCTACGTCTGCAACAGAAGGATTTAGCTGAACTTTCAGGAGTAAGCTTGCGTACAATTATTCAAATTGAAAATGGAACTGGTAACCCCTCGATTGATACATTAAATAAATTAACTAAGGTGTTGGGCGTAGAAATAGAATTTAAAATAATCAGTAAATAAAAATGGCAAAGGAAGGTATTGTATTTGTTAATGATGAAGAAGCTGGTAATATTAGTTACCGCCACAGCCAATTTATTTTTAAATACAGTGATGATTATTTTAATGATTCACAGAAGAAAGCAATTAGTGTAACCTTACCAAAAACACAACAAGAGTATCAATCAAAAACATTATTTCCTTTCTTTTTTAATATGTTAAGTGAAGGAGTAAACAGAAAATTACAATGCCGGCAATTACAAATTGATGAAAACGATTATTTTGGATTACTCCTTGCAACTGGAGGTACTGAAACTATTGGGGCGGTTAGTGTAAAACTAAATAAATAAAAAATGAGTTTTCAAATAAAATATTGTCCTGGTTCTTTAAAAGATGGCTTTTCAACTTATAGCGGAGCTGTTCTCAAACGTATGTTTGATAATAAAAAGGTAAACCATGTATTACCTTTTTCTTCGCCGGACACCGAAGGTCCACAACAAGAAAAATTTATTGAAAACAGAAAACGGATTTCAATTTCTGGTGTACAGGAAAAGCTATCTATTGTTTTAGTAAAAAACAAATTACAACTCACCGAACCTGAACAACAAGGCCAGTATATTTTAAAACCAATACCGCGCGATATAAAAAAAGTAAGTCAGGTTCCCGCCAACGAGCATCTTACTATGCAAATTGCACGTCAGGTTTATAATATTCCCACGGCTGAAAATGCACTAATCTTTTTTGATAATGATAAGCCAGCTTACATAACAAAACGTTTTGATTTAAAGCATGCTGGAGGTAAATATTTACAAGAAGATTTTGCTGCTATTGCGGGGAAAACAAAAGATACAGCCGGCGAAGATTTTAAATATGAATACAATTATCTTGATTTAGGTAAATTAATTGCCAAACATATTAATGCTGCCGAAGTAGAACTTGAAAAATATTACAAATTAGTATTATTCAATTATCTGTTTTCAAATGGTGACGCTCATTTAAAAAATTTCTCATTAATAGAATCATCTGATGGCGATTTAATAATGAGTCCGGCTTATGATTTGGTATGCACCCGCATTCATGTTAATGATTCATATTTGGCATTAAAAGATGGTTTAACTGAAGATTCACTTAACCATCCTTCTTTTTCGGTACTAGGATATTTTGGGTACGATGATTTTTTTGACTTTGGGTTACAATTAGGATTAAAAGATTCAAGGATTTCAAAAATAATAGATCAAATGCGAACAGAAAACAATAATGTTTATGTTTTGATTGCTCATTCTTATCTTGATAATGAAACCAAACTTGAATATACAACATTGTATAAAGACAAGTTGGTTCGATTAAACACATCTTTTGAAAAGCGAATTTAATCTTACTCAAATTATTATTTTTCAACGATTAAAACACGAACCTAATTATCAGCCTCTTAAATTTTTAACTGCTATTTTTTATAGCAACATTCTGCTATATTTATAAACAATACATTTTTTTCTTTATCAAATTGCATTATTTTAGTTATTAGTTAAAATTTCCATTTCTATTATGTATAATTCTGTTATTTGTTCTCCATTTGTATAACATCCGTTTGTTGATGTTGCCCAATTTGAAGCTGGCTTCTATGATTTAACTATTTTTGAAGAAGGTGATTGAACGAAAATTAAAGTAAGTGAGCGTCATGAGAAGAAAAAGTTAAATGTTCCCCCTATGTTTACCCTATTAATGAAAAAAGCCTGTAATCTAGTGATTTACAGGCTTTTTACTTGTTTAATCGTGACCCCGATTGGATTACGTTTACTTCAGTTGATTATTCCTTGTTTCTCTATAATGCCTTGATTTTATTATGCTTTAGAGCTATTTGCATTATTTTGTGTTAATAAAAAAACATCAAAAAGCGACAAATGTTTCCCACAATGTTTCCCACATTCATCCGTTTTCCTTACTTTTACCCTAATATTTAAAATCCTCTGTATGGCAACAATATCAATAGTTTTCAGAAATGACCGAATTAATAAAAAGGGAGAAGCTCCTATCAATTTTTTCATTGTCAAAGGTAGAAAATTAACTAAAGTTTCCACAGGAATAATGATTAGTGAAAAACATTGGGACGAAAAGAACAAGAGGGTTAAGGGAACTCACAAGAATTCAGTTCACTTAAATAAGTTTATTTCACATAAGCATACTGAACTCCAGGACCAAGTATTAGAGAATGAAACATTTTCTAAATCTCTTTCAGGGGCTGAATTAAGAGATGATATTCATGGAAAAAAGCCACTAGATTTTTTCCCATTTGCTGAAGAGGTATATACTAGATATAAAAGTCAAGGGCAAATTGGCACGCACGACCGCTGCAAGGCGATTATTTCTAAAGTGAAGAAATATGTAAAAGATAAGGCAATCACTTTTCAAGAAATAACGCCTGATTTTCTAGCAAAGTATGAAAAATATTTGCGAGGTGATGAGTGCAAGAATGGTACTAATACAATACATTCAAACTTTAAGTTTATTAGACAATTATTTAATGAAGCAATAAATAAAGACTTAATCGATAGCAAGTTTGATTCCTTCAAAAGGTATAAAATTAAAACTGAAAAAACTCACCGTGAGTACTTAACTGAAGATGAACTTACAATTGTTGAAAATCTAGATCTTGGTGACAGTGAACAAAAGTATTTACATCGTGATATGTTTATTTTCGCATCTTATGCAGGTGGACTTCGTGTATCTGACGTTTTAAAATTGAAATGGCAAAACATTAATAAAACTCATATTAATTTAACTATCAAAAAAACAAGTAGTCAGCTATCAATTAAAATTCCAGATAAGGCCTTCCAAATTCTAGATAAGTATAAACCAAAAAAAGTAGTTTTAGATCATTATGTTTTTCCAATGTTGCCAAATGGCATGAAGGAAGCTGATTTTATTTTGCTAGATAATGAAATCTCTAAAGCAACGGCATTAGTCAATAAAAGTCTTAAAACAATTTCTGTAGATTCTGAAATTGGAAAGCATATTAGTTTTCATATTAGCCGTCATACATGGGCAACAAGAGCTTTACGCAAAGGCATTAGTATAGATAAAGTTTCTAAACTAATGGGGCACGCTGCCATCAAAGAAACTCAGATTTATGCTAAAATTGTAAACGAGGAACTTGATAAAGCAATGGATGTTTTTAATTTATAAGAAGGATAATTACTATATTTAAATAATCTGATAAAAAAGCAATCTCCGAACAAAAAATCACATGACTATAATTGATAATATTGAATTAGATACTGATAACAAAGATTTTAACCATGCAGTTGAGTTAGTTAAGAATGGTAACAAATTAATATATCTTACAGGGAAAGCCGGTACAGGAAAAACCACATTTTTAAAATACATAAAGTCTTTATTAGGTGAAAATATTGTTGTACTTGCTCCTACCGGTGTTGCAGCAATAAATGCTGGTGGTCAAACAATTCACTCATTTTTCAAAGTAAGTCCAAGTGTATATGTTCCAAATGACAAAAGATTAAGAGTCAAAAGTGAAATCAACGACACGGACAAAAGTACAATCTATGATCATTTCAAATTAGATAAAGAGAAAGTTCAATTAATTAATAAAATGGAGATATTAATTATTGACGAAATTTCTATGGTAAGATGCGATTTGCTAGACGTTATAGATAAATTACTTCGTGTTTACAGAAAAAAACCTAATGAGATTTTCGGAGGTCTCCAAATTATTTTAATCGGTGATACTTTCCAGTTACCGCCAATTGCAGATTATGAACAATGGGAAATTTTAAGAATGTTTTATGCCAGCCCATATTTTTTTAGTTCACAAGTGATTACAAACAACAAGCCAATTTTCATAGAATTAAAAAAAATATATCGTCAAAAGGAACAAGAGTTTATTGATTTATTAAATAAAATACGAGTCAATCAAATGGATAGTGAAGACTTACAAAAACTCAATCAAAGATATAATCCAAATGTTGATTTTTCAGATAAATTGAATCAAATTATTCTTGCTACAACTAACAAAATTGTAAATGATACGAATCAAAAGAAATTAACTGAATTAGCTGGCGAACAAAAGTCTTTCGAAGCTAGCGTTGAAGGTATTTTTCCTGAATCAATCTACCCAACTGAAAAGACATTGAGTTTAAAAGTTGGAGCTCAAATCATGTTTATTAAAAATGATTTTAGTAAAAATATATTTAATGGCAAACTAGGTAAAGTCAAATCATTCTCCGAAAATCGGATCGTTGTCGCAGGTTTTGACAACTTCAATGAATTTGAAATCTCAGTTGAAACAAATACGTGGAAAAATATTAGATATAAATGGGATGATACTGAAAGGAAAATAATTGAAGAGATAATTGGGACCTTTACCCAAATTCCGTTAAAATTAGCTTGGGCAATCACTGTACATAAAAGTCAAGGCTTAACTTTTGATAATGTTATTGCTGATTTAAGCGGAGCCTTTGCTACAGGGCAAGTTTATGTAGCACTTTCAAGATGTAGGACACTAAATGGTTTAGTTTTAAAGTCAATTATCCCACCTAGTGCAATAAAAACTGACGAAAAAGTTATAGAATTTGCTGAAAACGAAACCCCAGATACCCTCATAATTCAAGAAATATCAAAAGGTAAGGCTGATTTTTACTATAAAAATGCGAGAACTAATATTGCGCATTACGATTTTGCAGGCGCATATGAACATTTTTTGAATGCTATTAAACATAGAAATGATATTGAAACTGATATTTTCAAAAGATATTTCATTGCATTTGGTACTAAATTCGCGAGCTATAAAAAGCAAATTCTTAATGCTAATGAAGCTGTTTCAAATTTGTTAGAAAGCCAGGGGAAATTATCTAGCGAATTAAGCAAAACTAATGAAGTTTTAAAAAATCAATCTCAAAATATAGTTGCTCAAAAGAATAAAATTGAAGAATTAAATTTAAAATTTAATACACTTAATTTTCAAAATACAATTAATGTAAAAAAAATAGAGTCTCATATTAAAGAAAACAATATTCTAAATGAGGAATTAAATTTAAATATGGAAATAATAAGTCAACAAGAAAGTAAAATCACACACCTTCGTGAGCTTTTGAAAATTTATGATGAAAAAAATGAGAAGTTACGAAATTTAAAGTGGTATCATCTTCTTTTTAATTCAAAATAATTATTTTTCAACTGATTTCAACAATCCTTATTATCAGCCTCTTAATTTTTCAACAGCTATTTTTTATAGCAACATTCTGCTATATTTATAAACAATACATTTTTTACTTTATCAAATTGCATTATTTTAGCTAATAGTTAAAATTTCCATTTCTATTATGTATAATTCTGTTATTTGTTCTCCATTTGTAGAACATCCCTTTGTTGATGTTGCCCAATTTGACGCTGGCATCTATGATTTAACTATTTTCGAAGAAGGTCAAGCTTCTAATTTCTTAGTCAAAGGGCAATTCAATAAAGAACTGTACTGTAAATGTTTGTTACACAAACTATTTACTTTAAATAAATCTAAGATAAAACCCTTTATTCATTACCAATGCAGCAAATTAAATGATCCAATTGTTTGGCTGAATCAACTCGAAAAACTCATTGATTTAAACCGGGAACTTTTTAAAACAAAAGACCAAATAATTAAAATTGAAAAGGCTTTAATGATTATTGAAGTCATGCGTGATGTCATTGAACAAAAGCAAACCACAACTACACAATTTAACTTTAACGAATTAAAAAATAAGATTAAGGAGTATAGTAATTATGATGATAAGCTTTCATTTTTAATGGAAGCGCGCACAGAATATTTACAAAATAAACCAAAGATTATTGATGTAAATGAAATGTCTTTCGATGAAAAAATAACTTTAGAAATCGAACTGATAAAGTCCCAACAAAAATTATCTAAAAAACGTAATACCATTTATAGTCAAGAAGTTAATAGTCCTAAAAGTCCTACAAAAAACACAAAAAGTCCTACAGAAATCTGTAGGACTTCAATAGGACTTTTTCAATTTAATTGTCAAACAAATGTATTTGTAGATTTATTTTTTCAACTCACAAAAGAAATAACAATCGAAGGTAAACCATTGTTAAATATGGCTTCTAACGACTTAGCACAATTCATTACTAATAATTTTATTGATAAAAACGGAAATACATTAAGTTTAAATACAGTAAAAACAATTCTAAATGTTTCCAGACCTGAGAAACGCCCATCTTCTGAAAAAAGAATCAATCTGAAAGTCAGAGACTTACCAAAGTAAAAAGTCCTATTATGGTCCTAACGAGACCAATAGACTTTTTACATCTGCGCACATTTGCTCCATAATCAATTAAAAATAATAATTATGGAAGCAGTAATCTTATCAAAAGAACAGTTCAACAGTTTAACAGCCTCAATTGAGGAAATCAAAACAAAAATCGATCATCAAAATAAAAAACCTCAAGAGGTTTTTGTTGATAATCAGGAGTTTTTGTTGTTAATGAAAATCTCTAAACGCACGGCGCAAACCTGGCGTGATGAAGGAAAAATATCCTTCTCACAGGTTGGTAATAAAATCTACTACAAATTAAATGATGTAGAAGATTTATTGAAAAAGCATTACATCAAATCCTTCAATCCAAAAACATTTAATTCCAATCGTAACCTGAAGGATTCGATGACACAATTTAATTCAAACAATAACTCGTCATCAAATCTTATAAAAAGTAAGGAGGTTTGAAATGGAAAAATACCAAGAAACACTACACGACCTTACATGGCCAGAATTGCTTCAACAAATTTCAGCAATTATAGCACGAGATGAAAAATCATTAGAAAGCAATGTAAATTATTACCTGAAGCTTTTTAACGATAGTAATTCAGATAAAAACCAACTGAATAAATTTTTCGAAAAACTCCAGTTAGATAAATTGCGCTTCGCTTATTTCTCTGAACTGTTTTTCAGATTAGAAGATAATAATTACAAGATGATTATTATGAGTTTAGAAAGTTGCATCCACCAGGAAACCAATATGCAAAACAAAACTCCAAAGGATTGGTCCGCAACAATTCGTTACGAAAACGGACAAATCAAAGTTTATTTCATGGCACTATCTTATTATCAATAACTCAAACTTTATTGTCACCCTGAGCGGAGTCGAAGGGCGAGAACAAAATCAAAAAAATTAAATCTATGTTCGACATCCCTGCACCAAAAAATCACAACCCAGCTCCGCCATCATTAAATGGTGGAGTTGATGGGGCTAAGTCTAAACTTGCTCTATTACTCCAATCTCAAAAAAAGATAAAAGAAAATAAGTGCAAGCCAATTAATTTTAGCCAACCTATTTTATGGCAAAAAGAAAACCCTGTTTTCTTTCCTAAAACTATCAATGTTATACAAGGCAAAGCAGGCGTGCACAAGTCACGCCTTGCTGAAACCATTTGTGCATCACTTTTAAAAACACCTGAAAGCAATCGTGATTTATTACATTTTAAAACAAACATACTAACGCGCTACGCAGTTTGTTATGTTGATACCGAACGTAATTTATCCGACCAACTTCCCTATTCATTACAGCAAATACAATTAAAGGCAGGCTACCCAATCGAAGACCACCCTTATGGATTCGATTACATTTCTTTACTCGAATTTGGAAGAGAAGATCGTTTTGATATGCTCAATATTTATTTAGAGCATATCCGAAAGCAGTTTCCCATGCATATTTTTATTGTACTGGATGTAATAACAGATTGTGTGTTTAATTTCAATGATACTAAAGACAGTATGAAATTAATAGATATGATGAATCAATCTATTAACCGGTATAATGTTACCTTTTTATGTTTGATACATGAAAACCCGGGAAGTGCAGATAAAGCTCGCGGACATTTAGGGACGGAAATTTTAAATAAAGCCAGTACAGTAATGCAAATTGGTTTTGAAAAAGATGCGCAAAACCATAATACCGATTTATTAAAAGTAACTTACTTAAAATGCCGTAGCTCCAAAAAGCATGATCCTTTTTTTGTGCAATATTCTGATACCGAAAAAGGATTGATTTTAGCAGAACATGATGCCATTCAAGGCGCAATGGATTCCCGAAACCAAAAAGCGTCCTTAGATTCAACGCTTGAACTAATTGGAGCTTATCTAACTGAACCAATGCCGCGCAAAATACTAATCCAAAAACTATCTGATGAATTAAATTGTAAGGAACGAACCATTGAAGTTCGCTTAAAAACCATATTAACCAACGATACTTTAATTCCTATGGATGATACAACCGTAAAACACCTTTGTAAAAAAACAGAAAACCGTGAGATTATTTACTACCTATCTGATAATCAACCATAATCGTCTTTTGCACCTTTGCAGACCCTTATATAAGGGTTTGCAATACTGCAAAAGTAAAAATCGGATATTAACGCTGAAATTTGATAACTTTTTGCATTAGTATGCAGTATTTGTAAGCTTCGTATCGTATTTTTTTTATTTTTACAATGGATATAATTTACTATTAAATAGAAGCATTAAGTAGATTTTTAAATTTTACAATTATTTAATGAAACTAAAAAACATATGAAAACTTTAAATTACATAGATTTGTTTGCTGGTGCAGGAGGATTATCTGAAGGATTTAGCGAACAAGGCTTTAATCCTATTGCTCACGTTGAAATGAATAAATTAGCTTGTGATACTTTAAAAACAAGAGTTGCATTTCATTATTTAAAAGATAATAACAAGTTAGATATTTATTATAAATATTTAAAAGAAGAAATTAGTAGAGAAGAATTTTGGAATAGTGTTCCAAAAACAGAAATTAATTCAGTAATTAATTCAGAAATCTCTAAAAACACCATACATGGTATTTTTGACCAAATAAATGGCTTGGCTAAAAATAAAAAAATTGACCTTATAATTGGTGGCCCTCCTTGTCAGGCATATTCTATAGTAGGTAGGGCTAGAGATCCGAAAAACATGGAAGATGATCCACGAAATTTTTTATATAAGCTGTACGTTAAGTTTCTAGAAGAGTATAATCCTAAAATGTTTGTATTTGAAAATGTTCC
>Ga0114966_10003376_pt1 | contig 14024 bp, 15 predicted proteins | sample M_130207_XF_Meta_FD_87029 | JGI IMG/M metagenome (GOLD analysis project Ga0114966, IMG submission 87029) | Freshwater microbial communities from Lake Montjoie, Canada to study carbon cycling - M_130207_XF_MetaG | ecosystem: Environmental > Aquatic > Freshwater > Lake | place: Lake Montjoie... | reverse complement strand
TATTCCGCTTCGCTGGAATTGAAATCACTGCCGCGCCACATCGTGACATCAGCGGAAATTCCCGGGCGCTCCGGCACGCTGGCGCTCCAGGGCGCGGAATTTTTACAAGCGTCGGCCGCGTAATTCAGCGCCCGAGCCACAAATTCATACGACTTTCCAGACGCTTCGCTCCACGCGCTGAGCAGGAGCACTGGACGTTGTATGTCGGGCCGGAGCATCAGTTCCACCCTGCTGCCAGATGAATCCCGGCAAGTCGTCGCCCGGCGTAATCAGGCGCAGGAGTTTCCCCTTGTGCCCTTCGCCCGGCATCAACCGTGGCTCTGCATCTTTGTCCGGTGCACAAAAAAACCAGTCCAGCGCAACGACACCTGAATCAGGCATCTCCGCCGATCTCCCGCAGATCTCGAACAATGGGCGTTCAAACCGGCGGTAGAGCTTGCGCATACCGGCGCGTATGGCCTCAAACTCGGGACTGGCGGCACGCGCCGCCATGTCGGCGTGATGCCCCGATATGTCCTCGAAATGATGTTCCCAGATCACATCAGGCAAATCGGCGGCACCCGCAGTGCGCGCCAGCACGCGGCCGCGTGGAACGCCCATGTCGTCCCTGACGTCGCAGGCGCGCAGACGCTGCTTCAGCACCGCGTCTTCCTGACCCGGAAGGGCATAGTAGAAATTGAATGAAACGATCATGGCTATTGGGGCTCTATGCCAGCCGCTTTGACGATCTTGCCGTATTTGACGAGATCTTCCCGCAAAAAGCGCGCGAATTGCGCGGGCGTGCTGTCGGCGGGCTCTATGTTGAATTGAGCGAACGCCTGGCGCGCCTCCGGATGGCGCACGCCGTCGCGCGTGGCCTCGTAAATACGGGTAAGGATGGGCGCGGGCAGGCGCGCCGGACCGTAAAGGCCATACCAGCCTATTGCCTCGTAACCTTTGAGGCCGCTCTCGTCCATCGTCGGCACGTCGGGCAACTGGTCGAAGCGCTTGACTCCGGTATACGCCAATGCGCGCAGCTTGCCGGTCTTGACGTGCGGAATCGAAATCGGACCCGACGCAAACATGAGAGGCACCTGCCCGCCGATGACATCGATAATGGCCGGACCGCCGCCCTTGTAAGGCACGTGCAGGAGTTTGACACCCGCCATCTGGTTGAACATCTCGCCGGCAAGATGCGTCAGATTGCCGACCCCGGCGGACGCATACGCGATTCTGCCGGGAGCGGCCCGCGCGAGGTCGATGAGCTGCGGCACCGTGCGCGCGGCAAAGCTCGGCGTGGCGACCACCATCAGCCCGCCGGTGGTCAGAAAACAGGTAATAGGCGTGAAATCGGCCAGCGTATCGTAAGGCAGCTTGCGGTAGATATGCGGGTTGCTGGTGTGTCCGCCGGAAGTCATGAGCAAGGTGTAACCGTCGGGAGTGGCGCGCGCCACCGTCTCACTGGCCAGCACACCGTTCGCGCCGGCGCGATTGTCGGCCACGACTTGCTGGCCGAAAGTGGCGCTCAACCGCGTCGCCAGTATGCGCGCAACCGTGTCCGGTCCGCTGCCCGGCGACGACGGTACGAGCAGCCGTATCGGGCGCTCCGGATACGCGCCGCCGGCGAGACCTGCTGCGGCCGCAAGAACGAATGCAACTGCGAGGCGTTTGACCACACCATGTCCTCGTCGCCTGGCTATCAACTGAAACCCTCAGCCGCGTTGCGGATAGTAAGTGCCGCGGCCGAGAGCAACCACGTTGCCCTTCTCGTCCATGACGTCGATGTCCACTACCGCTACGGTTTTGCCGGAGCGGCGCACGCGCGCGAGCGCAGTCAGGGCATCGCCTACCGCGGGTTTCAGATAGTCTATGCGCAGGTTGATCGTGGGCACGCCGCCACCGAGCATCATGCCGACCGCAAAATCGCCGGTCACATCGATCAGTGAAGCAATGGCGCCGCCGTGGAATTGTTTGGTGCCGACGCGCCGTTCGAATTCCGGCCGCAGCGGCATCCCTACGCGGAGTTCGGCTTTATCGTAATCCAGATGCAGCACTTCGAGCTTGAGCGTGCTCATGAACGGCGAAGCGGCAAAAACCGCGGCGAGCTGGCTGGAGTCGAGCCGTTCAACAGTCTTGTCGTTCATGGCAATACCACCACCTTCCCGAATACCGCGCGTTGTTCAAGTAAATCAAAAGCCGCGTTGGCCTCTGCCAGAGTAAAAGTGCGGTCGATCACCGGTTTCAGCTTGCCGCTGCGCACGAGTTCGAAAAGCTGCTCGATGTCTTCGCGCATCCAGCCGTTGGAGCCCAGCACCTGCAGTTCGTAAGTCCAGATATAGCGTATGTCTTCCTTGGGGTCGAAGCCCGCGGTCGCGCCGCACGTGAGAAGCTTGCCCTGCCGGTGCAGGATGCGCAGCGACGGCACCCAGGTATCGCCACCGGTGAAATTGACCACCACATCGACGCCTTGCGTTAATTGCCGCCGGTGCGGTTTGCCGAATTTCCCGAACACCCAGTCGGTGAGCTTGTGCTTCGAGTAATCGAGCAGGTGATCGGCACCCAGTGCCTGCAAACGTTCCAGCTTCGACGCGCTCGACGAGCACGCAATGACTTCACATCCCGCAAGCTTGGCCAACTGCACGCAGCAACTGCCAACGCCGCCGGATGCGCCCAGGATGAGCACCTTCTCGCCCGCTTTGACGCGCCCTATCGTATACATCATGCGCAGTGCCGTACCATAAGCCACCGGCAGGCAGGCCGCGTCTTCATAGCTGATGTCCTGCGGCAGCGCCACGAGGTGATGCGCAGGAACTTTGCACAGTTCCGCCAGCCCGCCATGCGACATCTCGCCGATGAGTCCGCCGTTGTTGACGCGGTCCATCGGGTCGATCAGCACGCGGTCGCCGGCCTTCCACTGCTTCACTGCCGATCCCGTCTCGACGATATCGCCGGCAAAATCGATCCCCATGATGCAGGGCATGGGCACCTTGATGCCGGGCATGCCGCGCCGCGTGAACAAGTCGTGGTAATTAAGCGAGGTGGCGCGCACGCGCACGATGACGTCGTCCGGCCCCGGTTGCGGATCGGGAAAGTTCGCTTCGAATTTGATCGAGCCCGCGCCGCCGTGCTCGTGTATCACTGCCGCTTTCATGCCTGAAATTTCCTCATGATGATTCTGTTTCCGAACTCAGTTGCTGAAAAAATAAATAGCGGCGCCGCACGCGTGTTCAGGGGCTACCCAGACGCCGCCGTCCAGCCCGTCGCGCGCCTCGACGCCGTTCTTTGCAAGCAGCGCACGCGTTACGGCGATACTTTTGACCTTGAAACCTATGCCGGCCGGACTCGGCAACGCGGGTACTGCGGCACCCGGCGCGCGGCGCGCCCAGGCCTCGGGCGTTGCGATCCAGACGTGACCGTGCGCGAGCTTAATACGCCACTCTCCAGCCGCGACCGCTTCAGCTTTAACACCGAAGAGCTGCGCATATTTGTCTGCGACCGTGCCGGCATCGGCAACACATAAAAATATATCGCGCAGGGCAACGACGCCGTTCGGATGATCCAGCAAATGCGGCTGCCACAGCACGTCCCGCGTCAGATGCTCGATATACAGCAGGCGCGCTTCCGGGTAGACGGCGCGGTCGAAATACATGTTGCGGAATGCTGCGCGCCGCAACTCCGTTCCTTGCGGCCCGTACGCCGCGTCGCGCTCGAGCTGGCGCGCTGCCTCTATGGGTATGCCGCGGGCTGAGAGCTCTTTGTAAGTGGCGTCTGCAGACTCGACGCCAAACGCGACTATGTGCGCGCCTTCATAGCGCGCGACGAGCGGTTTGATATTGCTGAAGATCGCGGGATCGGTGAGACCGACGATTTCCAGATAACCTTCAAGAAACATCGCGCAGTGATTGCCCGACCCGAATGGTATAACCGGCGCGCCCGGCGTGGGCGAACCGCGATGGATGCTGCGCAGCGTGAGATTGAAACCCAATCGCGCGTAGGCTGCGCGGCCGCGTTCCAGGTCTTTGATGGCCACGCCGATATGATCGAGCTTGACTGCGGAATTCATGAGTGTCTGTTGTCCTCTGCGAGATGCATGACGAATCCATTGGCGTTGCGCGGCTCTATCCACTGTCCGTAGCGCGAGTGAGCAACCGTTACGCCGCGGCTTTTGAAAAGGGCCAGCGTATTCCCAAGATCCTTGAAACTGACTGTGATCGCCTGCATCCCTGAATGCCGTGCGTATCCGTAGACATCAGCAAAGGCCCCGCTGCGCATAATGTGCACAGTGCCGCGGCCCGGCAACCGCGCGCTGATGCAATCGCTATCCTGCTCAACAATGTTCGCCCCCAGCGCATCCAATCTTGGCACAAGCGCCGCTGGCTCGTCTGCAACGAAAGTGACCGCAACAAGGTCGCAGGCGCCATTCTCGTGCTGCTGGTAGCGCGGTTGCCAGAGAAATTTCGGCGTCTGGTGCTCGATCACCAGATAGCGCGCCTCCGGCCATGCTTCGTCGCGGCTGAAGATATTGCGAAAACGCATCGCACGCGGTGCGCCATCGACGTCCAGCATGCGCTCGCGCGGCACCGGCGGCTGCAGCGCATCGGTTCGAGCAGACAGGGCCGCGTGCGCGGACGCGGCGTCACGGCAACGCAGCGCTATGATATGCAAACCTTCGTTTTTGGCGATAAACCGCGCCCACGGGTTGAAGGCGGCGGGATCGACTACGCCGATCAACTCCAAATAAGTATCGCGCAATATGACGCAGCGGTTCGCCGTCGCCCACGGGTGAAAACCCTCGCGGCCAGGCACCGCCCCGCGCTGACGGCTCTCAGGAGTGAGTTGAAAACCCAGCTTCTCCCACTGCCCCGCTCCCGTAGCGAACGCATTGACTAGGCATCCGACGTGATCAAGGTCGAGCTGCAACGCATGCGCAGCGCCAGTGGATGCAGCTACGGGAACTTGGCCATTTTGTTTCATACCGGGAGCTAGGCCGCAACCTGCCACAGTTCGGCCGCTTTTTGCTTGAGCCCCTTGCGGTCGACCTTGTTCGGGCCCGCAAGCGGCAGCGCGTCCACGAAACATACCCGGCGCGGATGCTGGTAGGCAGGCCCTTGTTCGAGTGCGTAGCTCTTGATGTCGTCCTCGGTCAGCGTGCTGCCGGGTTTCAACACTACGAACGCGAACGGCTTCTCGCCTTTGATCTCATCGGGCACCGGCACGACGCAGGCCTGCGCGATGTCCGGGTGCTGCTCGAGCAGATGCTCGACTTCACCGGGAAAGACGTTTTCGCCGCCGCACACGAACATATCGTCGGCACGACCGACAAAAAAGTATGCTCCGTCCGCGTCGCGGCGAAACACGTCTCCCGAAATGTACCAGCCGTCCGCGGTGAGCACCTCGCGCGTCCTCTCGGGCATGCCGAGGTAGCCGCTCATATTGGCCGGCGTGCGCTGCCACAGCACGCCCTCTTCGGCGTCGTGCCCCTGCGCATCGACCAGCCGCAGTTCGACGCCCTCGAACGGCCAGCCGATCGAGGTGGGCGGCAATTTACGATCGGGCCGCGGGCCGCAGATCACAGGGCCGGATTCAGTGGTACCGTAGCTGTTCATCACCATTGCGTGGGGAAACGTAGCTTCGATTTCGTGCCACAGTTTGAGCGAAATCGGCGCCGACCCCATGCGCACCGTGGCGACCGTGGAACGGTCCGTCGCGTCGACAAGATCTTTCTCGCGCAGGCTCATCGCGTACATCGGCGGCACCCCGGTCAGCCAGGTACAGCGAAAACGCTCTATGGCTTGCATAAAATGCCGCGCGTGGAATTCCGGCATCAGAACTTCGCTCGCACCCGACGCCATCACGAAGAGCGTCGTACACAGTCCGTTCATGTGACACAGGGGTGCTGCGACCAGCAGGCGCTGGGCGTTGAACGGCGCGCCGCGTTTCATGCGTGTGCGCGTCGCCCACAACTGGCCCTCGTGGCTGAGCGGCACGCCCTTGGGGACTCCGGTCGAGCCCGAGGTGTAAAGAATCATGGCCGTTTCGCCCGCGCCCGGCCGCACCGCTTCGAAAGCACCGGCGTCGCACAGCGCCGCGAACGCGCCGGCTTCGTCGTAATCGGTGACAGGAAGCCCCGCCGGCAACACGCCATGGCGCGCGCCGTCGCACATGATTTGCTTCACCGCCGCGTGCTTGAGCACGTACTCAATCGTGGCGCGGGGAAACTTGTGGCTGATGGGCACCGCAACCAGGCCAGCACGCACGATGCCGAGAAATGAAATTACAAACTCGGCGCGATTGGCCGACAATATCGCCACGGCGTCGCCGCGCACTAACCCGCGCTTGAGTAACCCGCGCGCAAGTGCGTTTGCCGCATCGTCGATTTCGCGATGGCTGTAAGTGCGCGGGTTGTCCCAATCGAGGACGTCGATCAGCGCAATGCCGTCGCCGCCGGTCCGGGCGTCGTAAAGCGCGCCCAGGTTAAAGGCTTGCGTCATTTGCCGGCGCTTTTACCGACGCACGGGCAGGACCGCCGCGAATTTCGAGCCGCGCACGCACATGCGGCCTTCCGGGTCCTGCCACAGTTTTTCATCGACGTGGAGCTTGCCAAAAGCGCGCGTGACTGCCGGCAGTGGCACGGCGGGAAACGCTTCCAGCACTTCGGCGTAGTACAGCGGCTTTTTATCGATCAGAGCGAAAATTTGCGCCGCAAGCACGGCGATCTCCGCTTCGGTGGGCCTGTGCCCTCCCGCAGTCACGGCCTTCGCATCGAGCTTGTAGCTGCCGTATTTCGCGACATCGGCATAGGCGTACGCAATGCGTTCATAGCGTTCGCGCGGGATGCCTTCCGGTATGGTGGCGTCGATGCCGATCTTGGCGCCCGTAGGCACCACGCCTGCGGGCATCACCGGCAGGCTGGGGTCCAGCGGCTTGGCGCGCGCACCGGAAATCACAAAAACGTCGCGGTCGGCCTGCACGCGCGTCGCGATAGCCCATTCCACATCGAGCCCGTTGTAGACGTCGATATCATCGTCGACCACGACTGCGTGCTTGATATCGCCCACGGACAACGCCGCCATCAGCGCGTTCTTGCCCTCGCCGGCCTGTTTCTTGATCGATATGACCACGTGCCATGAGCCCGCGCCGCCAAGCGTCACGTTCATGTCCTTGACCTGCACGCCCGCTGCCCTCATGGCGCCGCGCAGCTGCGACCAACGCGTGGGAATCATCAGCCAGGTCACTTCCCACGGCATGTGCAGCGCGTAATAAATGGGGTTACGGCGATGCGAAATCGCTTTCACACGCACCAGCGGGTTCCAGTGCAGCCCGCCCATCAGGCGCGTGAACTCGCCGAAACGGCCTTCAGGCCAGGTCCACCCCGTCGGCAGGATTTCCGCTTCGAGGACGATCTCGGCATCGGCGATGTAAGGCACGTCTATGGTTTCGCACATCGACAGCTGCACGGGCGCGCCGCGCAATCCGCCCGCGATGTTGATCTCGTCTACGCCCATCGGCGCGCGATAACCTGCCGCCATGAACTCGTACATATGCGTGCCGATCGAAATCGAGATCGGCAACGGTTTACCAGCTTCAAATGCCCGTTGCGCGAGAGCACGCAGGTTATTGGGCGTGACGATGTCGATGCCAGTCAGGTTCTTCTCTTTCAGCAGGAAGCGATAGATGCCCGCGTTGAGGCCATCGCCATCGCGCACGATGGTGACGCCAGCGGTAATCATCGGTCCGCCGTCCAGGATGGACGACATCGGCACCGGCAGGTTGAAGAGATCGACTTCGTCGCCGATCTGCGTCACCTCGCGCGTCGCGCTGGTTTCGACGTAGACCGGCGGAATCGGCGCCGCGATCGCGCGCGTCAACTTTTGCTCGATGTCGGCGTAATGCTCCACGCCGAGACCTATCGCAACCCGCTTGCTCGAACGAATCAGCCCCGAAACGACCGGGATGTCGTAGCCGACGACGTTATGGAACAGCAGTGCTTTGTCCGCCTGGTCCACGAGGGTGGCGATATGGCGGCTGTCGACCGGGTCTTTGATGTCTTCGAGTTCGCCGGCGGCGCGCAGGCGCTCCAGCAGCCCGCGAAAGGTTTCGCTTTCGTACATGTAATTTACTGCTCCCTGATGCCAGTGACTTTGGTTGCGCGCTGCCAGTGCGCAGCTTCTTTGCGTATGAGCGCGACGAGTTCTTCCGGTGTGCTGGTTACCGGTTCCGTGCCCTGGCTGCTCAAAGCTTCGCTTACTGCGGGGCTGGCGATAGCACGGCGTATCTCGGTATTGAGACGCTGCACGATGGGCGGCGGCAGCCCGCGCGGCCCGACGATGGTGTAATAGCCGGTAATCGCCAGATCCTTGTAGCCTGCTTCTACCAGGGTCTCGGTGTCGGGATAGATTGCGCTGCGCTTGACGCCGGTGGTCGCGATCGCGCGCACGCGGCCGCTTTTCACGTACGGCAAGCCGGTGTTCGGCTGCGTAATCATGAGTTCGATTTCATTGCCGATCACAGCCGTTATGCCCTGCGCGCCGCCCTTGTAGGCTATCGACTCCATTTTGATGCCCGCCGCGTGCGACAGCAATTCGCCGGTCAGGTGGTTCGATGTACCCAGCCCGACAGTACCGTAATTGAGCTTTGCCGGACGCGATTTGGCATACGCGATCAATTCCTTCACGTTGCGTATCGGCAGCCCGATGTTCCCCACTATGAGCAGCGGCTGCTGGGCCACCAGCGATATCGGCGTGAAGTCTTTCAGCGTGTCGTAACTCACCTTCTTGAAATAGGCCGGGCCGATAAAAAGCGTGCTCGACGACGCCATGAACAGGGTCTGGCCATCCGGCGCGGCCTGTTTCGTCAGTTCCGCCGCCAGTATGCCGCCCGCCGAGGGCCGGTTGTCCACGATCACGGGCATGCCGAGCAGTTCGTGCAGCTTGGCCGCGATCGGGCGCGCCATGATATCGACGGTGCCGCCGGCGGCAAACGGCAGCAGCAGGCGGATCGGACGGGTCGGGTAAGCGTCGCCTGCCTGCGCGCCGGACAGCGCGCAAAACGACGTCATGAACAGCAGACTGCAAAGCGTGGATTTCACAATATCAACCGATAGATGCGACCAAAAACGGCAGGAGAACGCCAGAAGATTACATATTTATTATAGGGCACTTCTAACTTTTTTTTGGTACATTTTATTGCGCGCGCCAGTAACAAAAATGCCACGCCGGGCGGCGCCGATGCGCGCTCAATTCCTCTTGCCTAGCCAGCACATTTGCCTGACAATCATGTACAGGCTCATCACCATAAGCGTCTATGCCCAAGCAACCGTTTGCTGATTTTGAACTCCCGGCAACCAGCAACAAGACCTTCAAGTTTTTCGAGCAACGCGGCCACCCGGTCGTCATCTACTTCTACCCCAAAGACAACACGCCAGGCTGCACTACCGAGGGCCAGAATTTCCGCGACCTCTACCCGCAGTTCCAGAAACTCCAATGCGCGATCTTCGGCGTCTCGCGCGACAGTCTGAAATCGCACGAAGGCTTCAAGGCGAAAATGAGCTTCCCGTTCGAACTCCTGTCCGACGCGGAAGAAACGGCGTGCAAGCTGTTCGGCGTCATCAAAATGAAAAACATGTACGGGCGCCAGGTGCGCGGCATAGAGCGCAGCACCTTCGTGTTCGACGCGAGCGGCCAGCTGGCGCGCGAGTGGCGCGGCCTCAAAGTGCCCGGCCACGTCCAGGAAGTGCTCGATTTCGTCAACACACTCCGGTGAATCGGTAATGGGTAATGAGCGATGAGTAAGCGGACGACTCGCATGATCGAAATCGGTCGCGCGTCGCTTATCGCCCATCACTCATCACCCATTGCTTATCACCCGTCACGCCACACCCCTCTCTCCTCACCCCTCACCGGCCTCAAATGACCCAGCGTAAAGCCGCTTCCGCAGTGACGCGCCTGCCCGCCAACGTCAAGTTCTTCGTGCTTGACACCAATGTGCTGATGCACGATCCCACCAGTCTGTTCCGCTTCGAGGAACACGATATCTACATTCCGATGGCCACCCTCGAGGAACTCGACAGCAACAAGAAAGGCATGTCGGAAGTCGCGCGCAACGCGCGCCAGGCCAGCCGATTCCTCGACGAAATCGTCAGCGGCAGCGAGCAGGATATCGAAAGCGGCATCGAGCTCAGCAAGCACAACGGCGGCGACGCGTCCGGCCGGCTCTTTTTACAGACCCAGTCGATCACCGGCGAGCTGCCGGCGCGGCTCGCCAGCGGCAAAGCGGACAACCAGATCATCGGCGTCGTTAAATTCCTGCAGGAAGCACACCCCAAGCGCCAGGTCATCCTCGTCAGCAAGGACATCAACATGCGCATCAAGGCGCGTGCCCTGGGGTTCGCGGCCGAGGATTATTTCAACGACAAGGTGCTCGAAGACACCGATCTGCTCTACACCGGGACGCGCGAACTGCCGGCCGATTTCTGGGACAAGCACGGCAAGGGCATGGAATCGTGGCAGCAGTCCGGGCACACCTACTACCGCCTGCACGGCCCGCTGTGCGCGAGCATGATGGTCAACGAATTCGTATTCCAGGAAGCTGAACGACCGCTCTACGCGCAGGTCAAGGAAGTCACCGGCAAGACCGCCATCCTGCAGACGATCAAGGACTTCGCGCAGCAGCGGCACAACGTCTGGGGCATCGTCGCGCGCAACCGGGAGCAGAATTTCGCGCTCAACGCGCTGATGAACCCCGATATCGACTTCGTCACCCTGCTCGGCCAGGCCGGTACCGGGAAAACACTGTTGACGCTCGCCGCCGGGCTCATGCAGACGCTGGAACACAAGACCTACACCGAAATCATCATGACGCGGGTCACGATCCCGGTCGGCGAAGACATCGGCTTTCTGCCCGGCACCGAAGAAGAAAAAATGAATCCGTGGATGGGTGCGCTCGAAGACAATCTCGACGTCCTCAACAAAACCGACGACGAGGCCGGCGAATGGGGACGCGCCGCCACGCGCGACCTCATCCGTTCGCGCATCAAGGTCAAGTCGCTCAATTTCATGCGCGGCCGCACCTTTCTCAACAAGTACCTGATCATCGACGAGGCGCAGAACCTGACGCCCAAGCAGATGAAAACGCTGATCACGCGCGCCGGTCCCGGCACCAAGGTGGTGGTGCTCGGCAATATCTCGCAGATCGACACGCCGTACCTGACCGAGGGCAGCTCAGGACTGACTTACGTGGTCGACCGCTTCAAAGGCTGGACGCACAGCGGACACATTACGCTGCAACGCGGAGAACGCTCGCGGCTGGCCGACCACGCAGCGGAAGTACTGTAGTCGGGATTTAGTAGCGGCCTGGCGCCGCAAAGTTCTCGAAGCGTGTGTACTGCCCGAGGAAAGTGAGCTTGACGGTGCCGATGGGCCCGTTACGCTGCTTGCCGATGATGATTTCTGCCGTGCCCTTATCGGGCGAATCCGGGTTGTAAACCTCATCGCGATAGATAAACAGGATCAGGTCGGCATCCTGCTCAATGGCGCCGGATTCGCGCAGGTCCGACATGACCGGACGCTTGTTCGGACGCTGTTCCAGCCCCCGATTCAATTGCGATAACGCGACAACCGGTACGTTGAGCTCCTTCGCTACGGCTTTCAACGCACGCGATATTTCCGCAACTTCGGTCGCGCGGTTTTCCATGCTGTTGCCGGTTTCCATCAGTTGCAGGTAATCGATCACGATCAGGCCAAGGCCGGGGCCGCCCTGCTGACGATGCAGGCGGCGCGCCCTGCCGCGCAACTCGGTAGGGTTCAACATGCCACTCTCGTCGATGAATATGGGCGCCTCGTTGAGCCTGCCGACCGAGGTCGTCAGTTTCTGCCAGTCGTCGTCGTTCAGCGCGCCAGTGCGCATCTTGTGCTGGTCCAGCCGGCCGAGCGAGCCCAGCATGCGCATGACCAGCTGGGGACCGCTCATTTCCATGCTGAATATCGCGGCCGGCATCCCTACCGACAACGCCACGTGTTCGGCAATGTTGAGCGCCAGCGCCGTCTTGCCCATACTCGGCCGCCCCGCCACGATCACCAGGTCGCCCGGTTGCAGGCCGGAGGTCATGCGGTCGAGATCGGTAAAGCCGGTAGCGATGCCCGTGACGTCGCTCGGGTTATCGCGCTTGTACAGCGTGTCTATGCGCTCCACCACCTTGGTCAGCAGCGGCTGGATTTCACTGAAGCCCTGGCGGCCGCGCGAGCCGGCCTCGGCGATCGCGAACACTTCTTTTTCCGCGTTATCGAGCAGGTCCTTGGCAGAGCGACCGAGGGGGTTGTACACCGAATCGGTGATGCCGGTGCCGACTTCCGCGAGCCTGCGCATGATGGCGCGCTCGCGCACGATTTCTGCATAACGCCTGATGTTCGCCGCGCTCGGCGTGTTCACCGCGAGCGAACCGAGATAGGCCTGGCCGCCGACTTCTTCGAGCTTGGCGCTGCGCTCCAGGCTTTCGGCCACGGTCAGCGCATCGGCCGGCTTGTTGTCTTCGATCAGCAGCGAAATATGGCGATAAATCTGGCGATGGTCCGCACGATAAAAATCAGCGTCCGTCAGCAGGTCGGCGATTTTTTCCCACGCAGTGTTGTCGAGCAGCAGGCCGCCCAGCACCGACTGCTCGGCCTCGACCGAGTACGGCGGCAGCTTGAGTGCTTCGATCTGCGGATCACGGTTGATTGGCGTTACGGCCTGTGCCATGAGGGCGGCTTTCGGTTAGTGCTGGGGGAAGTTTTTTCAGGCCTGTCAGACTGCGCGAACTGCCGAGACACGCTGCAATTTACCAGAGCCAGCCGCATAAAAAAAGGGCTGTCGCCAGCCCTTTTTTTGCCGCAAAAAATCTGTTTGAAATGAATGCTAACGTGCTGACGGCGCCCGCTTCAGGCTGCGTCGCCGAGCACGGACACGGTAATCGTGACCGCCACGTCGGTGTGCAATGCGACTTTGAGCTGCTGGTCGCCGATCTGCTTCAACGGACCCGCGGGCATGCGGATGGCCGCCTTCGGCACCTCGAAACCCTGCGCCTTCAACGCATCGGAGATATCCGAATTGGTGACCGAGCCGAACAGCTTGCCGTCGACGCCGGCTTTCTGCGTGATCTGCACCATCAGGCCATCGAGCTTGGCAGCGCGTTCCTGCGCGGCGGTCAGCGCGTCGGCCTGGGCTTTTTCGAGCTCGGCGCGGCGTTTTTCGAATTCGGCGATGCTGGCCTGGGTCGCGCGCTTGGCCTTGCCTTGCGGGATCAGGTAATTGCGGGCAAAACCGTCTTTCACTTTGACGACTTCACCCAGTTGGCCAAGGTTGACCACTTTTTCGAGCAGTATGATTTGCATGGCAGCCCTCTCAGTGCAGATCGGTGTACGGCAGGAGCGCCAGGAACCGCGCGCGCATGATCGCATCGCCCAGCTGGCGTTGGTAGCGCGCCTTGGTGCCGGTAATGCGCGCCGGGATGATCTTGCCGTTTTCGTTGATGAAGTCTTTCAGCAAGTCGACGTCTTTGTAGTCGATCTGCTTGATTTTCTCGACCGTGAAGCGACAGAACTTCTTGCGCCGGAAGAGGTTCTTCGCGCCGCGTTTTTTGTCCTTGTCCTTCTTGTCGTTCTTGCCCCTGCCCTTGCCGCGTCCCATTGCCATCTTTGTTCTCCTTGATTCCTGTTCTATTCGGCGCCGTTGCCGATTGCGTCTGTCACGTGCAACACCAGCCTGCGATCCTTGATGCTGTGCTGTGTGAGAAAGCCTTTAATCTGCAACGGCTGATTGAGTTTTTGTGTGCTGAGCCTGACCGCCAGTTCGCCTATCGCCACCGCTTCGACCTCGCATCGCGCTTCGCGCTGCCCGCCAGCTTCCGTCTGTATCGACTTGTGATCAATTACGAGGTCGATTACGGGAATCCCGGCCGGCGTGTGCCGCAATGTCGCGCGTTTGAGCAAGCGGCCGTCGATGACGACCTGATTGCGTTTCACCTATGTCGTGGCGGGTGCCGTGGCAGGCGCTGCAACAGGTGCGGGTGC
>Ga0114966_10003375_pt1 | contig 14026 bp, 26 predicted proteins | sample M_130207_XF_Meta_FD_87029 | JGI IMG/M metagenome (GOLD analysis project Ga0114966, IMG submission 87029) | Freshwater microbial communities from Lake Montjoie, Canada to study carbon cycling - M_130207_XF_MetaG | ecosystem: Environmental > Aquatic > Freshwater > Lake | place: Lake Montjoie... | reverse complement strand
CAAGATTGCCGGTTTCGCGTTCGAGACCACTCTCGACCTCTTCTTCCTGGATAACCCGGAATTCGAAGTGGATAAGGAATGGCTGAAAGCAGAGCTGCTCCGAATGGGTGACGCCTATATTCGTTATAGCGATTCCTACACCGTCGGTGCCACCCTCGTCCTCATCAAGGAGTAACATCATATGAAAGATGTTGAATATGGCTCAATGGTCCATCACATTAGCACACTGATTGGTATGAAGCAATACCTCTCATATGTGTTTGATGCGGTTAAGACCAATCGATTAACAAAAGAAGAATTCGTGAATATCGTAATCGCGGTCGAGAGCAATTCATTCACTTATGGAATCGAATATGCTCAGGACCGAACAGCTGATAAATGGCTCAATGGTTAATCACAATGAACCTTGACCAAGTGACAGCAGAACTAGCATATGATTTACTTCAAAGAGGAGTATGGACATCAGACGAGTACTCGGTATGGAATATCTTCAAACTAAAAGAACAAATGAACAAAATAGGTTCAACCGTCCGTCACTTTATGTATGGAATAAGATACCAAGAAGGTGACTACTCACGTCTTACACGCCTGGTGTTCTTCGACATGCGTGAGGCTCAAGAACGTATCGATTCCAAGAATCGTCTCTTAGTTAAACACAACATGCCTGGCCGACATGTATTAGAGACTCTGATTGTCATAGATCCAGAGAATGAATAGACAACCATTCGTCAATACTGTCCAATATAAGGAGAACGATAATGAACCTTGAACGAGTGACAGCAGAATTGGCATATGATTTAGTCCAAAGAGAAGTATGGACAGTGGCAGAGTTCCAAGCATGGCATATCTTTAAACTAAAAGAAGCAGATTTACTCCAATCTACTTCTGAATATGTGCCTGACTTCAGTCAGCTTCGAGAGGGTAATCAATTAAAGGTATATCTAGACGATGTGGTACCTGGTTCGAGTATGGTAGTATATTTTAATCATAGACTATACGATTCATTTGATGTCCGTTTTGAAGTATACCATTTTGAGGAGGTAAATGATTATTGTACACCTCATAAACATTTACCTGGATTCAATGTACAATATAAGACAAAAGAAAACCTAGATAAAGCATGGACTAGAATAGTTAAGATGGCCAAGACAGCAATAGCTTATGATTTAGATGAGAAGAACTCAAAAGATCTGCAATATCTGGCTCGTATATTATGTCCTGCCGTACATGTTTAATGCACGTCCTGCCTATAGCGTGCATGTAGATAAGGTGTGGGTCCTGCCTATAGCACGTCCTGCCTATGGTATGTCCTGCCAGCATGTGTCCTGCCTATAGCACGTCCTGCCTATACGTGCATGCGAGAGAGGAACAAGTGGATAGAAGAACTCGGAAAAAGAGCCAGCTGGGATTGGTATAGACGTGCGGATGCGGTGCTATATATGGTATGGCGTGCTTGCTGGTGCTGGAGCCCGCGCCCGTGAGCCCGCCCCCCGCCGGCCCCTGGAGCACCCCCGCACCCCCCTGCAGGGCCGCAGGGACCCAGGGACAGGCTCGCCGTGAGGACCCGTGACTCGCCCCAGGACCCCCTCTCAGGTCTCCAGAGCTTTTCCCTTTCAAATCAAAGGGTTAGATTATCCCTATAGAATCAACAACTTAGGACCAGGGCAAAATACCCTTTAGAATCAACAACTTAGGCCCCAGGCAGAATTCCCTTCAGAATCAAAGGGTTAGACCCAGGGCCACCAGTGGTATGGCACCCTCAGACCATACTGGGTATGGTATGGCCACTGGTAGCCCCTTCCCTGGGGAACCATACCATACCTAGTATGGCCACCAGTGGTATGGCCTGGGGTCAGCCATACCATACACAGTGGGACTCATTCACACCAACTCCCATGGTACCACCTGCACAAAATTGTGTACATATATTCATAAATGATATATGATGGTATGGCCTGGGACTCGATCCGCGCCCTGTGCGTACTATACGTTTCTGTCACGCAGGCGCCCCGTCCACCCCGGGAACTCCCCATCGACTGAGCCACTAAGCGTCAGACTATGAGCAGATTCTACCTTTTATGAATAAATATGTACACCCTTCCTTCACCAGGATTCACCAGGATTCCCTGGGTCTAGACCTGTGTACATAATTAATGCATAAATGTAGAATGGCCTCCTAAACTGAATAAAGGAATGAACATGACTGAAGACCAACTGATGGCGGCGATGTCAATGAAGAACCGGCACTCCAGGAACTTCCTCATGTGCCTGGACCCGCAGGCCAGCGACTTCGACCAGCAAGTGGCAAGCCTCCGGCGAGTGGCTCGCGTCAGTGGGCGTGGCATCAGGATTCGTGGTCGCCTGGGGAAGAACAACCCGCACCGTCACCTGTATGCGGTAGGCGGCTCGCTGTACCGGCCTAGCAGCCAGGACATTCGCATTGAGCACTCCGTGCGGGTTGACATCTACCTGAAGTAGCGCCGACCCAGGGACACCTGGGGCCTGTACATTAATAAATCATAAATGTAGAATGGACTCCTAAACTGAATAAAGGAATCGACATGAACAACATCGACATCGAAGACATGGGCGCGGACGACCTGATGAACATCCTGTTGACCCAGGGTCAGGACGCCTTCGAGGACGCCTTCAGTCAGTGGTACACCGACGAGAACCAGACCATGTACGACCTGGTGATCCAACTGGTCGACCTGGTGAACGTCCCGCGCTCCATGTAAAGAGACCCTGGGTTCCCTGGTGAAATGATTCACCAGGGGCCTGTACATAATTATTGCATAAATGTAGAATGGCCTCCTAAACTGAATAAAGGAATCACCATGATTAACGAAACCGACGTCGAGATCCTTTTGGCCAATCTGTCCACCGGCACCGAGACGGAATTCGCCAACCTGCTGTTCAACTTCATGCAGGCCGGTCTCGTCGACAAGGACCGGTTCCGGGACATCATCATCGGTGCCCGGGCGAAGGCCTACGACGACGGAATGGACGCGAATTCTGACCGAGGCATTTGGACCTAACACGGCCTGTACATAATTAATGCATAAAGGTAGAATGGCTACCTCAGTTAAATAAAGGAATCATCATGAACGACATCACTTCCGCCCTTGCTTCCCTCAACGTCCCGGTTGGCACCAGCATCACCGAGGCTGTCAAGAACGTCCGCACCTACATCCAGGGCGACCTGGACCCCATCGGCGAACTGGCTCGTGCCTACTCGGTGGCTGAGGCCCTGGGCGTCGTCGACCCGGCCTCCATCCTGGGCGACAAGCCCCAGCGAGCTCGCCTGTTCGCCACCAGCCTGGTGGCCAGTGCCCTGGCGGTACCCACTCGGTTCGATGTCAAGGAAGCCATTGACACCGCCATCGAGAAGGTGGCCAACCTGGAGAAGATGGGTGTGGTGGCCAAGGGTACCAAGGAACCCAAGGCCAAGGTCGAGAAGCCGGTCAAGGCTCCCAAGGTGACCCAGGGTACCAAGGCTCCTCGTGCCCCTTCGACTCACGTCAACCTGGCCCAGGCCATCGCCATCTACCGGGCTGACCCTGGGACTCGTGTGTACGACCTGGTGACCCGTGTGGCCGAGGCCTACAACGTTGACCGCAACAAGGCCTACTCCATCCTTCACCGGGCTCGGAAGGCGGCCTGACCCAGGGCCATCACCAGGGTACTCGCCCAACGGGGTACCCTGGTGATTCACCAGGCCTGTGTACATTAATTTGTCATAATTGTAGAATGGCTTCACAATATGGAAAAAGGAATGAACATGGCCACTCGACTTGACTACCTCCGCGATTGTGTTGCAGCCCTCCAGGAAGAACTGGCGGGCTACCTGGTGAACGGCGCCACGCCGGAAACCATCGAGGCCGTGACTTACGACCTGAACTGGCACCTGGATGCCTTCGAGGTCGAATACAACCTTGACTGACAATAGGAGGAACACCATGAGCAAGGGTATCACGCAGAAGATGGCTGACAAGATGGTTGAGTACCGCATCATTGGTATGAATTCATCCGGACCGTTCACTCACGGACCGGACATCAAGTCATACGCCAAGGCGGTCAAGGAACTTGAGGGATATCGGAAGCGTCCGCATTCACCGTCGACCACCTACACCCTGGTGAAAGTCGACTGCACCGTCCTTCCGGACTAGGAGGCCTGTGTACATTAATTCGCATAAAGTGTAAGATCTATCCATATTCAAAAAGGAACTGATCATGAAACTTACCTTTACCGAAGTGCTTTTCGTTGGGTTCCTGGTGTTTGGTTGCCTGTGGCTCCATGACTCCAATGAGTGCAAGTCCCAGGGCGGCATCCTGGTGAACTGGAATTGTGTCGCGGTCGTCAAGTAAGGAGAACATCATGAAGCTGCAGGTCACCATTGGTAACGACTTCACCATGAACACCACGCCCCAGGCCCTGGGTCGCTGCTTCAACCAGGAGGACGCCAGCATCCTGAAAGACATGCTGAACCTGTCGGCGGTCCTTCACCTGGAAGGCGAGAGCATCAATCAGTACATCGACGGTGTCCGTTACGCCATCACCGTCATCAAGTGACCTGTGTACATTATTTGGTCATAAATGTAGAATGGCCTCCTCAATGCAAAAAGGAATGAACATGAACTACCGCAACGAAGTCCTGGACATGACCCGTCTCTTTACCGCCCAGGAGTACAACCTCCCGGTGGCCAGTTACTTCCTGGCCCAGGCCGTGGAGCAGGTGGCTGAATCCTGGTTCACCGTCGGTCGCCCCGATGGCTTCGAGTTCGCCTGCGGCATGGATGCCCAGGAGGCTGTGTTTGATTCTTTGTTGGCTCACCTGGTGATGGTGAAGTACTTCGAGCTGGAACAAGAAGCCAACGTTCGTGGCGCAATGTTTTAAGGCCTGTGTACATTAATTAGTCATAAAGGTAGAATGGTATCACCAAATGAATAAAGGAATGAACATGAAACTCTTCATCATCACCGACGTCCTTTCCGACTACACCAGCGGCATGGTGGCCATCAAGGCCGAGTCCCTGGAACAGGCTCGTGAGTTCTTTGTGGACGGTAAGTCCGAGTGGTTCAAGCAGAGCGTCCTCGTCGAGGAATTTGATGACGCCATCAAGAATGGCTGCTACACCGAATTCGACCTGGCGGACACCGACACCAAGGAACTGGGCGTCCTCGTTGAGGTTTATGGTGGCGGTTAGTCACCAGGAACCTGTGTACATTAATTGCGCATAAAGGTAGAATAGCTCCATCAAATGGAAAAAGGAATCGACATGAACTACGCCTACAACATCCTCGTCACCCTCCTTGCCACTCGCGCTGCCAACTCCCTGGGTCTGACCCTGGGCATGAAGAAGGTCGACCGCCTGGTCCGCGAAGCCACCGAGATTGTGGTGATGGACTGGTGCGAATTCGACTACGACAAGGACGCCCAGTGGCTGGAACTGATCGCCAGCGTGGAAGCCGGTTCGGACGATGGCAAGGACCTGGTGAGTGCCATCATCAGTCAGATGAACTTCATGGGCACCCTCGTCCAGGTGGAACGCCTGGCGGCCTAAGGCCTGTGTACATTATTTGGTCATAAATGTAGAATGGTATCACCAAATGAATAAAGGAATCGACATGAAAAACGCATACCCCCGGTTGTCCCAAGAAGCAAAGACCAGCTGGAGATCCACTTACATGGATTTCTCCAAGAAGTCCCTTAAGAACGCTCTGGCTACCATGAAAGACTACATTGAAATGGAAGGCGATGCTGAAGCTGTTCGCGAAGTCCAGGAGGCCTTGAAGAAGTGCCTGGACATTGTCACTGACCTGGGCAAGAAAGAAGACGAGGCGATACGTGAATCGTACAAGAAGCGTGTGTGCGAGGAGTCTGAACAGGAAGCCATGGGTTAATGACAACCCTGGTGAATCACCAGGAACCTGTGTACATTATTTGGTCATAAATGTAGAATGGTATCACCAAATGAATAAAGGAATCACCATGACTCACACCGAACAGCTCGACCTCCTGACCTCGCGCTTCCCGGACGCCAACTCCATCCTCAAGGTGGACGGCCTCTGGGAAGTGACCGAGATTATCGGCGACATCAGCGAGGAGCGTGACCTCTACGTCTACGTCCCTGGGACCAACAAGTTCAACTTCATCGGTCACATTTCAGTCGAAATCTAAGGAGACACACCATGCCCTCAATGTCATACTGCATGTTCGAGAACACCTCCATCGAGATGGACCAGATCCTCAACACCCTTGACGAGGCCTTCGAGGAAGGCGCCCCCCTCAAGCTCCGGGGCGAGGAGAAGTCTGCTTACGAGCGCCTGATTCACCAGTGCCAACGGTTCCTCAAGCTCGACGAAATGATGACCGGTGACGACGACATCGACGCTGACGACCAGGTCTAAGGAGGACCACATGGAATACATTTCAGAACTGATGATTGGCCTGGCCTTTGCCGCCTACTGCGCAGTCCAAATCTGGGGGGACAAGTAAATGACCGCCACCGACCTGGTCGAGGTAACCACCATCATCACCGTTGGCTGCTTGATCTACCTGCTGCTGTGGTGGCTCCAGGGCGGGGACCTTAAGGACGATTAGTCCCGCCTAGCCTAATCCTGCCTGGCCTGCCTAGCCTAATCCTGCCCTACCTGCCCAGCAGCCAACCCTACCCCAGGTCCACGGCTGCGAGGGCTACAACACCCGCCACCACGGTCCACTAGTACTCCCCGCTGAAGGTACTAGCCGGACCGTTGCCTTATGCGTGACCCATGCAGACCCCTAGCCAGACCCAGGGACTAACCTGGGGGTAACCGGCAGAGTGACCTATGCAGTCCTTTAACCAGACCCAGGGACTAACCTGGGGTAACCGGCAGGGGAGGGGTGGGAAGACCGTGGGGTGGGAAGACCGGTTCCCTGGTGATCGGGGTCCGAATAATGGCGGCAAATCCAGAACAATGGCCATAATAAAAATCTGGGTCCCATATTCTTCGCTGGGGACCCCATATATATGGATTCCTTAATTTTCTATGGGACTTCTGTGACTTTCCTATAACCTTCTACACACTTCTAAAAAACTTCCGTTTTCCAATCTAAGAACTACTTCTAAGATCTGCATAAGAAAAAAATTCCGGGCCAGAAAAATTCAAAAAACCCTCATTCAAATAAGAAGGCTATATACAATATACTCTATTCTGTATATAATCTCTTTATACTCTATAACAAAAGGAATATTTAAGTCTATGAAAGATTATCTAACTGTTGGTATTACTGCAAGCTGTTTTGATCTGTTCCATGCTGGTCATGTACTGATGTTGGAAGAAGCTAAGGAGCACTGTCAGTACCTGATTGCTGCTTTGCAGACCGACCCCACGCTGGACAGGCCTGAGAAGATGAAACCGATCCAGTCTGTATACGAGAGGTTTGTTCAGTTGTCTGCTTGTAAGTATGTGGACGAGGTTGTAGTCTATGACACTGAAGCTGACCTATTGAATGTGCTGTCGTCTAGGCCGATCGATGTTCGGATCCTTGGTGAGGAGTACATGAATAAAGAGTTTACCGGTAAGCACCTGGATCTTTTTGAGTGTGTGTTTAATAAGCGGCATCATTCCTATAGTAGTACTGAATTGAAGCAGCGGATCGTTAAGCGTATGAGTAGTGGGGTCTGATATGAATAAAGTAAGTGAACGAGTCTATATGAAAGTAAAGTTTGATCCTATGTCTGTGAATCATATTCGTGAGTATCAGTCTTTTCTTAAGACTCGGTCTTGGAAGAAGGGGTGTCGATTCTTGCTTGAGTGGCCTTATGTGTCAGTACCTGATATGATCAGTTCGAAGTTGATTGACAAGCACCTTAAGACCATCTTGGAGAAAGTATCTTGAACTATAAGCACAAGTACAATGGTTTCTCTTACGAGCCTGTTCAGTCCGGTAAGGGTGATAAGTACAACTTGGTTCATAACGTGACTAACACACAAACAAATGAAACTTTTCAAGCTGAGTTTACTCCTTATTGTCATATGAGTAAGATTGACTTTGAGAACTACATCGACCTTGGATGTCCGCCTAAGCGTGAAGTACGAATGCTGTCAAGTGATACTCTTCGACGTATGAAAAATAAACAGCTATAAATAACTTTACTTTTATTGGAGATCTGAAGATGGCTTTAGGATACCATACGATTCTTGAGTGCTACGAGTGTGATGAGGATTTACTCAAGGACCAGGCTATGCTTGAAGAATACTTAGTCGCTTCAGCTCAAGAGGCGAGTGCTACTGTTCTTCATACTTATTTTCATAAGTTTGATCGGGGTGAAGGAGTGACCGGCGTGATTGCTTTGTCTGAATCTCACATCTCCGTTCACACCTGGCCTGAATATGGTTATATGGCCATTGACATCTTTATGTGCGGTGACAGCAATCCAATCGATGCTGCTGACTTCTTAATAAATAATTTAAGGATCGGGAAGTTTTCGATCAATACGATCAATCGTGGGGACGACTTTACTTAAGGAGAACTCTTATGTGGACAACACCAACATTCAATGATGTACGGTTTGGCTTTGAAGTCACCATGTACATTCATACTCGATAAGTATATAATATATCTGAAACAACACCCGTGACGCCTCTCTATGAAGCGCACCAGCACGGGTTTTTTAATCTTGAGGAAAGTAAATAATGGCATTAATTCAAGCAGCACTCGATACTCTAGACTATGAACAAACGATTCGTCTAGCACAGCGCATCTCACCCTATGTAGACATCATTGAACTCGGCACTCCGTGTGTTAAGTATAATGGTATTCGTATCGTAGAAGCAATTCATACACTTGCAGGCCCAAAGTGTCTAACTCTAGCAGATCTTAAGACAATGGATGCTGGGTATTATGAAGCATTACCATTCTACGAAGCTGGTGCTGATATCGTTACCGTTCTTGGTGCAGCTGATGCTGGTACAATCAAAGGTGTAGTTGAAGCATCTAAGTCAACTAAAGCGCAAGCACAAGTTGATCTTATTAATGTAAAGAATAAACTAGAAACTGTTGCTCTTGCATATGAACTTGGCGCTCATATCATTGGTGTACATACTGGGCTAGATCAGCAAGCAAAAGGTCAGACTCCTTTTGAAGACCTAAAGAAAGTTCAGCAAATGAAAGTCGGTCTAAAGATCTCTGTTGCTGGTGGTATTAACAAAGATACCATTCGCCAAGCAATCGATGCTGGTGCTGATATTGTTGTAGTAGGTGCAGCAATCTATGGCGCCACTGATCCTGTTCGCGCTGCTGCTGAGATTTGGGAAGCTGTTAAACGTGGCTAATTATTCTGATGTTCTTGACATCCTAAGAGACGAACTGCTCTATACCGAAAAAGAAACCTGTCAGCAACTTATTGATATGCTCATTCATACGATAAGTCGGAAAGAACATTATAACGGTGGAAGAGTGTTTATTGCTGCTGCTGGTAGATCTAAGATGGTTGCCAATATGTTTGCGATGCGAATGATGCATTGTGGGCTAAATGTGCAGGTAGTTGGAGAAACTACTACAACTCAGATAACGAGATTTGATTCGCTTCTTCTTGTTTCCGGTTCGGGTGAGACTAAGCAGTTAATTACTTTTGCTGAGAAGGCAAAGTCAGTTCGTTCTGAAGTATTGTTAGTTACAGCAAGTTCAACGTCTACTCTTAGGAATATGGCTGATGAGGTTTTTCAGATTGGTCCATCAAGTAGAGCTCTGTCTACAAACAAGAATCTTCCTCTTGGTAGCAGGTTTGAACTCTCTACTATGATATTCTTTGAGACAGTCATTCTTAATTTTATGGAACAACTTCAATTAAATGAAGATAATCTAAGAGACTGTCATACTAACTTAGAATAATAAATAGTATTGTTGGTATGGTCGTATGAAGTAAAGGGAAGGTATTCTGGACGCGGGTGCGAATCCCGCCACCTCCACCAAAAGCATATTGGCGTTAATACGGCACTCTAAAGCCTAAACACGAAAGCTTGTCCCAATATGCTTTTGACGGGGGTGACTAGATTCGACAGGGTAAGATACTAATACAGACGACTCGGTAGGCGATGACCGTAAATCAAGCAAAAAATATAAAAGCCAACGATGACTTTTACGGAGATTATGCACTAGCTGCATAATTCTTCTGGGGTTTCGCCAGCTGTCCTTATTACCCAATCAGCTGGCACTATTTAATCATTAGAGTTTTATTATGGATACTCACCCGCGAAAGCGGAATCAAAAGATTCTTGACTTCCTCTCCAAAGCCGCTGAAGCTGCTGACCATGCCGGTATACGTGCTAAGTTAGCAGCCGCAGTTGTCATCAAAAATGAGATCATTTCTATTGGATTCAACCGTAGAAAAACTCATCCCTTTCAAGCACAGTTTCAGACAAATGAACAACAGATTTATTTGCATGCTGAAACAGATGCTATCAATCGAGCACTTAAGTACGTAACAAAAGAAGAGTTGCGCAAAGCTACTCTTTACGTTGCTCGTGTAAAATATAAAGACGGACGAAACAAACAAGCGATTTGGGCTGAGAGTAAACCATGCATTGGTTGTCAAAAAGCCATAAAATCATATGGAATTATCAATGTTATCCATACTTGTGATGGAGGTGTATACGAAACTATTTAATAAATAGAAGATAACAGTTACGTTCAGGAATAGTCTATGTTATCTTTTGTTCAACACATACTAGAAGTAGCTTTAAGCGCAAGCGGTAACCGCGCGGAATATCATGCTTCTAAATACTTGGACCCATATGTCGGTAGGCATGAAACAGTTAAGCATTTACTTAATGCACCAACTCAAATAGGTGATACTTTACACCCGGCCGGCACAGAGATTACTGTTCATGCTACACGCGATGAACACGGTAATAGGATTACTAGAGGAAAGCATGGAGCTTTTCATAGTGTTGTATCTGTAAATGGTGGCCCTCGTCATGAAATTTCAAATTCTAGGATTAAAAAACCTAATTTAGGTAATGCTAATGCAAACAATAAAGCATTTGCTGATGCATTTGAAGCATATACTGTAAAAAGAATACATCATATGACAACACATAATAATGATGATCCAGCTCATAAAAAAAGAATGGCAGATATTCAACGCAGTTTTAATGAAGCAGCTTCCAAAATTCCAATGCATTTGCGTAAAAGAGCAAAAAACTTAGGTAAAAGAGCGACAAACGCATATCTAAAAAGTTTAGAGAGTCAAGGAATAACTAAAGATGATATACATGAAGTTTATTGGACCAATAAAGGAATAAGCAACGCAATTGGACGAGAAGTTTCACGTCGCAATAATCCACATGATATAATCATAAAAACTAAAGATGGTAAATTTCACGGAGCTTCATTAAAAGCTAGTGAAGGTACAGTAAGTAATAATGGACTAGCCGCATTTGACTTACATTCAAAATTCAATGGTAAGCATACTAATCTACAAAGCGCATGGACAGGACAAAAAAATGGTCAAGGCGCAGCACAACATCATGTAAATATGTTTAATTCCGGAACGCTTGAAGACAAGAAAAATCATCTTCACTACTTACTTAAAAGTCATCCTGATGTACCATATCATTATGTAGTGGCAGATCAAGACAAATCTATACCTATTGAAGAGCATCCGGCTGTAAAAGCAATAAATGCAGCAACAAGTATAAGAGCAGAGCATAGAGGCGCAAATGTTCATTTCTATGATCAAGATGGAAAACACTTAGCTTACGTTGAACATCGTCGTCCAGGTAAAGGAAGATCACCACAAGCAAATGCTAAATTCGGGAGTCTAAAATGAAATCATTTATTACGTTTATTATTGAATCCATAAGACAAGGATTACCACACATTACGAAGATGACTCGTGATCAATTTGACAATTTAACTAAGGACGGTAAAGTTCATTTAAATAAGATTACTGAAAAAACTGACGGTATGACTCATATGATGGGTTATGATGAACACGGGTTTTATACTCAAAGTTCTGGTTCAGGCAATGAGAAAATGAGAAGTCCTCAAGATTTTGTTGATAGAGCAACAAGAAGATCACAAGAAACAGGCAAACCTCTTGATCTTACTGCAGCAAATTCATTTGGTCATATTCATAAGATTCTTCATGCTAATCAAGGCTTACAAGATCATTTAAGATCACAATTTGAAAAAACTGGACAAGAAGTTAAAGTTCGTGGCGAAGCTTTTTATAAACCGCTTTCAACTCCATCTGAAACAACTCCAGGCGAAATTAAATTTGTTGGCACTTCATATGATCCTTCACATATGGGATCAGTTGGTAAATATGTTATTCACTCACAATTACCAGAAAATCATCATGTAGATCTTGAGCATTTCAAATCACACTTATCTACACCTGAAATGAATTTCGATGATGACATCATTAAGCATAAACCTGCACATCTTGACGTATCTGATGAAGTTAAAGATTATCATGGATTAAATCATGAACTTCTTGCAGCAAGAACATCTCCAAAAAATAAAGAAGCTAAAGAAGCAGAGAATGCTAAATTTGATGCCATCAAGCAAAGAGTATCTGATAAAGTTGATGCTCACGTCAAATCAGCGGGGTTGACTCCTAAATGGGGAAGTGGTTCAGAAGGAATTGTAGTTCATCCTTCATCTGAAAATCCTGAAGCCCCTCGTTTTAAAGTAACTTCAGATACTTTTAGAGCTTATAAAGCAAATCCTGAAAATGCTGCTAACTTTAAGAAAAGACAAACGACATGATTAGATTTGTACAATTTATTTTAGAAGGTGGTAATATAAAGATAGGTGATGTGTCAGCCGCGCCATTTTCTGTTACTGAAAAAAATAGAAGTGAGAGAGTTAAAGACGCTAAAGATGCTTTAAGTGAATTGCATGATTCATTCCATAAAGAACATGGTGAAGAATTATTTGGTAAAAATAAAAAGGGATTAGCAAGCGGATCTATATTTGCAGGATCAACGCGACAACTAATGGATCCAAAAATTAGTGATAGCGAATTTGCTAAACATAAATCAACTGTTGGTGACATGGATGTTCAGGTGATGAGAGATCATGGTGATAAACTTACATCGCATTTAACATCCGGCAAACGATTTGGTAAATATACTGTAGTTGGAACTAAGAAACATGGTAATGAAATTTCAGCAGTGATGAAACACGACAATGGTGAACATCATCAATTTGATTTTGAAAAAGTGCATTATGAAAATGGTGAGCCAACTCCAGCTGAACAGTTTCTTCATAGTGCAAATTGGGAAGATACAAAGGCAGGAATTAAAGGTGCTCATCATAAGATCCTTTTAAATGCTGCTGGTGGCACTACACATAAGTTTTCAATCTCACACGGTTTACGTTCAAGAACTGATGAATCTGATCCGGGCGCACAACATCCAAATGATGTGTCAGCAAGACTGTTTGGCAATAAAGCAGATCATTCAAAAGTTACTTCATTCTTAGGAGTGTCTGATTTAATTAAGAATCATATTCCTAAAGAACAACACCAAGCAATCTATGATAAATTTAAAGAAGGTGTTTCACGATTAAAAGTTGATAATGAACCTGCGCTTGCACACTTAAGAAAAACATTAGGAGTTCATGACTAATGAAGAGCTTAAGGGCATTTATCTACGAACAAGAAGTGCATCATGTGTCCGTTGTTCCTCTGGTTGGGTTTTCACCTTTATCTCACATGGGGCATGCACATGATTTAGGCGGAACTTTATCCAATTTGCCAGGAAGTAAACATGTTGGAATATCAGCAAAGTCTGATGTGTTTACTCCAGAAGAAAGAAAAAATGTTTTAAATAGACAATGGGGTTCTAATGTAAAAGCAGAAGTTAGCAATTCCGGTGGAGCAACAATCGCTAATGCTTTTAATTCAATGCCTAAGACTGGTAAAAAGGTATTACACATTGTCGTTGGTTCAGATCGTCTTGGGTTTGCTGAAGGATTAAAGAACAGTCTTGAAGCAGGAAAAATAAAAGAAATGGGTGATAATAATT
>Ga0114966_10003373_pt1 | contig 14028 bp, 13 predicted proteins | sample M_130207_XF_Meta_FD_87029 | JGI IMG/M metagenome (GOLD analysis project Ga0114966, IMG submission 87029) | Freshwater microbial communities from Lake Montjoie, Canada to study carbon cycling - M_130207_XF_MetaG | ecosystem: Environmental > Aquatic > Freshwater > Lake | place: Lake Montjoie... | reverse complement strand
GGCGTCTTCGTGGGGCATTTTTGATCGTATTTGCCCCACCGTTATTCTAGGAGAGGATCAACAAAAAGCAAGAAACCGAGCCGAAATTTTTTGATGAATGGCGAGCCAGATTGGTGGGTAAATGACACTTTCTTAAATTGAAGGTGGAGAAATGTGATTCGATGATTTAATATTCCGCATCTTTAACATAAAAGCCTTTGAACAAAACTACGAATTATCTTCAGTCCGTTTCTGACTTTCAACACATCGAGATTGGAAGGTTGGTTAGCTACATCATTCAAGACGCGGTAGATTCAGGGGCAAGCGATATCCACATTGAACCTTGGGAGAGCACGTTGGTTGTTCGCGTCCGCTTGAGCGGTGTTCTCACTGAGTTAGTTCATTTACCCCTTGAGTTGCTTGAAAAGGTATCGGGTCGTTTGAAGGTAATGGCTGATTTGATTAGCTACCAAACCGATTTGCCGCAGGAGGGACATGTTCCGGGTGACCCTGCACTGGGTGGCGCGGAGTTGAGATTGTCCGTGTTTCCCACGGTGCGCGGAGAAAAGATTGTGATTCGTGTTTTTGATCCGCGCAGCCGAAGTTTTGATCTGGAGGCACTGGGCTTTGATCGCAAGTCGCTTGCAATGTTTGTTCATTTGCTGACTCGTCCAAGTGGGCTGATTTTACTCACCGGGCCGACAGGTTCAGGCAAGACGACGGCTATTTATTCGGCACTCTACCACCTATCCCAGCGAGCGGGTCCTACGGTGAGTATCAGCACGGTGGAGGATCCTGTTGAGTGTCATCTCCCAATGGTCAGTCAGGCACAGGTCAATCGAGCCCGCGAGTTTACCTACCCGATCGCGCTGCGATCATTGATGCGGCAGGATCCTGAGGTCATCATGATCGGCGAAATTCGAGATCCTGAGACAGCCGCTATTGCGGTTCAAGCAGGGCTGACAGGGCACCTAGTGATCAGCACGATCCATAGCGGAACGACCAGCGGAGTTTTTGCGCGACTGATCAACATGGAGATCGAACCCTTTTTACTCTCCTCGAGCATCATCGGTGTCGTTGGGTTGCGGCTTATTCGAAACAACTGCCGGCATTGTATCCACCCCTACCGCCCTGAGCCATCGTTGCTCACTATGGTTCCGCCGGAGCTTCTTACCACCGCGACTTTTATGAAAGGTGCTGGTTGTCGGGAGTGTCTTCATACCGGGTTTTCAGGACGCACCGCTCTCACGGAAATGTTGATTGCTGATGAGGTGCTACGTGACGCTATTTTGCAAAAACTACCGACGCGCACATTGCAACAAATTGCAGTAGGGCAGGGCATGAAAACTCTGTGGCACACTGGGCTGGATCGTGTGGTACAGGGATCGACCACCATTGATGAATTGCTCCGAGTAGTTTCTGCCGATCAAGTTTAAGCCCTGCACGATTATCGCCTATTCTCACATTCGTAGTTTTTTAAAAATGGCTTGCTAAGTTTGAGGTGGGTTTGAATGATGAGGGTGTTCTTTGAAAGTTGTTGAACGTTTCGTTCAACCTACCACAGCCAGATTTAGGGAACCTCGTGTGAATCGAGGACGGTTACGCCACTGTGATGGGCTACAAATCTCCAATGCCACTGATTTCGTTTACGAGATTGGGAAGGCGGAGACAAGGTCTGAAGCCCACAAGTCAGTATATCAATCGGGCTGTGCTCATCCGATTTCGGCTAAGCTTTGCTTGGTCGGTTCACTTCTCCGTCAAAGAGAAGGATGGGGCCAGTCCTCTCCCATCTGTCATGGGGGAGTGCATTGAATTTGCCTTCATTCTCTGTTTCCGGGGTTTGGAGGCTTTTGCTTTTTAACCCTGGGCTGTCCTCTCGTTAATCATTGGTCTTGAAAGCAGACCAACTACGAAAGGTTAGTTATGCAGAAACATTGTTCGCTTAGTTTAGTTTTGGGTTTCATCTCCATCTCCACTCTCCTTGGAGAGAACACGGCTAGTGCTGTGGTCAGTTACAGTTCAGGCACGGGTTTTGCTTCAGGTTATACCAACACATCATCGGTGATTGGATTGCCGTCGCGTGTGACCTCTGGTCCCTTCGGAGGACCTGTCGATCCTTTTAACTCTCCTTATTTGCCCACCCAACTGCTCTCCGTGGGGACAGGTGGTTCTGTGACCCTACAATTAACAGAACCATTTCACGATAACCCTGACCATCCTTTTGGATTGGATTTTTCCATTTTTGGTAATGCGTTTTTTATCATTACCAATGGTGATTATTCCGGTGGAGGAATTACCGATGGCACGATTTTCCCGGAGACTCCGAGCGTGACGCGTGTTTCCGTGAGTGGAGATGGAGAAGCTTTTTTTGAACTCACGCCCTCCCTTGCTCCGAGCCTCGTTACCTACTATCCAACCGACGGGTCTGGTAGATTTGATCAGGCCGTGAACCCAGCGCTGACGGCCGTAGACTTTGCGGGAAGAGATATCGCTGGGATTCGTAATCTCTATGGGGGATCTGCTGGTGGAACGGGCTATGATCTTGCGTGGGCACGGAATGCTTCTGGGGAGTCGGTTCGAGTGGGTGATATCAATTTTGTACGAATCGATGTCCTCGCTGGCCACGCGGAAATAGGAGGAATCAGCGTAGTGCCTGAACCTTCCATTTTGAGTATGTTGGGGCTTGTTGGGATGATGGCCTTAGCACGTATAAATCAGACTCGATCGCGGACAAGATGACGACCCATCACCAGAACAACCGCAGCGGTTCACACGGATTGGAAGCAAGTAAATCGGCTTTCACCCTCATCGAACTTTTGGTTGTGATCGCTCTGATAGCGGTGTTGTCGTCATTGCTATTCACGGCACTCAGTCGTGGAAAGCAGGCGGCATCCGGCAGTGTTTGCTGGAGTAACCTAAGGCAACTGGGGTTAGCAGCCCAAATGTACTGGGATGATCATGAGGGCCGCACGTTTCGTTATCGTGGCGTTTCAACGAACGGTGGCGACAATTATTGGTTCGGCTGGATCGAACGAGGCCCGGAAGGCACACGCCGTTTCGATGCCGCTCAAGGGGTTCTAGCTCGGTATGGAACCGCACGGGGCATCGAGACGTGTCCGTCATTAAACCTTAGTTTGCGCGAGTTTAAGCGAAAGGCTGAAGGTGCTTCGTACGGTTACGGATACAATCTGACCTTCTCATCGAGCGTTTATAGTTCGACTCGTACCATCCAGGAATTTCTGAATCCCAGCGGACTCACGGTCTTCGCGGACGCAGCCCAAATTAATACCTTCCAACAGCCGGCCTCGCCTGATAATCCGATGTTGGAGGAGTTTTATTACATCAACCAGATCGAGGCCACGACGCATTTTCGGCATCGAAACAGTGCATCCTCATTTTTTTTAGACGGACATGTCGGACGTGAAAAAATGAAAGCCGGCACTTTAGATATTCGACTGCCCACGCAACGGGTTGGTCGATTGGCGGATGCGCGAATTACAGGCGGTTAAGCTCCGACGTGTCGCTTAATTTGTTCCGCGATCTGCAAACTCCAATGATCCAAAATCTGTCGGTCTGTACCTTCCATCAGCAGACGCGCCTTGGGTTCTGTTCCGGAATAGCGTAGCAATAACCGCCCGCCATCCTTTTCCACTGCGAGTTCAGCGGTTTGAACCAGTGCAAGCAATCCGTCCATTTCTTCGAATGGCTTTTTTTCTCGAACTTTAATATTGGTGATAACCTGCGGAAATCGTGACCAACAGTGGGCGAGTTCTGAGAGTTTTGCATCTCGAGTCTTCATGATGCGCAAGATTTGCAGAGCGCAGACGAGACCATCCCCCGTGGTGCCGTAATCCCGAAATATCATGTGACCACTTTGTTCACCCCCGAGATTATATCCGTTACGAACCATCTCATCGATGACGTTCTTGTCTCCTACTGAGGTGCGGATCACGTTTCCACCGAGGGCTCGGACCGCATGATCCAAACCGGCGTTACTCATCACGGTTGCAACTACAGTTTTTCCAGCTAACTGACCTTGGGATAGCATGTCCGCCGCTGCGATCATCAAAATATCATCGCCGTCGATCAAGACCCCATTTTCGTCGCAAAGCAGGACCCTGTCGGCATCACCATCGTGAGCAATTCCAAGGTGCGCACCGTGATCACGAACCGCTTGACACATTAGCTCGGGATACATCGAACCGCAGTTTCTATTGATATTGGTTCCGTCCGGTTGATTGCCGTAAACGATGACTTCCGCACCCAATTCACGGAGCACGCAGGGAGTCGATTTGTAGGCCGCGCCATGTGCACAATCGACAACAATTCTCATCCCTTCCAATGTCAATCCCTTGGGAATGGATGATTTTGCGTATTCGATATAGCGACCTAGCGCGTCATCAATGCGGACTGCTTTACCGATTTGCGTCGCAGTCGACCGGACAGTTTCGATGTTGCCACTAAACACCAATTCTTCGATTTGTGCTTCGATGGTATCGTCCAGTTTGTAACCGTCAGAACGGAAAAACTTGATGCCGTTGTCGTCATACGGATTGTGGGACGCAGTGATGACGATGCCAGCATCAGCGCGCAGGCTTCGTGTCACATAAGCGACACCTGGGGTCGGTAAGGGACCAATAAAAAGCACGTCAACACCCATGGAAAGAATCCCAGAGGATAAGGCATTCTCCAGCATGTAGCCCGACAGTCGCGTATCCTTACCGATTACGATTTTGTGCCGTTCACGACCTCGCGCCACCGTTTCCATATTACGAAAAACATGGGCAGCAGCACGCCCAAGTTTTAACGCAGTCTCTGCGGTGACAGGTTCGATATTGGCAGTACCACGCACGCCGTCCGTACCGAAGATTTTTTTGTAAGGTGCCATGAGTTGAGAAACTGTTAAAAGTTAAGGCTGCAAGAGGTTGACGTGAACTTCCTTTGGAGTCGTGTTCTCGGTGCGAATTCCGTTAGGAACTTGGATTTGAATCGATAGAAATGCACGGTTGGAGCGAAACGCTGCGACATCCACGAACGCGTGAATGTCATTTGTAGTGAGAACCTTCATGCTCGCTTCGTCACCTGACAGTTCCGCGTTGACGGTCGATGTTCCAAGGCTGAAACGACGATTCTCGCCGCTCGCCTGCAGGATATTGACGGGGAGTCGTTCAAAAGATTTTCGTGTAAGATTTTTTACACCAGCACCCTCCTTACCCGCGAGAATGCTTTGATCGGAACGATGGAATACCAACCAGACCACGATGGCCAGCATCAGCGCAGTCAATTTCAGGAAGAAATTGTTGAGGATCAGGTTGTGTTTAGCCATGGTGCGAAATTGAGTCGGATTCGGTGATCGGGCGGTTTTGAAGTTTACCGCGAATCCAAGCACGCCAAGTGAGTTTAGGTCGGCGCATGAAAATTGAGGTGAGGAAAGCACGAAGATCCTCCACGCTCAGCCCACGAACCCACTGGCCCTTGTAGGCATAGGAGATAGTCCCAGTCTCTTCTGACACCACGACGACAATCGCATCGGTTTCTTCGGCCAGTCCGATTGCCGCCCGATGCCGAGTACCTAAGGATTTACTGAGATCCTGTCGTTGAGTTAGCGGAAAGATGCAGGCGGCTAAGGCGATCCGATCTCCTTTAATCACAACGCCGCCGTCATGAATGGCATTGTTCGGGAAGAAAATGGTCTCCAACATTTCTGGTGTCGCTTCGCAATCCACAGTAATTCCCGACTCGACCACGTCCCTCAATTGAATTGATTGCTCGAGTGCGATCAACGCCCCGATACGCACTTCGGATAATCGTTCCACGCTTTGCACGATCACTTCGATGTTTTCGCGCTGTTCCTGCACCGTGCCGAAAAGCGGCAGGTTTCCAAGTTCCGCCAACATCCGACGAAATTCCGGTTGAAATAAGACCAAGACGGCCACGGCTGAGAATGCAAAAAACGAACGGAGAAAAGTACTCAACACATCAAGTTGTAACACGCTAGTAACGAATGTCAGGCTGATCATTACTAGAAAGCCGATGACCACAGGCCATCCGCGAGTCCCGCGCACGAACAAGAATCCGTAGTAAAATGCGGTGGTCAACACCACGATTTCTACCAACGGCCTCCATAAAATAGAGATCCAATCAACCACGTTTATTCTTTAATTGAACTAACAATTCAGTCATTTGCACCGCTTGTCGAGTTTCGGCCACATCATGAGTTCGGAGGATTTGCACGCCACATTGCACCCCCCATAGCCCACAGGCTAACCCTCCGGGAAGCCGTTCCTGGAGTCCTGCACCGGTGACTTCTCCAATGAAGGATTTACGCGAAACGCCCAGCAGGATCGGTCGCAGCAGAGTCTGGTAGGATGTAAGTGCCGCGATCAGCTCCAAGTTATGCTGCAACGATTTTCCAAATCCAATGCCCACATCGAGTATGACTTGCTCACAGTTTACTCCTGCCTTTGAAAGAAACTCCAGCCGGTCTTTGAAAAAAAATTGCACTTCCTGAACCGCATCTCCGTAGTGCGGATTTGACTGCATTGTTTGAGGGTTTCCCTGCATATGCATCGCTACGTAACCAACACCAGTCTCCGCAATGAGTTTCCACATCGTATCATCGCTGCGGTTAGCCCCAATATCATTCACCACTTGCGCTCCTTCGGCTATCGCCGCATGAGCCACTTCAGGTTTCTGTGTGTCGATAGAAATGATCGCATTGGTTTGCTCGCGCAAGCCCTGAATGACAGGAATCACACGCCTGATCTCTTCAGCGCACGAGACTTGTGGCGCACCGGGTCGCGTCGATTCTCCTCCTACATCGATCCAATCTGCACCTGATGCTAGCAGGTGCATTCCTCGAACTACCGCAGCTTTGGGTTCCCAGTATTTTGAACCGTCGGAGAACGAGTCGGGAGTAACATTTAAAATCCCCATGACCAACGTCGGCCTTGGAAAATGATAAGTCACATCCTTAACACGCAAGATCATGGTTGGTAATGGGGGTAAATCTTTAGCTACAACCGGCACGGTGACTTCGTTGGATGAGTTCAATCTCATAACCTTCAGGAGCATCCACAAAGGCAATGCCTCCGCCGTCCTCTCTCATGTGTGGCCCATCCGAGAATGCTAAACCAAGCGCGGCGAGATGACGAGCGAAGGTGTCAAGACTCTCAACCTCAAATGCTAGGTGGGTGAGGTCGGGTTGCACCTGCACCGATCCGCTCGCCGGAAAATGGCAAATCTCGATTAGTTCATCGCTCTCTTGGGCTTTAAGAAAAACTAATTCCGACCCCCGCGAGGATTTGTGTCGTCGCGTTTCAACAAGACCGAGCACATCCTTGTAAAAGGCTATGGTGCTTTCGAGGTCGTTCACTCGGTATCGGGTGTGTAATAATTTTTTAACAGCGATCACGACACCTATCGTAATTGCGTTGGAGTCTTAGACAACACAATCAAGCCAAAATCTAAACTCACTGCAACATTTTCATCTCAGCGCACTCATGAAGTCGTATCAAAAAAACCTGAAGGAGATGTGGTAACCTCAGCATTCACGATTGAGGAGAAAGTCTGCCAATGATTCTAACGCAATGGCCTTATTACGAAACGGTTTCAGCGCGAGAAAAGCTTTCGCGGTCAGTTGCTTCGCAATTCGGCGGGATTTGGTTAAACCTAGAATCGAGGGATAAGTGGCCTTCTGCGCGGCCTGATCTTTTCCGGCAGTTTTACCCAGTTGGTCGCTCGTCTGGGTGATATCCAAAATATCGTCGATGACTTGAAATGCTAGGCCGACATGATAACCGAAATCTGTCAAAGCCTTGAGTTGTGAGGGGGTGCAATTGGCACTCATGCCCCCGAGTCGTGCCGAGCAACACAACAAAGCTGAAGTTTTGCGTTCGTGAATGTAGCGAAGTTCCTTGATAGAAATCGGTTTTCCTTCGCTCTGAAGATCGACAACTTGACCAGCAATAAGTTGTAAAGAACCTGATGCCTTGGCTAATTCCAACACTTGTTGACTTACGTTGTAGCGCGAGGTGGGTTTGGTTTGGGCGATCAACTCAAAGGACTGGGTGAGGAGCGCGTCCCCCGCGAGCACCGCGATTCCTTCCCCAAAAACTTTGTGGTTCGTTGGCTTCCCACGTCGAAAATCGTCGTTGTCCATGGCTGGAAGGTCGTCGTGGATCAGCGAATAAGTATGAATGCACTCGACAGCACAGGCAGCTGGTAAGGCGGATTTCCAATTTCCACCGCAGGCTTCAGCGGCTGCTAAACAGAGAGCAGGACGAATTCTTTTGCCGCCAGCGAACAAGGAATAACGCATCGCTTCATGAATGCGTTTCGGTTTCGTTTTTAGGCTGGGAAGCAGTTGATCTAAAGTGCTTTCGACAATTTGTGAACTGCGTTGCAAATAGGCACTAAGATCAAACCCCTGCTTTTGAGGAGTCGCTTGTTGTAGAGCGGTTGCGGACATGGAGAGGTTTTAAGGATAACCTCCCGTTTGCGGCAAGTGCCATTCTCTGAACTGAGCCGTTTCATTTTGAACGCAGATCGCCGCGATAAAGAAATGGTTACTCAATTTAGCTGACGTGGAGGGATTTTTCGGTGCTTTACTCCTGCAAATCCGCTTGCCCGTCGGCTGCCCCCTGCTAGGATTCGACCCCCGATGAACTATAAGATTTCACATCGCGCCGCTTCACTGTCGCCGTCGCTCACGTTGGTCATTGATTCCAAGGCCAAAGCGATGAAGGCCGAGGGGCTTGACGTGGTTGGTTTTGGAGCAGGTGAACCTGATTTTGATACGCCTCAACATATTAAGGATGCAGCTTCCAAAGCGTTGGCCGACGGATTCACAAAGTACACTCCGAGCAGCGGAATTCCAGAACTGCGCTCGGCGATCGCTGAGAAATTTCAACGAGAGAACGGCCTAACTTACAAACCCAGTCAGGTCATCGTTTCCTGCGGAGGTAAACATTCGTGCTACAATGTGATTCTTGCGACGTGCGAGGAGGGAGATGAGGTCATCATACCTTCGCCGTATTGGTTGAGCTATCCTGAGATGGTAAGGCTAGCGAGTGCCACGCCTGTCATTGTGGAGACCACGGATGCCACTGAGTTTAAGATGACACCTGCCCAATTGAGGGCGGCACTTACCCCACGCACCAGACTGCTGGTGTTGACAACGCCGAGCAACCCTACCGGCAGTGTTTACACTCCCGACGAGGTCAGAGCTCTGGGCGACATTTGCGTGGAACATGGCGTGCTCATCATGAGCGACGAGATTTATGAACACCTTCTGTATGATGGAGCGGTTCACAAATCCGTGGCTAGTTTTAGCCAAGCTCATCAGGATCACACGATCATCGTCCACGGTTTCGCGAAAGCTTGGAGCATGACCGGGTGGAGGCTAGGTTTTTTAGCGGCACCTGAACCGATTGCCAAGGCGATTGATGCGATTCAGAGCCATAGCACCAGCAATCCGACCTCGTTTGCTCAAAAGGGAGGGGTGGCTGCGTTAACGGGTTCTCAAGCTCATCTCCCCCTCTGGTTGGCGGAATACGCAAAACGACGCACTTATGCCCATCAGCGCCTCAACGCGATGCCGGGAGTTTCCTGCGTCAATTCAAAAGGGGCTTTTTACCTTTTTCCGAACATCGCGAAACTCGGTTTAAAATCAGCGGATTTTTGCTCGCAATTACTCGCCACCCAGCATGTCGCCGCAGTGCCAGGAATCGCATTCGGTGCGGAAGGGTATTTGCGTATTTCCTACGCGACCAGTTTGGCAAATATCGAAAAAGGTTTGGATCGCATGGAAACGTTTGTCAAAACATTACACGGTTAAGCTGTCCGAAGGTTGACGCACCGACGTAGCTAAAAAAGTCGCTCTGACGTTCTTTTTCCTTGCCGATAGTTGCTGGGATGTAACTATCGGCGGTGTCCCCAAGAACACTTGCTTTGTTTTGCTTATGAGCCCTATCAATCGCCGTCGGTTTCTAAGTTCGGGTGCGGTCGCTGTTACCGCACTTTCCATTTCTCCGTCTCTGTGGGCGCAACCTACAGGTGCTAATTCAGACATCCGCCTCGCGGTCGTCGGTTTTAACGGCCAAGGGAAAAGCCATATCGAAGGGTTTCGTAAAATACCGGGGGTGCGTGTTGTGGGACTTTGCGATGTGGATTCCGCAGTTCTTGATCGGGAGGCCGTCAAGTTTAAGGATCGCAACGAGGCAATCGCTACTTATTCTGACGTGCGCAAGCTCCTTGAAAATAAGGATATCGATGCTATTTCAATTGCGACCCCAAATCATTCCCATGCCTTGATCGCAATTTGGGCGATTCAAGCCGGCAAGGATGTTTATGTGGAAAAACCGGTCAGCCATAATGTGAGCGAAGGTCGGCGAATTGTTGAAGCTGCTCGCAAGCACAAACGAATGGTTCAGACGGGGACGCAGAGCCGCTCCAATCCAGGAGTGCGGGAAGCGATTCAATTTCTGCATGATGGAGGTTTAGGCAAAATCAAATGGGTGCGTGGCCTGTGCTATAAACGGCGAGCTTCTATTGGTAAAATTACCGCTCCACAACTCCCTCCGAGCAGCGTTGATTATGATTTATGGTGTGGTCCTGCACCTAAGGAACCGCTGAGTCGTACCCGTTTACATTATGATTGGCATTGGGTATGGCCTACGGGATCGGGAGACTTGGGAAATCAGGGGATTCACCAGATGGATATCGCTCGTTGGGCATTGGGTGTGAACGAACTTTCACCCCAAGTGTTTAGCTTCGGAGGTCGATTTGGCTATCTGGACGACGGAACCACCCCCAATACCCAAATCATTTACCACAACTACCCAACGGCTCCGTTAATTTTTGAAGTTCGCGGGTTGCCAGCAAAATCAAATGGGGACGCGATGGACAATTTACGTGGGGCTTCCATCGGAGTTGTTATCCAGTGTGAGAACGGTTCCATGGTGATCCCTAGTTATCAGAGTGCTACTGCCTTTGATACGGCTGGAAAAGTGTTCAAGCAGTTCCGTGGCGACGCGAGTCACCATGCGAACTTTATTCAAGCCGTTCGTAGCCGTAAGCAAAGTGATCTCAACGCGGATATTTTAGAAGGTCACCTGTCGAGCGCACTATGTCATACGGGTAATATTTCTTACCGCCTCGGCAAACTCACAAAACCGGAGGAGGTCAGGGACGCTATCAAGAACCAACCGGAAGCTGGCGAGAGTTTCGCTCGATTTACAGAGCATCTCAAGGCCAACGAGGTGGATATAACTAAGTCCCCGGTTCAATTGGGTGTCGTGCTAAAGATGGATCCCAAAAAGGAACGGTTCATTGGGAATAGTGCGGCCGACAAACTTCTAACCCGCGAATACCGCAAGGGGTTTGTTGTTCCGAACAAGGTTTGACATGCGAGTGCTAACTAGTTTGATCGCGTGGACTGTTTGGTTTTTCGCGCAAGCAGTCGGTGTGTCGGCGGTGGGAGCTGATGTTAAACCTCCGCCGGGTGCTGCTCCGCTTAAACTTGTTTACGCTTCGACGGATGCAGGGGCCTTAGAAACAAGCCGATGGGTTTTTAGCGACCCAACGGCTTGGCGGGTTCTGAAGGAGAATGACACTTCATCGCTCGAGTTGACGAATCAGAGCAATTACAAACCGCTTGTCCGTTCACCATTCAATATCGCACTCCTCTCCAACCTAGCGGTCGGATCCTTCACTCTTGAGGCCGAATTGTTGCAAACGAGTCGGGAATATGGGCATCGGGATTTGTGTGTGTTTTTTGGATTCAAATCTCCGACTGAATTTTACTATCTCCATCTGGCAACCGCAGCGGACAATAACGCCCATAATATTTTCCTCGTAAACAAAAAGCCACGAGCTCCCGTCGCCACCGAAACTACTAAAGGTGTCGAATGGGGGCAAAATATTTGGCACAAAGTAAGAATCGAACGGAGGATTGAAGACGGTTCGGTGGCTGTTTTTTTTGACGACATGAAAAAGCCAATTATGAAAGCAAGGGATCAAACATTCACCAAAGGTTTAGTAGGATTTGGTTCGTTTGACGACACCGGACGCTTTCGTAACATCCGGTTGTATGCGGATAAAACGGACAAGGCGCGAATCAGTTTTTCGGCATCCCCTTAAAGATTCAGGTTTCAATTTTTATGGCTACTCCGTTTTTTTCAGAGCCTGCTTTGTCGGGCATTTATGCGGCGATTTGGACCCCTACGGATGCTGAGGGAGTGCCGATTGAATCGGCCCTAAAACTGCATCTACAACTGCTGCAAGGGGCAGGAGTTGTTGGTGTTCTCGCGTTAGGTAGCACAGGAAATTTTGCGCGAATGGAGGTTGCTGCCAGAAAACAAACTTTAGAAACTATCATCAAGCATCGAGGCACCCTCAAGGTTCTCGCGAACATTAGTGATCTTCGAACTGACGCGATTCTCGCACTAGGCCAACACGCACGTGATTCGGGAGCCCTTGGGGTTTCGATCATGCCTCCGTGGTTTTATCCATCTGTAGATCAGGATTTATCTGAGTTTTTCGTTCGGCTCGGAGAACGATTGCAACAACCGATCATCCTCTACAACTTTCCAGAACTGACGGGTAAGCGACTCACTCCGAGCGTGATTGATGGCGTTGCTTCACGAGTTCCAGTGGCTGGGCTCAAGCAAAGTGGCGATATGTTTGAGCGGCATGTGGAAGTGATTGATTGTGCTCGATCCCATGGATTTCCCGTGCTTACGGGTTGGGATTCTCGGGTGGGGGAGGCGTTGCAATTAGGCGCGACGGGTTGTATTGGAGGATTGACGAATATCGTTCCAGAACTTTTGGTTGCGGTTGACCGTGCTTACCGAGCAGGCGATGTATCGACAGCAGCGGAAGCTTCGCGTCGATTGCTTGAGTTAGGTCAGGTTTGTTCGGCACTTCCTTTTCCAATCAACATGGCGGCTGGCATGGAAGCAAGAGGTCTGGAGATTGGAGTCATTAAGGCGGATTATTCCAAATCTACGGAAGTTGCTTATCATCAGCTCGTGCATCGGATGCGAGAACTCTTTACACAATGGAATTTGATTTAAGGACATGAAATCCGAACCCTCCTCGAACTCGTATCGCTGGTGGGTTGTCGGAATGCTTTGGCTTGTTTGTGTTTTTAACTATGCCGACAGGCAGGCCGTTTTTGCTGTATTTCCAAAGCTGGAGGAAGAGTTTGGGTTCTCCAAAATTCAACTGGGTCTGATTGGATCTTCGTTCATGTGGGTGTATGCGGCGGGTGCTCCGTTCGCTGGATGGGTGGCGGATCGGGTCTCGCGCAAGAAACTGATTTTAGGCGGTTGCGTCTTCTGGAGTATCGTCACATTGCTGACGGCGCACTGTTCTAAGTTGTGGCATTTTGTCGTCGTACGCTCTTTGGAAGGGTTTGGAGAAACGTTTTATTTTCCAGCCTCCATGTCATTGCTCAGCAGTTATCATGGTAAGCGCACACGGTCACGTGCGATGGGTTTTCATCAATCGGGCGTGTATATTGGCACAATCTTAGGGAGTTGGGTTGGAGCCATCCTTGCGGCGACCGTTGGGTGGCGTTACGGCTTTTATTTATTCGGTGGTTTGGGAACGATCCTTGCGCTCGTCCTCTTTAAGATCCTTCGCGAACCCGGTCGGTTAGGTCCGGAGGCAACGTCCGCTGCTGTGGATAGCCCTACAGCAGCTCCTCCTCTTGAATTTCGCAAGGTGTTTGCTATGCTCTGGGCTCGGCCAGCCAGTCTCTTCGTGATGCTGGCGTTTGTTTGTGCAAATTTCGTCGCTACCATTTTCCTGACTTGGACCCCGACATTTTTGGTGCAGAAGTTTCACTTTAAGCTGGCTGCAGCCGGTCTGAGCGGGACGTTATTTATACATTTAGCGAGCGCGTTGATCGTGCCTTTTGGTGGGTGGTTGGCGGATCATTTGGCGATGAAAAGGAACGGAGGGCGCCTCTTAGTTCAAATCGGGGGGCTAATGGTGGGTTCGGCGTTCGTCTGGGGTGTGGGCCGAGCGAATGAGGTTTCATGG
>Ga0114966_10003370_pt1 | contig 14037 bp, 13 predicted proteins | sample M_130207_XF_Meta_FD_87029 | JGI IMG/M metagenome (GOLD analysis project Ga0114966, IMG submission 87029) | Freshwater microbial communities from Lake Montjoie, Canada to study carbon cycling - M_130207_XF_MetaG | ecosystem: Environmental > Aquatic > Freshwater > Lake | place: Lake Montjoie... | reverse complement strand
TCAGGGCCAAGCTCCAGGTTTCGCTACGCGAAAAGGATTTCTGGGGAGGCCGTGACTAACCGCGCGGTGGCTGCACGATGGCAGTTTCTTGGATGGCCCCAGGGTGGTGGTCGCGCGCTTTTTTTTAATCCAAAAAGAAGGATGACCCCATTAGCTTTCGTCGTAATGTTGCTATTGGCTGGAGCGACGCGCGGGCTCGCTGAGCCTCACGTTTTAGAAAATGTCGTCGGTCTATCAGGAGGCGGGCCGGTACGGTGGCTGGCCGGCAAACAACGGCCTTTGGGCGTGGGGTGATGAAATCGTCGTTGGTTTTATTCAGGGTTATTTGAAGAACGCGGAACGTGGTCACGCGATCGGCCGTCAGCAGCCGAGTGTCACTCGTTTCGCCCGGAGCAGATGATCGGGACGGCCAGCCCGATCGATTTTTTGCGGTTGGCCCTCACGGCGGGGGCCCGCGGGACTCAGGGGCGGGCAAGCCATTCGCCCCAGGGGCCTTGGTAGAAGCCAAGAGCGATGGAGGCGAGTGCGAGAGCACCGAGGAGGAGACCTGCGGAGGGTGCGACGGAAGTCCTGGCGGGGCGTGCGGGCGCTCCGCCGGATTCGGAGGGAGGCGTCCACGTCTCGAAGAAGGCCGCCTTGATCCATCCAAAATAATAGTAGATCGAAATCACCACGCCCAGCGCAGCGATCGCGAGCGGCCAACGCGCGCCGGATTGAAAGGCCGCCATCAATACAAAAAGTTTTCCCATGAAGCCCGCGAGCGGTGGAATGCCCGCGAGTGAGCCGAGGCCGACCGCCAGGACCGTCGCGAGAAATGGGCTGTCTTTGGCGAGGCCGGAATAGTGCTCGAGCTCTTGGTCGGAGTCATCGGCACCGGCCAGATGAGACATCACGCCGAACACCGCGAACGATGCGATCAGGTAGGCGAACAAGTAAAAATAAATGGCGCCGACAGCCATTGGCACGGTCTGGGAAGCGACGACGCCGAGGATGAGAAACCCCGCGTGGGAGACTCCGGAGAGCCCGATCAAGCGCTTGACGTTATGCTGAGTGAGCGCAGCGATATTGCCAAACAGAATGGTGGCTGCGGCCATGGCAGTGAGGATGGGGGTCGTTAGCCACGCGTAGGCGCTGAACACCCCATGGGCTCCACAGAGCGCCAGCAGCACGGCGAAGCCCGCGCCCTTGGACGCGACGGCCAGAAATGCGGTCACCGGCGTCGGTGCGCCCTGATAGACATCGGGTACCCAAATTTGAAAAGGAAAGGCGCCGATCTTGAAAGCCACTCCGGCGAGGATGAAGACAATGCCGAGACTAGCGAGAAAGTGATGGGGATTCGCAGCAAGAAAACGCGCGAGTTCCGGGTAATGGAGCGGCTGCGTGCTCTGGGCCGGTAGCGCGGGGTTGCCCGCCACGCCGTAGAGCAGAACAATCCCGAACAATAACATGCCGGAACTCAGCGCTCCCATCAGTAAATATTTGAGGCCGGCCTCGAGTGAAGCCGTGCTGGTCCGGAAGTAACTGACCAAAATATAGAGCCCGATGGTGAGGGTCTCGAGGGCGACGAAAAGCATCACGAAGTGATTGCTCTGAGCCAGCAACATCATCGCTGCGGTGACCACGAGGACGATGTGGTAGAACTCGATTCGCGGCATGGCCTGTCTCCGGAGAGTCAATCGCGCCAGCAGGCAAACCAGCAGGGCGGAGGTGAGGAAAAAGCCGCGCATCACCTGGCCCGCTTCGGTATGGCGGATGAGGCCGTTGAACGTCTCCGAACCGATCCAAATCGGGTGCCAATTGATGACGAGGCCAATCAACGTACCGAAGAGGCCGGCGGCGGCGACATCGGGGATGACCTCGTGATGCTTTGGCGGCAGGAGCATCTCGAGCACGAGCAGCAGCAAGGCGATGCAGCCGAGCATCATCTCAGGAAAAATGGCGCTCCAGACGTTGTTCGCCGCGGCGAGTTTGACGGCTTCGAGATTCATCGCGGAAGTGCTTGGGTCGGGGCCGCTGGCTCGCGGAACGACATCGTGGCGAGCGTTTCGTTAATCGCTTGGGACATGGATTTGGGCCAGAAGCCAATGAAGAGGAGCGCGGCGAGGAGGATCAGCACAGGGGCTTTTTCGGACCAGCGCAAATCCACGGGCGGGTGCTTGGCGGCAACTGCCCTCATCTGCTCCGTGGCCGGCCCAAAAAAGATCCGCGCGATGGAGCGGAGGCCGTATATTGCCGAAATCACCACGCCGGAGACCGCGAGTATCGTGACGAGCGGAGCGAATTTCCACAGCGCGATAAATACCATGAGTTCGCCCCAGAAATTGGCGAAACCAGGCAGCCCGATGCTGGCAAACGTTGCCGCCACGAAACAGGCCGCCAACACCGGCGCTGGTTGGGCCAGTCCGCCCATCTCGTCCATCGCGAACGACTGCGTCCGATGGTAAATGCTGGTCGCGAGCATAAAGAGCAATGCCACCGACAGCCCGTGAGCCACCATCATCATCACGACGCCGCCCACGCCCAACGCGGAACCGGCCGCGATGCCGAGAAAAGCGTAGCCCATGTGCATGACCGAACTGTAGCCGATCATCTGCTTAAGATCGCGCTGCGCGATCGTGACGAGCCCCACGATGAGAATATTGCCGAGGACCGCGACCCAGGCGAGAGGTTGCGCCCAGTGCCACGCACCGGCGGGTAGCAGCGGGCCCGCCACCTGAATGAGCCCGTAGAGACCAAATTTTTTAAGGACGCCGGCATGGAGCATGGCGTTCGCGCTGGGCGCCGCGCCATAACCGAGTGGAGCCCACGTGTGCAGGGGCCAGAGCGAGACGAGAATGCCGAAACCGAACATCAGCAGCCCGAAAATATTATGCTGAAGCGTCGCGCTGAGCGGATGGGCCGCGAGGTGCGCCCGCAGCGCGATCAGGTCAAAGGTGTGGGCTCCGCTCTTAACGTAGAGCGCGATCAGCCCGACCAGCGAGATCATCGCTCCGACCGTCAGGTAAATCGTCATCTTCATCGCCGCGTAACTGCGATCGCGGCCGCCCCAAATGCCCACCATAATAAACGTCGGAATCAACGCCAACTCATGGAAAAAATAGATGTAGAAGACGTCGACGCTCGCGAACACCCCCATCAATCCACCCTGCATAATCAGCAGCAGCATGACGTAAATTTTCAGGCGCTCGGCCTGCGATTGCAGCGCATAAAGTCCCGCGGCGAGTCCGACGATTCCCGCCATCACGAATAACGGTAGGGAGATTCCATTGAGGCCTAATTTGAGCCCGATGCCCAATCCGTCGAGGCCGGTCGAGTAGCGGGTGAGAAAGGCGTAGCCGCCCATTTTCGGCGCGGCGGCGTAATGCCACCAGACGTGCAGCGCCGCGAGGAACGGAACGGAAAAGGCGCCGTACGCCAGCCGCACGGACCAGCGCTTCGTCAAGCCCAGCGCAATGGCCAGCGCCAACGCGAGGGGGGTGGCGATCGCGATCAATAACGGGTCGGTCAAAAAAGGACTCATCGGTTCAGAAAGTCAGGACGCCCACCGCAAAGGACCAGAGCACAACCGCGCCCAACAAAAACCAGTAGGCGTACACATTGGCGTTCCCGACGTGCAACGCGCGGGCCCCGAGCCCACAAAGCCCGACCACTCCGGCGAGACCCCGGATGATCAGCCCAGCGAGAAAAATTTGCTCAAAGAAATTTAGCAGCATCGCCCCGCGCTGCTGAATCTTGATCACGTAGTAGTCATAGGCGCGGTCAAAGCCGCCCTTGAGCGCCAAGAGCGCACCAAAAAGCGCGGGTATTTTCCGGGCAAGTGCATCCGTCGGCGCTGACGCGTAAAGCACCAGGGCTGAGACCGCGCCGATCAGCACGACCGCCAAGCTGGTGACCAGTACGATGATGTGATCCGAACCATGCGCTTGGGGCACGAGGTCGATCACATCGTCGAAAGCGCCGCCGAAAATTTTTGTATAGAACCAGCTGTAACCTCCCACGACGGAGAGGATCGCGAGGGTGACGAGGGGTGCGGTCAAGGTGAGGCCACCCTCGTGCGCGTGCTCGGCCGCGGTGCTCCGGGGCGCGCCCAAAAACACGAGTTTCCACATCCGCACCATATAGAACGACGTCAAGATGGCCGTGATCGCGAGGACGGCGAAGACGGTTTTGTTTTTTATCAAGGCGAGGAAGAGGATCGCGTCTTTGGAAAAGAAGCCCGCCAGACCCGGTAGCCCGATGATCGCCAGCACGCCGATCGTGAAGGTGATAAACGTCAGAGGCATCTTTTTAGAAAGCCCACCCATTTTAAAGATATCTTGCTCGTGGTGGCAGCCGTGGATCACCGAGCCAGAGCCGAGGAACATCAGGGCCTTGAAAAACGCGTGCGTGGTGAGGTGAAACATCGCGGCGCCGAGGCCAACCGCGTAGACGTGGACATGGGAGGAGCCGTTTTCCACATGGTTTTCGCTGATTGAGCCAAGGCCGAACGCCGCCACCATGAACCCAAGTTGGGAGAGCGTGGAGTAGGCGAGGACCTTTTTGATGTCGCTCTGCGTGATCGCGCACAGCGCCGCATACAGCGCCGTCGCCGTGCCGGTCCACATGATCACGGTGAGCGCGTCGGGCACCATCAGCACGTGAATCCGGCAGAGCATATAAATACCCGCGGCGACCATGGTGGCAGCGTGAATCAGCGCGGAGACCGGCGTCGGTCCTTCCATCGCGTCGGGCAACCAGACGTGCAAAGGCAGCTGCGCTGATTTGCCCACGGCTCCGCAGAACAGCAGCAAGGGAAGACCGGTGGCAATCACGGCGCCGCCATCCGCGAGCTTGGCGAGCTCGGTGAACTGCGTGGTGCCGAATTGCGCGTAACACCACACGATCCCCAGAAGGAAACCGAAGTCGCCGACGCGGTTGGCAATGAAGGCTTTCTTGGCGGCATCCGCTGCCGACGTCCGGTTCATATAATGATTGATCAGCAGCCAGGAACTGAAGCCCACCAGCTCCCAAAAGATGAACATCATGAAAAGATTATCGGCAAAAACGATTCCGAGCATCGAAAACATGAAGATGGCCAGCCCGCCAAAGTAGCGGGCGCGGAACGCATCATCGTGCATGTAGCCAAGCGAGAACACGTGCACGCAGAGGCCGACGACGCCGACAATCGTCAGCATCAGCGCGGCGAGATCATCAAATTTAAGGCCGATCGAAAGTGCGAAACTGCCGAGACGCAGCCACTCGTGAGCGACTTCAAAGCGTTCACGTTGCAAGGCGAGAATGAGCGACCCGACCGCGATCGCGGCGGCGGTCAGTGTGGCGACCGCGGAGGCCGCGGCGCCGGAGCGGCGGAGGAAAAGCGCAATAATCGCCGCAGAAATTAACGGCAGTAGAAGTAGGATAACGGCAGTCGCAAGCATCGTCATAGCGCGTCAGTTCTTCAGCGTGTTGAGCTGGTCTAGCTGGATGGTCTGGCGACGACGGAACAAGGCGACAATGATAGCCAAGCCCACTGCGACTTCGGCGGCCGCCACCGTGAGAATGAAGAATACAAAGACGTTCCCGTCCATCGTTCCGTTGAACCGAGAGAACGCGACCAGTGCCAGCGTCGACGCCACCAGCATCATCTCGAGGCACATGAAGACGATCAGCGTATTGCGCCGCAAGAGCACGCCAAGCAAGCCGATGGCAAAGAGCGCCACGCTGATGAAAATGTAGGCGTTGAGTGAGGCGGGCATCATTTGATATCCTCCAGGCCGACAAACTTTTTGCTCAGGACAATCACGCCAAGCATCGCAATCAAAAGGAGAAACCCGAGAATTTGCACCGGCAAGAGGTAGGTCGTGAAAAGTTGGTAGGCATAGGGTTTGAGCGCGGCGCCTACGCCGATGGTTCCGGCCATGTCCGGAGAAACGAGGCGACCCCGTTGAATAAAGGAGGCGACTCCGCCCAAGACCAGCCCGGTGGCGAGAATGCGGGCGACCAGCGGAAGCCGGTTGAGCGTCGGGCGGGCATCACCGCGCGTATCGAGCAGCATCACGATAAAGAGAAACAAGGCGACGATGGCGCCGGCGTAGACGAGCAGGAGTAAAAAGGCCAACAGGTACGCGTTGAGACCGACGAAGAGACCTGCCACCCCGACGAGGCAAAGCAGCAGGCAAAGCGCGGCATTAACCGCATTCTTGTTGAGCACAACGCCGGCGGCCATCACGAGGGTGAACAGCGCAAACAGGTTAAAGAGGATTTGCCCGATAGTCATTGGCTCAGTGCCGGTCGTTACCGTGTTCCTCCGCGGTCTTTTTCTTGTCCCACTTGTGATGTTGGTCCGGCAGCGTGCCTCCGAGTTCGTAGAGACGCGCCTTGTTATTGACCATCTCCTCGCGGGTGTAGCCGGTCATCGAAAATTGGTTTTGCAGGAAAATCGCCTCTTCTGGGCAGACCTCCTGACACATGCCGCAATAAATACAGCGGAGCATGTCGATCTCGAATTCCTGAGGAGCTTTTTCGACGTGGCTCGTGGGCGCGCCGGGGGCGATTTCTCCGGGCGTGATCCGGATGGCCTTTGGCGGGCAGACGAACTCACACAACTGGCAGGAAACGCATTTTTCCCGACCGTGGGGATCTTTGACCAAGGTCGGCACTCCCCGGTAACCAGCGGGGATGGCGGGTCGCTGCTCGGGATATTCCAGCGTCTCCTTCGGTCTCAGCAAATGCTGAAACGTGGTTTTTAGCCCGGCGACAATTTGGGGGACATAGGTCCGCTCGATCAACGTGAGCGGTTTTCGTTCGAGAGGAATGACAGCCATGGCGCGCAGGTTATTTCTGGATGATCGCGATGCCGATCGCGTAGGCGAGAAGGTTGGCAATCGCGAGCGGCAGCAATTTCTTCCAGCCGATTTCCATGACTTGGTCGTAGCGGAAGCGCGGGACCGTCCAGCGCACCCACATGAAGAAGAAGATCATCGCGAGTACCTTGCCCAAGAAGATGCCGATCGAGAGGACGCCGAGCAGGATCGGTTGGTCGGCCAGGTGCACCCAGGCTGCCATATCCGCGAGCGAGACCCACGGTAGCGGATTCCAGCCTCCGAGAAACAAGAGGGTAAAAACGGCCGAGCCGATCACCATGTGCGCGTACTCGGCGACAAAGAAGAGGCCCCACTTGAAGGCCCCGTACTCCGTGTGGAAACCACCGACGAGATCCGATTCGGACTCGGGCATGTCGAAGGGCTGGCGATTCGTTTCCGCGAAAAGCGAGGTCAGAAAAATAAACGCCGAAACCGGCATGATGAAGATGAACCACATCCCGCCCATGAAACCGGGCTGGCTCTGGAACTCGACGACGCGGCCAAGCCCGAGGGTTGCTTCGCGGCCGGGTTCATTGACCCAAAGAAAGAGCGGCACCACGGAGAGCGTCATCGAGAGCTCGTAGGAAATCAGTTGCGCGGAGGCCCGCACCCCGCCGAGGAACGGGTACTTCGAGTTGGACGCCCAACCGGCCAGAATCAGCGAATAAACGCCGAGCGAAGATACTGCGAAAATCGCGAGGAGCCCGATATCGACATTCGCCAGCGCGAGCGGAATCACGCGACCGGCCTCGTCCAAGTATGCGCCGAATGGCACCGTCGTCACCGTCGTCAGTGCGGGAATCATGGCGACGATCGGTGCGAGGATAAAATAAAATTTGTTAACGTGGCCCGGCAGCGCGTCCTCTTTGAAGAGCATTTTGCCGCCATCCGCCATCACGTGAAAAATGCCGAGGCGTTGCAGAAAGGTTCCGAGGAACGGAATCCACGCGACCCACGGGACGATCGCTCGGTTCGGACCGGGGCGACCCTGAATCCACGCGGATACCTTGCGCTCGGCCATCGAGCAGGCCCCGCCGATCGGGAAAATGACTAAGATCACGGCCAGCCCCTTCAGGAGCCCTTGAACGACCGGATGAAGCTGAAGGTAAAATTCGACCATCTCAGGAAACTCCAAGCAGCGCGAGGATGAGCCCGAAACCGGCGCTCGTCGCGGCCGCGATCCGCATTTTTTTTGTCTCCGCAGCCAAATCCGTTTGCTCCCGTAATTGTGACTTATTCGGGTTCATTGGTACGGGCTTTGGCTTGCGCAGGGTCAGCGCAAAAAGAGCCGCGCCCATGAGTAAAAATCCGACGCCGAGTCCGATGAAAGCAATGGGGCGCATAAGGTCAGGGTTTAGACTTTCGTGGGCGCCGTGGTGGCGGCCGGTTGGTAGTGGAAGGTCTCCCCTTCACAAAAGGGTAAAGACGCGAAGGGCGTGGAGTCTAGCAGTAAGCCGGTGTCGGGGAGGGTGGCGTAGGAAATCGCGGCCAAGCCGGCCACGGTGGTCGCGAGCGAGGTCCAGACGCCGGGTAAATCACCGAGCGTCGCGGTGCCACCGGCGGTCACCACTAACTTTGCCAGCACCGCCAGATCGTCCGTGGCGCCCGCGGGGCCCGGCACGCACTTTGCAAATTTCTGAAGGCGAAACTGCTGGTTCACCAACGTGCCGCTCTTTTCAAATACTGTGAGGGTCGGCACCACCACCTGCGCCGCCCCGGTCGTCGCGTCGGCGTGGGTGCCGAGATAAATGATTTTCACTTTGGCCAACTGGGCCGTTGTCAGGCCGGCTGCGTGGAGATCTTCACCCAACGAAACCACGACAGTGACCGCACCGGCATCAATCGCCCCGCCGAGGGCAGTCAGCTTCGCCGTGGGGAGTTTTTTAATGAGCCCGACCACGAGCGCTCCCCGGACGTTGGGGTTGCGGTCGCCCGAGATCAGCATCCGGTCGCCCTCGCCGCTGCGACTGACCATGTGCGTCGACGCGCCGAGGGTCTCCGCGAGTTTTCTGGCGAGGGAGTGTTCTTCCACTGAGCTGCGCCCCGAGCCGACGAGGGCGACGGTCCGCCCAGCGGCTTTCAGGATGGCGCCCGCGGTGTTTAGCGCGATCTCGAGGCTCGTATCGAGGCCGTCGAGCTTAGCGGCCGTCAGCCGGTTGGGCGCGCGCACCGCCTTAAAGAGGTCGCGTCCCGTATCGGCCATCCACGTGTCGTTAACGCCATCGTTCTGGCGCGGAGTGATCCGGTAGATCACGCCCTCACGCGACCAGACCACGGTATTGGCGCCGACGCTCGACTCGGTGTCGATGCTGTTGGTTTGCTTGAGAAACCACACCCGCATCTTGAAGCGGAAGTCCGTGCTGGTAAGCGCGCCCACGGGGCAGATGTCGACGGTATTGAGCGAGTAATTATTCTCGAGCGCTTTGCCGGGAAAGCACGTGAGCGTCGAGTAGCTGCCCCGGTCGATGAAGCCCAGAACGTCATCCTTGACGACCTCCTTGCAGAAACGAATGCATCGGGAGCAAAGGATGCAGCGCTCGTCATCAAGCATCACGCGCGGTCCGAGTTGCGTGCGCTTGGGCTTGACGTTTTTCTGCTCAATATAGCGCGAATAGCCGCGGCCATAGCCGGTGGATTGTTCTTGGAGCTTGCACTCGCCCGCTTGATCGCAAATCGGGCAATCGAGCGGGTGGTTGACGAGCAGGAACTCCATCACGCCCTCCCGGCAATCTTTGATCTGCGCCGTGTTTGTCCGGATGTGAAGACCGGGCGAGGCGTTCGTCGCGCAACCAATTTGCGGGCGGGGGATCCAGTTAATCTTTTGCTTCCCCGTCGCCGGATCCATGATCGGAGTCTTGGTGGCGGGGTCGACTGCGGGCAGGCCGATTTCGATCAGGCACATCCGGCAGTTGCCGACGACCGACAATTTCGGATGGTAACAGTAATAGGGTACGTCCACGCCGACGAGGCGCGCGGCCTCAATCGCGTTCGTACCCTTCGGCACGGCGATCTCCTTGCCGTCGATGTTGACGGTGATGAGGTCGGGTTTGAGCAGAGCGATCATAGCGAAAAAGAAAGGGAGACAGCGACGACCGCGGCAGGGACTGGGCGGCTGGTGGGTATGGCGAAGGCTCCAGTCATGCGGTGGGCGGCGTTAGACGAGTTCGAGGGCGTCGGCGCGCTTGGGCTCTTTCTGGGTTTCCGCATAGCCCTTAAATTCGTCGCCGAATTTCGCGACAAAACTCTGCGTGGGCCACGAGCAGGCTTCCCCAAACGCGCAGATCGTGCGACCGGCGATCTGGTCGGCCACGCTCTTGAGCAGCGCGCCGTCCTCACTGCGCGCCTGCTGATGGACCATCCGCGCGGTAATTTTCTTCATCCAGAGTGAGCCTTCGCGGCAGGGGGTGCACTGGCCGCAACTCTCATGGGCGTAGAGCGCATTGATGTTCGCGAGCGCCTCCACCATGTTGACCGAGTCGTCCATGACGATCACCCCACCCGAGCCGCCCATCGTCCCGCACGCGGCCAGAGTATCAAAATCCATCGGAATCTCTTCGACCGTCAGCGTGCGCGAGGAGCCATCTTTGTTTTTTAAGGTAAACGTCTCGCCGAACTTCAGGATCTTTGCGGATGAGCCGCCCGGAATGACGGCCTTGAACGTTCGGCCGGGCAAGGGGCCTCCGCAAACCTCGTTGAGCAACTCGCCGAGAGTGATTTCGCCAACCGCGAACTCATAATAGCCCGGCCGCTTGACGTGACCGCTCACGCAGAGCAGGCGGGTGCCGGTGTTGTTGGGCGTACCGATCTTGGCGTAAGTCTCCCCGCCCATCTCCAAAATATGTTTTACGTGGCAGAGAGTCTCGACGTTGTTGACGATCGTCGGGCACTGGTAAAGCCCCAGGACCGCGGGAAAATAAGGCGGTTTGATCCGAGGATACGGCCGTTTGCCCTCCAGCGATTCGATCAGGCCGGTTTCCTCGCCGCAAATGTACGCACCTGCCCCACGGTGGACAAAAATCTCGCAGCTGTAACTGGTCCCGAGAATATTAGGTCCGACGAAATTCGCGGCCCGGGCCTCGGCGATCGCTTGCTCTAAAATGCGCGCGCCGTGCGGAAATTCGCCGCGAATGTAAATGTACGCCTGCTTCACGTTATTCGCGAAGCTGGCAATCATGATGCCCTCCAGCAGCTGGTGCGGATCCTGATGAATGATGTACCGATCCTTGAACGTGCCCGGTTCCGACTCGTCCGCGTTCACCACGAGGTAAATCGGCTTGCCGCTTTTTCGGTCGACCAGTCCCCATTTTACACCGCAAGGAAAGCCCGCGCCGCCCCGACCGCGCAAGCCGGATTTCTTGACCTCGTCGATGATCGTCGCCGCCGGTAAGGTCACTGCCTTCTTGAGGATCTCGTAGCCACCGTGGCGCACGTAGCAAGCGAGGTCGTTGGTGTAGCCCGGCGCGTCGATATGCTTAAAAATGATGCGGCGTTGTTGCGGAGCGGGCATACGGGAGGGTGGGAGGGTGGCGCTTAGTTCGGTTGCCAATCAGCGACGCCGGGTCGCCTCGGATTTGATTTGATCGCTGAGCTTCTTCGCCTTCGCGACGTCGACATTTTCGTGGAGATCATCGTCGATCAGGACGACGGGGGCCGTCCCGCAACTCGCGAGACACTCCACAAACTCAATCGTGACCTCCCCATCGGGGGAAATTTCGCCGCGGTGCGTGTTGAACGCGTGCTCGAATGCTTCACAGGTTTTGTAACCGCCGAGCAGCGCGCACGACAGGGTGCGGCAGACCTTAATATGCCGCCGCCCAATTGGCTTCTGCCGAAACATCGGATAAAACGTCACCACCTCGTACACGTTGATCGGTTGGAGTTCTAATTTAGTCGCCACCCAGGTGATTGCTTCATCGGAGATATACCCCACGTCCTCCTGTATGAGGTGCAGCAGCGGTAAAGTCGCACTTCGTTTGACCGGATAGTGCGTGATCACCTCATCGATGCGCAGGAGCGTGGCGGGTTTCAGATTCATCGAGCTGGAAATCGCGGCAGACATTAGCGGTCGCATTCTCCCATCACGAAATCGAGCGAGCCGAGGATCGAGACGACGTCAGAAATGAGGCAGCCGACGCACATTTTCGGAAGGATGGAAAGATTGCAAAACGAGGGTGACCGAATTTTCAGGCGGTAGGGCACGCCGCCGCCCTTGCTGACAATGTAAAATCCCAGAATCCCCTTGGGGTTCTCCGCCTCAAAATAAATCTCGCCCGGAGGTATCTGCGGACCTTCGGTAACGATCATGAAATTCTGGATCAGTTCTTCCATTGAGGAGAGAATCTTCTCCTTCGGTGGTGCGAATATCCGCTTGGCGTCCGTCGCGTACCAAGGGCCGTCGGGGAACTTGGCGATAACCTGGCGAATAATGCGCACCGACTGCCGCATCTCCTCGCCGCGCACCAGATAGCGATCGTAGCAATCTCCGGTCGTGCCCACCGGAACGTCGAATGCGTAATTTTCGTAGCCCGAGTAAGGCCGGTCTTTGCGCAGATCGAGACCGACCCCGCTGCCCCGGAGATTCGGCCCAGTGAGCCCGTAGCTGAGCGCCACTTCCTTGGTAATCACGCCAATCCCCACGGTGCGATCCATGAAGATTTTATTTCGCGTGAGCAGTTTCAAGGTCTCCTCGAGAATCGGGAGGAATTGATCGCAAAAGGCACTCACCCGCCCAAGCCAGCCGGCCGGCACATCCCGGGTCACGCCCCCGACTCGCGTGTAACTCGTCGTGAACCGGGCCCCCGTCAGCTCCTCGAACAACTTGTAAAGCTTTTCTCGTTCCTCCAGCGAGTACAGCAGCACGCTCCACGCCCCGACATCTAGCCCGAACGCCCCGAGGCCCATCAGGTGCGCGGAAATACGCGCCATCTCCGCCGTCAGCACACGGATCGCCTGGCAGCGGGCGGGCACCTCGAGTTTCGCTAGTCGCTCAACCGCGATGGCGTACGCCATATTGTTGGCGAGCGGAGCCAGATAGTCCAAACGGTCCGTGTAAGGCACGAACTGGTTGTAGGTCATGTTCTCGGCAATCTTCTCGTCCCCACGGTGGAGGTAGCCCAGCACCGGATCTGCCTTCGTCAAAATCTCGCCATCAAGCTCCATCTGCAAGCGCAGCACGCCGTGGGTCGAAGGATGGGATGGGCCCATCGACAGAGACATCCTCTCCGTCTGGAATTCCGGCGGGGCCGCCTGCACGCCGCCCGCTGTTTTCGCCGCACTCTCTGGAAAGGTAAATTCGGTGGCCATCTTCGGATTCAGTCCTTCATCTGCCGTAATTCGGTCTGGCCGGGTTGGGGCTGGCGGTCGCTCCAGCTCTCATCTTTGGCGCGGGGTTCGGCGTCTGAAAGATTAACTTCACCCGTCGAGGCGACGAATGGCCCGCCCGCCATCGGCGCGGCAATCACCCTTGTTCCCGTGACTTCCGCGATATCGGCGACGGGTAAATCAGTCTCGATCCCCGCTAAAGGAAACTCTTTCCGCAGGGGATGATAGGGATACCCGTCCCACATCAAAATCCGGCGCAGATCCGGGTGCCCGATGAAGGTGATCCCAAACATGTCAAAACACTCCCGCTCGTGCCAGTTGGCTCCTGCCCAAAGTCCGACCACGCTCGGAGCGGTCGGCGCCGCGTCGGGTCCGGCGCAATTAGCCGCGACCCTGAGCGCGGTGCCCGGTTCGCTGGTCGCCAGCAGGTGATAAACCACAGTAAAACGCGGGCTCGCCCCTTCGGCCCAATCAATCGCCGTCATGTCCATTAACAGATCAAACCCACGCGCATCGCGCAGATATTTAAGCGCCAAAACCAAGTCCCCCAGCGGCACGTTGACAGCCAAATGATCAGCGGAGGCCCGATCGGTGGCTTGCGGGAATTGTGCTTTGAGCGCGGTGACGGCAGCGGCTGACATGAAAGATCAGAGTGGGGGAGGCGCTTAAATTTAAGCCGATAACAACTGGCTGGCAGCCGGCTCTCGGCGGATTTTTGCCTGAAGTTTCATTAAAGCATCCAACAGCGCCTCAGGCCGCGGTGGGCAGCCGCTCACGTACACGTCGACGGGAATGATTCGATCCACGCCTTGCAGCGTCGCGTAACTCCGGTACATGCCGCCTGAACTCGCGCAGGCGCCCATCGCGATGACCC
>Ga0114966_10003365_pt1 | contig 14046 bp, 8 predicted proteins | sample M_130207_XF_Meta_FD_87029 | JGI IMG/M metagenome (GOLD analysis project Ga0114966, IMG submission 87029) | Freshwater microbial communities from Lake Montjoie, Canada to study carbon cycling - M_130207_XF_MetaG | ecosystem: Environmental > Aquatic > Freshwater > Lake | place: Lake Montjoie... | reverse complement strand
TATTAAAAATTATGAAATGAATATTTTTGATCGATGGGGTAATCTTATTTTCAGATCCACCGATATAAATAAACCCTGGGATGGTAAAGCAAATAATGGAGTGGAAACTGCACAATCAGAGGTGTATATTTATTCAATAAAAATCACTGATTTTAAAAAACAGAAACATATTTATAAAGGGATTGTAACATTAGTAAGATAAAGAAAGCTAAGTATAGGCTTTACAAATGATAGAAGGCAATGGTTATAATATTTTAAAAGGTAAAAAAAATAAATGTAAACGAAAAAAAAAATTATTCACTAAGTAAAGCTTTCAAAATAATTTCGACAAAACAGATTTATTAATAAAAAAGATGATTTCATTTTTTCGCAAAAAATATTCTTATGAAAACGTGCGTGAGGATTGAATAAACTCGATGCAGGGTTGCAGGTGGGAAGGAATGGGTTGTTTTTTATTTTTTGTTTTTGGAGCATCTTCTGAGCGAGCCTGTGGTGAGCGTTTTCCGAACCACCGAAGTGTATCAAGACAAAAGAAAAACACACAGTTTTTGAACTATTTAATTAGCGATTTTTTTTGAAAACTTCTCTTAGCAATAAAGACAAGATTACAAACGATTAGATAAATATCAATATAAAATTATTTATTTCACAATGTTTTTTTCTCCACATAAAAAAAAATATCTTCTTCTGATAATTATTTTATCAGTTGTTTCATCCGTATTTTCTCAAACTACAAGTAATATTTCAGGCATTGTAAATGCCTATACCCCTGTAACTTTAATTTCAAGTTGCAGCATTGATGTGATAGATGTTTCTGCTTTTAGCATAGGGAAAAGAGTAATGATTATTCAAATGAGAGGCGCCGATATGGATACAAGCAATACAGCAAATTTCGGAGACCTTCTGAACCTCAACAATTGCGGAAATTACGAATTTTCTCATGTATCAGCAATTGTAGGAAATACAATTTTTTTAACGGATACTTTACAACGTGATTATGATGTTACAGGTGCTGTTCAGCTTATTCTAGTATCAAAATCTCCAAGTATTACTATTAGTGGACCTCTTACCTGCCCAACATGGAATGGCAGTTCCGGAGGAGTTATTGTTATTGAATGTAGCGGCACCCTAACGCTTAATGCTAATATTGATGCAAAAAGCAAAGGTTTTATTTTAGGTAATGTCTCCCCCACAGGATATAATTGTCCTGGCAGCTTCGATTATTATTTCCCCTCTACCTCTTATTTTGGTGGCGAAAAAGGAGAGGGGATTTCTAATATTAGTTCATCTAAACATAATGGAATGGGGAAATTGGTAAATGGTGGTGGTGGCGGTAACAATGTTAATGCGGGAGGAGGTGGTGGTGGAAATTTTGGAAATGGAGGCAACGGAGGATTTTCTTGGGAAGGCTGCCCAATTATGGATATTGGAGGACGTGGTGGTCAGGCCTTACCCTATTCAAATTTAATAAACAAAATATTTTTAGGTGGCGGCGGCGGTGGTGGCCATCAAAATAATCTCCAGGCAACACCCGGAACAAACGGCGGCGGAATTGTAATATTAAGAGCAAACACCATCATTGGAAACGGAAATAGCATAGATGCAAGCACTTTTGATGCTCTTTCCCTTTGCTCTGATGGCACAGGTGGTGGTGGTGGTGGCGGAACCGTTTTGATGGATGTAGATAATTTTACTGGTGCATTAAACGTGAATGTAAAAGGAGGTGATGGATCCTTTCCTTGCGGTTATTTACAAGGTGCCTCCGGCGGTGGCGGCGGAGGTTGTGTGTGGAGTAAATTAGCTTTGCCTGCTAATGTATCCACTAATGTTAACGGTGGTATTAGAGGAATACATGGCAGCGGCTCTCAGGACGGATTACCAGGAGATACATTAAGTGGCTTAACAATTATTGGTTCTCCCTTTATTTTCAACCCTTTTAATTATCCAATTGCGGTATCCAGTTTAAATAATACGATATGTTTTGGTAACAATACATCACTTAGCGTTGCTCCTAGCGGAATAGGTTTTACCTATAACTGGTCTCCGGTAATTAGTTTAAACAATTCAATTATTTATAACCCCAGCGCCACACCAACTGCAGCTACTACTTATTCGGTTATTCTAAATTATCCAAACGGTTGCAGAGTATCAGATTCAGTTATGGTTAGTGTCAACCCAAAGCCTGTTGCAGACTTTAACAATACTACCGTATGTAAAAGTAATGTAACACAATTTTATGATAGCTCCACAACAGCCTTTGGGACTGTAAGCACATGGGATTGGGATTTTGGTGATTCCAGCCCGATAAATAATATAGCCAGCCCTTCTCACCTATATGCTAGCGCAGGAAGTTATATTGTAACATTAGTAGTAAACAATAGCCTCAATTGCTCCGACACGATAATAAAAACTGTAATGGTTTTTTACAACCCTACAGCTAGTTTCACCTCAAATAATGTTTGTTTGGGAGACACCATAAATTTTACCAATGCATCTGTAGTAGATGCATCTACTTCAATTGCCAGTAATTTATGGGTGTTTGGCGATTCTAGCCCTACCAGTAATTTACAAAACCCAAATCATAAGTATTTTAATTCTGGAACCTACAATGTTACATTAGTAATAACAAGTGCTGATGGTTGTTCTGATGTAAATAACAGTATTGTAAAAGTATTTGATACACCAATTAGCGGAATGACATTTAGCAACACCTGTTTATTTGATAGCGCATCATTTACAAATACATCTGTTAGCCCATCAATGGGAAGCATAGCAAACTGGGCATGGGATTTTGGTGATGGGTCTTTAATAGACACTGCAACATTTAACCCAGTTCATTTATATGCTGCACCGGGAAATTACATTCTTTCATTAATTACACAATCTAGTAATCTTGGCTGTGCTGACACATTAAAAGATACCATTACAGTATTTCCTATGCCTCTTGCTTTTATAGCAAATACGGATGTATGTTTAAATGAGGGTATGAATTTCAATGATTTATCAATTGTTTCAGGAGGCAGCATAACAGGCTGGTCCTGGGATTTTGGTGATAATATGTCCATAGATACAATTCAAAATCCTAGTCATACATATTTAATTTCAGGGAGCTATTCCGTTTTATTAATTGTAAAATCCAATAATGGTTGTAAAGATACCTTAGTAAAAAGTGTGGTGGTGCACCCTATGCCATCAGCGCAATTCAGTGCAGAAAATGTTTGTGATGGAGCTTTAGTTCAATTCAATAATTTTTCAAGTATCCAAGCATCTGATACAATACAATCCTATGCATGGAATTTTGATGATGGAAGCCCAATAGATACAATTCAAAACTCTTCAAACCTTTATCCAGCTGCCGGCACATATTTGGTTCAATTACTAATATTTTCAACTTTCGGTTGTTTAGATTCAACATCAAATACAATAATTGTAAATCCTAATCCAGTTGTAAATTTCACAACAAATAAGGATGCAGGTTGTGAACCACTTTTTGTTAGTTTTCAAAATTCCTCTTCTATTTTAACAGGCAATAATACTATGTCTGTATGGGATTTTGGTGATGGCAGCATAGCAAGTGACTCTAACCATTTATACGATAACACTTCCAACTTTTCACCTGAATTCTTTAATGTAAATTTAACAGTTACTTCTGATAGCGGTTGTATTAGTACATTAACTAAAAATAATTTTATTACAGTATACCCTATTCCTAATGCTGCTTTTACTGTTATGCCGCAAATAGCAACTATTACCAATCCTGTTATTTCAATTAAAAATTTATCAATTGGTGCTAACTTTTGGACTTGGAACTTTGGAGACTCAGACACTTCTCAAGTAATTAATCCTATTCCACATACTTATGCCGATACAGGCACCTACTACATTACATTAATTACTGGAAATCAATATGGATGTTTTGATTCAGCATTGCAAACCATTGTTATTGAGCCTGATTTTATGGTTTATATACCAAATGCATTTACACCTAACAATGATGACGTCAATGATTTTTTCACCGCTAAAGGTGAATTTATTGAATATTTTGAAATGTCTATTTTTGACCGTTGGGGAAATTTGATTTTCTTTTCCGATAACATCAATAAACCATGGAATGGTAAGGCAAATCGTGGAAATGAAATTTCGCAGGATGATGTTTATATTTATTCTATTATGATTAATGATTTTAAAAAAATAAAACACAATTATAAGGGGATTGTAACATTATTGAAATAATTAGGTAATGTTGCAAAATATAGTTTGTGGAATTGATATAAACGAATTCAGCAAAAGATTTGATAAAGTACATACCAGAAAACAACGAAATAATATTTAAGAGGGTTCTTTTGTTATTTTCTTAATTTTATAAAGAGTCGGACCAAACAATTTTGCCTGTTTTATCGATGTAAGAGACGATACCATCATAGCTAACAAATGCTAAACCATTATTAAATTCTACAGGAAAATCAGATTTTTTATATATTACAATTTTGCCTTTTTTATCAATGTATTGCCATTTAGTATCTTTAAGGCTACCTAATGTAATAGGTGAAACGCTTACACAAGCTAAGCCTTCTTTAAAAGGGAAAGCCCCGGTATAAATAGGGTTAATAATAATTTTCCCAGTTTTGTCGATATAACCATATTTCCCTGTTTTATAATTGCCTACTCTTACGCAAGCCATCCCATTTGAAAAAGCAAAAACCTTATCAAATTCACATGCAATAATGGGTTGGCCCGCTTTATCAATATACCCCCATTTACCTGTTTTTTGATTTCCGATTCTTACATTAGCAAGCCCTTCTGAAAATTCAAATGTTTCGTCAAATTTAAATGAAATAATAATTAGACCTTTTTTATCAATAAAGCCCCATTTACCTTCTTTCTTAACCCTTGCCAGTCCTTCTTTATAATCCCAAGCACCATCATATTCTGGTTTTATTACAATTTTACCTTTCGTATCAATATATCCAAATTTTAAACCAATTTGCAATCGAGCTAATCCATCAGAAAATTTATAAGCATGCTCACAATTTGGTTCTATGACTATTTTTCCAGTTTTGTCTATGTAGTAATATTTAGCTCCTTTTTTTACACAAGCCAAGCCTTCAGAAAAATAGCCATCCGTTTTTTGATCGTATTGAGCTGCAATAACAAATTTACCTTTAACATCAATAAAGCCAAATTTACCAGCTTGCTTTACCATTGCCAATTCTTCATAAAAGGGTTCGGCAGAATCAAATTCGGCAGGAATAATTATTTTACCTTTTATATTTAGATAACCATATTTTTTATTTTTACTAAATGGATAAAGTATTTCTTGCGATATAATCACTTGGTGTGAAAATAAAGCAACTAAAACAAATGCAAACATTTTTTTGTAAATAACTGAGAACTTCATTTTTTATATTTTTTTTAATGCTTTAATTAATAATGCTAAAATAATAAAAAAATAAATGAAACGATACCTATCTTTTTGGAAAGATAATAAATGATTTATTTTAATGCTAAAAATAGTAAAATATAATTATAATATAATGATATATATACTAATAACTTATTAAACACAAAATTAACAATTTTCAATAAAGCCACTATTTATAATATCTCGAAACTTTAAAATTAGTAAATAAACTAAACCTATAAAAAAAACGTCACACAATAATTGAGACGTTTTTTTTAATTTATAAAATGATGGATAAACAATTACCTGCCTCTCCCACCCATACTGCCGCCGCCGCCGCCGCGACTTCCACCGCCGCCATGACTTACGCTGCCGCCTCCTGAACTACTACCGCCAATATTTCCTCTAACCCTTGAACTCTTTGGTGCAGAAAAAGAGGAGGAACGAGGAGCAAGATTTTGATAATTACGGGATGAAGAATTTCTATTTTGACCAGCTGCATAATTGTGTCTTCTTGAATAACTAGAATTCTCTATTGAACTATTTCCCCTATTATTTTTTGAAGCATCAATTTCTTTCACAGAACTATTACTTGTCTCCAATCTACTTCCTCTACTATTATTCCGCTCAAATACATTCCTTTCATTTTGATAAACATTTTTAGCCTCCAATCGGCTTTCATTATTTCTTGACGACTCAATTCTATCTTTAACAGCAGCATTTTGAGCATTATTTGCTCTGGTATTTTGGTAATTTAAATTAGATATCTTGCTTCCTTTTGTGGATCGCCCATCTCCACGTCCTTTAATTGCAAGATCATATCTACCATAGGTATTTTTGTATTCTCCTTGGGCAATTCGTTGATTTACATTTGCAGAAGACGATCTTCTTTGTCCATAATAGTTGTGAGCTAAATTATTACGATAATAATTTGACCTGCAAGAGTAACCATAGTAATTTGAATGATAACAGTTATTATAACTATAATACGAATGCCAATAAAGTGGAGACCAGGGATTCCAAAATCTTGGATAATAACCCCAGCGCCATGGAGAAGAGTATGCCAAGTAGGATGGAAAAAACAGAAAATTAATAATACTCCAGGATTCTACCGGATATCCATAAGCATAACCACCATAATTTGAACCATTATTAGAGTTGTAATAATTATTTGTTATCGTTGTTTTTCCATTATAACCTGGATTTGGTGTACCAGCTTTAACACCATACTTTTTAGAGTTCTCTTTCGGTTCAATAATATAGTTTTTTCCATACAATTGTTCGTCCCCAATTATCTGAATCTGAACCTTATCATTCAAATCTTTTTCAACTTCAATAACAGCAACATCCTGAGTTTCTTTTTCGCTCATTGCCACTTGAAGTACTATTGCATGAGCTTTGCCATTCATAAAATCCTTCACACTTATATAGTCAATTTTATTATTGCCATTCAAATCCAGATTATTAATTTTGGAATCTTCAGAATTTAATTTCTCCTCAAATTCTTCTAATGTTTCAGATTTCTGAAAAAAATACAAAACACCATAAAGATTAAGATTATCACCTGGCAAACCCAGCGAGTCGTGGGTTTCTTTTACCTGTGAAAAAATAGGATTACATAGAAAACTACCACCTATTATTGTCGAAAGAAATAGCGCTTTTTTCATTTGGATATGTTTTATATTAATTACTAAAAATTGCTTATTATAAATAGTCTGTATCACAAACCATTCCAATTATTTTTTTTCATATTTTATTAAAAAAGTTTAGTGTTTATTGACAAGCAAAAATTAGCCAAAAAAAATCATAATTATTTGTAAATAAAACTTTTATAGCTTTCTATAGAAAAAATAATGATTTAGATTTTTTTTCTAAAATCAGATTTTACTCCAGTAGACTTTTCTATCCCCACGCCATCTTTCATTATCATAATGATTCAAGAATCTAAAATATTAATAAGTATAAATATTTATTAGCTTTTTGAAATTGGTTTGTAGCAATTGATTCCTTAAATAAAAACAAGAGTTGTGAAAAAAATTGGAAAATGGAAATAAAAAAAACCGTAAACACTTTATAATTAAAGGTTTACGGTTTTATTTTGTGCGGATGAAGGGACTCGAACCCCCACGCCTCTCGGCACCAGATCCTAAGTCTGGCGCGGCTGCCATTACGCCACATCCGCATTGTATTTTTAAAATTGGATACAAAGATAGTTTTTATATTATATTTCTGAAAAATATTTTAGTTTTAATTTACAAAAAAAAATGTTTCAGGGAAATTTGGTTATTTCAACTATTAATAAATAGGTTAAAATATAATACTCATCCAATATTTCAATTTCGATTCACTCTAAATATGTTGTTTTTTGGGTAAATAATACTATCAATTTTATTTATTGTTTAATTATTTTTTTGCTATCGCGTATAATAATATTATTACTGCTTTTAGTTGATTTTTTATTCTGTGGATCTTTATAAAACTTGTCAATAGCATCTTTTTCATTTGTAATATCTACATCTGTAATATAGTTCCATTTACCATTTTTAAAAACAAAACCATCATAACTCATATCGGTACAATAATATTGAAATTGCCCTTCTAATTGTGGTTGAGTGGGAGCTAAATGATCAAAAACGATAATATCCTTTTTGCTGTTATATTTAAGAGACATGGTACAAGTGGCATCATATTCGAATATTATTCTTTTCGGATATTTTTTTTGCATAACAAAAATATCGGCACCAAAATGAGGCATTCCTTTTTCATCAAATGTTAACACATCAATTATTTTTTTTAAACTGTATTGATCGTTACCGTCCCAGGCAAGTAAAGTATAATATGTGTGTTTTTTTGATTTCTTAGAAATGATTTTATAATACAACATACCAAACCATTTTTTTTGGTCACTTATCCCATTTTCTGGGTTTTTTATTTCGATAGATTTATCAATTAGAGGGAATAACAAAATAGTTTCTGTTTTTTCTTTTTTAAAAAATCTTTTTTTAGTTACCTGGATATGTTTGCGCTGAATAAATCCAAAATATTCTTGCGTACCATCGTTATTTGGAATATTCCAATTTATAATTCTAAATGTTTTATCACTAGGAGTTAAAAATGCAATATCACTTAAGGAGTCGAAAGGGTATTCGAAGGAATTACTTGTATTTAAAGCGTATTGAAATGTCGAAATTAAATCTTGATTGTATTTCTTTTTTTCAAGATCTGATTTTGAAGTAAATAATTTTTTACAAATCAATTTCAAACTATCGTTATAAAAATTAAATTTTTGTTGCTCTGCATCCTTTAATTGGGCAGTTATATTTAATGAAAATAATAATAAAATCAAGAATGTGATTTTTTTCATCAGCAAATAAATCAAGAGGAGGTATTAATATTTTTATAAAATATGTAAGGTGCCCTTTTTTGCCAATAACTCATCTTTGCTTTCGCGCCAATTTTCGTCATCAACACAACAATCGACAGGGCATACAGCAGCACATTGAGGTTCATCATGAAAACCGACACATTCAGTACATTTATCCGAAACAATATAGTATACATCCATTGAAACTGGCGTTATTGCTTCACTAGCATCAATTGTTATACCACTTTTGGAAGTAAACATACCTTTTATAGAGGTGCCATCAGAAAATCTCCATTCATCCCCCCCCATATATATTGCGTTATTAGGACATTCTGGTTCACAAGCGCCGCAATTAATGCACTCCTCAGTAATTTTAATAGCCATAAGAGTCTTTGTTTTTTGTTATTTTTGTATAATTTTATTTTACAAATATACGGATTTAACAATCATATATATTTTAACCAGCTTGTTAGCTATAATATTCAAAATAAAATATTATATGTTTCACGAAATATTTTAATTATACCTATGTTAATAGAACATCGAATTAAAGGTTTTTTTTTATTAGGCGAATTCTTAAAACAGTTTTCAGAACTTGGTAAAAAAGATGTAACAAATAAACTCAACACCATATTTTACGATGATTTTAATGAATTAATTCTATCATCTAACTTTAGTAATGGATGGTATACCGAAACTAATGTTCGCCATGCAATAGGTATGATTGCTTCCAGCTTAAATCAAGAATTAATTGAAAAATGGATATCAACCTATAAAAATACGCTATCGGATAATCCATTGGCTAAAAATATTGGAGTAATTATGGCTGGGAATATCCCTATGGTTGGGTTTAACGATATGTTCTGCGTAATACTTTCAGGAAACAAATTTGTAGGTAAACTGTCTTCAGCAGATAAATTTTTATTGCCATTTTTAGCTAAAATATTAATTGCAATTGATTCTAAATTTGCAAATTATATTGAATTTACAGAGGGCCCATTAAAAAAAATAGATGCCGTAATAGCAACAGGGAGTAATAATTCGGCAAGATATTTTGAATATTATTTTGGTAAATACCCACACATTATTCGTAAAAACAGAAATTCTGTTGCAATATTAACAGGAAACGAAAGTGTTGATGACTTAAAACTTTTAGGAAATGACATATTTCAATATTTTGGATTAGGATGCCGCAATGTTTCCAAACTGTTTGTTCCTAAGGGATATAAATTTGATACGTTTTATGAATCTATTTTTGATTTCAAATATGTAATAAACAATAATAAATATGGTAATAATTACGAATATAACCGTACTGTTTTTTTAATGAACAACCAGCCCTCTTTATTAGATAATAATTTCCTACTATTGAAAGAAGATAGCGGCTATTCTTCACCAATAGGAGTTTTATTTTACGAGTTTTACGACAATATCATTAATTTAAATCAATATTTTAAAAAAAATAATGAACAAATTCAATGTATTGTTTCAAACATTTCTGAAATTGAAAATGCAGTTCCATTTGGGGAAACACAGAGTCCTAAATTGAACGATTATGCTGATGGAATTGATACGATGTTATTTTTAAACAGTTTGCATATTTAATTTAACTGCAAAGTATATTTTCTTTTTCTATTTTTTTGTTTCTAAAAATAAATTTATATTTTCCCCCACCCTATTCAATACATCTGACATATCGGCTTTCACAAATTTCTCACCAACTATTTTTTCGTATAACTCAATGTATCTCTCGGAAATAGAAGTAACAATTTCATCCGTCATTTCTGGAATTTTTTGTCCATCTTTCCCCTGAAAACCATTTTCCATTAACCACTCACGCACAAATTCCTTTGACAATTGTTTTTGTGCTTCTGCTTTTTGTTGACGCTCTTGATAACCATCTTTATAAAAATATCGTGAAGAATCAGGGGTGTGAATTTCATCAATCAAATAAATTATGCCATCTTTTTTTCCAAACTCATACTTTGTATCCACCAATATTAATCCCATTTTAGCAGCAATTTCAGTTCCACGTTGAAAAATAGCACGTGTGTACTTTTCAAGAGATTGATATTCATCTTTTGACACAATACCTTGTTTTAAAATTTCATCTTTGGAAATATCTTCATCATGTCCCACAGATGCTTTTGTAGTAGGAGTAATGATAGGTTCATGAAATTTATCGTTTTCTTTCATCCCATCTGGCATAGGTACTCCGCATAATATGCGATTACCCGCTTTATATTCTCGCCAGGCATGGCCGGATAAATAAGCTCTAATAACCATTTCTACTTTAAATGGATTACAATACATTCCAACTGTTACCATAGGATCAGGGACAGATATTACCCAATTCGGTAATATATCTTCAGTTGCTTTTAAAAATTTTGAAGCAATCTGGTTTAGAACTTGTCCTTTGTATGGTATCCCTTTTGGTAAAACCACATCAAATGCTGAAATGCGATCACTCACAACCATTACCAGCATTTTATCATCAATAGTATATACGTCCCGTACTTTCCCCTTGTAATAATTTGTTTGTTTCGGAAAATTAAAATTGGTTTTAGTAATTGTGTTCATATGTTTTGTTTATATTGTTTATTAAGTTTGACATACCCTCCTTAATCAAAGAACCTCCAAGAAACACCAAACTTAAAAACTCTGTCATTCATGGGGTAATGAGGGCTAAGCATATAATTATTTCCAATCATTCCATAATTGAAATGATCAATTTTGAAAAAAATACGAACTGTTTTTACTCTAGCATTTATAAAAAAATCAACAAAGGGGTAGTTACCATATTTATTTTTGTCTTGAAAATAAAACTGACCAGTAGCAGGCATGTATTGATTGGAATAATATGCTGAATTATAAAAAAGAGAAAATCCAATTTGTAAACGCATAGCATTTTTAAACAAATCATTTTCATAATACAAAGAATGTTCAAGGATAAATTCAGGAACTCTTATTACAGAATAATCAGGAACATGCTGGTAATTAATTTTATTATTTATATGAAAGTTAGAAAAAGTGAAATCTTTTTTCAAAAATGCAGTAAAAACAGGAATTGAACCTTTATACTGTGATGCCATTGCTAAATCATTGAAAAATAACACATTTGAATAACTTGTAAAAGCAGCACCAAGTGTCATATTATATTTATTTATCAATAAATTAAGCATAATACAATATTCATGAGTTTTACTGAAATTATTATTCCACTTAAAATTATTGGAAGTATAATGAACATAAATAAAATCAGGAGCCTGCAATTTATTCTCTAACTTTAAAATTACAATGTTTGAACTATCTTTTATAGCTTTTTTAAAAATAGCTGCTGCATAATAATCGTTTTTATTATACCCTTTTGTAGCATATTTAGCGGTAAAATGCCACCAAAATTTATTTTCCGTATAGGTATTATATAATTCCGCACCAGTAATAATATTGCTAAAAGTAGTATCAATATTAAGTAAATGAGTGGTATTAACACCTGATAATAAAGATATAATTTCACCCTGCTCAACTACTAAAAGTTGATGTTTTAAGTTTAATCCAAGCCCAATCATACTAAATGCTCCACTACGTTTTTTATTTACAAGCAGTTTCCAGGCTATTTCATTTTCAATTTTTGAACTATATATCGAATCAAATGTATTTGTAGAATCATAATAAATGGCAGAATAATAACCTGAAGAAGGAAAATTGTCGGTATATTTTGAAATATTATTATCATAAAGTGTTGTAAAAACTAATCTGCTATTAGGAATAATTGCATTATGGGAGCTTGTATCAGTAGATTTGGGACCAAAATTAAGGAATTGCTTTAAAAAAATGCTGCGATAAATAGTTTGTCGTTTTGCCGAATTAAGATTTACAGCCAATTGTTTTTTGTCAGTGATACCACCTGCAAAAAAAATAGAATCCTCTGCAATACCACCATTTTCTTGGTTTTTAGCATTGTTATAAGTTACACTGGCAAGTAAATTATACCGATTATTTAATGTTTTATAATTTGAAGATATAGCAACTAAATTATGCTGGGTATTTTGATTTAAGTAAAAACCTTCAGAACGAATTCTATTAAGAAAGGCAGTAATGTTCCAGTTTTTTTTGACATTATAGGAGAAAGTCATATTAAATGCCTGTTCTTTTTTTGATCCTATAACATAAAATAGATCAGAAAAAGGTGTTCTGGTATTATAAAATTTAAGTTTTCCAGGAATATAAAAATAATTTTCAAAATTATTTTTTGAATAGTTAAAGCCTAAATTTGAAATATTTGAGCTCAGTTTGAAATATGTATCATTAAAAGGCAAACCATTATTTCCCAAATTTCCTCTTTCAAGATAATTTTGAAAATTATTGAGGGTATTTTGTATATAGGTTAATGAATCAGGGTATTCAAATTGACTTATAGAAAAAAAATTGGTAGTATTATTTTTTGTTAAAAGTTTTATTGAATCATTATTTTGAGAAAATAAAAATTGAGGGATAAAAATTAGTATGAAAAATAATTTGCGAATCAAGCTCAACATAATACCTAATTAATTTCGACAAAAATAGCATTAATAAAAATAAAAGAGCTTTTTTCAAAAACAATTAGAAGATATTTTTAAAAAACACTCCGATTAAATTACAAAAATATCAAATTATTAAAAATAAAAAAGCCTCAATTCTAATAAAAGAATTGAGGCTAATTTAAAAGTGGCAACGACATACTCTCCCACATATTACTGTAGTACCATCTGCGCTGGTGGGCTTAACTTCTCTGTTCGGAATGGGAAGAGGTGGACCTCACCGCTATAGTCACCTAAAATTATGTACCGTTTTTGCGGAACCAATAAGATTGACAAATAAAGAAAGAAAATACAATGATAATAAAATTAATTATTAAGAGAAACGAAGCTTATTAAGAAAGCTAACGGGTAATTAGTATTGCTCAGCTTTGACATTACTGTCTTTACACTTACAACCTATCAACGTAGTAATCTTCTACGACCCTTTAAAGAAATCTTATCTTGAGGCGAGTTTCGCACTTAGATGCTTTCAGCGCTTATCTCATCCGAACATAGCTACCCAGCGATGCAGCTGACGCCACAACTGGTACACTAGCGGTCCGTCCGACTCGGTCCTCTCGTACTAGAGTCAGGTCCTCTCAAATTTCTAACGCCCACAACAGATAGGGACCGAACTGTCTCACGACGTTCTGAACCCAGCTCGCGTGCCACTTTAATCGGCGAACAGCCGAACCCTTGGGACCTTCTCCAGCCCCAGGATG
>Ga0114966_10003364_pt1 | contig 14047 bp, 4 predicted proteins | sample M_130207_XF_Meta_FD_87029 | JGI IMG/M metagenome (GOLD analysis project Ga0114966, IMG submission 87029) | Freshwater microbial communities from Lake Montjoie, Canada to study carbon cycling - M_130207_XF_MetaG | ecosystem: Environmental > Aquatic > Freshwater > Lake | place: Lake Montjoie... | reverse complement strand
GCGAGCGGCAAGGTCGACGATCTCAATATCGTCGAGCACCGTGTCCAGTCCGGCGGCGTCGCCACCGGAGAGCGTCCGCTCGTCGCCCAAGCTCATATCGGAACGCGATTGCTTCAACTGCCCAGAAAACGTTGCGGCATTACCAAGGCTATTTTCTGGATCCGGTGGCATCCTTTACTGTCCCCAATTCACCTTAAAAACTGTCTCGCATTGCGAACAGCGGTACGTCTGGCTGCCCATCGGATCATCAACCGCTACGGTCAGTGTCGTGCCACACTGCGGGCAGTCGACCTCTGCCTCCCCCGAGATGGCTCCTGGAAAGCAGATCTCGTACATCCATGGGTCCATTGGGTCGAACATGGTTGTGATCCACGGAGGAACCTAGGTGCCGCCGATCGGCACGCCCCTGCCAAAAAAGGGGCGTAGTGGTTATACTCAAAATTGCTGTAGGCAATCCACCTATAGCGGGGCAGGCTGTTGAACGTCATCGGGTGGACTGAATCGCAGGCACAACGAGGGAGACGGTGAGATGGCAGACGTACAAAAGAACATTCGCTGGGGGTCGCCGGCCGACATCTTCGCTCGGTCACTCTCTCTTGAAGACAACGACATCCCACGCGGTTGGCTCTCAAACAGCATTATCATCGAGCCTGGCACACGCGCCTGCGCCATGGTCGACGGGCGGTTCCTCGGCGAAATTCCCTCCGGTGAGTTCACGTTTCATGACTTCCGCGACAAGCTACAGTTTTGGCGGAAGGGGCAGGCCACCGTCCTGCTCACGCGGTCGGATGTCGTCCGACTACCGGTGAATTGCGACGGCTTCGTGAGCGCCGATGAAGTGCCGATCGATATGCGGATCGACGTCGGTGTGCAGATCGACGACCCAGTCCTGTTCATGAAAAATCTCATGGGTCCGCGGAAAGAGTATCCCATCAAGGAACTCGCCGAGCGACTCACGCCTGCCGTTAAGCAGGAGGCTTGGGTGGCGACGGCGCGGCTCAAGGTTGACGAACTGCGAGGCCCGGCGATCGCCGCCAAGGTGGCCCAGCAGGTGGTGGACGCAATCGCGCCGGCGTTTCGCCGCTACGGGCTCAAAGTGTTCAGCGTGGAAGGCATGCTCATGCAGCCTTCCGGTATGGAGAAGCACTGGGAGAAGGTTAAGCAGAACAACGTCGAGGTTGCCGACGAGCGGCTCGTCAATAGGCGCCTTGGTGACGACGTCGGCATCCTCACGGACCGCATCAGTCTTCGCGAAAAACTCCGCGATATCGCCATCTCCGACCAGTTCGATCAGGCCCGGAGCGAGGAGGAGTTTAAGACCCTGGTCTCCCAAGTGGACAAGGCCCGGCTCCTTCGCAAGGAGGAACTCGACCAGCTCGCCGAAGGCTTCGACCAGCGCAAGGGCGACCGCGAGGCGGTGCGATCCCACATCATTGAGGTGCTCGACATCAACCGTCAGCAGGAGATCGACCAGATGCGGGCCCAGGTGGGCCATACCTTAGAGATGGCTGCTCGCAAGAATGAGCTGGATCTCGCCGAAGCCACCAACTCGGTGGAGAACGCCCAGTGGCGGAACGAGATCGCCCGCGAAATCGAACGGGCTGAGAAGCAACGTGAGGAGCGACGGAAAGACCTCACGGCCAAGTGGGAGCGCATTCGGGAAGCCCGCCGGCAGAAACTCGACGGTTCGTGGGAACGACTGCTGCACCAGCAGCGCGAGGAGACGATCCGCACGGAACTCGCCGTCAAGGAGGCCGAACGCGGACGCCGCGTCGAACTGCTCGAAGCCGAGGCGGCTGCCCAGATCGAGACCCAGCGGATCATTGCCGAGCGACAGCGGCGGGAATTCGAACTCGAGATGGGAGGCCGTGAGTCCGATGCACAGCTTGACAGGCTCAAGCGGGTGCAGGACATGAACTTCGACGGCCACGCCCGGCAGGTGCAGATGGAGGCCGACCTCAAGGGGCAGGCCGAATCGCGGGCTCAAAATTATGAGATCGAGAAGCTCAAAACAATGGGCACGCTCTCGGCCGAGGCTCTGATCGCTGCGAGCAACGGCGACAATGCCCGTGTGCTTGCGGAACTCAAGATGCAGGAGGCGAAGTCGCAGGCCGACGTGCAGATAGCCGGCCGAACCGACCAGCAGTCGCTCAACGAGGAGCGGCTGCGGCTTTACGAGAAACTCAGCGAGGCCGAGAAGTCGAAGGCTGACACAATCGCCAACGTCTTCCAGCAGGCCCTCAAGGGCCAGCAGGATGCCGTCGCCCAGATGATTGGCGGTCTGGCAGCAGCCCACACACCCGCTAGGCCGCAAGCGGCGCCACCGCCGCTGGCAACCGCCGGTGCGGAATGGCACGTAGTAGCCCGCGAAGGACAGTCTGGGCCCCACAGCGTCCAGCAGGTTCAGGCCATGGTCCAGCGGGGCCAACTGGCTGCCGATGCCCTCGTCTGGAAGACGGGAATGGCGGGCTGGATCGCCTTGGCCGAATGCGTCGACTTCTCAGGGATTTTGGCAACGGCACCTCCACCCCCACCGCCGCGAGCCTGACCGATCTGTGGTCGGAGCAGAGGAGGCTCGCATGAGCACGCCAGATTCGCTTGCCTCGCTTTGCGTTCAACTCGGGCAGTTCATCGACGCTAGGTTCAGTAGCGACACCGCCAACGACACGATCCGCGAGGCAGTGCTTGCGGAACCGGCGCTTGCCCCGTTGCCCCGTCCGGATCTCGAAGCGGCACTCGCTCAGATTCTCGCAGGTCGCCATAGGCCTCGCCTACTTGTCGATTGGGGTGAACTGCCACAGGTGGGCCGCGCCGCCCGCCCGCTCTTCAGCCTGATCGCAACCGGCATGACCGGCCGGCCGACTGTGAAAGTGGACGTCGATCGCAGCCTCGACAACGACCCCACGGATCCGCTGCGCCAAGTGCGGACGGACGAGTCGGGGCTCTGGTCCTTCTACGTACCTTTCAGCCTGACGACAAACGGGCTCGACGCCCGGCCTGGCATGTACGTGATCGACGTGGCCGTCACGTTTCCACACGTCGCGGCGGGCCAGCCGCGGTTCCTGCAGACGCGGATACGGCTCAATATTCCGGATGCCGCCAGCGGGCAGCGGGAACTCGTCATTGACGGCGACGGCCAGTCGGTGGTGAATCTTGCCGGGCATGATCTGCGGTCATTCAGCCGCGTCGTGCTCAAGGGCGACGACAAGGCCATCATTAACCTACAGAACTTTTCACAAGCCCAGGCCGCTGTTGCTGAAAAGCCGGTCGTCTTCGAGTACGACCTCAAGGTCAATCGTGACATCCAAGGCAGGCTGCCGAGGCTCGTGGAGATTGCGCAGCCCTCGAAGACCGACGCGGTCACGCTCGTCTGTGGCGGCCGACGGATTCACGTGTTCGCCAAGAAGCGAGCCACGTTTGGGCGGCAACGGCGGACCGAAAACGACATTTGCCTGCGATTCCTGCCGCGCTCGACTGAGCACGACGAGGGCAGCCGGGCTATCTCGCGCACGCACATGGCCATCGATCTCACCGACGACGGCCTGGTGTTGGTCGATGAGAAGTCGACGAAGGGCGTCGACGTGGACTGCGATCCGGTTAAGGGCGAGCGGCTTTTCACGCACCTCGACGCCCACGGCGGGAGGCATCTCGATCTGCCGTCGCCGCTGTCAGCGGCACTGTCGCTGGAGATGGAGCTGACCATCTTCGGCCGTGATCCCACCGACCCCGACTTCCGTTCGGATCTCGAATGGGACGACGTCTGCTTCGAGACGACGGGCGAGCAGCCATCACGGCTCTGGCAGGTAGCCAAGGGATGCGGCATCGAGACGGCCCGCATCCGGCGGCTCAACAACCTGCCCGATGAAGAATATGTGTTCCTCTATCGCCATGCCAGGATCGGCCGGGCGGCCAAGGATAGCGCGATCGTTGTGCCGCACCTTCCGGCCGCCCTCGCAGGCGATCTGCGGCTCCTCTACGCGGGACGCATGTTCTGGCTCCATTCAGGCGGTCGCGCCAACATCGTCGTCGATGGCGAACGTGTGACGGGCGCATGCGTGATTCCTCTGCGTTTCGGGCAGGTTCTCGAAATCGACCTTGTGCCCGTGCATGTGGTGCAGGTCGCGCAGCTTCAGCTCGACGACGATCCGCAGCTCGCCGCCCTGACCGATCGTAGCCCGTCGCCGCCGCCAACGCCTGCCGCGCCGCTCGCCGCAGGAGTCGCCGCAGGAGTCGCCGCCCCACCGCCGCTGCCGTCCGTTTTGCCGCTCCGCGCGGCGGGTGCCGCGGCGAACGACTTGGTGCCGCCCCCGCTCCCGGGCGTCGCTCCTCAGCAAGCATCGGACAACCCGCCTGCCGATCCAGGGACCGCACCGTCGGGCGATCCGATCCGCGATGCGCTGCGGTCGGTGGCGGTCATCGCCTGCCGGGGTGGGCACGGCTCGGGATTCGTGGCGTCGCCCGGGCTCCTCGTCACCAACTACCACGTGGTTGCCGACGAAGCGCCAGAGAATATCGAGGCCTTGTTCTTCGATCATGCCTCGCACGCACCGACCGCGCATCGCGTCTCGCTCATCGCGGAGGATCCGCAGCATGATCTTGCGTTTTTCTCGATCGACCCTCGCCTGCCGCCGCTGGGCCTTCGTGATCGGTTCGACCATCAAAACGGCCACCGGATCGTCGTGATTGGAAGTCCCGGTGTGGGGAGCAGCGGGGAGCGACTCGAAAACGTCGTGACGGATGGTCGGCTGGGGCCCGTGTATGTCGATGATTCGAGCCCACGGCGTTGGTCGTTGAGCACAACACTCAACCCCGGGAACTCCGGCGGCCCTGTTCTTGACGCTGCCACTGGCGAAGTGCTCGGCGTGACCGTGGCCAAGTTCACGACGGCCGAGGGACTGGCCCTTGCCGTGCCGCACGACACGCTGATGAAGGCACTCCAGGGAGCAACGTCGGCGGCGACCAACGACGTCGCCCGGGCGGGCTCGTATCACCGGCAACGATACTGCCTGCGTCGGCTATCGGGCTTTGTAGCGGCAGCCAACGCGGCGATTCAGTTCTTTGCCGAGGAGAACGATGAACTCGATGGCGAGTTGTCGTCGAGTTCGTCGAACTCGGTCATCTCCCGACAGCGCAGTGCGTTTGCCGTGGATTTCGCAGCGGCGATCGACGGTCTGCGATTGGAAATCGTTCCCCAACTCGACCAACTACGCCAGGACCCGTTGTGTCGGGCGGTCGTACGGACGGACCTCGAGACTGCGGTCCTAGAACTTGAATCCCTTGGTGACTGGCTCACCGTAGCGGGAGCCGCGGGCCGCAGCGTGGCACTCGATCGGACCATGACGACGCTTCACGATCTCGAGGAGCTCTGCGAGGGTGTACGGATCGAGATCGAGGGCTCCCTGCAGGGTGGCAAGTCTGTGTACGACGCCGCGGCTACACCATCGTCGGGGGTGTCGCTCGCGATCCGGGCCGTTGCGACCGCGCCAGCAGCCGGTGGCATCGAGCAGCTGCGCCACTGGTTCGCGGCTCCGCAAGCGAAGAACCGCTACCTTACGAAATCCCGTTTCACCCTCGCCTGCACCTGCCCAACCAAACTCTTCTACACCGGCAAGTCGGGGGAGTATGCCAACGAGTGGCAGAGCGATCCCACGATGGAGTCGCTGGCCCACGAGGGGAACCGTGTCGGGGCCCTCGCCCGCCTCTATTTTCCGGGGGGCACGCTCGTAGATACGCTCCACAACGACGAAGCGCTCCGGCAGACCAACGAGTTGCTCGCCCGGCCCGACGTGACTGTTTTCGAGGCGGCCATCCGGCACGGCGACCTGTTCATCCGGGCCGATATCCTCCACAAGACGCCAGCTGGCATCGAACTCTTTGAGGTTAAGTCGAAGAGCTATTCCGAAGACGACGGCGACCTCACGACGGCGTCCGGCATCGCCGCCGGCTGGTTGTCGTACGTGCGCGATGTCGCGTTCCAGCGGCACGTCATCGCCAAGGCATTTCCTGGCACGCCTGTGAAGGCATTCTTGTTTCTGCCCGACAAGGGTCGGCGGGCGCCGTCGGACGGCCTTGCGGCGAAAGCAGCAGCGGCCATGGACGATTCCAACGTGGCCCTCGGTGAGGAAGACATAGCCGCACCGGTGATGCGGGCGGTAAGCGTGGATGGCGTGTGCGATCGTGTGCTCCGCGACCGCTACACGCTCGGCGACCGCTCGCTCTCGTTCGAAGACTTCGTCGCCACGCTCGCCGAGCATTATCGCGACGACCGCAAGTTTCAGGCTCCGCTGTCGCCCGCCTGCCTCACGTGCGAGTTCGATGCCTCGCCCTTTGCGCTGGCCGTGGGGGAGAAATCGGGCAAGCGGGAATGCTGGACGAATCTGCTCGGCTGGACGGCGGATGATTTCGAGAAACCACTCGCGTTCGATATCTGCGGACTCTCCGCTACCCGAAAGAAGACGCTCCTCGCGGAGCGCCGGCTGCACATGGCTGCGGTGAAGCAGGCCGACATCGACCCGCGCGACGACGGTAAGCCAGGGCTTTCCCTGTCGCAGCGGCAGTGGCTGCAGGTGACGAAGTGCGTGAACGAAGACGGCTCGTCGCACCTCGACCAAGACAACCTTCGCTCCGAAATGGCGACCTGGCGGTTTCCGCTGCACTTCATCGACTTCGAGACGTGTCGGTCGGCGATCCCGTTCCACCGCGGCAGCCGGCCGATGGACCTCGTGGCCTTCCAGTTTTCGCACCACGTGATGCATGCCGATGGCCGCCTGGAGCATGCAGGTGAGTTTCTCTGCACGCAGCAGGGAGCAAGCCCAAACGCGGCGTTCGTGACTGCCCTGCGCGAGCAGATCGGCGGCGACGACGGCGCCATCCTGCACTATGCCCCGCACGAGGTTTCGACGCTGCGGGCCCTCACGGGCCACGTACGATCCCGGCAAGACGAGATTGGCAACTCGCCCGACCTGCTCGCCTTCATTGACGCCATCGCACCCGCCGGCGATCGGGAGCCCACTCGGCAAGTCATCGACCTCTGCCGGCTCGTGAAGCGGTTTTATTACGCGCCGAGCATGGGCGGCTCCAATTCGATTAAGGAAGTGCTGCCGGCGGTGCTCAGAGAGTCGGAGTTCCTCAGGCGGAAGTATTCTCGGCCGATCTACGGTTCCTCCGGCGGCATCCCGAGCCGGAATTTCTCCGACATTGCGTGGGTGGATGAGTCAGACGGAAAGATTCGCGATCCTTACATGCTCTTGCCGGCGATCGGCGGCGGAAAACCGCAGGCCGGAGACGGCAACGGCAAGTACATGAAGACGCTGAGGAGCGGTGGAGCGGCGATGCAGGCCTATGCCGACCTCGTTCTTTACGACTGGACAGACGAGCGACGTGTGGCTGTCCAGAAGGCATTGCTGCGATACTGCGAACTCGACACGCTGGCAATGGTTTTCATCGTCGAGGCCTGGCGGGATTGGTGCCGGTGACGTAAGCGTGTCCGCCATCACTATCTACAATCGACAAATGAAAGCAAAACGCCTTGCCGACTCGGCGAGCTGATGGTTGCCTAGCTCACGATGACCTCCGGGCAGTCGTTGGACATGGATCCGCCTCAATCATCGGACTTAACTGCTGGGGCTTCCGCGTCCTGCGAGGCCGGCTGCACTTCAGACAGAGTCATGACGACGCGGAAGCCAAGATTACCGGCGTAAGCCGTCGGCTTGTGTAGCTCTCGGCCCACCGACCGGAAGTCGCCTCCTTGCCATCCTCCGCCCCGGTTAGGCCGGAAAGAGCCTCCGGAATACGAATCGCTGCACCACTCCCACACATTCCCGTGCATGTCGTACAGCCCCCAAGCATTGGGCTTTTTCTGGCCCACGGCGTGCGACTGATTGTTCGAGTTTCCATTGAACCAGGCGTATTCGCCTAACCGTGACCCGTTGTCGCCAAACGAGTAAGTTGTCGTCGTGCCAGCTCTGCACGCATATTCCCACTCCGCTTCCGTCGGAAGACGATATCGGCGGCCGGCCCGCTGCTCTTTCGGAAGCGACGAAAGTATTTCGCAAAACTCAACAGCATTATCCCATGTCACCATTTCCACGGGAAAGTCGTCATCTTTATGTCTGCTTGGCACTTCTTTCATCACACGCTTCCACTGCGAATTCGTTACCTCATACACACCGAAATACAAGGGCTTGTCGATCAGAACGTCGCGAGCCCCTGTTTCGACTTCTTGGCGATTATTCCCAGCCCTTAGTTTTCCAACTGGGATTAACTTCAACGGTAAGCCGATTGAGTTTATTACTGGCGGCTTAGCACGTACTGCCTCAGCGACACTGGACCTGGTCAAATCGTCGGAAGCATCGAGCGAGGGCCCGTCTATTAACCTGCTTCCGCCTGGATCGACAGCGTCCGCGTCTTCAGGTGCGCGCTTGACGAACTGCGGGTCCACCCAGATTGAATGCGCATTAAACCAGTCTCCGGGACACTCAACCCTAAGTGTTACCGTTTTCGTGTTTTGAACTGACACACGGCAGGAATCTTGTTGGCCCGGGTTGCTTAACGGGCTTCCGGCATTGGCCCACAGAATATCTCCGTTTTCATCTAAAATACGAAACGTTATCGGTGTTCGCTGACCTACGGATGTATCCGCCATTGCGACTCCTGCTTGGAATTCTGTGCAGCCCTGCGGCACCTCAAAAGTCAACTGAGAAAAACTTCTGGTGGGTGCGATGACGCAAAAACTCTTTGGGCTCGCCTTGCCATGTACCAGTATTGGCCCATGATCTATTTTGGCACCGGAATTGGCGACCGGAATTCGGCCATCGAGTGAATAATGGCCTTCGTGAGTCCCGGACTTGAACCCACTCGGTTTCATGTCAACAACAAACGAGTTGTTGGAGACATTATTAAAGCGTGGCTTTTGGCATGATTCTTTCGGCGGCTTTACTTCAGACGGACTCATGGCAAGCCGAAAGCCCAAGAAATGATTCCGTAGCGGCGAATCTCCCCAGTTACGGTAACCCGACTGGCAGTAATCGGCGTCATTGTCCCAACTACCGCCCCGGCAAGACCGGGACCGTGCAAAAGACGGACCCTGCGGATCCGTCTCTGCCCCATTCCGATACTCTTCTCCATACCAGTCGCTTACCCACTCCCACACGTTGCCATGCATATCGTGTAGGCCCCATGCATTCGGCTTCTTCTGACCTACGGGATGCGTCTCTTTACCAGAGTTTCCACCAAACCATCCGTAGTCGCTCAAAAGCTTTTGCTCGTCGCCAAACGAAAACCCCGTCTGCATTCCCGCCCGGCACGCATACTCCCACTCCGCCTCCGTCAGCAACCGATACACTCGCCCCGCTGCTCGCTCCTCCGGCAATGCCGAAAGTTTCCCGCAAAACTCCACTGCTTCTGCCCAGTTCACATTCACAACCGGACGGGTGGCTTCCTTCCACGGGCTCGGGGCACTCTCCATCACACTCTTCCACTGTGCGTTGGTCACCTCGTACACCCCGATATAGAAGGGCTTCGTCAGCTTCACCCGGTGCGGCTCCCACTGCGGCCCCGAACCCATCGTAAATTCGCCAGGCGGGAGCAGCTTTAGTTTGATCCCAATTGAGTTAAGCAGTGGGGGCAGAGTAGCAATCGCTTCTGTTGTCAGCAGATTAGCAATTGATTCTGCTGGTAGCAGCCTGCTCAGTTGTTCCGCGGGAATAGCTGTCAGACTCGACCGCAACAGCGATTCCATCTGCGGGTCGAGTTGCTCCGTTGCAGCGACATAAACCATCGCCTCGTGCCATTGTTCTGCCGTCACGGCTGAATCGAATCGCTTCCGACAATCCTGAACGACAGCTTTCCGCAGACGGGACGACTCCGGTAGCAGCAGCATCTCAACGGCCGTGACTTCATCGTCGGCAATCGCTTGCGACACCATCCCAACCGTTTTGTCTGACTCTGTGCCACGAAAGACTTTCACAGCCTCGAGAATCGTGGCCTTCGTCCGAAACGGTTTCACCATCTCCGTTTCAACCCCAGCCTTCGTCGCCGCGTCGCAGGCGGCACGCACGCCATCGACATCCCCTTTTTTCACGGCACTGTCGCCATATCGAAGCCACATTGCCGCGACTTCCGCTTTTGCCATCCCGTGCTTTTCTGCTTCCGTGCATGCCATGGTAAGTCCAGCGAAATCAAATCCTGCCACGCAGGCCTCGCCGTACTCCCGCCAGAGCCCCGCGATCCTCTCCTCGCCAGCCCTGGCCTTCGTCGCCGCGTTGCAGGCGGCACGCACGCCATCGACATCCCTTTTTTTCACGGCACTGTCGCCATATCGAAGCCACATTGCCGCGACTTCCGCTCTTGCTATCCCATGCTTTTCTGCCTCCGTGCATGCCAAGGTAAGTCCCGTAAAATCAAATCCTTCTACGCAGCCCTCGCCATACTCCCGCCAGAGCCCCGCGATCCGCTCCGTTTCAATCCCGGCTTTCGTTGCCGCGTTGCAGGCGGCACGCACGCCATCGACATCCCTTTTTTTCACGGCACTGGCACCATATCGAAGCCACATGTGCGCGACTTCCGCTCTTGCCATCCCGTAATTTTCTGCCTCCGTGCATGCCGTAGTAAGTCCCGTAAAATCAAATCCTTCTACGCAGTCCTTACCATACTCCCGCCAGATTCCCGCGATCCTCTCCTTGCGGGCCCCAGCCTTTCGCGCCGCGTCGCAGGCGGCACGCACGCCATCGACATCACGTTTTGCAACCGCCTTTTTCGCACGGGCGAGCCAGGCCGCTGCGATTGCCTCCTGCGCAATGGAGATGGCCTTCGGATCAGTGCCGAGCCCGATCCCTTTGGCAAGGTCTTGGGCAGCCTCCGCGCATCGGTCGCCTCGCGCATGTTCGATGGCACGGAACATATGGGCGGTCGCACGAATCGTCTGCAATTTAGCGGAAGCCCCGTCGATCCGCTCTGCCCGATCGAGTTCGGCGAATGCCCCGTCGATGTCAGGCGGCAGTGCGGCGAGTTTGGACTTTGCGAGTCCAAGAATGGCCGGCACGTTATCCGGATCAATCGCCAGCACCGCCCCCAGTTGTCCCCTTGCCATCGCAGACTGGATCGTCGCTGCCCGCCGCGAGGAGCGGACGGTCAACCCGACTACCACGACGGCGAGGACGGCAATCACCGCACCCACTCGCATGAAGATCCTGCGCCGATTCGCCTTGGCCAGGCGTTCCACCTGCTCGGCCGCTTCCCGCTTCTTCGCAGCCAACTCGAACTTCGCACACCATTGCTCGATGGTTGGGTCCGAGAAGCCGTGAGTGGCAATCTGTCCGAGGTAACTCCTCCCCTGGATCGCTAGGCTCGCGGAATCGACGCTCTCGGCTTCCGCCAGATCCGACACCTTTGGCAACCCTTCAAAGCCCGCGAGCACCTTCGACTTTGTCATTGCGAGGTACTCGCAATGGTCTAGGCGTTCGGTGACCTCCCGACTTCGCCGATCTTCCGGAATGCGCCACAGCAGGGTCGCTGCTTTGTCGAATTGGCAGGCCTTAAAGGCATCGTCGGCCTGAGACACGACGTCTTCAACGCCGGCCGCAACCTTTGCCTCACGGGCCTGCAGACTGTCGAGTAACTTCAGCAGTTCGGGATGCCCAGGCCTGAGGCTGAGCGCTGTCTGTACCTTGGGCATCAGGCCGCCCAGGTGCTTCTGCGACACGGCACTGCTGATTTCGCCCATCAGCTCCTGAAGGTATTTGACTTCGACGTCCGCCGCTTCGCGCAGTCGCTCTACCTCAGGCGTCTCGACTAATCGATCGACTTTGCGCAGGACTGCGATCACGGATTCGTAGTCCTTAGCATCGAGGTGCGATTGGGCGAGTCTCACCGCCTCGTCTCGCTGAGCGACGAGCTTTTGATGCCGTTCCTCGAGCTGCTTGTACAGCTTGTCCACGTCCGCCCGGTCAGGCCGCAGGCCCCGAAGCTTCCGCACCTCCGCGCCCAGTCCACCGAGCTCCTTGGCGGCGATCCTCGCCTTGATGAGTGATTCCAACCGCTCGACTTCCGCCTGCTTGGCGGCGACTCGTGCCAATATCGCACCGACTGTTTCAGCCTGTTCACCCAGTAGACGACTCCGCAGGACCTCAGGCACCTGCTCAAGGGCGTGGATCGCCGATGGATAGTCGAACGAGGCCTCGTGCTTGAGTGCCTCGGAAAGGTGCGACCCAGCTTGCGCATACTGGGCGTCGCGTGCGACGGCGATCTTTGGGAGGAACTCTGTCGCCCACGGGGTGAGTTGCTTGAGCCGGGGGTCAGCCTCGTCGCGGAGAGTGACACTAATCTGCTCGGCATGCTCAAAGTCATAATCTTTGAGCATGCCCTCCGCTTCCGCTTGCCGGGCGGCCATCTCGCCGCGTCGCGTTTCGAGCAGCGGAGCCTGCTTTGTGCCGCACTGGCCGCAGATATCCTCCCACATCGGCATGGGCTTCGTGCACGAGAGGCACGGCGTCTCGAGTGATTCGCCGCAGCCGCGACAGAATCGGCGACTGGAGTCATTCTTCACGCCGCACGCTGGGCACTGTCCTTCCCCGAGTTCGGCGGCAGCAGGTACGGCGGCCACAAGGCTCACTTTGAGAGCGTCACGAAGCTCGCGGGCCGTCTGATAACGGTCATCCTTGGCCTCCTCGAGCGCCTTGCCGAGCACTTGCGTGAGGGCGGCCGGGAGGAGGTCGAAGCGAATGATCTTCGGGCTGCGACCCGTCACCATCTGGTAGAGCGTCGCCGCCAGGCTCCACAGGTCGCTTCGCGCGTCCACGAGCGCGGCGTCGCGGCGCTGCTCGGGCGGCATGAAGTCCGGTGTGCCAAGCACGGCTCCGGTCATCGTCATCTGGTGATCCGCCGCCTCTGCCTTGGCCAGCCCGAAGTCCGTGAGCTTCGGTAGACCGTCCTTTGTAAGGAGGACGTTGGCCGGCTTGATGTCGCGATGGACGATCCCGAGGTCATGGGCCTTGGCCAGTCCATCGCAGAGCTGGCAGGCAAGGTCCACGGCTTCTTCTAGCGGCAGAGCGCCGTCGTGGCAGCGGTCCAAGAGACTGCTGCCGTCCACATACTCCATGATCAAAAACGGCCCGTCCTTGGCGCGGCCGTAGTCGTAGATCTGAACGATGTTCGGGTGGTTAATCGCGGCGATTGACTTGGCCTCGGTCAGAAAGCGGCTGACGGCCGTCTTGCTGCGAGCGGCCTCCCCGAGAATCCGCTTGATGGCCACCTTCCGACCGAGGCGGGTGTCGAGGGCGAGGAGAACCTCGCCCATCCCGCCGCGGCCGAGCGTGCCTTCGGGCTTGTAACGGCTCTCAAAATCGACGACCTCAATGTCATCGATCATCGTCTCCTGATCGTCGAGTCGGTCTCCGAATGTCCGCTCGTCTCCAAGGCTCACTTCGGCCGCGCGGCGTTTGGACGCGCCAGCGAATGTCGCCTCGCCCCCGAGGCTCACATCACGCGGCTTAGGCTTAGTTTCACCGGAGAAAGTGCCCCCGTCGCTCAGGCTTCTGTCTGAATCGTCCCTGTGCATGGTGCCAGTTCGCTGAAGCGACTCCTTATATAGTCTCCTGATGGAATCGAGTCTAAGGTGCCTTGAGATGTCCCAGTCCCGTAGAGCACACTGACGTGAAATCACTGTTACCACGCGTTGGCGGGCACTTCCTAACGAGATTGCCCCGGCTGCCCAACTGCGAAAATCTGAGTATAACTCATGGCCCCTCCGCCAGCAGGGGGTAGCCCTTTGGAGCTTGCGTGCGAGGAGTGCAGTTGAGTTGGCCGCTATCTTGAGTCGTGCTTCGGCTCTGAGTTGGAGGAAGACTCGCGATTATTTTGCCGATCCCCATCACGTCCTGCTCCGACTCAAGCGGACACTCCTCTGGCAGCGGTCTAACGAACTGTCCCTCGCGACGGCAAGTGCTATCGAAATTCCGTTCTAATTGTGCGACTCAATCCTCTTGAGTGCCCTTCTCGCCTCGTAAGCCGCGCCGCTCGGAGGGGTCAGGGCAATCGACATCTTTTTTAT
>Ga0114966_10003362_pt1 | contig 14058 bp, 12 predicted proteins | sample M_130207_XF_Meta_FD_87029 | JGI IMG/M metagenome (GOLD analysis project Ga0114966, IMG submission 87029) | Freshwater microbial communities from Lake Montjoie, Canada to study carbon cycling - M_130207_XF_MetaG | ecosystem: Environmental > Aquatic > Freshwater > Lake | place: Lake Montjoie... | reverse complement strand
TGATCGGTTCCCCGCCCTGCACCCGGACCTCGACGCGCTGCAGGCACGCGCTGCGAACACGGAGGGGCGGGGTGCAATCACCATGGCGGACCTCGCCCGGATGGCCCTGCGCATGGACCCCGATCGTGTGGTGCTCGGAGAGGTTCGTGGTGCCGAGGCCTTCCCGATGCTCATGGCGATGTCTCAAGGCAACAACGGGTCGATGTGCACGATGCACGCGGACTCGACGAAGTCGGTGTTCCCCAAGCTTGCTGCCTACGTATCGATGGCCGACACCGGACTTCCGGTGCAGACGGTGAACCTCCTCGTGGCGAACGCGGTGCACTTCGTGGTCCACCTCGAACTCGTCGGGTCCACGCGTCACGTGACGAGCGTGCGTGAGGTCGTCGATGCGGACGGGACCATGATCATCTCCAACGAGGTGTTCTGCCCGGGTTTCGACGGACGCGCTGAGCCCGGGTACCCGATGAGCGACGCCACGCTCGCAGCGCTCGAGGCAGCGGGTTTCGATCTCACGGTGATGGACAACCCCCGGGGCTGGTGGTGAGTGCCATGGGCGCCGTACTACGGGGAGCACCGCTCGCTGCCGTGCTCGGCGCGGTTGCCGGCCTCGGTGTGTTCGTGCTGCTGGGGGGCTTGCTCGGGCGGACGGTACTCCGCCCGGGGCTACTCCTTGTCGGCCTCAGTGGGCGCGTGGACCGCGCCGCTCTCCGGCTGTCGCTCGGGCTCGCCCTCGGCACCCCTGTGCTGCTGCTCACGCGCTGGCCGGTTGCGGCAGCCTTCGCAGCGGGCCTCGGTACCTGGCTGCCGAGCCGCCGCGGTCGATCGCAGCGTTCCACAGAGGAGATCGCTCGGGTGGAGGCCATCGCAACCTGGACCGAGCAGTTGAGGGACACCTTGGGGGCGTCGAGCGGCTTACAGACGGCGCTCGTCGCAACAGCGTCGCTCGCACCGGTCGCCCTCGCACCCGCGGTGGAGCATCTTGCGGCTCGCCTCGAGTATGAGCGGACCAGCGACGCACTCCGCAAGTTCGCGGCAGACGTTGCACACCCGGTGGCGGACTTCGTTGTCGCTGCACTCCTGGTGGCTGCGGAGCGCGAGGCGCGCGACCTCGGAGGGTTGCTCGGCCAACTTGCGTCCACGGCCCGGGAGGAGGCGCGGCTGCGCTCGAGGATCTGGGTCGGTCGGGCGCGTACCCGCACGTCGGTGCGGGTCATCGCGCTCATCGTGCCGATCATGGTCGCCGCAGTCATGCTGCTCGACCGCCACTATCTGGACCCGTACAACACCGCTGCGGGGCAAGCGGTGCTCCTCGTCGTTGGGTCGGTGTTCGCTGCCTCGCTCGTCGGGATGGAGCGCATGGGCCGGATCCGCATGCCTCAGCGCTTTGTGGGCCGTCCGATTGCTCCGGAGCGCGCCCGATGATGCTCGTGGCGGCTGCGCTCGGCGCGCTCGGCGGCTGTGGCGTCTTGATGGTCTGTCGCTCCATGCGGGCCGCCCCGCTCGCGGCGGCCCTCAACCGCTTGGCGCAGGCCCGGGGTGCGGGGGGAGCGTCGGGCGCCGGTCAGCCGACCCGGCGGGCCCTCGCCCCAGTGTTCAACGCGGTTGCCGGTCGTCTCGGCGAGCAACGCCTTCGCGATCTGGCAGTGGTTGAGCAGGACGCGCTCGCGCACGCGACACGCAAGATCGTCACCCCGCTCATCGGCATGGGCATCATGGTCGCTGTCGGGGTCCTGAGCACTGCGACAGGATTCGGGACCGGTGGGCCGGCCGCTGCGCTACTTGTCCCGCTTGCCGGGGCGCTCGGCTACGTGATGCCCGACCGTCGGCTGGCGAGTGCAGCCCGCCGTCGCCGCACCGATGTTTTGGCAGCCCTGTCCGCATACCTCGATCTCGTCAACGTGCTTCTGGCCGGCGGCGCCGGTCTGGAGACGGCGCTGCACGCAGCCGCCGACGCCGGTGATGGGTGGACGTTCGAACAGCTGCGGGCGGTGCTGCTGCGCTCCCGCACGACACGTACCTCGGTGTGGACCTGCTTCGCCGAACTCGGCCGACGGATCGGTGTCGACGAGCTTGTCGAACTCGGCGCTGCAGTCCAGCTCGCCGGCCAACAGGGTGCCCGCATCGCGCAGTCCCTCGCCACGAGGGCACAGACGCTGCGTGCCCATGTACTCGAGGGCATCGAGATCGACGCGCAGTCAGCAAGCGAGCGCATGGGGCTTCCCACGGTGCTCCTCTTTGTCGGCTTTCTCTTCCTGCTCGGCTATCCCGCCGTGCAGATCATCCTCGCCTCGTCCTGAGCGCGCGGTCACATCAACACCCAAACAGAAAGAAGAACCCACATGTCTGACATCGAACAGATCTGGACCTACTACGCAACACGGTTCCTCGCCTCCCGGGACACAGACCGTGACCGTGGGGAGATCTCGGCAACCACGGTTGCCCTCGCAGCACTCCTGGTGCTCGCCGCTATCGCCGTCGGCGGGATCATCCGGGCGAAGGTCACCGCCAAGGCGAACTCGATCGAGCTGTGATGACTCCACGGTGCAGACCCGGTGGTACACACCGTCGCCGATCGTTCGCGGTGGGCGTGCCGGTCGGCGGGGCGGGGGACCGGGGCGAGGGCGTCGTCGGCTACGTGATCCTCGTTCCTGTCGTCCTGTTCATCACGATGCTGGGGATCCAGGCAGCGGTGTACTTCCACGCCGCGAACATTGCCCAGCACGCTGGTACCCGTGCGGTATCGGTGGCCTCGCGACGGGGATCGAGCCCGGCATCCGGGGTCCGGGAGGCAGCGTCGGTCGTTGCCGAATCGGGTTCCTCGCTCGTGGGTGCCGATGTCTCGGGCGGGGAATCGGTGAGCGCCTCGGTGACGGTCCGCGTCGCCCGCGTCGTTCCCTTCTTCCCCGAGTCCGTCACGCGGCGAGCAAGAGCCCCCAAGGAGCGCTTCATCCCGGAGGACGAGCGATGAGTGGCTTCACGCGGGACCGTGGCAATGCGGCAGCAGAACTGGTGCTGCTCACCCCGGCGCTCGTGATCTGCGCCGTATTCGTGTTCTGGTGTGGTCGGCTCGGACAGGCGCGCACGCAGGTGGACCTCGCTGCGGAGAGCGGGGCACGCGCTGCTTCCATGGTGCGCCGTGCCCGCATGACCGGAGTCGGTCGCTCGACGGCGCTGTCCTCGCTCGAACGCAACGGTGTCGTGTGCGGTTCGGTGTCAGCGGCCGTGGATGTGCTCGAGGACCGTGTCCGCGTCACGGTGCGCTGTGCCACCGACGCCGACGGTCTGAAGCCGTTCGGGAGCAAGGTGGTGAGCGCTACGGCCGTGGCGCCGATCGACAGGTATCGGGGCGAGTGATGCAGACGGCTCAACCCGCCGGTAGGGGGGATTCCGGCTCGATCAGTGCTCTCGTGGTCTGCCTGGTCACCGTGTTCGTCGCTTGCGCGGGCCTCGTGCTGGACGGTGGTCGATTCATCGGGGCGCGTGCGCGGGCTGCAGCGGTAGCCGCGGGCGCAGCGCGAGACGGTGTTCAGGAGGTTCACCGCCTGCGCGAGGGGCTCATCGTTGTCGATGTCGATCGAGCGACCCGAAAGGCGGAACGCTTCGTCCAGAGTTCGGGGCTGTCGGGCTCCGCCACGGCGGACGAACGCTCGGTGACCGTTGCCGTCACGACCTCCGTCCGTCCACTCCTTCTCGGGCTCTTCGGTGTCGGCACCCGGACCGTCACGGTGTTACGCACCGCCACCCCCTTCGATCAATGAGGTATTCGATGCAGCGTCTCGCACGATGGTTGACCCGCAGTACCGGGATGCTGCTGCTTGCCCTGTTGGTCGTGGGAACTCCCGCCGCCCTGAGTCGGTGGGTTGGCAATCCCATCAATCTCGTCCGGCTCGCACGGGTCATCGACCTCCGTCAACCCGACGGCACCTCCACCCGGTACTTCCTCGTCGTCGTGTCTGGTGCGCTGCTCTGGCTGTCGTGGCTGAGACTCGCTAGCGCCGCTGCGGTCGGTGTCCTGTGCGCTGCGTTGAGGCTCCGTCCGCCGCGGCTGCGTCTGCTCGGCATCAGCCAAACGCTGGTCGGTGGGCTCCTCGGTGGCCTCGTGGTGCTCGGGACGGCGTCACCGGCGGGTTCCGCCACGCCACGACCCGCACCCGCAGCGATCTCCGTGCGCACGACCGGCCTGCAGGTCGGTTGGTCCGAGGCCGGATTCCTCGCGGCGGGCGTGATCGGGCTGCTGACACTGACGCGTCGCCGCCGGCTCCGACGGCTGTCGGTCGGGTCCGTCGTCGATGTCCCCACCGACGGCTCCGAGCAGTGGGAGCGACGCCTGCGCGCGCTGGCACCCGAACCGATCGTTGATCGCCTCGGGGTGGTCTGGCGGGCGGCGTCCTCCGATGCAGTGGCAGAAAATCGCGAGTTACTGGGTGCCCTGACCGCTCCCGACGGCTCGGTCACGGTGCTGTTTCGTGCCGACACATTGCCGATGCCACCGACGTCGCCGAGCGGGGTGCTTTCGGCACCGGACCGCTGGGTCTATCCCGGCACCTGGAAACCGGAGCCTTCCGCAGAGGCGGCGAGGGGCCCCGCACCGCTGGTGAACGTCGGGCGCTGCGGCAGGGACGCACTGCACCTGACACCGCCCATGTGTCACCGCCTTGTGGTGGACGGGCCCGAGGCCGAACGCGACCGGATTGTCGAGTCGCTCCGTTTCGCCGTTGAGGTCTGCGAGACGCTCGTTGCGCCGACGCCCGGTTCCGACCGGGAACGGGCTTCCGCCCCGACCTGGGTGCTCACGGCGAGCGAGAGTGGCTGGGTGCTCAACCCACTGGATCTTGTGATCGTGCCGATTGGCCTCGAGCGCCACGACATCGCGGCAGTCCGAGCACTGCTCGTTGCAGGGGCGAGCGAAGCCATCGCACCGGATGTGTTGCCCAGTGCGGCCGCCGACTGCCCGGAGCCCGAACTACTGCTGCACCCCAGTGCGTCGGCGAACGTTGGTGATCGCGTTGAGCCCTTGCCGCCAGTGTTGCCGGCCTGGTCCTTCATGGTTCGCCTCCTCGGTCCGGTGGATGTGCTCGCCTCTGACGGGAGGGTGGTTGCCTTCGAGCGTTCCAAGGCCGTCGAACTGCTCTGCTGGTTGGTGCTCCACCGTCGGTCGGCTACGCGTGAGGCGGCGAGGACGGCGCTCTGGGAAACCGACGTTCGCGACACAACGTTCGCAAACGTGGTGTCCGAGGCGCGTCGGGCACTCTCACGGCACCTTGCTGCCCGGTCGGGTGACGACTGGCTCGGCAAGCCGCGAGGGGAGCACTTGCCGTTGCACATCGAGGTTGTCAGCGATGCAGACCTCGTCCGGGCTCATTCCGCCCGGGCGACATGGTTCCGCAGCACCGACACCTCACTCGACCGTGTCGTGCTCGAACTGCGCAGTGCCCTTGATCTCGTGAGGGGCGCACCGTTCATCGGCAGCGGGTACGGCTGGGCCGATGCGGAAGCCAGCACCTCGGACCTCACCCTGCTCGCCGTGGGCACTGCGTTGGACCTTGCGGAGGTTGAACTCGCTCTCGGAAACGTCGATGGTGCGTTTGCGGCGACGAGCGTCGGGCTTGCCGTGCTCCCGGGTCACGAGGAACTCGTGGCGCTGCGGCTCAGGACACACGCATCGTGCCGTGACAGCGCTGGCGCCCGTCACGAGTGGCAGATGTACCTGCGCAGCCTCGTCGACGACCCGTGGCAGAGCGAGCCATCACCGTGGCTGGAGGAACTGGCGCGCGATCTGCTCAGCGATCCCGTCACCGCCTGAGCGAGCCAGGCGACTCAGCCGTACTGCTCGAGGATGCTCGTCTCTGCCAGCCGACCGAGGGCGTCCTTGATCACGCGGGCCCGGTCCTCATCGACACCCGGCACACCCGTGAGGTCCGCTGTGGTGCAGCGCAGCACCTTTGCGAGGTTGCCGAAGCGATCGACCACGTTGTGGGCGAGTGCCTCGCTCATGCGCGGAATCCGGGAGAGCAGTCGGTAGCCGCGAGGCTGCACCGGTTGATCGAGGTCCACATCGGGCAGCAGCGGTACGAGCAGGTGGGCAACGCTGCGCGTGTCGAGCAGATCGTTGTCGCCGAGGTCCTGCAGCTCGTGCACGATCTGATCAAGTGTGGCCGGGTCGGTGTCTGGCGCGTAGTCACGAACCACCAGGCCGAGGTCATCCTCGGTGCCGCTGTACAGCTCGTCCAGCTGCAGACGGAGAAGGCGCGCGTCAACACCCAGTTCCACGATCATCATGTCGATCTCGTCGGAGATCCTTCGGACCATTTCGCTGCGCTGGATCACGGCCGCCACGTCTCGAAGCGTCACTACGTCGCCGACCTCGAGCGCGCTCAGCGCGCTGCTGACGTCGTCCAGGCGCGCCTTGTAACGCTCAAGTGTCTGGAGGGCCTGATTCGCCTGCTCGAGCAGGCGACCGATCTCCTGCAGCACGTGTTTGTGTTCGCCGATGTACACGGCAATGACGCCCATCTCCTCGCTCACCGAAACCACGGGCACCGCGATGCTGCGGGCCACTCGCTCGGCGGTTCGGTGGCGGGTGCCGGTTTCGCTCGTCTGCGTTGTCGGGTCCGGAACGAGGTGCACGTTGGCCCGAGCGATACGCGTGGCATCGGACCCGAGGATGATGGCGCCGTCCATCTTGGCAAGCTCGGAGAGGCGCTGGGGGCTGAACGCGGAGTCCAACAGGAAGCCACCCGAGCAGATGTTGAGCACGGTTGGGAAGTCGCCCAGAATGAGCAGCGCACCCATCTTGGCCCGCACGATTCGGTCGAGCCCTTCGCGCAGCGGCGTCCCGGGCGCCACCTTCGCGAGCGCGGCATGGAGGATCTCGGAACGCTGCCTCGATCCGGTGGACATATCCGGATTCTACGCGGAGTCCTGTCCGTGCTCCCGCGGAGAGGTTGGCGCTGCGCTAGAGCGGCGCGTTGAGCAACAGGCTGCGGGGTACGAACTCTGGGCTGTTCACGAGGCCGAGTGTGTGCAGCGCCTCGGCGAGTGTGCCCACGCGAATCACCTCGAGGCCGGGCACCTCGACGGCGGCCGACCGAGGGACGATGGCGGTGGTAAACCCGAGTCTCGCTGCCTCGGTGAGCCGACGGGCGGTTTGGCTCACCTGACGCAGTTCTCCCGCTAGGCCGACCTCACCGCACACAACCACCTTGCCCGAGACGGGCCGCCCGGTTACTGCTGACGCGGCGGCGACGCAGACTGCTAGGTCGCCGCCGGGTTCGGTGAGCCGGATGCCCCCCACGACGGATGCGTATACGTCGCACGGGCCGAACATGAGACCAGCCCGCTGGTCGAGGACCGCGAGCAGTACTGCGAGGCGACCGTGGTCAAAACCCTGGGCGGAACGCCGCGGGGACGACAGAGCGGACAGCGTGACAAGCGCCTGGACCTCGACGAGGAGTGGGCGGTACCCATCGAGTACGGGCGCCACCACAGAGCCGGGCACGCCGGCGCGGCGGTCTGCGAGAAAGAGCTTGCTTGCGTCCGGCACGGGGCGAAGCCCGTCGCCCTCCATCTCGAACAGGCCGAGTTCGTTCGTCGTGCCGAAACGGTGCTTGACGGCTCGCAGCATTCGCAAGGCATGGTGGCGCTCGCCGTCGAAGGAGAGCACGGTGTCGACCAGGTGCTCGAGCACTCGCGGACCGGCAAGCGTTCCTTCCTTGGTGACATGGCCGACCAGCAGGGTGGTGAGCCCGTTGGACTTCGCGTCCGCAACCAATTGTTGGGCACAGCCACGGACCTGGGTAACTGATCCCGGACCGGACGCAATCTCGGGATCCGAGACCGCCTGGATCGAGTCGACGATGAGGAGGTCGGGTTGCATGGCGGCGGCCGCCGCTCGGATACGCGGCAACGAGGTCTCGGCCAGCAGGAAAATGTTGTCGTGCAGGGCACCCAGGCGGTCGGCTCGCAGACGAACCTGCTGGGCACTCTCCTCCGCCGTGGCATAGAGCGTGCGGCCCCCCATCGCGGCAAGCAGCTGAAGCAGGAGCGTGGACTTGCCGACGCCGGGCTCACCGCCGAGGAGGGTGACGGATCCTGGTACGAGCCCACCGGATAGCACGCGGTCCATCTCGGAGATGCCGGTGGACCGTGGTTGACCCTCGAGCGGGTCGATCTGGGTGATGGACTGCACATCGGGTGGTGGGCCCGACAACAGCGGGGGGTGGCCAACTTCCCCCTCGACGTCTTCGATCAGTGAGTTCCAGGAGCCGCACGACCCGCAGCGACCGGACCACTTGGGGTGTCCGGCGCCGCAGTCGCCGCATCGGTGGACAATTCGCATCTTGCTCATATCAGGAACCGTGACAGGGGGGTGCCACAGGGTTTCTGGAAGAATCGACAGGTTATGCGAGGCAGCAGGTTCGTCAAGAGAGCGCTCGTTGCGCTGTGCTGCGTCGTTGGTCTGGCCGCGTGCCGGGTCGATACCGAGGTAACCGCCGTGGTGAACCCGGATGGTTCGGGCGCAATCTCGGTGAAGATCACCGCCGACGCGGATGTTGTTGCTTCTGAGCCATCGCTCGCCAAGGACTTCAAGGTAGACGATCTCGCGACGGCTGGCTGGGTTGTCACCGGTCCCGTATCGACCGCCGACGGTGGTCTCACCGTGTTGCTAGCGCACCCGTTCGCGAACCTCGCCGAGGCCAACGAGATCTTGGCGTCGCTTTCCGGTCCCGACGGCCCGGTGCTCGAACCGATGCTGGCGGCCCGCTCCGCCGAGGGAGAGGTGCACTGGACGTTCGTCGGTTCGCTGGACTTCTCGAAGGGGCTCACGTCGGTTGCCGATCAGGATCTCGTGGCAGCCGTCGGCCGCACGCCGTGGCTGCAGGAGATCGCTGCTCGCCAGCTGACGCCTACCGACGTAGCGAGCATCACGTTCCGGATGACGCTCCCGGGCGTCGCCGCGTCCGGCTCGGGGGCATCTACCGCCAGCGCGTCGAACGAGTGGACCGTCCGACCCGGTGACGCGGCGTTGGACCTGGCTATCGAGACCGTCCAGGTGGGCAAGGGCGTGAAGACTGCCCGCAAGATCCAGGGGCAGTTCCGGGCAATTCTCATCGTGTACGTGTTGATCGTCGGCGGGCTCGCCTCGATCTGGTTCTACGCACGTTCCAGGCGCAACCGACCCAGCCAGGCCCAGCCCACCATGAAGATGGCCGAGATGCTCGAACTAGAACCCGACGAGCGGCGTGTCATGCGTTACCTGCTGCGATTCGACTCACCCCCCAACGCCGAGGAGTTGGCAGGCGCTGTCGGCATCTCCGTTCGCGAGCTCAAGGACCACGTTCGGGTGCTGTTGAGGGCTGGGCTGGTGATCGTCGAGAACGGTCGCGTTCGACCCGTCATCGGCAAGCGCACCACCCGAGGAGCGCCCAGCAACGACCGCTGGTCCAAGCTCGACGACATGTAAGAGCGACCCGCCACGCGGAACGGCCGGTCGCTCAGCGACCGGCCGTTCCGTTTACGTCTGGATGTTGCGGCTACTCGCCGTTCGTCGGCTCGGCACTGGCCTCGCCGGCACCTGCGCCAGCGAGTTCCACGGCGCTTGGGGCACGGATGGCTTCGATGGCCCGGAACGTGATCCTCTGCTCGCCGGGCTTGTCCGGGTCGTCCTCCACATCCACCACGATGAGCTCACCGGCGTTGTACGTCTTGTAGAGGATCTTCTCCGAGAGCGGATCCTCGACCAGTCGCTGGATCGCACGGCGCAATGGGCGAGCACCCAGTTGCGGGTCGTATCCCCTGCGTGCGAGCAGTTCCTTGGCAGCCTTCGTCAGTTCGATGCCGAGGCCTTGGCCCTCAAGCTGCGCCGTCAGGCGCTTCATCATCATGTCGACCATGACGGTGACCTCATCGCGGGTGAGTTCGTGGAACACGATTGACTCATCGATGCGGTTGAGGAACTCGGGGCGGAAGTGCAACTTGAGCGCATCCATGACCTTTTCGCGCATGCGCTCGTAGGACACCGCTTCGTCGGACGTGGTGAAGCCCACGTGCGCCTTGCGGAGCTCTTGCGTGCCCAGGTTCGAGGTCATGATGAGCACGGTGTTGCGGAAGTCCACCGAACGTCCTTGCGAGTCGGTCAGGCGACCTTCCTCGAGGATCTGCAGCAGCGTGTTGAACACGTCCGGGTGGGCTTTTTCGATCTCGTCGAACAACACCACGCTGAACGGGCGGCGACGCACTGCTTCGGTGAGCTGGCCACCCTCTTCGTACCCGACATAGCCGGGGGGCGAACCGACGAGACGGCTCACCGTGTGCTTCTCCATGTACTCAGACATGTCGAGCGTGATGAGGGCGTTGTCGTCGCCGAACAGGAACTCGGCAAGCGTCTTGGCGAGTTCGGTCTTGCCGACTCCGGTGGGTCCGAGGAAGATGAAGGAACCGCTCGGCCGCCTCGGGTCCTTCAGACCGGCACGCGTGCGGCGGATGCTCTGAGACACCGCACGGATGGCGTCCTCCTGGCCGATGACCCGCTTGTGCAGCTCGCCTTCCATGTTGAGCAGCTTCTGGGTCTCTTCTTCGGTGAGCTTGTAGACGGGAATCCCCGTCCAGAGCGAAAGCACCTCGGCAACGGCTTCTTCGTCGACCTCGTCGAAGAGGTCCACTCCGGATGCCTTGATCTCGGCTTCCTTTTGCGACTTCTCCTCGAGCAGGCTCTTCTCCTGGTCGCGCAGCTTGCCGGCTTCCTCGAAGCGCTGTTCCTCGACGGCACGCTTCTTGGACTCCTGCACCTCGGTGAGGCGCTGCTCGATGCCCTTGAGGTCGGGCGGGGTCTGCATGCGCTTGATACGCAAGCGCGAGCCGGCCTCGTCGATGAGGTCGATGGCCTTGTCCGGGAGGTGACGATCCGCGATGTAGCGGTCCGCAAGGTTTGCGGCGGCGACCAGTGCCTGATCGGTGATGGTTACTCGGTGGTGGGCCTCGTACCGGTCGCGCAGACCCTTGAGGATCTCAATGGTGTGGGCAAGCGTCGGCTCGTCCACCTTCACCGGCTGGAAGCGGCGCTCTAAGGCAGCGTCCTTCTCGAGGTGCTTGCGGTACTCGTCGATCGTGGTGGCACCGACGGTCTGTAGCTCGCCCCGAGCGAGCATGGGCTTGAGGATGCTCGCTGCATCGATTGCGCCTTCTGCGGCACCGGCACCGACGAGCGTGTGGATCTCGTCGATGAACAAGACGATGTCTCCGCGGGTGCGGATCTCCTTGAGCACCTTCTTGAGCCGCTCCTCGAAATCGCCGCGATACCGCGAGCCGGCGACGAGTGCGCCGAGATCCAGCGTGTACAACTGCTTGCCGCGCAGGGTGTCGGGTACGTCGCCCGAGACGATCTTCTGGGCGAGGCCCTCGACGATCGCCGTCTTGCCCACACCGGGTTCGCCGATGAGCACGGGGTTGTTCTTGGTGCGGCGTGAGAGCACCTGCATCACGCGCTCAAGTTCGCGGGTGCGCCCGATGACCGGGTCCAGCTTCTTCTCCCGAGCGAGCTGCGTGAGGTTTCGGCCGAACTGATCAAGGATCTGGCTGCTGCCCTTGTCCTCGCCGCTGGCCTGCTGTTCACGGCTGCCGGTGCCGGCGCCCGCAGGGGTGGAGCCCGAGGCGCCCGCAGGCGGCTCCTTGCCCTGTGAACCCTGGTACCCGGACAGCAGCTGGATGACTTGCTGTCGCACGCGGGAAAGATCTGCGCCGAGCTTCACCAACACCTGAGCCGCAACGCCCTCACCCTCACGGATGAGGCCGAGCAGGATGTGCTCCGTGCCGATGTAGTTGTGGCCGAGCTGGAGGGCTTCGCGCAATGAGAGCTCGAGAACCTTCTTGGCTCGGGGCGTGAACGGGATATGGCCAGACGGGCTGGAGCCGCCCTGACCGATGATGTCTTGGACCTGGCTTCGCACTGCTTCCAGCGAGATACCGAGGGACTCCAAGGCTTTTGCAGCAACACCCTCGCCCTCATGAATGAGGCCAAGAAGGATGTGCTCCGTCCCGATGTACGAGTGGTTGAGCAGACGCGCTTCTTCTTGCGCCAACACCACAACCCGTCGGGCTCGATCAGTGAATCGTTCGAACACAAAACAGAGTGTATCGGTGGGGTGTCACGCTTGCTGAGCGGCATAAATCTCAGAGTTTTCGGGGAAATCCGGGAATATTCCGGGAACTTCTCTGCGGGCCCGTGGACGCGCGAGCGTCGTTGGTCGCGCGAACATGATCAAGGCGCTATCCGTTACGACAGCGCGATCAGCGCGGCCGCGGCAGCCAGACCGGAGAGCACGGCACCCTCGACGCGTGGGCCGGCAAACGCATCGCCGGCAAGTACGAGCGGAGCAGAACCATCGACATGGGTCCAGCACGCCGTGGGCCAGATCGTTCGAGGTGTGGCGAATCGCCAACGCTTCGGGCTGACCTCCAACACTTGTGCATCGCCGAGCCACGGACGGGCGTGCGCGAGCAGCGCAGCAGTGCTCGCCTCTCGCTCGTCGTCCCAGTGGGCCTCGCTCCATTCGGCGTTGGCGTGAAAGGTGATTGCGGGGTGCTCGGAGACTCCCTTGCTCACGTTGTCGCCGATGAAGCCGAACACGTCGTCGGGGTTCTGGAGGCCGCCGGGGGCCGGAATGGCGCCCGGGCGGTCGAGCGTGACCAAGATCGACAGCGTGCGGTCGTATTCGGTTTCGCGCAGCGCCTGGGGGATTTCCACGCCACTTGAGACGAGGACCGAAAATGCCTGCGGGAGCGGACAGGTCACGATGAGCGCGTCGGCCGGGATGCTCGTGGCGTCATCCAGACAGACGTCCCAGCACTGCTCGCCCGGGCGCACGGCGAACACGAGGGAACTGCAGCGCACGTCCACCCCTTCGGCGAGGTACTTGGTCAGCGTGGTCATCCCGTCCCGAGCGGCATACCGGGGGTGTCCATCGCCATCGGGGCCGAATCCGCGGCACCATTCGTGCACCAGGCCCACCTCCACCCACCGAGCGACTTCCTGTCGGAATATCTCGCTTCTCGCGGTGAAGAACTGCGCTCCGTGGTCAAGCCGAGCGGGGCCGACTCGGCGGGTTGCCATTCTCCCGCCAGGCGAGCGACCCTTATCCAAGACCGTCACCGAGTGGCCCGCTTGCTGGAGTGTTCTGGCTGCATGGAGACCCGACAGCCCGGCTCCGACGATGACAATTCGCACAACGGGAACTTAGCGGGCCGACCTTGTTACGGATCCGTTACAGAGAAAACACCAAAAGAGTGGTCATCCCGTCACGCCTCGCAGTACTCTGCTCATGTTGCTGACCGCTAAGGAAACCCCTGAGCGGCCGGGTTGGGCGGAGCCGGTCGGTTCCACAGTGCGTCCTGGTTCACGCTGGGGTCGCTGTGTTGTCGCGTGCACGCTGATTCTCGGACTCGTCACCGTGCTGCTCACCAATGGCGTGTCCTTCAGCCATGCGGTGCCCCCGCCGATCAAGGCCCGGCCGTACGGGTATCCAGCGGCTCTTGATGTCTTCCCGACGGACCCGTCTTGCTTCTACGCGAACTCTTGGGGTGCTGCACGCTCGGGCGGTCGCAAGCATCAAGGCGTCGACATCATCACGGGCCGGAACAAGCCCATCTACGCCGTTCGTGACGGCAAGGTGTCCAAAAAGTACTCGGGGGCCGAATTGGCGGGCAACGGCATCGCCATCCAGATTGCCGACGGGACCTACTACTTCTATGCCCACCTGAGCAGCTTCGCCGAGGGGATCCAGAAGGGTTCCAAGGTGAAGGCGGGCGACATCATCGGCTATGTCGGTTCGACCGGTGCAACGCTTGTCCCGCACATTCACTTCGAGGTCCATCCCCGGGGCGGCGACGCAGTTGATCCGACGCCCTATGTCGCTCAGGTGGACCGTTGCGGCTACAAGGGGCCCCGGCTGAAGAAGATCGAGCCGCCCACCACGACGACTGCGAAGGCGCCAACGACAACGGTGAAGCCGACAACGACGGTGAAGCCGACAACGACGGTGAAGCCGACAACGACGGTGA
>Ga0114966_10003361_pt1 | contig 14062 bp, 7 predicted proteins | sample M_130207_XF_Meta_FD_87029 | JGI IMG/M metagenome (GOLD analysis project Ga0114966, IMG submission 87029) | Freshwater microbial communities from Lake Montjoie, Canada to study carbon cycling - M_130207_XF_MetaG | ecosystem: Environmental > Aquatic > Freshwater > Lake | place: Lake Montjoie... | reverse complement strand
GCCCAAATGGACTCCGAAATCTCCGTTGCCCAAGTAACCGCCCTTCATCAGAGTTCTGCAACTAAAGTCGTCCCAGGGTTCGGCATAGGTGGATGACGCGCGATCCAACTGAGCGGAAACCGTCTCCCAGTCCCACTCAGCTGCATTGGATCCACGCTGGCCCGGTGAAAGCGAATGCACCTGGACGTTCTCTCCTGCGGCAGCGCTGATCGTGCCCGGCGCGAAACCGACGGCGGTGCACGCCCGTCCGACGATCCGAACAAAAGTTCGTCTTTGCATCTTATTCGATTTCTTCCAAAGGATGGGTAATAATATAGTGGTTTGAGATCAATGCTTCAATAACGGAAACACTGGAAAGTTGGAGTGTGCGTATTCAATCGGTCTGGCGGAAAGTCAGATAATCAATTCCGATCAACGAGTTGGCCAATTTCTTGTTTTGCCCTGATAGGTGATTTTCAAGGCATGTTTCCCTTCGCTCAACGTCATCGCCTTGAGCGGGCAGGGAAGGGGCATTGGAGGAAATCGAAGTCCCCAGACGTCCCAAGGATGAGCGAGGTGCCGTGAGGCAGACAGGGGCGGGAGAACAGGCGTTGGAAAAACGAAAGGACGGAAGACGATTGGGGGGAGAACTAGACCAAGGAAACAAGAAACAAAAACACAGGGAATGAGAATGGAAAAGGGGACGTTTCTAACGAGTTAAAAATGAGACAGGGTTTGTAAAGAAATCTGTGTAAGTGGTTTTTGGTTTGGTTTTTGTTGATGTGATTTTCCCAGCTTCGGCAGTGGGATAGAACGAGGAGGGGGCGAGCTGCGGTTGGTGGCAAAAATAGGTTCCTACCTCGATAACGTGAGTTGCGCCCGCGCGAAGTTGAAGGATCATAATTTGTCTTTTTTCTGCTGGGTTAAACATTTAGTGTTTGGGAATGAACCCACGATTGATTGTGTTTTTTAAGGTTGCCTTGTGCTTGTTCACCTTGCCGGTTTTGGGGCAGGACAAGGAGGGTGTTGAGATTATACGGGAGGAAGGACAACTTCGGATCACGATTGATGGTGCTCCCTTCAGTGCTTATCATTTCAAAAATACTCCTCGACCTTACCTTTATCCTTTGCTGGGGCCAAAGCAACTGCACATGACTCGGCACTGGCCGATGAAGGATATGCCTAATGAGGAGCATGATCATCCTCATCATCGCTCGCTGTGGTTTGCTTTTGGGAGCATTAATGGCGTGGATTTTTGGTCGGAAGGCTCCAAGGCAGGGAAGACTATTCATGAGGATTTCATCACGGTTCAGTCCGGCAAGAAGGTGGGTGTGATTAAGTCCTCAAATCAATGGGTAACGTTGGAAGGAAAAAAGATTTGTTCGGATGTGCGAACAATTCGTATTTATCGAACGGGCACAGAGGAACGCATGCTGGACTTTGAAATAACTCTCCGCGCTTCGGAGGGTGATCTAACTTTTGGCGACACAAAGGAAGGGATGATGTCTCTACGTCTGGCAGAAACTATGCGCGTGAAGGGAAAGGTAGCGCAGGGCCACATTCGTAATAGCGAAGGGGTGCTTGATGGAGCGACTTGGGGTAAACGGGCGAAGTGGTGCGATTATTATGGACCTGTTGATGGTCACATTGTGGGTGCCGCCATGTTTGATCATCCGACAAATCCGAGGTACCCCACTTGGTGGCACGTTCGTGATTATGGCCTCTTTGGTGCTAACCCGTTTGGGTTGCATGATTTCGAGGGTAAACCCGCCGGCTCAGGTGACCTCAAAGTTTCGGCTGGCGAATCGATTACATTTACTTATCGAATTATCCTGCACGAAGGCGACACGGCTCAAGCAAAGGTGGCGGAAAAATTCGAAGCATTCATCAAGGAAAAGAAAAGCGATCCAGTCGGAGGCCGCTAAGTTTCCGAGATTTGCCGTTGGTCACTTAGCGAACATGGCGGAGTTCGCACTTTTTGAAGGATCGGCACCCACGCGCTTGAAAAGGACTTTGGAGTTTCTTCCGCTGGTTTCGTATTTTTCGCGGCGAGCTTGGGGCAGTCGATCTGGCTTACCTTCGACAAACCCGCCTTTGCTTTGGAAATAATTAAAGGCTTGGGTTGATAGGGTGATCAATTCCTCTAAACCTAATTCTTTGGCTTTGCCTTCGACGAATTGAATCATCTTGCGTCCAATGCCCTGATTCTCATGCGTAGATTTGACGAATAAGCAGGCCAATTCTCCCTGACGAGAATCAGGATAGACGTGGAGCGCGACGCAGGCGACGGGGTTCTTATCGATCTCAAACAAGTAATAATCTCCGAGATGTTGTTGCACATCTTGGCGTGTCCGTTTCATCAATTCCTCGGTCGCTACTGAACCTTGGGTGAGTTGGAGAATGCTACGCACATCTTTCTTTAGTGCGCGGCGGACTTGTTCATATTCGTTGGCGTAGATGAGCGTCCCGATTCCCTCATTGGAAAAAACTTCTGCCAACAACCCTTCATCCACACGGCCATTGATGATGTGAACTCTAGGAACTCCCTGTTTACAAGCGGCGGCGGCATGCACCGCTTTGGACCACATTTCTGCTGGGAATTCTGAACGGTGGTTGTTCAGCATGACCTCCAAGTCAGCGACGAGGAGTTGATGAATCAACTGCCCATTACGGATTAATCCGTCCTGAGTCGTGATGAAAATGAGCTTGTTCGCGTGCAACGCATCCGCCAAAGAAACTGCAACAGAATCGGAGTTCACCCGATATGTGCGACCGTCGCCGTCAAATCCCAAAGGCGGGATCACAGGGGTGATGCCTTGGGTGAGAAGTGAGAGGAGCATCTCGGTATCAACCCGCTCCACCTTACCTGTGAAGAGGTGATCGATGCCCTGCTTGATTCCGAGGGGGTGCGCGGTGATGGCATTGGTAGAGACAGCACGAAGGTCATTTGCAGCCAGACCTTCTAAAATCTCGTGGGTCAGCCGGTTTGCTGCCGTTAGCGCTAGTTGCAAGGTGTCCGCAGTGGTCACGCCTGCTCCATCAAGATTGGAAGCTTGGGTGCCCAACTCTGCCGCGAGCAGCTTGATCTGAGCCGCAGCTCCATGAACCAACACGACACGAATGTTCAGCGATCGCAACACCGCCACATCAAGCAGGATGTTAGTGAAGTTCTCACTGGTGACAATCTCCCCGTCGACGCTGATAATAAACGTCTTCTCCCGAAAGCGGGGGATGTATTGTAGGATTCCTCGAAGATCTGTTGGCTTCACGTCAAACTTGGTCAGCTGTTATTGCTTCTATCATTATCTGCTCAACCCGCAAATCTGGCAAGAGAGGTTGCTAGTTTTAGAGAGTCGTCATCACAGCGCGTAGAGCTTGCATGCATCGCGCGTTTTCTTGAGGGTTACCGACGGAAATACGAATGAATTCAGGCAGGCTGTAGCCTCCCATCGGTCGAGTGATGACTCCCAGTTTTTGTAGCGAGTTAAAAACCTGCTGCCCGGGGCCTACGCGCACGAGAATAAAATTGGCGTGAGAAGGGACATAAGAGAGCTTCATTTGAAAAAACTCGTTCTCAAAAAAAGCCAAACCTCGCGCATTGTTCTCAAGAGTTTGTTGCAGATGTTGCTCATCATCAAGCGCGGCTAATGCGCCGGCCTGAGCGATCGAATTGATATTAAACGGTTGCCTAACTTTTTCAAAAGCAGCCACCAAATCCGGGTGCCCGATCCCATAACCTAGGCGAAGGCCAGCGAGTCCGAAAATTTTTGAAAAAGTTCGCATCAGCAGGAGATTCGGTTTGAGTCCCTGCCGAACCAATGGGAGTAGGTCTACTGAATCTCTCAGATATTCGATATATGCCTCATCCATGACGAGGAGCACGTGCGGTGGAATTTGGTTGAGAAGATTTACCACATCCTCGCGCGGAGCCATTGTCCCTGTGGGATTATTCGGATTAGCCACAAACATCACGCGAGTTTTTGGAGTAACCGCACGCAACATAGCCGGTAAATCATGGCCAAAATTGAGAGCGGGAACTTCCACTAATCTTGCACCAAACAAAGCAGTCACCAATCGATAGACTGCAAAGCCATATTGGGACACAACTACCTCATCACCCTCAGTGAGCAACGCGTGCCCAACGAATTCGATGATCTCGTTGGAACCGTTGCCTAGAATGATCTGAGAAGTTTCGAGTCCAAGTTTTTCGGCCAACTTTTGCTTCAGGTAAAAAGCACTTCCATCGGGATAAAGATGCAAGTTCTCCAGGACGTCACGCATTGCCGCGAGTGCTTTGGGGGAGGGACCGAGAGGATTCTCGTTGGAAGCCAGTTTGATCACGTCGCTGGGAGCAAGACCGTGTTCGCGAGCCACTTCTTGAATGGGTCGGCCAGGTTGGTAAACAGCTAATGTTTGAAGGTGAGAATTCAGCGCGAAGGGCAGTGACATGTCAGAGCGAGGTCAGGATTTTGTTAACGTCAACGTGTTCCGCGATGAGGTCGCGAATAATAGAAATTTTTTCCAAGTCTGTAGAACGCGTTTTGACGATCAGGTCATGCACGGTAGAGGCAACAATGTAACTGCCTTGATCTGCAAGGAGTACTGGGAATGGCATCTCTTGAATCAACTTGAGCACCTCTGTATTCGGCCTGACGCCACCCGTGAGAACGATCCCAGCTAGGCCATTTCGGGGTTGGTTAATCACCGTGCCAGCAGCGGCAAGAATGATATCTTCACGATCACCTGGTGTGATAATCATGACGCCAGGACGAAAGGAACTCATCGTGTTGTGAACTCCCATGGCTCCCACGACAACCTCTTCAACCAGATTACTAATCCGCTGAGGCCGGTTCAGGACTTCGGCAGCGAGTTCGTCCCGGATGATTTCCATCGTTGGATTCGAAAGAATCTGCTTGTAGGGAATCACCCCCAAGAGTTCGAGGCCTTTGCGTTTCAACCCGCGTCGCGCAAACTCCGTAATAAAATCGAGCTTCTCTAGATGAACCTTATTGATGATCACCCCCATCACCTCAACCCCTTCTTTTTCGAAGAGTGCCTGATTCAAGCAGACCTCATCGATGGGTTTTCCAATGCCTCCTTGAGTAACGATAATTACCTTCGCTCCCAGAAGCTTCGCAACACGAGCGTTTGAGAGATCGAAGACGGAACCGACGCCCGCATGACCCGAGCCTTCGCACAGAACAAAATCTTTTTCCCAAGCCACACGATCAAAGGCCGAGTGAATGCGTTTGACCAAGGCATCGTAGTTAGCCGATTGTAAATATTTACGAGTAAAATCAGGCTCGATCGCGATTGGGCTCATGTCCACCAACGGACAATTAAGTTGGTAGATGCTATCCATCAAGACGGTATCCTCGTCGATTTTTTGTTCTGCAACTTCTACAAACCTCTGGCCGACAGGCTTGATGTAACCCACACGAGAATAGTGTTTCTGTAGTGCCGCAATGAGACCCAACGAGGTCGTGGTCTTCCCGTCATTTTGACGGGTTGCCGCAATGAAAACACGAGGAATAGTTACGTTCATTCAATAAATTCACCGGGGAGATGATAGGAAGGATCTGAATAGAGAGCTTTGTAAGCAATCGACTGCAAGCCAACGATGGCAGCAACTCCAAGGATATCGTGAGCGTTGGAACCGCGCGAGACATCGGCAGCCGGCCGATCGAGACCTAGAATGATTTGACCGTACGCATTCGCACGTGCGACATGCTGGATCAGTTTGCTGCCGATGTTGCCTGAGTTCAGATCAGGAAACACTAAGACATTAGCATGACCGGCGACTTTACTATCGAGAGTTTTCCTCGAAGCAATCTCGGGAACCAGAGCTGCATCTACCTGCAACTCTCCATCGAATTCTGCCTCGACTCCTTTCTGAGCTGCTTTGGCGCGAGCTAACGCCGTCGCAGCTTGCACCTTGCCGATTGAGGGATGGGTAGCACTGCCTTTGGTAGAAAATGAAAGCAAGGCGACCTTCGGAACGATACCCATCAATTGTCGCGCGAGTTGAGCCGTCGAGACCGCAATATCTGCCAACTGATCCACAGTGGGATCTGGAATCACACCGCAGTCCGCCATAAACAAGACGCCCCCCAAACCGAATCGAGTATCCTCCACTTCCATAATCATGCAACTCGAGGCCGTGACTGCCTGGGGTGCTACCTTGATGATTTGAAATAACGGTCGAAGGACGCTCCCGCTGTTCAGATTCGTTCCGGAGACCAACCCATCCGCCTGATGCATCGCAACCATCATCGCACCAAAATAATTCGGTTTGAACATCGTCTCCCGAGCTTCATGTTCCTTGATGCCCTTAATGCGTCGCACCAATTCAAATCGTTTAGCGAAATTATCCAACTCTTCACTTTCGGCAGGGTTGATAATACGAATCCCTTCGAGGGAAACGTTTAGGCGTTCGGCAGCCTCCTTGATCTTCGGGCGTTCGCCTAACAGAATCGGCACTCCACAACGCAACGAATAGAATTGGCGAGCGGCTTGGATTACGCGCGGCTCCGTTCCCTCAGGAAAAACAATCCGTTTGGGGTGTCGCTGTAATTTCTCGATAACACTGCCGATGAAACGCATGAGATTGATTTAACGTGTCCTTAGCCAAACTGCAATCACACAGAAACTCTTCCCATCAAGCTTCGCCTCTAACTCCTTGAATTAGTTTGATCCAACGATCGTTTATCCAGAGACTTTAGACATGATTATGAGCAAATTGTTCTGCTGGATTTCTTTCAACCGTTGGAGCTGGCTTGTCAACCCCGGTTTGGTTGTGTTTTTTTTATACGTTGCTTCTGATTTGCAGGCGGAGGATTCAAACGACCCGGCAGTTCTTGGTCGGTCAGTTGTGGTGGTTTATAACTCACAAATGCCTGAATCTAAGCAATTAGCTGAGTTCTATGCCGAGAAACGGCTAGTTCCTCGCCAGCAAATTGTAGGCTTCAACCTCTCCAAAAATGAAGAGATCACGCGTAAAGATTTCAACGAAGAATTGCAGAAGCCATTACTGAAGTTTCTGGCGAAAAACCACCTGCTCAACTTCAAGACGTCCGCCAAAGGAAAGGACGCGACGGGAACAACAGTAGGAGAGGCTGCGTTTCGCTATCTGGTGTTGTGTTATGGCGTCCCAGTGAAGGTGGCAGATGATCCTTCGTTGCAAGAGGCTGGAGGTTTAACTCTTCCAGAACCGTTGCGGAAGAACGGGGCCTCGGTGGATAGCGAACTCTCATTGCTTCCGTTAGCTGAGAAGAAACTAATGCTCACTGGCCCTTTCAATAACCCGACTTATGCAGCGACTAATATCGCACAATTACATTCCACCAATGGGATAATCATTGTAGCGAGGTTAGATGGGCCGAGCGCAGCTATCGCACGGGGAATGGTCGAAAAATCACTTCTAGCAGAACAGGATGGGCTTTGGGGACGAGCTTATTTCGATTCACGTGGCCTAACGGAAGGTGCTTACAAACAAGGGGACGAGATGTTTAAGCAATGTGCGGACCTCACTCGAAACTATGGTTTTGATACATGGGTCGATTCCACATCCGAAGTTTTTCCAGCAACATTTCCATTAAGCGATTGTGCGATTTATGGGGGTTGGTATTCAGGAAAATACGACGGCCCGTTTGCTCGTGCTCAAGTCGAATTTGTCCCAGGCGCATTTGCCTACCATCTGCACTCATCGAGTGCGAATGTGCTTCGGAGCGATCATGACTTTTGGGCTGGCCCATTATTAGCCCGAGGAGCCACCGCGACGATGGGTTGCACTGAAGAACCTTTTTTGGCTGGTACACCTGATATTTCTGTATTTCTAAGCCGGTGGATTTTTGGTGGTTTTACATTAGGAGAGGCAGCGTTGGCGAGTCAGGCATGGCTTTCGTGGCAAATTATTGTGCTGGGAGATCCCCTCTATCGTCCCTTCGCTCAAAATGGTGGCAAGTTGCATCAGCGACTTTTGATTGAGAAAAATAAGAAGGCTGATTGGGGCAATGTCGTGGTAGCTAATCGTTCCCTCAAGTTGAAAACTTCGCCGGATGAGGTGCGAGGTTTTTTAACCAGCCAACAGGGGTTTGCCACGAGTGCGGTGATGTTGGAAAAGGTGGGGGATATATCCTTTGATGAGAAACAAATTCCGGAGGCAATCACCTCTTATTTGGAAGCATTGAAAAAGAGTCCATCACCACAACAACGTGTGCGAATCACGTTTCGAGTAGTTCCAATTCTCAATGGCTTGCAACGTGAGAACGAGAGTTACGAACTACTCCAAGAATTATTAAAAGCGTTTCCCGACTTTGCAGATCCAGCGGCGATTTACAGTCAACTCTCGACACTGGCTGAAATCCTTAAAAAACCGGAACAATCCGCCAAATGGAAAGCACTACTCACCAAAGGCACACCACCTTGACCCGAGTGTTCTGGCGATTTTGCAAATGATCTCTCGTGCAATGGTTTAATTTAACGTTTGGCGATCCGGCGCATGACCTTGCGATTGATGAGGCGTTGCTGGATTGGTGTGAAGCTACAGAGTCGACTGGGGTGCTCCGGTTCTGGGAGTCGCCCGAATATTTTGTCGTATTGGGTTACGCCAACCATCAAGCTCGTGAGGTGAATCTGGACCAGTGTAAGCAGCGCGGCATTCCGATATTAAGACGCTGCAGTGGCGGTGGGACGGTGGTGCAGGGGCCAGGCTGTCTCAATTATACCCTCGTTCTTCCGGAGGATATGCACGTTGCCCTGAGTTCAATTAGCGACTCGAACCGTTATATAATGGATCGCCAACGCCAAGCGGTCGAAAACGCGCTAGGTTCCTCGATCGAGGTTCAGGGTCACACGGATCTCATCTGGCAAGGGCGAAAATTCTCAGGTAACGCGCAACGTCGTCGCCGTCGTCACCTGTTATTTCACGGTTGTTTTTTGCTCAACTTTGATCTCCAGATGATTCACGACATTTTGAACATGCCTTCGTCCATGCCGGATTATCGGCAAGCGCGAAGCCACGCAGATTTTGTAACGAATCTTCCGGTGAATGAGGTAAACCTCAAAGCGGCGATCCGGAACGTGTGGTCAGCGGATCAACCGATGGATCCGCCGCCGTTGGAAATGGTAGAAAAATTGGTCTCGGAACGTTATGGACTCCCGGAATGGCATAGTAAGTATTAGGACTGACTTATAACGGTTTAGTCGCGCACAACACTGACTCGATAGAATCGCGATTCAAATTCGTTTTGCACTGTGAAGGGCAGAATCTTCGAGTCTACGAGAGTTGGAAAATGGGTGAGAAGTTTCCACTCCCCAACATCGAGAGATTCACGAACCCAGAACGTGTAACTGCGACTAGGTAAACCAGACACAGTTAAAGTAATTCCATTGGAACCAAACTCCGCCTTCATCGACAGATTGCTTGCTGGATTTTTGGGATCAGTTCCCGCGATGTATTCCTCTAGGTTCGACTGGCCATCCTGATCAGGATCTCCGGTCGCACCTGCGTCGCCTAGGTTCGAAAGCGTGTCTAATCCGAACGTGTCTTCCCAAGCATCAGGCAAACCGTCACGATCAAAATCATCGACATCCGTCGCGGGGTTCAGTTTGCCCGCTGTGGGGGTTGCGGATTGCCAATTGGTTGGATCATCGCCAAAGGCTCGGATGGCTACCCGTTGAAGCGATTTTCCTGTGCCTGAAGCCGTCGTTGGCCAAGGCGAGACGGGCAGATATCGTATTTTTTCAACCGACACGTAAGGCACCTCCTGCTCGTCGAGAAGGGACGACTGAACCGGTTCGTCGGGCTGCTTCAATTCGATAGATTCGCCCGAGTTTTCCAAATTACCATTCCAAGGACCGAGCACAGGGACGGTTACTGGAACTTGAAATTTGGCCCGAAAACTTGAAATCGTTCCGATATCAACGACAGGATTAAACCCCACCACGAGAACGAAACCTCCGGGAGGAATCTCTAGAGATCGAGGAAAGTCAAAGTCAACTCCCCCACGCAGATGCCAACTATTGGTTTCGTGTAGTCGATCCCAGAGTGGCACAGTGAAAGTCGAAATATTTCGCACTTCTATGAATTCATCCAACGTGTTGTTATTCGTGGTAATGGAAAGTGGATTAAAGTGGATTTCCGTAATGGCGAGGGGCCCCACGAGCGGTGCCGAGTTGAGTTGACCTAATGTGCGTTTTTCCTGAGTAACAAAATGTTCAATTCCATCGCTACTGACAAATCGCCCGAAACTGAACCCGTTGAAGGCTGCTCCGAAACTGAATCCGTGATGGTAGCCTGTGAGTTCACCAGCGGCGTCCGCGCTAAAAAGATGTGCGGAATCACCCATGGCACTGAAAGAGAATCCTGTGGTTCCTCCTCGAAACGAATTCTCGTCAACGACCGAGTATCCGTTCGCACTTAGCACGCTACCTTGAGGCAATTTGTATTTCTTAGGATCACGATAATCATCGCTTAACCACCATCCGGTGATGTCGATAGTTTGATCCTCCCCATTCAAAAACTCCACCACGTCAAGCAACGGTGGGTCGGTATGGGTGAGCACTTCGTTGATCCAGACTCTTGGGATAGTTTTCGGTGCAAGGTCAACGTTCCCTGGAGATCCGCCCGGTAAACTACTTAATCTCCATTGTGCTTCAGCACCGATCAAGTCTTGGGCAACAGATTCATCACCTAGCGTGAGCGAGAAACCAAAACCATCCGAAAGCGGCAACCAACGACTCTCGTAGGTCACATCGCTGATAGGCTCTCCGAGTGGTCCGTTGATAATTAAGCGATTGGATCCGTTGCCAAGGTTACCGGTAAACTCGCCCGCGATCAGGTTAGTCGTGCCATATCTTGATAAAAATGACGCCCTGTTTTTAACGATTAAGACCCTCGCACCCGACGCCAAGTTCGTGACTAGGCTACTCGGGGTAAAGTTAAACTGAACACCTCCGGATAGTTTAAAACCGACAAGATTCAGCGATGATGATGAGATATTCTTGAATTCTAAGAATTCAAAATCAGTCGCGCTATTCGTGGAATCCTGTGAGGGCGATTCGGGGTGATACATGATCTCCGTCAGCAATAGCGGCGGAGTGGTATTGTAATAACTGGCTTCCGTTACCCCAGACCATTTGGAGACCAAGGGGGGATTCAACGTTCCCGTGTTCGCCTTAAACGCATTATTATTCAGACGAGCGATCAATCGAGAATTGGTAGAAATAACCAACGGAATATTCGTAGCGATCAACGCGTTCGGATGAACATTTCCTCCCGCCAATCGAGGGTCGGTGCCATCGAGTGTGTAGTAAATAGTCGCGTTGGTAGGCCCTTTGAGCGTTACCGAAATCGAGTTCAAGAACTTGCCGGAAGGGGTGGTATTAGTCGGACGGACAAGGCATTGACTGTCCATAAAAATGACACGATTAGAAAGCCAAGTCTTCATCAAATTGATTTCACCTTGATAACCTCCCCGCGGTGCCACTCCCCATTTAGTTTGTTCACGCGGTTGTGATTTGCGCACCTCAGTGGTTAATTCTTCGACGAGTCGGTAAAGATTTGTTGTCGAAAAATGCGATGATCGAAGCTGTTGGTAGCGGTCAATCCATTGTTGGTAGAAATCGATGTCCGTGAACATTTTCCCCCACCACATTTGTGAAGTCTCATTGAAGTAATCCGTCCCGCCACTGCTTGTCCACGCTTTCGGATTCGCATCGCGTCCATCCGTGGATCCAAGGGCTCGATCAAAATCCCACAATGGTCCGAAGGTGATTTTCCCATTGCGAGGCTTATAAAAATAGGTACTCAAACGCAGGGCATCGACGTTGAACGAGAGTACATTTAGTAGATGATGATCAATGCCAGCCTCGACATCAAAATAAGCCCTGTAACCGTTCGTGGGATCCTTCCAATTAGCTCCATAAAGTGCGCTCCCGTACCTTGTGAAGAAATCGCGTAAATACTGCAGTTGCGGCGCACGCACGGGTGCTTCAATTTCTGTCTCGTCAGGTTCGACAAAAACCATCGATTGACTGGCTCCGTAGATTCCACCTTCACCGGGGCCAGTGCGATCTACTTTAAGAATGAACCCTCCAGTAACAGAGGGGGCGGTGAGATTTTCGGGCTCCAACTTGTCGATATCGACTCGGTCTTTGCTGCGGCGAACTCGTTCCTCGAGCACGTAGATCCCATTGTAGGTCGTGGGGTAGCGGAGACTGCCAGCCATCGTATCTTTTACTAAAAATAATTCTACAAAACGCGTCCGTGAGGAGTATCGACCGATATCACGGCTGAGTTGGTGCATGAACGGATTGTGGATCAACACCGGCTCAAAACTGTTTGGAGCATAAAGCACCCAGTCTGAATCCTCAGGCAAACCAAGAAGTGTGTGTTTATCATCGGCACCAAATTCATCGCGCAGCTCTAGATTCAAGCTGACTTTGGGTAAACCCAAGGTGCTGGAGCCTCGTGCGCCGATCCCTACACGGCGACTTAACGTCGGGGCATTGGTGAAGGAGGCGATACCTTGAACCGGTTCGTAAACCTGCAGGTAGGCATCTTGCTGGCCTGTAGCGGGCGGTGTCGATTTGCCGAAATTATGCAACACGAGCACGGGCAGAGTGGAATTAAACGTCGGTGTGCTTCCTTCCAGTTTGAGATAAAACTCAGTGTGTGGATCTCCTGGCAAAACTCCCAGAGCAAAGGCTCGAGCCCGAAGTTGAATCGAATTGCTGATAAAAAGCGAATTCGTGTAGAGCAGCGAAGTGCTTAACGGCATTGTGCCATTCGTGGTATAGCGAATCTCGGCACCGGTCAGTGGCACTTTCAGAGAAATGGAGAGGTTAAAATTAGTCAGATAGGCACCTCCGTTCGCCGAGAATTTCACATCGGGGGCAAAGCCAATTCCGCTGGTTGAGTTCGCTGTGCCGGGGGTCGGTGAGGGGAAATACCCCGTCACGTTGAGAGCACCGGTGGCTCGTCCGTAGCTGAAGTTTTTCCTCTGAACAGGGAAGGTCGGCGAGAACGCGGATTCACTTTCGCCCGCAGGATTGACGAGCGCTAGGAATTCTCCGCGATCATCCAGCTTAAAGTTTGTATGAAGTCGCGCCGCAGCATTGGTGCGATCTTTTCCGGATGCAAAAACGACGAGCCTCGCTCCCGCTGCGATGGAAGTCGGAGGAAAGGTCCATTTCCGTAAATCCAACGCATCATCAGTCAAACCCCAACCGAGCAACGAAATTGTTCGGTTGGAAGAGTTGAACAACTCGATCCAATCTGATTTATCTCCATCCTCATCGCGTAGCACCCCATTATTCTCAGCCATGAACTCAGTGATGAATAATCCGGCAACAACCAGCGTAGGATCGACAGTGTAACTCCAACCTGACTGCTTGAAGGGATGCGGGATTGCGGCAGTATCCGTAATCCCATGGTTTTCAAGAAATGCAACGGAGACAGCACCCGTAGGTTGCTTAGGAAAAGAAAAAACAAACTGACCTGGGGTCACCTGTACAACATTGGTTGCGCCGACCCCGTTTATTAAGAGGTCGCCTGCGTCTACACCGGTCACGGCTTCACTAAAAAGAATCTCGACGGCAAAAAACTCTTTTAAGGACGATCCCGCCGGAGGGTTCACGCTCGAAATCACAGGAGCCTCCATATCCCCCGTAAACGACAGGGACGCATCCCAGACAATATCGCTGCTGGTCAACGAAGTGTTGAGCAATTGAATCGCAAGTAGGTTCGAGCCTGCCACCAAAACGCTGCGAGGGTCGGTGATGGGATAATCGTTAAAAACTGCGGGATCGGGATTCACTGGTGTTGTTGCAAGTCCGTCGAATGAGATCTCTCCCGCACCGACATTAAAGCGCGTCACCTCTTTACCATTAATCCAACAAATAAAACCATCGTCACACGCTGCGTTTAAAGTCAGAGATTGAATCTCTGCCGGATTGAAAACATCAAATCGTTTTCTTAAAAACACCGTGCTGTAGCGACCGTACATATCGTCGAGCAACGTGCCCGAAAATGGATCGCCGTAATAGAAGCTTGCAACACCAGTCAGCCAGGCAGTGTCGT
>Ga0114966_10003360_pt1 | contig 14062 bp, 2 predicted proteins | sample M_130207_XF_Meta_FD_87029 | JGI IMG/M metagenome (GOLD analysis project Ga0114966, IMG submission 87029) | Freshwater microbial communities from Lake Montjoie, Canada to study carbon cycling - M_130207_XF_MetaG | ecosystem: Environmental > Aquatic > Freshwater > Lake | place: Lake Montjoie... | reverse complement strand
ATTATTTGCCACATGAGAACATCCATCCGTTGTAGTGGTAACCAGTGTAGTATTGTATGTGCCGGGGCCGGAATAATAATGGACAGGATTTAGCAAACTGCTGTTAGGGCTGCCATCACCAAAGGCCCATAAATAAGTAGCTATAGAAGTTGAGCTGTGAACAGAAGAGGTATTGGTAAAATACACAGTATCGCCAAGACAAACATTACTATACGTAAAACCTGCAACAGGGTTATAATACACCTGCACTGATTTTGTAATGGTATCTCCACAACCAAAATTATTATATACCATTAGGGTGGTGTTATAGTTCCCGGCATTGGCATAAATGTGAGAGGGACTTTGTGAAGTACCTAAAGGACTCAAATCACCAAAATTCCATGACCTTATGCTAATTGTACCAGCAGAAGTAATGGAGCTATCAGTAAATTGTGTTGCAGTGTTGTTACAAACGGTAGTATTGCCAAATTTTGCAATTGGATCGGGGTTTCTGGTGATGAAAACACTGAGTGTATCTTTACAAGAATCAGCATCTATAACAGTAGCTAAATATGTTCCGGCAGGCAAACCAGTTGCGAATTGTGAGTTCTGAACAGGGCTTGTATTCCATGAATAGGAGTAGGGAGCTGTACCGCCTGAAGCATGAACCATTGCTGAGCCATTGAAGCTATTCAGGCAGGTTTCCTTGGTAATACCTCCCTGCGTAAGCGATAGTGGTAATGTTTGAAGCACTACTACACTATCTTGTTTAGACTGACAAAATGCATCATTTACAATATAAGTATAAGTTCCTGGAGTTAAACCTGCAATTGTATCCGTTGTTTGCCCTCCTTGCTGCCATATATAGCTATAAGGCGCTGTTCCTCCAGTTGCAAGGATTGTTGCAGTTCCGGGGTTGCAGGAAACATTGGTTGAAGTGGCCGAGGCAATTAGCTGAGGTGGAGAAGGACAAGTGGGTCCAAAGTTGGCGACAAAGGCTTTTCCGCAGGCTAAGAGATCACCATTGTTAGCAATTATGATGTCGTAAACTATATTTGGTGCAGGAATAGAAGATATAGGATTAAGTAACATATCATACTTTTCTATGGTATTCATAGTCCCTACATAAATGTTTCCACAAAAATCAAAAGCTATTCCACTACAGTTATTTGCTGTTCCATTGGGAACAGAGACGCTGTTAACAAATGTGAGGGTGCTTTTTAGAAATCTATATAAATCAAGTCCATCATATATATATAAATAAGGGCCACTTATTGTAATTGCATTATAACCACTTGCATAAGCACGCAAGTTGGAATATCCTGTTATACAAAAACTCGTTTGTAAGGAAAGTGCCGGTGTAAAGTCTGAATTTGTTTTACGTAAAATACAAGGAGAAGCCCCATGATGAATTGAATAAATGTCCCCGTTACAATCAGTTGCAATAGCCCATGTATCTGATGGGTAGCTAACTGTGCTACCAAAAAGCCCCGTTGCGGTATCAATTTTTGTAAGACTATTAGCTCCAAAGTTCCCGCCCAATACCAGAATGGTTTTTGATTTATTAAAACTAAATCGCCAGTTTTCTAAACCTTCGGTAATAGAATAAATTACAGCTCCTGCACTATTTAGTTTTGTTACTTTACCGGAGATCCCATCCGAATAATAAATACTACCCGAATTAGCAACAGCAATGTCACCATAATATTGACAATTATAATCATGTGACCATATCAAAACTCCCGCAGAAGTATATTTATGAACCTGGTAATTGCCACTTCCGCTTGTGCCACCATTTACAAAAACATTGCCAATGGAATCTTCTTGAACATCACATGCAATATTATCAGAGGGCAATGCCGGATTCGTAGTCCATGGATCTATTATCAAATCTTCCGTAAGTTTAAGTGATTGGTTCTGGGTAATAATTTCAACCTTATTTTCCGTAATATTATATTTGAATGGTATTTTACTATTCTTTGTAAATGCAATAGGAGCTTTGTCGATGAGGCTTCCTAAGTTAGCTTCTATGTGCAAATCTCCTTTTTCATCCAGATAAAGATTTTTGCAGCCCAGCAATTGGTATGCAATAACAGGGATATTAAAACCAGCACGAACAATAAATTTATATTTAATACCTCCCTCATCCGGTAGTTCAAATTCAGCATCCACACCTTCATAAATATTTGAATAATAAAGTTTTTTGTAAGCCGAAACATGATTATACTGTGAATTGTCAGCATATTTCCCATAGGTATAGTAGTTCTTTACTTTTTCGTTTCCAGAAATATGCATCAAGGGGTTAGCACCAATCCATTGCATTGTTACTGATTCCCATTTCGTCAATTGTTTGTTTTCATTGCCCTTGCCTTCCTCTTCTCCCCTTTTCCTTTTTTCTGTTTTTGAAAACATAAACGTTATCCCGGAATTAGTAAAATAAGTCTTGAACTCCGCGTTATTTATTGCAAACAAAATTGTACCAGGCACAGTTGTTTTATTTTCCTCTACTATTTTTTTAAATTGGCCTTGTTCTTCAATAAAAACTTTGTTTTGAAAAGGAACCGTAAGGAATTTTTTATTTCCAAAAGAAGATATTGTTTGTGAAAACAAGGAAGCTCCAGAACTACCTACAAAGAAAAGAAAAAGGGCCAAGAAGCTGAACAATATTCTTCCCAATATAAGTAGAACTAAGTTGCCTTTTAAAAGTAAGCGACTTAATAACTTGGTGAATATTTTAACCTTTATCTTTTTCATTTTTTTTTACATTTATTAAATTCCACCACCATTATTTCCACCTAAAGCAAGGGCTTGTTAATGGCTAGTTTTAACGTAATAAGGTTACTATACCTTTATAATTATAATTTTTCATTTTATGATCAATGATCTTAAAATTATAAATATAAACATCTGTTTGTGCACCCTCTGTTCCATTATTTGCTGTCCCATCCCAGGGTTTATTCATATCCGTGGATCTGAAAATAAGACTGCCCCAACGATCAAATATAGTCATTTCATAGTCATTAATAAAAAGGCCTTTGCCAGAAAAGTTATCGTTCATTCCATCGTTGTCAGGGGTAAATGTATTAGGAATATAAAACATAAAGTAGGGCTCAATAATGATAGTTTGAAAAGCTGTATCCATACAATTGTATTGATTAGATGTAATTAACATGATTGTATAAGTACCTGTATCAGCATAAGCATGAGGAGCCGGATCAAAAACAGAAGATGTATCCGAATCGCCAAAATTCCAGTTCCAATAATTGCCTCCGGTGGTAAGATTTATAGTTGAAATAACGGGATCTAAAATAGTTGCCGTTTGTGGTTGAACTGCAAAACTCGCTTCAGGATTAGGATACACAGTAATATAATTGGTTTTAGATAATATACTCACACAGCCACTATCAGAGGTAATGGTTAAAGATGGAGAATAATATATTGGCAAATAAACAGATTCGTTCGTGTAGCAATGAAATAGATCCTGTGAATTAATTGTAGGACTGCCATCACCCAAATTCCATAACCAGGTTACATTATTACCTGTAGAGATGAGTGACAAATTTTGATAACTAATACATAAAGGCTCACACCCTATGGTATCACTTGCCGTAAAACTCACAACCGGATTAGGATTAACAACACTTATTTTACTAATAGAATCCCTGCAACCGAAATTTGAAATGACTAATAAATGAATAGTATAGGAATCAGCAGCCTGATATAAATGAGAATCATTTTGATTGTTGCTTATCGGATTTGCATCACCAAAATCCCAGGTCCAGTACTTTATACTATCCGTTGGAAGAATACTCGATAGATCATTGAATAGAACATTACTTCCATCACAAACATTTAATGCGCTGAATTGTGCATCAGGCATAGGATGCACCACCACACTTTTTGTTATGGTATCATAACAATTATTATTAGATGCTGAAATTAAAGAAACTATATAAGTGCCCGGATTGGAATATGTATGTCCGGGGTTCTGAATAGTGGCTAATGGGTTAGCATCGCCAAAGTCCCATGCCCAGGTTGCAATACTTCCGCTTAAAATGCTGGACGAATCATTAAAATTCATTACCTGATTTAAACATACATTGTTAAAGCTAAAATCTGCCATAGGCATAGGAAACACAGTAATGGAATCTTGCAAGGTATCAGCACATGCAAGATTGGAAGAATATGTTATTAAAGTAACCTGATAATTTCCGGGAGAAGCATATAAATGGCTTAAATTCCAGGTTGAAGTATTTACCGGGCTTCCATCACCAAAATCCCATGACCAGTTAGCTGTATTACCTATTGTTGGATTGCTTGTTGTATTTGTAAAAAGCACAGCATCTAATAAACAAGTATTGGTGAATGTGAAACCTGAAACGGGTGCATCAAAAGTATTCACCTGAATGTTGGATGCATTGGAACACCCATCGATAGTAGTTGTTACCAAAGTAACAGAATATGTTCCCGGGACTGAATAATAATGATTCGGATTTTGTAAGCTGCTTGTCGCGCTATTATCTCCAAACACCCATAAATAGCTGGCGATTGAACTGGAATTATCAACCGAAGAAGTATTAATAAAATACATTGTATCTCCTAAACAGACATCGGTATGGGTGAAACCGGCTACGGAGTTATAATAAACTTGAACAGGTTTAGTGATTGAATCTACGCATCCATCAGTGGTGGTAACTGTTAAAGTAACATTAAAAATTCCGGGATTTGCATACGTATAGTTTGGGTTACTACTCGTGTTGATGGCACTATTATCTCCAAAATTCCAATTCCAGGCGGAAATTATACCGGTGCTCGAATCAGTAAATACCATTGCTTGATTTTTGCAAACAGGTAACGAATTAAAATTCGGTACTGGCAAACAATTTACAATAACAGCCTTGAAAGTGCTATCTTTACAGCCATCATTTGATGTTACAACTAATTTCACATTGAAAGTATCACAGGTAACAAAGGTATGCGAGGTATTCTGTAAAGAGGCCGTGTCGCCATCACCAAAATCCCAGGACCAATAGCTGAGGTTTCCTCCGTTGATTGTGGTAGAATTGTCGGTAAGTGTTATGGAATTTCCTAAACATACTGCGGGAGCAGTAAAATCTACAATAGCGTTTCCGAAAATATGTAAAGAATAAGTGGAGGAATCTAGCTTTGTTTCGCATCCATTTGGATAAGCAGTTACCAATAAAACTAAATATGTACCTGTATCTGCATAAATATGAGTAGGATTTTGCAGTATCGAAGTTGTAGAATCTCCAAAATCCCATTTCCAGGAACTGGGCACATAGGTAGCAGTACCTGTAAAACTAATGGTGCTTCCGTTACAAGCAGGGAGAGGGTTCACTGTAAAACTTTGATCTTCCAGATTTCTAATATTTGTACCCGCAAGATATCCATACGATTCAGGAGATCCAAAACCATAAGCAATGGCATTAAATCCACTATCAGCAGTGATTGTATGGGTGCCATCAGTCACTGTGTTTTGTGAATAGGAATAATCGGGTTTGAAAGGAACAGGGATAAAAGGGGCCGCTACTCCATCCAGCAGGCAGCTTCCAACATCTGCTGTTTTCATTACTATATTAATATATTGGCCGGTAATATTTTGTTCAGGTGAAGAATATAGCAGCACATTATTAATGGTCTGTTCGAGTGGACTTAGTATGATCATAAAAGGATCACCTGTCTGATTATCACAATTTTCAGTTCGCGCATACTGTGCAAGCATAATGGGCTTATCGGCTGTAACAAAAGCGGGAACAAATAATAAAGTGTCGAAGTATTGTGTTTGATTTAAAGAAACAGCTACACCGTTAATGGTAACGCTAGTTGCATTGGTGCCGGCCATCAAACGAAAGATATCTCCTACACGGCTTTTTAACGGAGAGGTAATAAAATTCTTCCCCCATGTATTAACGGGATACATTTCTTCATATAAATTATCTCCTGAGCTTGCACCCGAACACCCAAGGGAGTTCCAGGTACTCCCTGAAAATACAGCTACTTTTTTACAGAGAGAACTGTCGTTACTGTATGCCAGAACTTTGCTTCCCGTAAGGTCGATGCTTGATTGCACCTGATAGGCCTCTCCTTGTTGTAAAGTAACAACAAAAGGTACATTGGCTAAATTACCTCCTGTTGTATTCGCTTTGGGGGTTATTTGCACTATTGTACTATCTTCAGTAGCTACAACAAGAAACTCTGATTTATATCCACTGGCTTGGGTAAAACACATGGTATAATACTCTTTTCCCAATGCAGCAGTGGGTAACATCAAAGTAGCATCGGATCTTGCACTTGCGTAAATATGGGCATAAGCAGCAACCTTATCGTTAGAAATAACATGAATACCCTTTTGCTCCAGGCAATCCGAACATCCTATATACGCTGTGGCGGATGGCACCTGAACAATAGTAATTGTATTTGCAACAACCGTAAATGCTTGAGACCAACCTTGAAGCGGCACAGAAACAGTACCGGCAGTATTTACATCGGAAGTGATATAAACTTTGAATTTTGCTGCTGCTCCGTCAGTATGTCCTTGAAAACCGACCCAAAAATCGGTTCCTCGGTTAGAAAAATCCTGCGACAATATTTTATTAGGGAGATAAATAAAGGACAAAAAAAACACAGCTATGCACAAGCCTATGCCTCCGCTTTTAATACCCTCTCTATAAAAGGAGGAGTATAGTGGGAGTAGCTTAATGCTAATTTTTTTTGTTGTTTTTTTCATTTTTTAAAAAATTGCCTTCTCATTTTAGTGAAAGAGGGATTTTTTTTACTATCTCACCAAAGTTACCATCCCTTTATAATTGTATCTTTTTTGTTTAAAGGAGGTAAGTTCAATAACATAAATATACACATCAATTTGTGCTATTTCATTACCATCATTTGCCGTTCCATCCCATGGGACGTTAATGCTTCTGGTAACAAAAATCAGATTACCCCAACGATCGAATATTCTCATTTTATAATCCGTGATAAAAGCCCCCTTACCGTTAAAGCTATCATTTATACTATCTCCATTAGGGGAAAACGCATTTGGAATATAAAAAATAAAATCGGGTTCAATAATAACTTTTTGATAAGAAGTATCAAAACAACCATATTGAGTGGAGGTAATAAGTGTGGTGAGGTAGGTGCCTGTATCCGGATAGCTAATATCTGGAGGATTAAATAGTGAAGAGAAACTTAAGTCACTAAAATTCCAATCAAGATTAGTAGCTCCAGTAGAATTATTAGTGAATGTTATGAGATTGGCTGTTAAGATTGTAGTTTGAGGTTGAGCAATGAAATTAGCAACAGGATTAGGATAAACAGTAATATAGTTAGTTTTGGTAAGGGAGGTACTACAGCCGCCAATAGAGGTAACAGTTAAAGTAACGGTATAATAATTAGGCGCAAAAACGGAGTCGTTATAAAAACAGTGGTCAAAATTTTGGGAAGTAATTATCGGACTTCCATCACCAAGGTCCCATGCCCATGATGGATTAGTGCCAATGGGAACAAGAGGTGAATTCTGAAAGGACAAACACAAGGGTTCACATCCAACAGTATCATTTCCTGTAAATGCCGCTGTTGGTTTACAGTAAACAATTACAGTTTTAGTAAGTGTATCAACACAGCCGCTATCACTGGTAATTGTAAGTTTAGCTATATAATTGTTGCATATCGGATAAAAGTAGTTTGTATTTTTTGTGGTAGCGGAATCCCCATTATTACCTATGAGCCAAACAGAGCTAAAAGTTCCACTTGCTATTGTAGAGGTGTTTGTAAATACAGTAGAATCACCAAAACATACCGGTTGGACAGTAAAATTTATTATGGGCGATGGGCTGGAAGTAATTAAAACAGAATCGATTTTTTTACATGAATTAGAGTCGCTGATTGTAACAGTATACAATCCAATAGGTAAATTAGTAATATCTTGGGATGTTAATACAGGAGTTGTATTCCAGGCATAAGTATATGGTGAAGTGCCCCCATAAGGGAAAACAATTGCCGATCCATTGTTATCTAGGGGACAAATAGCTTTTCTGCTTTTTAAACTGTCGAGCAATAAAGGAGGAGCAATTAAGGTGATGGTAGTATCGAAAACACATCCTAAACTGGATGAAACCTGACAACTATATGTTCCACTTGTTAAGCCAGTAGCAATTGAGGTACTGTCGTTTATTAGATAATTAGTAATTGCTGACAGCCAAATAACATTAGTAATTGTTTGATTATTAAACAAGGTGATTATAATTTCGCCATCGCTACTTAAATTACATTTTGGATTTTTCTGTTGCACAGAAAATGCTTTAGTATCAGCGGAAATATCTACTGTATCAGTAAAGAAAGAAGGACTGCATACACTTCCATCCTTTACAGTAACAATGTGAAAACCAAGTGTTAAATTGGTACGCACAGAGTCAGTGCTACCATCATCCCAAAAAAATGAAAAAGGAGGAACACCTTGAGTAGGTATAACTTTTACAGTATTTATTTCGGGATCACATGGATTACTAGTGATGATAATGCTATCGGCACCGCAAGGCTCGCGGCCAAAAGGCAAAGGTGTTAAAAAGCCATTTCCACAGGCTACAATATCTGAATTTAAGGCATAAGCAATGTCATATACTTCCGAAGGACTGGCCTTGAATTCTTTTTGCACCAAATTAAAATCGAAACGGTAAACACCATTGGATGCGCCTACAAACAAATTATTACATTTATCGGCTAATATTCCACTACCAAGATTTTGTTGTCCACCCGGAATAGTTACTGTGCTTAATAGTGCCTGGGTATTCCTATCCCATTTTTTTACTTTTTCGCCATCTGAAGTAAAAAGAAAATTGTTACCTCCTAAAGTCATAAAATTATAGCCATTTGCAATATTACCAGGGTAATAGCTAGGAGTGCCCCCAATTCCAACTTCAGAAAGATTATATCCATCCGGAACATTAGCAATGGTATTATTTAAATTATCAGTGTATGTTAAAATATTGGGGTTAGAATGTTTTAAGTAAGCTTGGCCAAATTCATCCACACACAAACCCGCAACATCGCTTTGCGATTGATTAAAAACTGATTTGGCATTTAATAAGGTGCCCGTGATAACATCTATCTCGGCAATATTCAAGGTAGGGTTGGTAGTCCCCCCTCCTGCAACAATTACTTTATTGGTAATGCAATTGAGCGCGAGACGCCAGTGTTCACGATAATTTCCATCAGCAGTACTTTGCCATATTAAACTTGATGTGGGACTGTATTTGTAAGTGTGAGCACCGCTAACAACAAAGCCTTCTGACAAATAAAAATTTCCAGTACCATCCACAAGCATATCGCCATAATAACTTCGATCGAGCCCTGCATTTGACAAAGACCAAATAGGGGGGCCGCCAGTAGAGGCGTATTTTTCAACTGTAAAACTACCGGAATTTCCACCATAAATGTAAATGTTACCGGTCCCATCTATTCCATTGTCAAAAGCTTGTGATGGTATAAAGCCAGGTATTACAACCCATGGATCAATTATTATTTTCTGATCTTTTAAATAAGGCGATACATTAAATGAAACAATATTATTATTGACATTAAATGATGAGCTTATTTTTTCATTGCTGATGGCATAAAATGTTAGCGGGGCATGCTCAATAATATTACCAGCGAGGGTTGGAATATGAATGTTCCCCTCTTTAAAAGCGTTTTTGTTTGCTCCTGTGTACTGCATTTTAACCTGCGAAATATCTGCACCGGGATTAACTATTAGGCTATACTCAATACCCTTATCAGGATGAAAAATATATTCTACATCAATTCCTTTGTAAAGATTTTTATAAGTTAATTTTGAATATCCACTACACATTACTGTTTTGGGTTTTTCATTTTTCGAATTTACTACATATGAAAAATAAGTGCTTTGTTTATCTTCCACAATAATAGTAGCATCGGGATTGGAGTTGAGCCACTTTACGGTGATATACTGGGTTTCGGTTTTAAATTCATGTTTTCTTTTTTCACGTTTTTCTTCTGTTTCAAAAATATTAAATAGGGTTCCATTGGATTTAATAGTTTTAGTAAAACGATAACAGAGCTCATTGGAATAAAAAAAGACTTGGTAGCCTTTGTCGATGCAGTATGTAAAATTATTTTTGTCGGGAGGCAGGTAGCTTTCAAACTGTCCTTTATTTTCGATAAAAGCTTTTCGATCAAAAGGTTTTATTGCCCAGGAATTATGAACAGAAGAATTTATTTTTTTTTTTTGAGAAAATAAAGTGGTAGAGAAAAATATTAAGAGGCAAAAGAAAACTAAAATTATTTTATGAAAATGTAAAAGTGGTTTCATCTTAATATTTATTAAAAATAAAGCGTGTATACGAGAAGATGTTAAAACAGCTAAAAAGGTTGCCTTGTTAGCGTATTTATTTATGTGTTTATTTATTTATGCTGGTTTAAAGTTTATTAATTATTCGAAATTATTTTTATATACACTTTCGGCTACTACCGCATCATGTTTCGCGGGTTCGCGTCGTTGTATTATTTTAAATGCTAAGCATAACAAATATATGCATAAATTTTGATTTTTTAATTTATTGTTTCCCGTTTTTTAAAGGATAATTAATCAAGATTTTTGTAAACGTTAGGCATTATATATTGCTTATAAAGCAGTAATGCGTTGGTTTGTTTTAAAAAAATATAGATCCATGGCATATTTTTGGGTGTTGCAGCTATTTTGATTACAAAACAAAAATATTTTGTATTGAAAAATTTTATTGTAAGCGAATAATAAATGATTTACTAAATTCTATATTTTCTAAGAGCATACTATCTGTATTAAAGTCTGTTTTTATTTATATATATTTGTGATGTCTGAAAAAATATGAAAAAAGCACTGTTAATAATTCTTTTACTTTTTTTTTTCGCTTGTAAAAACAAGCAAACGGAAAGCATTCAAAATAATGCACAAAGGGTAATAGAAACCATAGGCACACATATTTCTGCTGATAGCCTTAAACCACCTACAATCATATACCTAAGTGAAAAGGCAAGCCCGGAAGTTATTGGAATACCAACAAAAACAGGCAGTATGCGTATTCGTCATGATAAAGGCGTGGACGAAAAAATAGCGCTTGTACCAATTATACCAAAAGTATTGCCTGTTTCGGTATTTGATTTGAATTGGAGCAGCATGCCTCCTGTCGCTAGCCCTGGGAAAGACCAATCCCTCTCTGCGATTGGCAATTTTACAACATTTACTACAGATCAAGGATTAGCTCTCGATAATATTCGTAGCAGCTTTAAAGATAGCAAAGGCTATTTATGGTTCGGCACTTCTGGTAACGGTGTGAGCCGATATGATGGGAAATCTTTCATTAATTTTACCCGATTGCAAGGACTTATAGATAACAGCGTTATGAGTATAAGCCAAGATAATAGAGGGGATTTATGGTTTGGGACTTTTCGTGGGGTGAGCCGATATGATGGGAAATCCTTTGAAAATTTCACTATGGCGCAAGGGCTGGTGGGATGTAACGTACAATGTATAAGTTCAGATAAAAAAGGAGATTTATGGTTCGGTACTACTCTTGGTGTGAGCCGATATGATGGTAGCCGGGCAAATTATCCTTGTAATAATAACACATGCAAACATGATTTGCGGATACAGGAAAACCTTAAAGAACACAACAATGAAATTGCTAAATCCTTTACGAATTATACCACTGCGCAGGGGCTGGCTAATAAGCCCGTAAAGTGCATCACGGAAGATAGAACGGGGAATATTTGGTTGGGTAATGAAGGTGGAGGAGTAAGCCGTTATAATCCTAAAGCAAAGCTAAGGAGAGGATCTAAAATCTTCACCAATTATACCGCATTGCTGGGACTGGCAAATTATAGCGTAACGAGCATCACAGAAGATAAAACGGGAAATATTTGGTTTGGCACTGATGGTGGAGGAGTAAGTCGTTATGACGGGAACCGAGTTGAGGCAATTGAAGCTTCCTTAAAAAGAGGTGAAATTATGCCTCAAGGAACAGAACAAGACCTTAAAAAAATCAATGGAAAACTTGTTAAATCCTTTACGAATTTTACCACCGTGCAGGGCCTGGCAAATAACAAGGTAAATAGTATATACCAAGACAGCAAAGGGGATTTATGGTTTGGAACTAATGGAGGAGGAGCTAGCAAATATGATGGAAAATCCTTTAGGAATTATACCACCGCGCAGGGACTGGCAAATAACCAAGTTTCTAGCATCTTGGAAGATAAAACTGGAAATATTTGGTTCGGCACTTTAGGTGGCGGCCTGAGCCGATATAATGGTAAATCCTTTATCATTTTCACAGTTTTACAAGGATTGGTAGATCACTCGGTTTGGGGTATAACTCAAGACAGCAAAGGGGATTTATGGTTTGCTACTCATGAAGGAGTTAGCCAATATGATGGAAAATCCTTTAGAAATTATACCACAGCGCAAGGCCTGGAAAAAAATAAAGTTGGGAGCATCATGGAAGATAAAATTGGAAATCTTTGGTTCGGTACTAATGGCATAGGATTTAGCCGTTATGACGGGAACCGAGTTGAGGCAATTGAAGCTTCCTTGCAAAGAGGTGAAATTTTATCTAAGGGAATACAACAAGACCTGAAAAAAATCAATGGGAAATTTGTTAAATCATTCACCACCTATACTACGGCGCAAGGACTGGTTCATAGCGCAGTAATGTTTATAATGCAAGATAACAAAGGAGATTTATGGATTGCTACTAATAACGGCGGTGTGAGCCGATATGATGGGAGCCGAGTTGAGGCAATTGAAGCTTCCTTACAAAGAGGTGAAATTATAACTAAAGGAACACAACAAGACCTTAAAAAAATCAATGGGAAATTTGTTAAATCTTTTACGAATTATACCACAGCGCAAGGATTAGCAAATAACGACGTTTGGATTATATGCCAGGATAACAATGGGGATTTATGGTTTGGTACTTATGGTGGTGGTGTAAGCCGCTATGATGGAAAATCTTTTTATAATTATACTATAGCGCAAGGCTTGGCAGATAATATAGTTATTAGCATTATGGCGGATAAAAAAGGAAATATTTGGGTTGGCACTGCAGGTGGCGGTATTACTATTTTCAGCTCTCGGAAGAAGCGCTTGGGGGCTAGGGATAATTTAGGTAAAAACATAGCAAATGCACCCATCAGCTATCAGCTAAAAAGTTTTTCATCAAAAAATGGACTTGCTAATGATTGTGTCTATGGTATTGTTGAAGATAAAGATGGTAATATATTCATTGGCACCAATCTAGGTTTTACAGTATTAAAAGGTGGAATTATTGAAGATTCTAGCACAATAGTGAAAGCAAAATATGGAATCGAATATTATAATACCAGTAATGGTTGCCCTGTAAAAGATATGAATACTAATAGTATGTTTATTGATAAGGATGGAATCATATGGGCTGGCAACGGATCTGATAAAACTGGATTGGTGAGGTTTGATTATGCTGCATTAAATAAAAATACAGCGCCACCGGAAGTTGTTATTCAAAATATTAAATTAAATAATGAGAATATTTGTTGGTATAATTTAAGCTTATCAAAAACGAATAAAAATAAATTCAGGAAATTAGGTATGAATGATTCTAATGCAAAAGTTTCGGATAGCACGGCAATGCTGTTAGGAGAGTTCATGGCTTTTGGTAAATTGGTTTCAAAAGAAATACTCGATAGTCAGCAAACAAAATTTTCTGATGTTGCATTTGAAGGCATTACAAAATTTTACCCGCTACCCGAACAGCTTGTATTGCCTTATAAGCATAACAATGTAAGTTTTGATTTTAATGCCATTGAAACTGGTAAACCCTATTTGGTAAACTACCAGTACATTTTAGAGGGTTATGATAAAGAGTGGAGTCCGCTAACAAAAAAAACAAGTGCAACATTCGGTAATATTTATGAAGGTAATTATACTTTTAAATTAAAAGCTCAAAGCCCCGAAGGGTTATGGTGTGCGCCTGTAGCATATGCATTTAAAGTATTGCCACCCTGGTGGAGAACATGGTGGATGTATAGTATTGATGCT
>Ga0114966_10003359_pt1 | contig 14067 bp, 12 predicted proteins | sample M_130207_XF_Meta_FD_87029 | JGI IMG/M metagenome (GOLD analysis project Ga0114966, IMG submission 87029) | Freshwater microbial communities from Lake Montjoie, Canada to study carbon cycling - M_130207_XF_MetaG | ecosystem: Environmental > Aquatic > Freshwater > Lake | place: Lake Montjoie... | reverse complement strand
CAAGCGGATTTATTCGCCACCGTGGATGTGCCGAACCTAGACCGGTATACGAAGATGGAGACGGCGAGCCGGGACTACACGCCCACCGCAGCGAAAGACGAACTCGTCCAAGCGTTGCAACCGATACCCGCCGAACTGTATTATTTAAACGGCACGCAAATGGGGGCTTATAGTTCTTTTGCCGGGAGTCCGGCGTCTAAAGGGCTTTTACAATTTGATTTGTGGGGCGTGGCACCGGCCAGCAACCGATACGATTGGCTCGCCTTAAAAGAACAAATTAAAACATATGGGTTGCGGAATTCACTGCTGGTGGCGCCGATGCCGACGGCTTCAACTTCACAAATTCTGGGCAACAATGAATGTTTTGAACCTTTTACGAGTAATTTATACTCGCGCCGGACGAATGCTGGCGAATTCGTGTTGCCGAATAAATATTTGATGGCAGAATTATTAGCATTAGGCTTGTGGAACGAAAAGGTGAAAGACAATATTATTCTGAATAAAGGCAGTATTCAACAATTGGCAAATGTGCCTCAACATTTAAAAGAAAAATACCGGACGGTCTGGGAAATGCCGATGAAAGATTTAATTGATATGGCCGTAGAGCGCGGGCCTTACATTTGTCAATCCCAGAGTTTAAATTTGTGGTTGGAAGAACCCGATTATAAAACGCTGACCGCAATGCATTTTTATGCGTGGCAGGCGGGACTGAAAACGGGCATTTATTATTTACGACGAAAAGCGAAACATCAAGCCCAGCAGTTTACAATACAGCCGACTGAGCGACGTGCAAGTGCAACGAGTGCCAGTGCAAGTGCAACGGGTGCTAGTGCCAGTGCAACGGGTGCCAGTGCCAGTGCAACGAGTGCCAGTGCAAGTGCAACGGGTGCTAGTGCCAGTGCAACGGGTGCTAACGCAAGTCCAGTAGACTGCGAGATGTGTTCTGGTTAAAAAAATAAAAAAATCGTTTATTGTGTATATATATATATATATATATATATGTTAATAATCTAATTACAATAATTCGCATACAAACACTGGAACGGCACGAGCACGACGCTCTTCTCGCTGGCAATATCATAATCATACTTAACCGAAACAAAACACCGCAAACAAATCATGACATCGGCAATGGCATTATGCGTTCCGCGGGGCGGGAAGCCGAACAAATGCTCATGAAGTTCGGATAATTTCGGCCATTTAAAATAGGTCTGGCCGGTTTTCTTATTCAGGGTTGGCAGTTGGCATCGGGCGGTGGTTTCGCGCATCGTACAATAATCGGGCAGGGCGATTTGTTGTGAATTGACAAATGGATCATAATTTATTCCATTACGGTAACATTCTACCCAGAGCATCCGCTTGTCAAAAATCACGTTATGCCCAACCAATAAATCCACGTCTTTCAGGGCTTCCATAAATTCCGCGAGCACTTCACGGATTGGTTTGCCTTCCTGCTGGCTTCGCTCGGCCGTGATTTTATGGACGGCAATGCTTTCCGGCGAAATGATGACACTTGGGTCTAGCTTAATAATACGGTCAGTGAAATCCAAAATTTCTTTGGTGTCCGTATCATATACAATATAACTAAGTTGAACCACAAAGGGCCATTTAGCGGAATCGGTTACCATTGCATTATAGTCTTCAGGCAAGCCAGTCGTTTCGGTATCAAATACAATAACCTTCATTCTAGTATTTAATTTGGATGTATGTAATTATCTATTTATAAAACTTTTATTTCAATTTTTTGTATAATTTTTTTATATATTTTATTAACAATTTGTTTATTAACATTTTTTTTATAAATAACAAATTTTTTGTATTAAATAGTTTATGTATTAAATAGTTTATGTATTAAATAGTTTATGATTATATAATATATATGGGCGTTTCTGTATCATCTTTAAAAACCGTACCGAACCTTGATTTGAAAAAAGGGGAAGGAACCACGAATGAAAATAAAAATACAGGCGACAAACCACAAGAAAAACCAGAAGCAGAACCAGAAGCAGAAGCAGAAAAACCTTTATCATCTATTGATGATATAAAAGCAAAAAATGTAAAAATGTGGATGCCTTATTTAAATTCTATTTTGATAATACCTGATATAAAAAATGATCTTAAAAAAGTGTTTGCTAATGCATTATTAGCGAACCCTACCGTAATAACCATTGCCGACGAGGGTTCTGAAAAGGATCCCGATGAACAAAAATATATTAATGAAAAAGTATATATAGAAAAAGATGATATGCAAAAATTTGTGAATGGAAAGGACGATTATCAATTTGATTTTAGTCAATATATCGATAAAGAACTACTTTTTAAGCCAGACTTAAAAAAAGCCGCAGAGGCTACTTCGGTAGATAAAGATAGTATAAGATCCTTAAAAGAAGATATTAAAACAGCAACAGAGGAGATAAAACTAATTTACAAGTCTATGGTGAAATATGTTAAAGACGCACGAAAAAAACACGCTTTAATGATTGTTTTAAATTATATAAAAGATTCAGATAAATTAAAAAGAGTTCATAAAAATGAAAAAATCACGACAACAGATGAAGCAATAGCATTAAATAAAACTGAAATAAAAGGAAGAACTGGTGGGGATGGCGGTAGCATAAGCGGTAGCGATGGCGGTAGCTATGGCAGTAGCTATGGCACTAGTGATGGCGATGGCACTAGCGAAGGCGGTAGCATAAGTAGCACGAGCGAAGGTGGTAGCATAAGTAGCACGGGCGATGGCAGTAGCATAAGTAGCACGAGCGAAGGTGGTAGCGATGGCGATGGCGAAGGTGGTGGTAGATTTTTTAAAACCCCAGAAGAAAAAGCACTGGCGGTTGAACAAAAACAAAAAGAAAAAGCTTATGAAGAAAAAAAAAAGGGGACACGAGCGGATTTTGAAACAAAAAAAGAAATGTTTTTTAAAGATACGTTAGCTTGTTATACTTTTATTAATGAAAACAAAAATGATCTTCTAATTGCATATGAGAAAAAAAAACTTTCTAAAAATGTTACTGGGGAAAATGTTAGTGATGAATTACTTAAAAAATTTATTGACTTCTTAGATAAATATGAAGAAAAAGATGATGATAAGGGAGCAGCAGGAGAAGAAAAGAATAATGGTCCAGCAAGCACAACAGAGACACCACCAAGCACAGAGACACCACCAGCAACAAGCACAGGCGACAAACCAGCAGAAACAGCACCAAGCAACGCAGATACAGGCGACGCACCACCAGCAGAAACAGAAGGCGGCGCACCAGCAGGCAAAGCCGATACAGGCGGCAGTGCTCTTCCGATACAATCCGGTGGTGCCGCTAAACCCAAGAAAAAACGGCACACGCGTAAAAAAGGGAAATGTATAAATATAAGTATTAATGTGGGGGATAAAAATGTGGTTACAAACGACAGCACCAGCAGTGACAGCAGCAGCAGTGATAGCAGTAGCGACAGCAGTAGCACCAGCAGTGACACCAGTAGTGAGAGCGAAGGCGAAGGCGAAGGCGCGAATAAAAAAAAGAAAAACCGTAAGAAGAAGAAAAAATATAATTTACAAAAATGAGGTGACAAAAATGAGGTGACAAAAATGAGGTGACAAAAATGAGGTGACAAAAATGAGGTGACAAAAATGAGGTGACAAAAATGAGGTGACAATAATAAAAAAATATAATTTGCGTTTATAATTTTTTATAATATTAAGATGATAATACACACTATGAATAATTATAAATATTCACAACGATGGTTTATTGGAAGTGAAATAAATAGAAATTTAACGAATTTTTTGGATAACACAAAAGAAAATAAGATTTTAGAAATTGGTTGTTTTGAAGGATTATCTAGCGTTTTTTTCGCTGATAATTTTCTTGCTAATGAAACTTCATGTTTAACTTGTGTAGACCCTTTTTTAAATATTAATAATAATGACCATATTCAATTTTTACAGAATAATGAAGAAAAGAATTTTGATTTTAATGTTTCCGTCTGTAAAAATTCTGATAAAATAACCGTATTAAAAATTACATCCGACACGTTTTTTGAAACTAATAATAACACTTATAACTTTATATATATTGACGGTTGTCACGAAACCGAGTTCATAAAAAGAGATATGGAAAATTCTTTTAATTGTTTAGGAAAAAATGGGATAATGTGGATGGATGATTATGGTGGCGGAGATGGTATGCAAATAAAAAATACGATGGATCTATTTTTAGAAAAATATAAAGGACAATATGAATTAATTCATAGTGGTTATCAGTTGGCTCTAAAAAAAATATAAATAGGTGTACTTTCGGCGTGGATATGATATATCTTTCGGCGTGGATATATTTCATTGTGTATAAGCATAATCCCGACAAATACCGAAACTTTTCCGGTGAAATGACGTGATGCCGTGTGCTTTAATACCATCCATATGTTTTTTTGTTCCATACCCTTTATTTTTCAAGAGGCCGTAATGTTCATCTAAGATTGGATGTATTGCACATAATTCTGTAATATATTCATCGCGCGCTACTTTTGCCAAAATAGACGCCGCTGCAATCGCGGAAAAGGTATTATCACCGCCTTCAATACAAATATGCGAGATGGTGGTTCCCTCTAATATAAATGGTGTAAAATCATTACCATCTATTAGGAGTAAAGTTTGCGCTTGTGTGCCTGCTGTCGCTTGCGCTTGTGTGCCTGCTGTCGCTTGTGCTTGTGTGCCTGCTGTCGCTTGCGCTTGTGCTGTAAGGGCCAGTGTTTCTTTTATCGCCGCATGCATTGCTTGATGCGTGGCATTTCGGATATTAATACGTTCAATCTCTCTTTCGTCGGCGTAAGCAACTGCCCAAGCAATAGAATGGGTTTTAATATATGCAGCCACTTCCTTGATTTTCTTCTCTGACGTAAATTTTTTACTGTCTTTCATTAAAGCGTGATTAAACTTAGTCATTTCTTTAGGTAAAATGACTGCCCCCGCATAAACACGTCCAAGCATCGGTCCCCGTCCGGCTTCATCTACCCCGATTTCTCTTAAGTCCTCATCTTCGTCTTCGCAATAAGATGATTTTAATATATTAGACATATTAGATATTATATAATCTTTTATTTTAACAGTTTCAATTTATTAAATGAAAATATTTTCCATTCATAATCTATATATGAAAGGCAGCGTAACTTCCTCATTAAAAATAATAAAAGGGATTAATTCAGCAATGTTTAAAGTGGGAAATGTTTTACATATTAAAAGCAAATTATTATCCTTTATGTTAATTATATTTGTTTTTATCATAATTGTATTAGGGCTTAATATGCTATGGTCAAGTTTTACAAAAGAAGGGCTGGCATCAAGTGCTCGTACCGACTATATAAAATATCAAACACAACGTACCGAAACAATCGAAAAAATTAATGATTTCGTGTATCGTAAAAAAGACACAACGTGGGATAGTGATAAGACATTTTCAAATAATTTGGAAATATATTTTAGAAAATATGTTAATTATAGCAACCAATCCTATCTAAAAACAAAAGACATCAACAATGATGGGATAGTGGTGGTTGATAAAGATAGTAATAAATATGAGAGAGATAATTCAGGTAATGTGACAGGATCTACCGAAAAATTATTTTATTATGACTTAGAAGCACAAGATAGAAATAATGATGGAAGTATTATTGCGTATAGAGATAGTGATCGTGGAAACTTTTATCGCGATAATTCGGGGAGTGAAGTTTTTCCTACCACAAGTGATTATATATCACAACAAATTGATACAAGTTCTATAATAACCCAAACGGATGTAAATTCGGCTTATGCGCCGATAACAGCGCAAATAAATACTCTTACTAATGCAGATGAAAAAACGACGATTACTAATTTAATTAATAAATATAAAGAAATTATGGACAAGATACTTAAATTGGAGAATGATAATACAACTTATAAAGACTTATATGAATATAGTGAAAATAGTGATATGTTTGATCCGACCGACATTCCAGAAGTGACTCCTTCAACTATCAATCCTCTAGCTATGAGTTCTTCTACAGCCGTCAGTTCTGCCGAGATAGCGCGACAGCTAGAAAGAGCAAGACAGCTAGAAATAGAAAGACAGCAATACATATACAATTGGGGTTTATTAGGTGATGGCTGGGGATCACAAACAGGAGCAAGCACAAGCACAAGCACCGCAGGCACCGCAGGCACATTAGGCACCGCAGGCACACTAGGCACATTAAGCACCGCCGGAGCAAATACATTAGGCACCGCAGGCACATTAAGCACCGCCGGAGCAAGCACCGCCGGAGCAGGCACATTAGGCACCGCCGGAGCAAGCACAAGAGGCGTTAATAATGTTCCCACTGGAAGTGAAGATTTATATTTATTGAAATCACGTATTGTGCCACCAGGTTGTCCTGTTGGCGGTTGTGGTACAAGTATGGCTAATCAAAATTTAATTAGTCCAACTGAAGTGCCAGAATCTGAAAATAAGAATGAAAGATGTAAACCAGCTCCTATTCCCCCGTGCCCGCCGTGCGAACGCTGTCCGGAACCCGCGTTTGATTGTAAAAAGGTTCCGAGTTATAATAGTGCTTCGGCGAGCCAATATTTACCGCAACCGGTTTTAGCCAGTTTTAGTCAATTTGGGATGTAAACACACCTTTAGGAAAGGTGTCACCAAAACACCTTAAAAGAAAAAATATATTTTTTATATAATATATTTTTAATTATACTTATACTTATACTTATACTTATACTTATACTTATACTTACTTACGTTTGCGATACATAACACGTTTTTTTGTTTTGCGGTTTTTTAAGTATCCTTTACGGTTTGTAATTCTCTTTTTTAAGCGAGCACCGCCTGCACTGGATTTATCTTCTAACCTTAATACATTTCGTTCTGTATTTGTGTTTACTGATTTAGATGGTCCTAACTGTTTATGAGAGATAGACGATGCTGAATTTCCTAATACCAAATGTTCTTGCATGAATGGCTCTAATCCAGCTTGATGTACCGCTATAGCATTTATCGTTTTTTGATGCATCATTATCAAATTACGAGCATCCCTATTTGTAGCTTCAAGATCTGACACAGCTGTTCTTAGTCTATCCTCTTCAAATCTAATATTTTTTTCATAGAAAGCATTTTCATGTTCAAAAAATAATCTAAATTTCTCTTTTATCATATCTCCCAAAGGTATTATTTTTCTACGCTCCCTATATACTACCTTTCCTTCATGTACAGTATCTATTAATTTTTGTCGGCCTTCACTGCTCAATAACGTTTGAGCCCCCCACCCGACAATTGACATTTTCATAAATAAATCAAACGGTTTTTTTATATAACCTTTAGAGAATTCGTTTGCGTGTGTTTGACCCATAAGAAATGAAGTACCGATTAAAGCAACAATTCCAACAGTAATACCACATAATATAGCCATTAATGTAGTCACTTCAGAAACACCAAATGAAAAACCTTCGGCACTTACACACCTACCCTGTGTACCCCCAGTACACGTTTGTCCATAGAATAAATTAGGCGTACATTGCCCACCAAGTCCTGGCTGATAAATAGGTGCCCCAAAAGTATCACAAGGACCGTTAGTGAAAAGGTTGATTAATATGTTTTGAATATAATAGACCAAATTAGCTAAGAATGAAGTTATTAATAAAAACGCATTATCAACCAATGAGGTAAGATTAAAAACCGTCAATCCCGCCGACGTACCAACAACAAGTCCAGCCGTACCTTCATAAACTCGGACTCTAGTTAATTCTGCTGATAACTTATCATAATCGTTATCAGCTGCTTTTAGTGCTGCTTCTCTTTCAGCGGTTACTTGGGCTGTTAGTTCTTTTTTTTTGTCTTCCATAACTTGGTGTGCCTTATAAAGAGCTTCTCGCGCAAGTTCAACTTGTGTTGTAGCATTCTTAATCATACCTTGACCTGCAGATTGACTAGCTGTATTAGTAGCCATTGATTGTAGAGCAGCAACGCTAGCAGTCATCTCATCAGTACTTGCTGGTAATACAATGTCTTTAGGAGGAGTATTTGCTCCTCCTATTTTTGTTTTTGTTCGGTTTTTTTTATCAAATGATTTCATTACTTCATCAAATCTATACATACCCAATAAATAAGAAAAATTATTGTCTTTACTAGTACTTATAATTTCAACCATTTTTGTTAAACATATATAACCAATCTTATTCAATATATTCGTATCATATTTACTTAATAATAATACACACTGTTCAATATGTGTGTCTATTAATAATTGATTTAAAACATCTATTTTTCCAGAAGACATTTATATATAATATAAATATATTTTATGCTATATAAATTCTATTTTTATATAATATATAAAATTTGCTAAAGACGTTTTTTAATACATTGTTTATCAATTTGCATCGTTTTACATTTTTCTTCTTGCGGCACGATTTTAATAACGCATTTAGATTTCTTACCGTACAGTGGTTCCGTACAGCCTTTTTCGGTTGTTTGCTTTTCTTTTTTCAAACTTTTATTTTGCGTTTTCTTCAAGGCTTTTATATCAAACAGTTTCGGTTTTTCTTCTACACACCGCGATCGGAAATGTTCATAGCGTTCCCGCACATCACAATACGACAAACCCGATTTTTTCTTTAATAATTTATTCACCATTTCGTGTAATTTATACACGTAGCGCGAAAAACTGTCCCGGCTCGCCATAACGCTCATTGTCACGGGGAAGATTTTGTAATTGTTTTTTAAATTCTGCCGACAATATTTACACGGCAAGACGTATTGCAAGTTTAGCATAAAATCGCGGTAATGTTTTTTATCCTCTAGCGTCGGCTGAATGGGATAATTAAACGACATTGTGTGTAAATAATGCCACATACTCGGCCCCCAAACGGTGGTTAGCATTCCATCACCACTGGCATAATCTTTCTTTTTAAAGGTGCGACGTTTATGATTTTTGTTTATGCGTAAGGTTGACGACATCCTATCGGCGTTTTTATATTAGGTAAATATTATTTATTCTATATGATATATTATTTATTGCATATGATATATTATTTATTGTATATTATATATGATATATGATAAATAAATCCTTACAAGATTTTTTTGATAAGACCCAAAAAAACAATATATTGTTAAGTATTGCCTTATTAATCATTGTTATTACCTTAGTCGTGCCGACTGGTGGCTATAATTATATTGGCAAAATCACAGTATTGGCTATATTAGGTTACATCTTATATTATAATGTAAAAGAAACACATTATTTAAAAAACCAACAAAAAAATAAACTTTCGGCAGATATGAAAACAAACGTATGGGCAAATTATCTCTTGTGTTTTTTCATCTTCTTATTATTCATTTATGTGGTTTATACTCTATTATAATAATTTAGCAAATACCCTTTTAGATACATCAGATCCAGATAATAAGCTTTATCATCTTTATAGGATGCACGCAAGATTTCCACAAATTTTCCATCCTTGTTTTTAAACAACATCTCTCTCTCTTTCTCTATTGAGAAGACAAAATATGTTTAAATCTTAATAAATATTCTCTATTTAAAATATATAATGAAGTTTAATACAATGAGTTTAAAAGAATTAGGTTCAAAATTCGGTAAATATACGAATAATCCTAAATTTCTTGCAGTGACTTTAGTAGCGTTAGTGTTTATTATTGTGGCTTTATATACATATCGCCGTTATATAGTTGAAGGAAATACAAATTTTTCAAACGCCAATAATGAATTTAAATCAGATGGTCAGGCAGGCGAATCAGCAGATATCTATTATTTTTTCACGACGTGGTGTCCACATTGTAAAACGGCGTCACCTGAATGGGACGCTTTTGCCGAAGAAATGAAAGATAAAACTGTAAAAGGGGTAAAACTTAATTTCTTTAAAGTAGATTGTGATAAAGAAGCAGCAACAGCCGATAAATTTAAAGTTACAGGGTTTCCAACGATTAAATTAATCAAAGGCAATCAAGTCATTGATTATGAAGCCAAGCCCGAAAAAGCTACTCTTATAGAATTTGTTAATAAGATGTTATAGGGGCGATGCCCCTACGACCCCGTGCCCCGCAAAGAGGGCTCTTATGACCCCGCATTCGGCGACAAATAAGCCAAAAATAATTCCGCCTGTTTATAACCTTTTTCCACTAATTTTTTCCGTAAGGGTTCACACGATAAGGCTTCCGCCCATTTAGAAAAACTCATCAAATCCTCAATTAAGCACCGTACCGTATGTTTTATTTCTACTTGTTGGCGTTCCGTGTCCAAGGTAGCCTGTGTTTTTTTCATTACCATAAGCAAAAAATCTAATAAGGAAGATTTTTCGCTTATACTTTCCATTTCTTTTTCTTTCTCCATCGTCCAGATATTTTTAATCGCCAAAATCTCGTCGGGATTGCAATGTTCCCGGCGAATACAGTCATTTAACGGAAAATTATTGAGTAATCCGCCGTCAATGTAACACCCGCCCTCTTCAAAAATCGGTTGTAATAACAACGGGAATGCCATCGTCATCCGCAAGGCTTTAATCACCCCTAGATTCGGGTGAGTGCGGTAAGACAAATCTACTTTTTCTAAAATCGCTGCATTAATATTAGTGGCATATAAATGGATATCAATATGATTAAACGCATAGAGTTCGGCTAAGGTAATATGTTCGCTCATGTCTTTACCTCGTAACAAGGGCATAATGCTATCCGTGATAAATTGTGCACTGACTAAGCCTTTTTTTTCATACACATCCACCAAATTTATCGCGGAACTGGCAACCAATTTCTCCCACGGACGTTTAATGAAATAATCATCTAACCATTCTAAATCATACCCTAAAGAAAAGACGACGCCCATATAGGCGCCGATAGAACAACCGTAGATGCTTTCAATGTCTTTTAAATGCCAAAACCCCTTATTGGCTAAATAAGAGGCCACTCCGTAGGTTAAGAGACCCGTGGGTCCACCGCCACTTAAAACCAAATGTTTAATCGGCATTTTTCTAAATAAATAAATGAGCTATATATTTATATATTTTTTCCAGTAGTAATTTAATATGGATACAATTTTTACACTTGGCGAGGCAACGAATGAATCACACAAATTAAATTTAGACGAATTATATGAGAAAAAACAACAACAGGATTTAAATACTTTAGCCCTTTATAACCGAATTTTAGCACGCATTCATAACCGGATTAAAACGGTCTCGCGCCAACAGACGAAAGAACAATTTTGCTGGTTTTTAATGCCGGAAACGATTATCGGCGTACCGAAATATGATCACGGGGCTTGTACGGCTTATGTGATTGACCAGTTGCGCGAAAATGGATTTGTCGTAAAATATACCCATCCGAATTTATTGCTGATTTCGTGGGCGGCGTGGTGTCCGTCCTATGTACGGAATGAAATCAAAAAGAAAACGGGTGTAGTCATTGATGGAAATGGCAAACGTTTAGATAAAGAGGAAACCGAAGCGAATGCGAACGAGAATCCCAACGAATTAATGTTTCACCGAAAGAATGAGACTATACCAAAATCTAATAAAGAATATACACCGATTGATACATATAAACCGTCGGGGCTGATATATAACGAAAATTTATTAAGAAAAATAGAAGATCGCACCAAAAAATAAATTAGACATTATAAAGATAAGACCATTTAAAGTTCATTCTCTCCTTGTTTATCTAAAATTGTTAGAATAGTTTCATTTAACACTTCTATCGTTTTGGTGGTTGTTTGCCCGAGTGTTTTTGCAATAATACTTTCAAAAATATGTATGCCTTCTAAAAAATCTTTTTCACAAAAAATATACATTGTCATAATAATTTTTCTAGCTGAATCAATATATTTTTTTAACATATTGTCGTCCAATTCAGGATCTAGCATTATCGATATATCATCCACGTCGTCGTCGTCGCCACCGCCAGCTAAAGGTTTCACTAGAGGCTCAGGAGCGGGAGCGGGCTCAGCTTTGGGCTCAGCTTTGGGCTCGGGCTCAGCTTTGGGCTCAGCTTTGGGCTCAGGAGCAGGCTCGGGCTTAGTGAATTTAAATAATTTTTTTAAGATACCTAATAATTCATTTTGACTATCATTTATTCGCATATTCATTTCATTTATATGCGTCTTATATTTTATAAATAAATTTTCTTCTCCCCTTAAGGTTTCCGATGAAATTTCATATTTTTTTACAAATTTTCCATCTTTTTTACATTCAGCGCTTTTATCAATTAAACTTAATTGTTCAAATGAAGTTATTGTTTTTTTACCATCTTTATCCGTGGGTATATCATTATTATTATTAAACGCACGATAAAAGGTTTCCAAATCGTTTTTATATATTTTTTCCATCTCGGGGGACATTTTATTATATTCTCCTGTTTTAGGGTCATAAACATCATAATATAAATTAATTAACTCTGGAATACCAATTTCAGAAGTTTCTTCTGATAAGGGTTTATCCGGGATCACATTTTTTTTAATTTCAGATGTATCCTTATCTTCTCGCCGATCTCTTTTACTCTTGTCATATCTCTCTTTATCTCTATCCTCCTCCTCCTCATCATCTCGGCCATATCGTTTATCCTTGTCATCTCCTCTTTTGTCCTTGTCATCTCCTCTTTTGTCCTTGTCATCTCCTCTTTTGTCCTTGTCATCTCCTCGTTTATCCTTGTCATCCCCTCGTTTGTCCTTGTCATCTCCTCGTTTGTCCTTGTCATCTCGTTTATCCTTGTCATCCCCTCGTTTATCCTTGTCATCCCGTTTGTCCTTGTCCCTTCTTTTTTTATCTTCTTCGTCATCATCATCATCCTCATCGTCTTTATCACCGCCTACAAAATTATTTGTAGACGATTTATTGCTATTTTTATAAAATTTTCTCCCATTTTTAAACATATCATCATCACAAAAACGAGGTTCTATCGTGTAAAATTTATTATTTACATCTTTTAAAACAAAGTCTTTTTGTTGTTTTAGTAATAAATTCATTCTAGATGAACAAAAATTGTTATGTTCAATGTTTTTTATCTCTTCGTCGGTTGGTTTATTTTGTTTACTCATTAAATCATATTTTTTTGTTTTATTATCTTTATCGGTTGTTACAATAATTGGATTAATTGTTTTCATAATTGCAGCATATAAATGTGCTATTTTTACGTAAAATGAAGCGATTTCTTCACAAGTTTTTTTTCCTCCTTTTTGTATATTTTTATTAATATCAGCAGGTGCCGTAGGCAGTTCAGCCGTAGGCAAATTAGCCGTAGGCACAGGCACAGCAGGCACAGGCACAGGCACAGGCACAGCAGGTGCCGTAGGCAAATTAGCCGTAGGCAGTTCAGCCGTAGGCAAATTAGCCGTAGCAGGCACAGCCTCAGCCTTTGCCACCTCAGCCTTTGCCACCTCAGCCTTTGCCACCTCAGCCTTTGCCACCTCAGCCTTTGCCGGCGCAACAGGCTCTTTCTTAACACTTTTTATACGATTTAATAATTTGTTCTGTTGGTCCGTGTTTAATTTTTTATCTATTATTTTTGCGGTTAAAAAGACTAATTTATCGCACTCGTCTTTGTCAGAGGATATTTTTTTCATATCATTTAAATTTTGGGATAAAATGTAGTTAATGGCAATTTTATCAATTTCGCTTACTAAATTAGAATTAATTATTTCATTTGTTGTTGATGATGTATTTCCCATTTATATATACATATAAAATTGAATTTAATTTATATTATATTACTTAAATTATAAATTAAATGAGTGAACCAAAAAGCACAATTATATATGGCACAAGCGCAGGCACAAGCACAAGCGCAGGCGCAGGCACAAGCGCAGGCACAAGCGCAGGCACAAGCGCAGGCGCAGGCACGAGCAAAAAAACCAAGAAGAAAAATAAACCCCCACACGAAAAGGTTGATAAAAAAAGTTTATGGGATAATTTTGATAGAGAAACAAAAGGCCTTGGACAGGATCCCCTCCCAATAGAATGCGTGTTTCGGACCACAGGCGAGCGTGAAAATTGTGAATGTTGTCAGTCCGCCTTATTTGTCACAGATGAAGGCTTCTTAT
>Ga0114966_10003357_pt1 | contig 14082 bp, 10 predicted proteins | sample M_130207_XF_Meta_FD_87029 | JGI IMG/M metagenome (GOLD analysis project Ga0114966, IMG submission 87029) | Freshwater microbial communities from Lake Montjoie, Canada to study carbon cycling - M_130207_XF_MetaG | ecosystem: Environmental > Aquatic > Freshwater > Lake | place: Lake Montjoie... | reverse complement strand
TATCTTGTTCTCCTTGTTTTATTCTATCTTGTTCTCCTTGTTGTATTCTATCTTGTTCTCCTTGTTGTATTCTATCTTGTTCTCCTTGTTGTATTCTATCTTGTTCTCCTTGTTGTAATCTATCTTGTTCTCCTTGTTGTATTCTATCTTGTTCTCCTATTTTTTGTGGTTCTGCTTCTTTTATTTGACTAAAATCAAAGCTATTATCTTGTGCTTCAGTATTAATACCTCCCATTTCAGACGCGATGTTTTCAGCTTCAGCTGCTAATAATTTAGCGTCTTCTCTTCTATAACTGTCATATAACCCATAACTTCCTACTAAAACTAACGCAACACCTGCCACAGGACCCATCGAGGCAGCACCAGCAGCTTTTAACGCAACTAAGACAACTGGAACTCCTCCCAGATATGAGACACCAGTTCCAACCATAGCATAGCCAGCTGATGCCGCCGCCGATAATTCTGTCGCCAAAATATAACCACCGGTAGCACCTAGTGCAGATACAGCTACAACTCCTCCTTTATATATTTTTTTACTAAACTTGTGTTTGCTTTTTTTGTGTTTACTTTTATTATGTTTGCTTTTTTTGCCGCCGCTTGATACAGCCAATTCTTTTAAATTAGTAGTTGTATTAATCTTCATATCATTTCGTTCTTGTTGTGTTAAACCAGATTTTAATTCTAACTTTGATTTATTATAATTTATAAGAGAGTTTGTAGAAGCATTACAATTATATTTTAAAACACTTAACATGGCATCAGAATTCAGATTAAATGTTTTATAAAATATATTAAAAAAATCAATATCTTTGCTCTCACTTATACTTATATTTTTATTGTTAACATAAGGTGTTTTATAATTTATTTTAATATTTGCCGGAATTTCTGGAATTATTAGCTTATTGTAGGCTTCATAAAAGAGAGACAAATCTGTGTTTATTTTTGTAAAATCATAATTTTCTTTTTTAACAAACTGTAGTTTATAATTTGTTGTAAAATTCATTACATTTGACATAACAGTTTGTTGTAATTCTTTACTTTTAGTCAAATCACATATTAATTCATCAGATTGAATGTTAAATATTTTTAAAATATTTAATTGTATATTTATAATAATTTTATTTATACTTGGTAATACATTATTCATTTCAAAGTTTAAATCAGTAAAATAATTTTTATTCATATTAACAATTTTTTTCATAAGTTTATTAAACAAAATTGGTTCGTTTAAAAATACATTTATAATTTTTGCATTAGTTTTACTAATTGTAGTAACACAATTAAAAAAACAAAAATAAATCACATATAACAAAAAACTATTTTCATATTTTTCGCGAAAAGTATTAATATCTTCAACATTTTTTTCTTCCATAGTGGAATTTACAATCTTATCAGGTGTTATTAATATTTTAGTAGTGTTAGTTAATACTCTATTTTCAAAATACGGTTCTATTTCATACATATATTTTCCTTCATAATCATAAAATTGAGTTATTATCCATTTTTGATTGCTAGTATATTTTTTTTGTATTTTTTCATCTAAATTTTTAACATAGATTATTTCATTATTTGAATATATTTTATTTACAAATTGTTTATCTAAATAATCAACTTGTTTTGTATATTCAATATTTTTAATATTTGTATTTCTTAGAGACTTGACCAAATAAATTATAGAAAATATTAATGAACAAAACTTTTCTTTATTATTTTCAATAAATGAAGTCATATTATAATATACATATAGAAAATATATATATATTAACATTTTGGCATTTTTATAACTCTATAATTTGGTTTGAAACAGCAACAGGCACTTTAACTTCTGATATTATTTTATAAATTTCATCAAATACACTTGAAGTGTTGTAAATAGGATAATTTTCTGGAAACATAAATAAATCTTGAATTCCTACAACCGCATTTAATATTTCAAGAGGAATAAAAGAAGAATTAACGCCTCCGCGCATATTTAGTTTTTTCGTTTTATTATACCTTTTTGTTTTTAATCTATGTTTTGATTTTAGTTTATTTTTTATTCCCTTTTTGTTTCGTTTTTTAAATGTTTTTTTATAGTTTTGGTAATCTGTTCGTTTTTTTCTAGAACCGCCTTTCGCTATGTCATCTATGTTTTTAATAATGTTATCTATATTACTAGCTTTTACAAGTTTATCAGCAATAACTTTTATTTTTTCTTGATCATTACTTTGAATAGCTTCTCTTAAGTTGTTAATACCATTATTTATATTATCATAATTTGTTTCATCGATTACTAGTGATGTTAAACCAAAACTTATAAAAATTTTTTTTAAAAAGTTATCATATACCATCCAGAGAATTTTTTTAAAAGGTTCAGATACGTAACTCATAAGCATGATTAAAATTCCGATAATTGTAGGTAAATATGCAGTAAACGAGCTTAAAAATGTTGCCAATCCCGCTGTCTTAACTGTCGTACCAACCTTTTCAAACAGACTAGCCTCTGTAAAAGCATTGTACTTGTTATACAAATTTAAACCAATAATAACAATCATTAACAAAGATGTACCAGCAGTTAAATAAGCCATTATTTCACTTTTTTTTGCTTGTATAACTTTTTTTTTGTTCTCAATATATGTATTTAACGCTTCTATTGTTTTTTCTATTTTTTCTTTATCATCTCCTACTCTTTTTATAATTTCATTTAATATATCAACTATTTTATTAACTTCTTCATCATTTTGAAATGCGATAATAGACTGATATATAGGTGTTGTATAACTATTTTGAATATCTTCTTGTATACTATTTGATAATTGACTTAATGATATTGAGTTTGCTTGATAACACCAAGGCATTGTCACGGGTCGTTGATTAATAATCCCGTCGACAATGGGATAGTAAGGAACTCCTTCAAATATTTTACATATATAGTTATTTGAATTTTTGAATGGCATATTATCATCTTTAATAAACCATTTAGGTTGAAAATTTGTACCATTTAGATTATTGCCTAATTCTGTATCACTTCCTAAGTCCATAATAATTTTTTGTAAATCATTAAAATCTATTTTTATATATTCATATAGTTTATCAATATCCTCATCCTCTAACCCTAAATTTCTAATTAATTGATTTTCTTCATCCCCATTTGGTAGTCTCGGGTTACGCATATTATGTCTATAAAGAGCATGTTCTAGAATTTGTCCCCTCTCCGACCCTGTTCTAGCTAACTCGGCCTGGAGAAAGTCGGATTTTTCTTCTTTTAATTTTTCTCTAATATATAAATTTAATAGATTTAGATTAAATTTTTCACAAGTTAATGATTCAATTTGATTTTCCGTTTGGGTTTCCATTTGGTTTTTCATATCATAAACCATTTTTGCTTTGTATGGTCCAGCAACTACCTTCGCCTTTGTCTCTGTGGTTGGTTCATAATTAAATAAGTATATATTGCCTTCAATTTCTATTTTACTGTTGTCAGTTATAAACTTCGCGTAGTTATCGTCTAGTTTTTGTATATACTCGGTTGTTTTCTCTTTTTTTTCTCTTAATATTCTGTCGTCGTGTTCTATAACGGTATGGTTTTCTATAACTGGCGAGTTATCTATTTTATAAATGGCTTCAGCGCATTCTTTCAGAAGTTTAACTGAAACCATTACTAAATCATTAATATTTTTATTTAATCTAGCAAGTTTATTAGAATTTTCTGTTCCGCTTTTAAAGTTAAATTCAAAATAAATTAAAAGTTGTGGAGTTATAACTGGCTCTTCTTCACTTACACCTATAATAGTGTAATAATTTAACTCTCTTTTTTTTTCAATGTTGCCAATTATATCCTGTAAATTTGGAGAACCGCCTTTTTTAATTTGTCTTTTTGTTTGTCGTCTTTTAGAACCACCTCTAATCGCAATTGTATCTACAGGAATATTATCTATTTGATTATTAACTGTATCAATATAATTTTTTAAATTGTCTACTGTTTGAGCATCCTTAATATAATTAGACAAGTTATCTTCTAAACGGTTATGTTGAATGTCATCAAATAATTCAAATAACTTTGTAAATTCAGGTTTATCCTTTATACTTTTTATAATTTTCGGTAAAAATGTTCCTAATTCTACATATGGTGTTTTCATATTTTCTTGAAAAACATATGATTTTATATTTTGTATCATTGTTTTATTTTTTTCATCATCAGAACTTATTCTTATATTACTACCGTTTAATGTCCGTACTATATTTTCTTCAGATATAACTAGTTGATTTAGTTGTTTTGATGGTGATTGTACAGTAACCAAAGCACTCATATATATATATATAGTTTATTTATTATATTTAAAATTTATAAATCTAAATTACTTAAAGGCTAACACTTTAAATAATTTAATAAAATGTTATCCAGAAAACTTTACCCAAAATGTGCTTTAGACTTTAAGAAATCTTTTTATGTAAATCCTGATTTTAGCAAGTTTTATTATATGTTAGGAGAACCAAAACCATTTGATGTTACTTTAAGAGATGGATTACAATCATTACCAAGAGAACAACAAGATAATTTTACTCTTCAAGAGAAATTAAACTTATATCACAATGTTAAGTTTAATTATAATCCAAAAAACATTGAAATAGGTTCAATAGTTTCAAAAAAAGTATTGCCGGTATTTAAGGATTCAATTGATTTATTTCGAGATATTAATTTGTATGAAAAATCTATACACAATCTAAGCGGGGTTGTAAGACCAAATACCTTTATGCTTGTAGCTAATTCAAAACAATTAAAAAAGGTTATTAACTATACTGAAATGAATCATTTTTCATTCATTACTTCAGTTTCAGAAAAATTTCAGCTCAAAAATACACAGCAAACATTAGATGAATCTTACTCTGATATATATGAAATGATGTATAGTTTTGAAGAGAATAGATACAGAAAAAAACTTCCTTTTATTAAATTATATGTTTCTTGTATTAATGAATGTCCTATATCAGGTAAAATAGATAATGACTTTATAGTCAATAAACTCTTAATGATTAATAAAATGAATGTTGATAATATATGCTTATCAGATACATGTGGTACGTTAAACGTTGATGATTTTGAATATATTGTTGATACATGTAATTTCTTCGGGTTACCTTCTAATAAGTTATCATTACATTTACATGTTAAAAAGGGGAGGGAAGATATTGTTGAAAAAATAATTCACAAGGCTCTTGATAAAAGAATTATTGATTTTGATGTTTCATTATTGGGAACAGGTGGATGTTCAGTAACAATGAATACAAATCAAATAGTGCCCAATTTATCGTATGAATTGTATTATAAGTCTTTGGTCAATTACATAGAAAAAAATATCGAGTAATAAGTTTCTAAAAAATATTTATTTTATATATTATTGCGTTATATTAATATATAAAAACACTTTTTAAAATATAGTAGACTCTAAATGCTTGAAATACATCAATCTATAAAAAATAAATTAAATTACTTTCATGAAATACATAAAATACCGAATATAATATTCCATGGACCCACTGGTAGTGGTAAGAGAACAATTGTTAATGAATTTATTCATAAAATTTATGAAAATAATAGAGAGATAATAAAATCTTTTGTTATGTATGTTAATTGTTCACATGGTAAAGGCATTAAATTTATAAGAGAAGAACTTAAGTTTTTCGCAAAAACTCATATAAATTCGAATGGTGGAAATACATTCAAAAGTGTTGTTCTTTTAAATGCTGATAAACTAACACTTGATGCCCAATCAGCATTGCGAAGATGTATTGAATTATTTAGTCACAATACACGTTTCTTTATTATTGCCGAAGATAAATATAATTTAATGAAACCTATTTTATCAAGATTTTGCGAAATATATATTCCAGAACCCGTTATTGATGATAAAATAGTTAATCTATATCAATATAATTTAAATAATATTTTTAAATTAGCTGATGTTAAACAACATAAACTTGACTGGTTAAAAAAGGAATTAACTAAATCTGTTAATAAAAAAACAAGTTTAGAAGATTTAATGTTATTATGTACAAAACTTTATGAAAAAGCATATTCTGCTTTAGATATTATTAATTTATTGGAAAATACTAAATTTTTAGATTCAATAATAACAATTGAAAAACGTTATGAACTACTTATATGCTTTGATCGTGTAAGAAAGGAATTTAGAAATGAAAAATTGCTTATATTATTTATTTTGAATTTTGTCTTTTTAAGTTCAGAACTATCTTTAGAAAATATAAGTTTTATGTAAATGGATGACTTTAATGTTAGTGCTCTTCATGAATCCAAAAACGAATGGGGTTCTCGTTTAGTTACAATTTTAACACCATTAATTATTGATGGTTATAAGTCAATTTTAGATGAATCTATTAAGCTTTGTAAAGAAAATAGAGAGATGGATAAATACTTGATGACGTTTCAAAATTTAATTTCAAGAATACCAAAATGGAATGCTCAAATTATTGAAACAGAGAGAAAAAGAATCTGCGATAAATCTGGGTGTACTTATTTAGAAGATTTGGTTACATGTGTTCATATTATTCAGCTCAAAATCTTAACTGCTATGCGTGTTGGTCAGAAACAAAAGAAAATTGATATAAATATTCCTAAGCTAGATGATTTTATTCACAAAACATACATTAATGTTGCAAGAAAAATATATAAGAATGTTTATTTATTTGAAACTAATATAGCTCCACTATCTGTACAAAAGCATTATAGGGAACTTGAAATTATTGTTCAAGAATGTATATTAAATACTCTTCGAGAGAGTATACCAGTTGAATCAATTTTAAAGGCTTACATGGATGAAACTGTAGAAGAAGATGTAATTGAAGAAGTAAATGAACAAATTATTGAAGAACCAATTAGAAAACCTGTTGATTCCCAAGGTACAGTTTCTGATGAAGTTCCTCTTAAAAGATCCGGATTAAGTTTTAATGATATTGATTATGTTAAAACTGATGATGGAAGTGTATCAAATGTTAATGCTCCAAAATCACTTGAACGTTTAGAAGAAATCAGCCAACTAAGAAATCAACAAAGAAAAATGGATGAGGAAGATGATGATAATGTCAAGCTTAAAATATCAGATCAAGTATTTAATTTGGACTCTTTAGATGTTCATAATATTGAAGAACCAAAATTGGAATTGTTACCTGATTTGTTAATCGATGATATTGAAATTTTAGATTAAATTGCGTAAAAAAATAAATAAGAATATCCAATTATTAATTTAAATGGATAACATATTTATAATTGCTGCTGTTATTTCAGTAATATTTCTAATTTCTAAATTTATTGAAATGAGATTTATTGAAAAAGAAACAAAACCTTTGAAATTATTAATTAGAGATTCCTTATTGGTTTATTTTAGTGTTGTTTTTGGTGATTTTGTAATTGGACAAATTAACCCAATGATTAAAGGTGGTTCTAATACTTCAACTGTTACTCCAGTATTTACAGATAATCCTGGATTTTAACCGTAGGTATCTTCGATTTTATTTAATTCTTTTTATCATCTTATAATATAATGAAAAGAATAAAGACAAACAAAAAATTAAAAAAATCGTATAAAAATAAAGGAAATAAAAAAACAAGACGAAGATTAAGAGGTGGAGGAGAAAAAGAAAGAAAAGAGCAACTCATTAAGGATAATTTTAGAAATATGTTTATGAATTCTTTTAAAAAGTTGCAAACTGCGGTAAAATCGGGAAGCATGGAAAAAATAAGAGATGCGACTGAAATATTTAAAAACGGTTTTAAAAGTAATCAAATTGGTATAAATACATTAATCCCTATAACAAATAATTCAATTCCTATTAATAAATATAACTATAGTCAAGATGTTACTCCATTAATAGCATTTGTTCCATTATTAGTTGTTATTTTTGATAATATAGATGATTTTATTATAAGAAAAACATTTATTAAAAATTTTATAGACAATAAAGGTAATATAAATCTTGTTAGTTATACAAACAATATTTCAGCATTATCAGAAGCAATAAAATTACAAGATAAAGAATTAGTTAAATATTTACTTGAAAAGGGTGCTGATGTAAAGTTATTAACAGAAGAACAAAAAGTTGTAATGGAAAATTTAATAAAAGATGAAGAAATAGAAGCTATAATTGAACCTCCTCCTGCTAAACCTATTATTAAATTAACATTACCAACTGAGTTACCCTCTGATTCTGGATATAATCCAGTGGTTGAACCAGAATTTTGGAAACCAATTTTTGAAGAAAATGAAATGCTTACTATAAGGTCTAAAATTAATGAAATGATGAATTCTGATGGTAATATACCAATAACAAATAAAGAAGTTACACAATTATGGAGTGTTTGTAAAATAAATCAATCAATAATTCCAACATATTTTACTCCAACAAAAAATGAACCTTATGACTTATTTGGTACATATATGCTTGATCAAGATATTGATTTCTCTCATTATAATATTGTATTGTGTGCTGCTTTAATTGTATTTGGAATAATATCTGAAAAGATGATAGGTCAAGATTATAAAGTTATATTTAAAGGTGGAAAGGCAATACAATTAGTTTTAGCTGGAATACCTGAAACATCAACCTACAAAACAGAAGATATTGATGTATTAATAATGCCTGATACGGATATACCATATGTAGAATCAATTGTTAAAAATTTATCTGGACATTTATCATATTTAATACGATGGTTTTTAAATACACCAGAAACACAATATAAGGTCTCTGTTCAAGCTCCAAACCCTTTAAATAGTAGAGCAAATCCATTTATTTTTAAACTTAGTTATTTAAAAGTTACACAAAAGCGCGACTATAGAAGACAAATAATGGTAGATGATTTTAAACAATTTTCAGATATAGATTTTAAAGATACTCCTATAAGTGTAAAACCGTATTTTGAAAAATCAATTGAGTATAAATTCTTTATATCTGAATTAAATGAAACACTATTATTTAGATGTCCTAATATAGGTTCTCTCTTAGATGAAAAAATTTATTATTATTCAAAATATTTTAAATTCAAAAAACAATTAGAAGAGAGAAAACCTATAACAGAAGAAGGATACGAAAATGTAACTATTATAGATTGTGAAAGATTCATCGAAAAATTTAAACGAGCTATCTTAGCTATGAATAAAGGAGTACAAAGGCAAAGATTCCCAGGAATATTACCAGATGAATTATTAGAAAAAGAGAGAAACTCTATTAAAACGCGTTTAACTAAACTAGGTATAACAGATGAAACTTTGAAAAACATGGTTGTTCAAAGTATATACAAATAAATAAAATTAATATTAATATTAAATTTATTTATCAACAATTATATTTTTTGAAATATTTTTTATTATTTTTTCCTCTTTTTCGTAATCATTATCTCCAGGTCCTCCCATTGATTCAACTACTATTTTATTATATTGGTCGGAAAATTTTGAATTATATTTACCGCAATCTGGATGTTCTTTTTTAAATTCTGGTAGCAAACGTTGGTTCTTAAAAGCAACCCTTCTTATTACTTTACGTAATTTCTTTTTCTCTTCATCCTCTTTTTCCCATTTATCTTCATCTTTAATATAAATTGTTTCTCTCTTTTTATCTGTACAATGAACAGGTCTTTGAGTAACATCTAATTGTTTAAGATTTTTAGTTATAATATTAGATATACCTTCAACATATCCAAGTTCACCAACTTTTTCTAGATCAGCTAACTGAAGCTTAATAGAGTCAACAAAATCCATAATATTCATAGCATCCTTACAAGTTTCATTTAAAAAGAAATTAAGATTAAATGCTTTATTATGTGAGTTAACAGTATTATTACAATTATTATATGAATCCTTCTTAGCTAACTCTAAAATTAATTCTTTTATTTCTTTATTTTCTTTCATAAGATAATCAATTAATTCATCTTTTTTATCTACAGAATTTTCAATTTTATTATTTTCAGGAATACAATTTTTACTGTGTTTCCATAATCCAGAATTAGTATGAAATGATTTATCACAGTTTTTACATATATATTTATCTTCATTTTTGCCACTTTTTGCCACAAAATCATTTCCAATCATTTCCTGGTTGTGTTTAGCTGTGTCTAAATGTTTTTTCCAATTATATACCTTAGAGCATGAATAGTCACATTTTTCACAATAATAATTTTCTGCCATTTTTTTGCCACTTTTTGCCACTAAATTGTTTCCTAAAATTTCCATAAATTAGAAACAGATTATTTTTTTAAGTTTTAATTTTAAAAATTACAATAACAAAATAAAAATTATTTTTTTGGTGATGTGACGCTAATTTTCAATTATGGTCTCACAATTATATTTTTTCCATAAAATATCCAAGGTTTTCAAAAATGGACAAAAATAAATGTCCAAAATTGAAAATTCAAAAAAACTTTCCCCGAAAAATTTCATATATCGATACTACACATGAAGGGACCTTTTTTGGCGACCTTTTTCAGAAATTCACGATTTCCCCTACATCATGTAGTGTAGCCTATTAATCTAAAAATTTATGAAATAATAACTCTGTATTTTTTACTGACTTAATACCATCTGATTTACTACCCAACTCCTTGTTTAATTCCGTTATATCTACATTTACAATATTTGTATTGTTCAAGTTATCTAATATTTTTATAGCATTATCTAATTCAATACCATTCTTAACTGGGGTTCCTGTTGATGGAATATATTTAGGATCAATAGAGTCAACATCAAATGAAACATGAACTGGAGAATTTCCTACAAAGTTCATAATTTTATTTATTGAACCATTGAAGTCCTTGTTAATATCGTCAGGTGTTAAAATTTGAATGTTTTTTTTATATACTTCATCTACTTCAAATATATCCCAACAACGACTTCCAATATAAAGTAAATTTTCAAACGGTAATTTATTTTTAATGAAAGAAAATTTTTTATTATGGTCTATACCAGTTACAAAACTTAAAGGCATTCCATGATAATGTTTTGAATTAGAACTTTTAAATGTATTTATATCCGCATGAGCGTCAAAATATATTACTTTTGCATTTGGATATTTATTTAATGTGGACGCAATTGTTGCAATAGCCATTGAATGATCGCCTCCTATATTTACTATTTTTCCGCTGGTTGACTTATTGACTTTGTATAAGTCAATAATATTTTTAAACATGTTGTTTGTATTTTTTACTCTTTTTATAACGTGCTTTTTTTTATTTATGTATTTATTTAATAGTTCAGGACTTTTTTCTGTTCCTGTTTTTGTTTGACCTAAATTATGCGGAAACATGATGATTGTTTTGTAGTTGAAAGGTTTGGTTCTTCTTTTTAATGTTTTTTTTCTATTCAACGTGTTTTTTCTTGATTTCTTCGGAATATGACAATCATTTATACCAAATAATGAAACTGCTTGCTTTTTAGTTTTCAAAGGCATATTTATATAATTATATAATATTTAAAATAAAACTTAAATATTACAAGAAAATGTCCCCCCCGTTTAAACGCATTTTATTGAGTTTCTCTACACTACATCATGTAGTATCATCGACCGGTCCAGATTTTTACGACAGGTCTTTTTATAGTGCCTTTTTTTAAGTCAGTGTCATACATATCGTAAGTATATTTACCTACAAGAGGAAAACTCCATATACTACCAAATATGGATTTTATAGAGTTTAATTTAGGATATTCTGTAGAAAATATACACCCCATGATTCTCTCTAAGCAACATCTATCAGCTCTATTTTGTACAACTTTTGTTAATGATGATATGTTATATTTATTTTCTATATGCAAAAGAAAATTATGATTTATATATGATTGACAACCAAAACAACCATGCCATTTAGTATCAAGTATAATACTAAACATACTAGAAGCATTGTGTTTTAATTTATTTTCAATGATAAATTTATTTTTTAAATTTTCTATAATTTTTAATGTATTTGATTCATTTTCATTATCCGCATCAAAATACCATAATGGTATTACTCTTGTTCCATTTAATACTTCAAAATTGATTCTTTTGTGAAAAAATACACTATCATGTATTATTACAGCATTTTAAAAAAACTTGTTTTTAATATAATAATAATATGGTAATAGTTCTCCTCGACCCGTAAATTCAGATTGTATTATTTCCACATTAGTATAATCATAATCTGCTTTTAAAAAATTAGTATCACTATTATCATCAATTATAACAATTTTTGTGGTTGGATAAAAAATTCTTAATAATTTTATTGAATGATTCCAATATCTATTAGTATTTTCGGAATTTACATGTCTTGTAATAATAAATCCAAAATTGTTCATAATATATATAAATATAATTGTATTATGAACTTATAACAAAAATCTTTCTAAATTCTTAAATATAACAAGAAATATTATCAATATCTATTACGTCTTTTGGTACTTCACCTTTAAAACTAGAATATGATTTAAATTCAGGTCTCTCTAATTGTGCTTGTGGAGTATGATTATGAACACATCTTGCTATCATTTTATATAGTTTGAAGTCAGGATATCTATCTACTCCATTTCCTTTATATAACATATTTACTCCCTTATCATCCAAACACCATTCAACTATTAAACGTTTAACTGGGTCAGTGCATTTACTTAAATCTTTAATTTCATCAAAATCCTCAACCAAGTAATCAAATATTGAACAAGCAAGACGGCATAGATCAAAACTGTAATTTGGTTCTAATCTAGGTTTTTTCTCATTTAAGTAGGGCTCGGTATTATATTGGGTAGCAGCGTCACCTCCTACTTGAAAACTATCACTACAGAAAAGTTTACCATTAAATTTATATATACTTCTTCCAAAATCAATAATTTTGAATATACGACCAAATGTAGGTACCTTATAGTAGTTCTTTTTATAACAATAATAAATATATTTTTTATCAGTGTTGTTATACATAACATTATTTGTATGTAAATCATTATGTGTAAAGTTAAATGCTTTTTGATATGTAATCAAAATCATAATAATCTGCATCAATGCAGAATACCATTCTTCTTTTGATAAATCATTTGTTAAAATTAAGTCATCAAACGTATTTTCGCAAAATTCCATTCCAATAACTTGAACTGGAAATTTTGGAATTGTAACATCTATTCTCTCTTCATCTTCATCCTCATCCTCATCTTCTTCGTCAACTTCTTCTTCATCTTCTTCGTCATCTTCTTCATCCTTTTCTTGATCTTCATCATTTTCAGGTTTGTCACTATCTAAGTTTTCAATTTCTCCACAATCATCGCATTCCTCATTATCTTCGCCATTATCAGTATATGATGACCTTGAAGAACAAGTTGAATTAGATTTTAATGTAACATGTTGATTAACATCTTTTTGTTCCAAAAGAGTAGTATTTGTTAAATCGATTAAATCACATGGTAAATCAGAAATATTTACAATATTTTCATCAAATACATCTTCAAAAATTTCATTGTCAAAAGATTTAATTGATATTTGAGATTTGGCGCTTGAATTATGTTGAATTGTAATAGGTTTTAGTTTTTGATTTTCATCTTGAAATAAATGATCATAATCATCAATTTTAAATAACACATTTTTATTTTTATTAAAATAATCAGAGTCATTTAAATAATCAATATCATCAAAAACATTTAAAATAAAATTATTTTTAATACCTAAGAATGAACCATAATAATCAACTCCATGAATAAAATCATGTGAATGAATTAAGTTACTAGATAAAAATACAAACATACCATCAACATATGCTGAATTATTTTGATCAATAAATTTTGAATGAGAATCTAATTCAGTTGAATTTATTTTTGGTAAGGCGAATAATTTTTCATCATTTACATTATACTTTCCAATTAAATATTTAAATGGATCTAATAAAGGTGCCATCTTAAAAAAGACATCTTTATCTTTTACTTTGCTATTATTTATATTTTTAAGTCTACAATTAAATAAATGAAAATCATCTTCACCACCATCGTTAACATTTGAAATATACCATTTGTTATTTAAATTAATACTATTATAATTACTATCATTTAAGGTAAAGAATTTATTATAAATAGGTATATAATT
>Ga0114966_10003355_pt1 | contig 14088 bp, 17 predicted proteins | sample M_130207_XF_Meta_FD_87029 | JGI IMG/M metagenome (GOLD analysis project Ga0114966, IMG submission 87029) | Freshwater microbial communities from Lake Montjoie, Canada to study carbon cycling - M_130207_XF_MetaG | ecosystem: Environmental > Aquatic > Freshwater > Lake | place: Lake Montjoie... | reverse complement strand
TAAAAATAATATCTTTATTAATTTATATCAATCTTATCAGAATGAATTATAATATAATTTACATAAGTATAATTTACATAAATATAATCATAATTATATGTTTAATATTATATTTTATTTTGAATTCAAATCAAAATTTTTATGAATCATATTCTAATTCAAATTCTAATTCTAATTCAAATTCTAATATAATTCCCAAAACAATATATTTATGTTATAAAAATAAAAATATTCCTCCGAATATTATCTCAACATGGTCCAATCTAAATCCATCCTATAAAATATCATTATATGACGATGATCTTTGCAAAAAATTCTTATACGAAGAATATGGAACTGAATTTGTAGACATTTTTTCATATATAAAAGATGGTCCAATTAAGGCAGATTTCTGGAGGGTGTGTATTTTATATAAGTACGGTGGTACGTATGCGGATATCGACATAGAACCATTAATTGGAATTGATAATATTATTGAACCAAATGTCAATTTCATGACTTGTATTTCTAGAGATATAAATCAATATAATCCACACTTGATAATATGTACCCCGTCGCATCCTGTTCTACGAGAATGTATTCAGACATATTTAACTTTTTATAGAGAGAATCTACCATACGATTATTGGTCATGGTCTATTGTTAAAGTTATGAATAATGTATTAAAACAAATACTTAGAATGAATATTAATGACGATGGAATCTATGAAGGACCTGGTATGATGACGTATCAATTTGCAAAGGAAATTGATAAAGATGGTATTTTACAAAATATATATTGTGAATATAAATCAAAACGTATTTTAAATAATCGTTTTGCAAATTATGATCCACATAAACATGAATTTATATTACAGTCATAATATTATTTTATCTTAATTTATTATATAAAATATAATGAAACAAAATAAAATTTATATAGGAATATTTTTATTTATATGCGTATGTATAATATTATTTTATCATAATATGGATTCAAATGAATCTTATTCTAATATAGAAGTTGGTCAAAATTCTCCTATAAAAGTTGGTCATAATTTTAACTTGATCCCAAAAACAATATATTTATGTTATAAAAATAAAAATATTCCTCCAAATATTATTCCAACATGGTCCAATCTAAATCCATCTTATGAAATATCGTTGTATGACGATGATCTTTGCAAAAAATTTTTATACGAAGAATATGGATCGGAATTTGTAGACATTTTTTCATATATAGAAGATGGACCTATTAAGGCAGATTTTTGGAGGGTATGTATTTTATATAAGTATGGTGGTACGTATGCAGATATCGATATAGAACCATTTGTCGGTATTGATTCATTTTTAGAAGATCATGTAAGTTTTTTAACATGTATATCTAAAGATAAATTAAATTATAATCCTCATATTATAATCAGCAAATCAAATCACCCCATTTTAAGAGCATGTATTGATGTATATGTAGAAAAATATAGAAAAAGAGATTTTTATTATTATTGGAATTGGTCTATTGTTTGGATAATGTCTCCAATTATTCGAAATATATTCGGTTATTGGACAGCTCTTGATGGTACGTATACAGATTCTCTTAATAATACATATCAATTTATAAGGGAAATAGAGACTGGTGATTGGAAAAAAATATATTGTGTGTACAAAGATACACGTATCTTAAATAATAGATATTTAAATTATAATTTAGATTTGCATCAATTTACATAGTCTGAATCACAGTCTGAATCACAGTCTGAATCACAGTCTGAATAAGTTAAAAATTGTTTCCAATCGATATAATCTCTTTTCCAAGTATAATCCATTGGTAAAGATGGAGAGAATTTATCATAATCAACAAATCTTATCTCAAAATTTACCCCACCATATGATTCTAATTGAGTTATTAATCTATCCTGATTTAACTTTGAAAGATATTTAGCATTTCCCCCCCTTATGAAAATTTTTTTCTTGAATTTATTTCTTAAATCTTTTTTAAATCTTTCAATTCGTCTGGTATACTTATTTCTAAATTCGTTCATATCAAATACATCATTTGTATATTCGTGAGGTAGGATAATATTATAAAATTTATTTAAAATTTTATAATTGGAACTCAAATTTTGATGAGACTCGTTATGATGAGAATTTTGAGTATTTAGTTTAATTATGAAATAAGTCTCATCAAAAAAATTTGAAAAATCATCTGTAAAAATCTTACACAGAGCATCTATTGAATCACACTTTATCCAATCAAATGGATACGATGGAGCATTTACAAAATGCTTCCTTATCTGATAACCCACTGCACAATCACCCCCTAGAGATATATATGTTGCCGAGTTATCGGAATCAGTTGACATTCTCAGGTAAAAAATATTGTTTAGATATATGTTCAGACTCTGTGAAAAAATATATCAATTTTTTAAATAATCTAGATATCTTTGATACGGATTCTATTTCTAAGATTAAGGCAAATCAATTCAATTGGATATTTATAATTAAAAATCTTACTAATACTAATATTCTTACAAATCTTATCGAACAGATCTTACCAATATTATTGAATGATAAAACGTTGGTCTATTTAAAAATAAATAATATTACATATCGTGAAGTTTTATATAAAGATGAACAAATAGGATATCAATTATATTTGAATGCTTTGTCATTTACTCAACCAGACGATTCTATACAATATTCGTTGAATGAAATTTTAATAAAAATATTCAAAGATACAATAATAGATAATCTATATTTAATAGGAGGTCAGATAGTATTGTTTAGTAAAATTATAAAATATAATAATATAAGTGCATTTACTGATACTGAATCAATCTATAAAGATGCCCTATCATATGATATACCTGTAAATTTAATAAATTATCATACATATAAATTTGTTAAGGTTAACAATGATTCTTATCTGATCGTAAATAATGGTAAAGGTGGGATGGGTAATAATATGAGTTCTTATATTAGTCAATCATCGTTTAAATTAATCATCATAATTAGTTGTAATCCTAAATCATTTCAAAGAGATTATCAAATCCTAAATAATCGATATAAGATTCAAAAACAATATCGCCTTTTTACATCGTATGAGGTGAATATTTATGTCTTAGAAAAATTTTAGAAAAAGTTTATTTATATTTTTTCTCTTTTACAATACATTCATTTTCTTTCACAATGTTTGTGTTATCTTCCATAGCGAGTTCATAACTATCCATAACATCTTTTAATAATGCATGAGGATAAGTTTCGGTACAATATCTTAAGACGTCATATATTGAAACGGATTCTTCAGCAGAATCATTGGGATTATTTAATAAATATTTAAAACAAAAATATGGACTTAAACTATTTTGATAAGCTATACATTCAGAACTTTCGTATAAATTATGTGTTTGAATTAAAAATTTTTCAGTAAATTGTCGTTCTCTTATTAAATATTTCATATAGAACGTATAATTATGTGTATTCAATATATGTTCTTCAGATAATTGTAATAATTCATTTAAATTTGTACTAAAAGTATCCGAACGATTTGCCATCTTTGTATGAGTTGATATAATTCATTATAAAGAATCAAATATAAATAATAACTTTATCAATTTTTTATTTTAGTAAAATATAATCTTATATAATCTTATATAAGATTATATGAGATTCATTCATTTTGGATGTTGGAATAAAGGTGAATGTACACGAGATGCTATTGCAAATGATTTATCACGAGTAATGTCTAAATTAAATACCTATATTATATCAAATCCAATTGATTTTATTGTTGTTGCGGGTGATAATTATTATCCAACAACAGAGGATAAAACAATAATTAATCAAAGTTATTTAGAAAGTGGATTTAATTGTCTACCCTCCAGTGTACCAAAATATATATTATATGGTAACCATGATGTGACGAATAAACATGATCCTATCTGTAAGATATTAGATTTACAGACTAAATTTGTAGAAAAAAATTTAGATAAACAATTTATTTTATTTAATGATATCCAAACTATAATATCAAACAATACTATAATAATTATGTTTGATTCATCATTATATGACCTATTAGACGAAGAAAAGGAAATATTAAAAAAAGATTCATGTTATAAAGTTCTATTTAAAACTTATGGAGATGATATAAAATTAGGTAGGCTTATGTCTGAACAAACCGAAAAAATTCTTGGAATAATTACTACAAATTTAGATAAAAAAAATATTATATTATGTGCACACCATCCACTTATTTGTACAAAAATAAAAAAAACTTGTTACAATAAAGATTTAATAGAATTATTTAGAAAAATAGGTACGGTAATAACTAATCAAGAAATATTTTATTTGTGTGCAGATTATCATGCATATCAACAAATGAAGATAAAAATTTTGTATCCAGATTTAAGTAAAGAAGTAATCGTAAATCAATATACAGTTGGAACTGGTGGAACAAAATTAGATCCAATATTAACAGTTGATGAAAAAGTAAATCCAAATAATTTATCTCAAAAAGCTGAATTACAAGCGTTATCAATTACATATGATATAATTAATGAAGCATTTATTCATGGTTTTTTAGAAGTAGAAATTACTGATGTTGACAATATTATATTTAAATTTATTGCAGTTCCTTTAGTAGGAGGAAATATATATTTAAAAAAATATTTAAAATATAAATCTAAATATTTACAATTAGTAAAAAATAATAGCAAATTATAATATAAGATGAAAATTATTATCTTAATTATCTTAATCTTCTTAATCTTCTTAATCATAATAATTTTAATAAGTTTAATAAGTTATATTATTGCAAATATTGGAGAAGAAAAAATATATAAAGATGTTGTATTTATACATATACCAAAAGCTGGTGGAACATCTATTGAAAAAACATTATTAGAATTAAACACAAATAAATCTTTATACATAAAAATATATGCAAGGCTTATAAATAAACTTCAATCAAATGCCTCCGTCTTTTATAAAATTTGTACATTTAACAAGCTATTTTATATAATTAATAAATTATTTATTACATTATATCATCCATCATATAAAATTTTATCAAAAAAATATAATTTAAATATGAAATATTTTTCATGCGTAAGACATCCTCAATCGAGATTAGTTTCGTTATATTGTTATTTACACCGTTGAAGATTTAAAATGAGACAAAATTTTAATATATAAATATTTATATATTTAATTAATAAAAATTTTTACAAACTATTATTCATTTTTTAATTATAAAATATCATAAATTTATTTTTATATAGTATATAATATATACTATTATAATGATATTAGATAATAAATTAACTTATAATAATAAAGTTATAATTGCTGTAATATCAAGTGGTTTATGGATATATTTTAGAACTCCTGATTGTTATAATTTTATTCCAAGATCACATATATTTCCAATTTTTTTTGTAATGTTATGGACTTTTTTGAATTATTATGAACCATTATTTTTACCAATAGGATTACTAATTTTGATATTATTTAGTAAATTACCTATTTACACTAATTAAATTATCAATTGTTATAGAAAATAATAATATTAAAACCCCAAATACCAATTCTGCATGAAAATCAAACTAATTCTAATAAAGATTCATGGCAACTTTATTATGATGAGAATCCACATTTAGTAAAGATAGTCGAAAAATATTATAAGAATGATTTTAAAAATTTTTCATATGATGTATATTATCCTAAAAAATTGATTAAGATATAAATTAATAAGATAATATTAAGATATAATATTATATAATATCATTCTTATAGATATGACGCATCATATTCTTAATCTACAAGCATATTGTCAGATGAATCCAAATTCGATGTTCATGTCAAATTCAAAACCTCCCCCTCAAGAATGTACCTGTCCCTATAAAAATCTTATAAAAAATCCATACGTACAAGGTTGTATCAGTGGGATGATTGGAATTATTTTGTCTCATCCAATTGATACGATTAAAACACATCGGCAAACTCTTAATATGATTCCTTTTAATTATTCTCTCCGAAATTTATATCGAGGAGTAGGTTCTCCTTTGATTGGGGTTGGGATTGAGAAAGCAATAGTTTTTGGTACATATACATCTTGCAAAGATACTCTTAATTTAAATACCCCTATATCTGGAGCACTTGCTGGTTTAGTTGCATCTCTTATTGTTTCCCCATATGAACGAATTAAAATCTTAGCTCAAACATCTCAACCAATTACAATAAAAAACATTATAAGTCCCTCATTTTTATTCAAGGGACTTGGAACAACTTTTACCAGAGAGGTGCCTGGTTTTGCAATATATTTCTCAGCGTATGAAAATCTAAAACGTACCTATATTAATTATTACAATCATAATATTACTTTGGGTGCAAGTTTCGTATTTGGAGGGTTAAGTGGAGGATTAGCTTGGATTTTTATCTACCCACAAGATAGAATTAAAACTTTAATCCAATCTCAACAAAATTCGATATCTACATCTATTCCAAACATTGTAAAAAAAATTTATACAAATGGTGGTCTTAGACAATTTTATACGGGATTTAGTTTAGCACTAGGTCGAGCATTATTATTACATAGTGGGGTATTTTGTATGATGGAATATCTTCAATCGAATTAAATCGAATTAAATCGAATTAAATCGAATTAAATCGAATTGAATCGAATTGAACTGATTTAGATGATCTCTTTTATTTTTTTATATAAATTATCAAACATTTCAAGGTGATAGGTATTTAATTTTTTTTCATATATTTTCATATAATATTTCCACCAATATACAGAATCTGGATTTGTTATCATTGTACTTAATTTATCAATATCCCATGGCTTACCTAAATATCCATATAAATCTAATATTACAACCTCTGGATACACATCTGGATTTATCCACCTACCAAAAAATCGTGGTTCAATTGCATGAATTTGTTTATGAAACAGTATATAGAATAATTCAGTATCTCCGCTAATTCTATATCGGGATTCACCGAATTTTTTTAATAAGATATTTCTTTTTATAGTGATATTTTCTGATGGGGTTATAACAAAAACAGAAGTCTCGATAGGTATATTAAAAGAGGGTCTTTTATCAAATATTGTATTCGGATCTATATTCGATGAAATAATAGATTCAATTAAATTTCCATGTAGATTTTCACAATAAGTTTCCTGAAAAGTTTGTAATAAATTTGCATTCTTAAAATATTTATCTTTAGTACCTCCTAAAAATATCGCCGCAGGAGTATTTAAATTAAATAAACTAAATACTTCATCACTTAATACCAGCATATCTGCATCTAAAAATAATATTTTGTCATAAGATGTAAATTCAAAACATCTCATCTTTGTAAATGTTTTAGAATAAGCTCTACGTGTCTTTTCATCCCGATGTGCGATTTTTGAAGGGTCTATCTCAATGTATGCCACATCAATAACTTTATCATAAAATTTTCTTAAAAATACTCGTGCTGATTCAGAGACATCTGAACAAACCATACAACATAAATCGATTAAAGAAGCTTTCTCTTTGCTAAGATGTCTTATACTTATACCTAGGGCAATAACCCCTGGTAAATATGCATCTCCACCAAATATTAAAGTAAATATTGCAAATCTCTTACTAAGAACGACATTTGATGATATTTTATTACAATTATTATTATTATCCGTACAACAATATTTTATATTGTCCATTATATTATACTAAAATATATTAAATAAAAAAAATCTTAAAAAACTTAAAAAACTTAAATATAATCACAAATAATCGCTTCAAATGCTGATTCATTTGTAATAATTCTGAAAGGTTTACCACAGCCATAAATCATATTGTTTGATATCAGTCGAGTACATTCTTCTAATGAAGCATGTGGATTGATTTGAGAATTATTTGATTTCAGAACAGCATGTCTAAAGATACAACAATTTAGTTGTACAATTTCAACTGGATCGGAACAATGAGGACATATCACAATAATATTCATTTTGTATTGAATAATTTTATATTATATTTTATCAAAGTATTAAGATAAAGATTGAGATAAGGTTAAGATAAAGATTGAGATAAGGTTAAGATAAGATTGAGATAAGATTGAGATAAGGTTAAATTTATAGATATAATTTATAATCAATTTTTATTGATAATATATCTAAATAAAAATTGAAAATAAAATTATATTGTAATATATATCTTATTTTATATCTTAATATATTATCTAACCTCTAAGATTAGACAAAAATGGCTTCCATTCCTGAAGATACCCGGATTACCGTGGATTATGTTGAGGAAAATCTAACGAACCCTTGGGAATCGTTGAGTTTAGCTGTAATTGATGAAGCTGATGAAGCAGATGCAGATGATGCTGTCTCTGACACAGATGTATTGGGTTCGGCTACATCTGAAGAGGAAGATGATGTGTTAAATTCTGCTACATCTGAAGAAGAAGATGCAGAAGTAGATGCAGAAGAAGAAGACATAATTGGAGCAGAAGAATCAGATGCAGACAATATTGAGCAAACTCATCGGGAGTTTATGCGACAATTTTGCATAGATATATCAGTTGGGATGAACAATGCAAATTGCAATATACCAAATGCAGCAACAATGGTTTTTCGGACAGAAGCATCCAGACAATTCCAAATGACATTTTGTCCATTTTGTGGAAATTATGTTAGAGATACAAGCGAAACTTTGCGTGTTCTGGATTATTATATGCCAGATATTATTTGCAACGAGAGTTTGCATTTGATTGAAACTGAATTGATAGTGTTGGATAATACTATCAATATGATAACCCAAAAAATTAACGGAACATATTTTGGTGGAGGGGTATATGATTTAGGAGATGATGCAGATGGCATTACAAGACACATTAAAACTTTGTCCAAAGAAATCGAAATATGTCAATTGAAAAAACAGATATGTATGATTCGATTATCTGATTAGATTATTGTTACTAATTTAGATTTTTTAAATTATATTTAGATTTTTTTTATTATATTATATAATCATATATAATCGTATATGAATTCTCGTAAATTATTGAAATATTATTCAAAATTAAAACATACTTCTAAGTATGATTCTAAATATGATTATTATCTTAGAAAGATACAATATTATTTAGAAGGGGGTGTTGATAAAGAATATTGTGTTTTAGCTAAATTAGGAACTGGTAAAGATATAAAAATATTTGACGCAAAATTAAATAATCCATGTGAACAATTTACTAAAAATCCTAATCCTTGGTGTAATATAACAGATATAAATAATAAGTTAAACTCCCAAATTTATGATGTAATTAATAGTATTATTACACAAATTTCTGAATTTCCACATCCTATAAATATTATTGAAAATATTATTTTAGGATTTTGTAAAGTATCTAAAAAATGTAAATTTATATTTTGTAAAAATCAACAAGCACCATCAAATAAAGAAAATCTAAACACAATAGATAATATTGATACCAAAATATTAAATTCTTTTAATTTTTTTATAAATGAAACAAATATTGTACAATGTGAAAAAATGGATTTTAATATACTTATAGGACATTTAAAACTATCAGGAGTCGATAAAGGTATAATATATAATATATAATATAGAGAAAATTATATATTGGAAAATTAAACGATCAAATAGTGATAAATTAGGTCAATTTATAGATTATCTTACTCCAAGTGCGCATCAAAATAAATTTATTACAATACCATTAACATATTTACTAAATCGATTATTTGAATTATATAAAATAAATACGGAAGGAGTATATATATGAAAGTACGTTACAAGAAACTCGAACGTATTAAAATAAAATATAATAAAATTTTAAAATTTTTAAAACCTATAATCATAATATATATTTATGATTAAAGAACATATTCAAATGTTAATATCGAAATATAATCTAACAACTTTATATCGAAAATTTATATTTTTTACAACGTTGAGTGCCATTATAAAAGATTCATTCTATTGGGTCTTATTATATTTTAGCAATTTATTAAATAATAATTTTGGTCATATCAAGCAAATAGCATGGATTATATTAGGTTTGATATTATTAAGTGTCCCCATCGAATCATATTCTTGTGATATTAAAACGGAATTTTTAACCCAAATAAAATTATCAAATGATAAATATTTTATATCAAAATTAATTCAAACTTCTAAAAATGAACTATTACACATCGATTTGGTAGAAGTCTTTAAACTATTAACTGATGTAAACGATAATATAAAAGAATATATATTAAATATCCAAATACAATGTGAAATCCCAACCAGAGTACTTACTCTCATCGTAATAGCCTTTACAAAAAATTTAAAAGAAAAATCAATTATATTAATTATATTATTTGGAGCATTTTTTATAATAACTGTTTTCCTAAATCATAATAAAATTCAAAAAGAAAGTAAGCTAAATGAACTTCGTATGCAACATGAAGGGAATACTCGAAATTATATAATTGATTCTAAAAATCTATTAATGAATGATGCCTTTAATGAAGAACATTTTTTCAAGTATTCTAATCTTTTTCACTTAGTCGGAACAGATATTGAAAATTTAGAAACCAAAGTAAATACTCATACTAATTTATTAATATTTGTCGTAATAAGTGCAATAATATTAGGATTTATTGATAAATTATCTCCATCAAATATTATAACATTTTTCATTATTATATATGATATTGAATTTATCGGAACAAGAGTCGGAGAATATTATAAAAATAAATCTTTTTATGAAAATGCAAGGTTAAAATTAGATAGATTAAATTCAATTATTAATCATAATAATACCACAAATCTTAATAAACTTAATAATCCTATTAAAATTAATATAAAATCTTTATCCAATGCAAAACCATTCCTACAATTACAAAGCCCCCTCATAATAAATTCAGGTGATTCGATATTAATAGATGGGGTTTCTGGAAGTGGTAAAACATCTATATTATACGCTCTAAAAGGTATCTTAACGATAGATCATTTAGAGATAACCCCACCTATTGCCTTTATAAAAGATCATTGTTATATTACTATGCCAAATCTTAGAAACCTTCATAGTGGGTATCTTTACGATATCGTATCGAATTACGATGCGTCATCATCATACGATGCGTCATCATCATACGATGCGTCATCATCATACGATGCGTCATCATCATACGATGCGTCATCGTCATACGATGCGTCATATAATGTGGTATTAATTAATAAGAGTTTAGAGATTGTTAAATTATCTCAGTACAAAACAAATTCTTATGTTCGGATTGAGGATATTAGTTCGGGTGAATTCTCTAGATTGTTATTAAGCAGAATAATTTATCAAATCTCATCAAACCCTCAATATAAGATATTATTATTTGATGAAATTGATTCTAATCTAAATGATTCAATGTCCATAGAAATAGCCAGATCGATTAAAGCAATTTTTGCTGATAGAATTATTTTGTATATTAGTCATAATCTTATGGTAAAAACGCTATTTGATAAAAAAATTAATATAGAAAATGGATATATTACACATAATTTTTAATATAATTTTGTATAATCAAAATTTAATTATCTTAACTATAATATATGAATTTATTAAAACCATTAATAATAATCTTAATGTTAATTATCATACCAATTACCCATATATTTGCAATACAAAATGACTATCTTGCAGTAATAATCTTACTTATTGCCCTATTATGGATTATTTATGGGTGGTTAAAAAGATGTGAAAATAATGAAGTTACAACTGTCCGACAGACCGGGGAATGTTTAATTGGTAAAGAAAAAAAACATGCTGGAATATTTTTTGGAGGATGTTTTGATATTTGGCATATATCACATTTTTTATTATGGGTTCTTATTGGATTATTAAGCCCGTATCATTATTGGATAGCTTTTGGTTTATCTGTTGGATGGGAAGGATATGAACATTATAAATTTAAAACTGATGGGTCATGTACCCAAATTTTGTGCGGAAGAGTTGAGGATGTTGTATTAAATATGGGAGGATATTTTTTAGGTTCTTATATGGTATCATTAAAGGCGAAAACAAATTAAATACTTTATCATACGCTCTTATTTTATCATGATTTATTAAGATAAATCATGATAAAGTTTAATAAAATAAATTTAATATAATCTTAATATATATATATATATATGAAAATATTTGAAATAAATACATTATTATTAATAAGAAATATGAGTATGATAATAATATTATTTATTATCCTATTAATTGTGTATAAGTATAATATTCAAAATGATTATTTAGCATTACTTATATTAGTTATTACAATATTATATATTGTATTGGGATGGTTATATAAATGCCAAAATAAAAATAATAAAATTATCACAACAAAAAATAAATATGATTGTATAATTGGTCAAAATAAAAAATATTCAGGTATATTTTTCGGAGGGTGTTTTGAATTTTGGCATGTATCGCATTTTTTATTATGGCTAATAATCGGATTATTAAGTCCATATCATTATTGGGTAGCATTAGCTTTATCTATTGGCTGGGAGGGGTACGAACATATGCATTTTAAAAATAATGGTTCATGTACTAATTTTTCTTGCGGAAGAGTCGAGGATGTTGTATTAAATATGGGTGGATATTTTTTAGGTTCCTATATGAGAACCAAACAAAATGAAACAAAACAAATCAAATCAAAACAAATCAAAACGAATTAAGCCGAATCAAAACGAATTAAGCCGAATCAAAACGAATTAAGCCGAATCAAAACGAATTAAGCCGAATCAAAACAAAACGAATCAAACCGAATCAAAACGAATCAAAACGAAATGAAATGAAACAAATCAAAACGAATTAAGCCGAATCAAAACAAAATGAAACGAAATAAATTAATAATTTATATCAAACGCAAAGACTTAATAAATAAATATTATAAAAAATATTTTTTATAATATAAAGTACTTATTATATATATGTTTTTAGAAAAACTATGTACATATAGAAAAACAATATTTTTTATAATATGTATTTTAATAATACAGGTTCTTATTTTATTAATAAATTTTGTAACCGGTTTTTATAAATTTTTTATTATGAGAGAAAAAAATTTAATTAAGCATTATGGTAAGAATACTTGGGTAATCATAACGGGTGCATCCAGTGGACAAGGTTGTAAACTTGCTATGAATCTTGCACAGAGAGGCTTTAATATATGCATGATAGGGTCTAAACGATCCTATTCGACTGAAAAAGAAATTATGAAATTATATCCCGATATTCAGACAAGGGTTATTATAAAAGATTTTCGTAAGGCATTTGAAAATAATTTTTTCGATGAAATTCAACAAGTATTTAATGAAATTGGTTTAGATTGTGCGATGTTAATTAATAATGTCGGTTATCGTGTAGGTTGGGATCCATATGATAAAATGCCTTCTGCCTATATTAGAGATACTATTGCAACGGGAACAATCGTTCAATCACGATTAACTCATATGATTATACCATTTTTCTTAAAAAGACATGAAAATAACAAAAAAAGTGGTCTGGTAAATATTACTGCACAATGTATACATCCTAATCTATTATTTGGAATGATTCAAAATGAAATTTCAGTCCCTTATCTAAGCGTATATGAAGCATCAAATGCTTTTGGATTTTATCAAGGAAGTTCTATATATAAGGAATATATGGGTAAGTTTGATATTTTAAATATTACACCAGGGGCGGTAATAACAGAGAATACAACATGTTTGTCTAATACTATTTTTCATATAGATTCAGATACATTTGTAAAACAAATTATAAAAATGATGGGTAATGTTCAAGGAAATACATGTGCATATTGGGGACATGCTTTTTCTAATTTTTTAATTAATATTGTTCCATTTTATAAAAATCGTATTTTGAAAAATGTTGGAAAAACTATTGCAGATGATTTTATGAAGAAAGAATTAAATTCTAATTATAATTCAAAGTATGATATCTAAATCAAGAATATAAAATATATATATTATCGATGACCTCCTCCAGAATGACCACCCCCTCCATGACCTCCACCCCCTCCATGACCTCCACCCCCTCCATGACCTCCACCCCCTCCAT
>Ga0114966_10003352_pt1 | contig 14098 bp, 9 predicted proteins | sample M_130207_XF_Meta_FD_87029 | JGI IMG/M metagenome (GOLD analysis project Ga0114966, IMG submission 87029) | Freshwater microbial communities from Lake Montjoie, Canada to study carbon cycling - M_130207_XF_MetaG | ecosystem: Environmental > Aquatic > Freshwater > Lake | place: Lake Montjoie... | reverse complement strand
CCATCCCGAACTCGGCCGTCAAACGCACCCTTGCCAATGGTAGTGGTTCTATAGGTTCCGCGAGAGTAGGTAGCCGCCAGTTATTTATGTCAATAAGCCCATCCTCAAGTCTCTTCCAGAGAACTTAAGGATGGGCTTTCTTTTTGTTCCTTTGAAGTGCTTGGTCTGACGGTTTATTCGGGATCAGGTATGCTTGATCCTAATGCGGCGAGTAGGGTTTGAAAATCTGCAGGGAGGGGGGCTTTCAGTAGGATGCGTTCGCCGGTGCGTGGATGTTTAAATCCGATTTTGAAGGCGTGTAAGATTTGGCGGGGGACTTTGGCTTCTGTTTCGCGTGTGAATGTTTTATTGTGGCGATCGCCATAGGTTCTGTCCCCGATCACAGGGTGTCCTATGTGTTCAAAGTGAACGCGGATCTGATGGGTTCGGCCTGTGTGGAGCATGATCTCAACATAGGTGGCTTTTCTGAGTCGCTGGATGACTCGGTAGCTTGTCAGGGCTGTGCGTCCGTTGTCTCCTTTTACGGTTGCCATGCGTTTTCGGAGGAGTGCGTGGCGGGCGATGTTGACGCGGATCTGCCCGCTTGCTTGGGCTAGTGTGCCGCAGACGATGGCGTGATACACTTTTTGTATTTCGCGCTTGGCGAATTGTTCGGCCAAGGCGATGTGTGCCGCATCATTTTTTGCGACAATTAGGCAGCCGCTGGTGTCTTTGTCGAGACGGTGAACGATGCCTGGCCGTGCAACTCCGCCAATTCCGCTGAGCTGACCTTGACAATGATGAAGGAGTCCGTTGACAAGGGTTCCTGTGGAGTGACCGACGGCTGGGTGGGTGACGACACCTGGTGCCTTGTTGAGCACTAGGATGTCGGAGTCCTCAAAAAGGATGTCGAACTCCATTTTCTCTGGTGTGGCGTTCGCGGCCGCTGGTGCCGGCCATGAGATATTCAGGAGATCGCCGGCGCGAGGTGAATGAGTTGGTTTAAATTTCTGGCCGTTGAGGAGGATATGTCCTTCATCGATCATTCGTTTGAAGGTTCCTCGTGAAATGTTAGGGAAGAACTGTCGCACGTAAGCGTCTAGGCGATCGCTTGGTAGGGTTTCGGTGATCTGGATGGTTTCGGGCGGAGTATTTTCGTGGGAGTTTTCCTTGGATTCATCCAAATCGTCTTCGATGTCGGCGGCTATCCGGATCAATGATTCGATGTGTTCGGGTTCTGGATTAAGGGGCCAATTCATCATGAGATTTTGGTTGGAATATTTGGCGTGGGGGAGGGAGCTCTAGGGGTTGTTCTGGGAAGGAGCCACATTAAGGCCATTCCAGTGGCAAGGATGACCGCGCTCACGCATTGTGCTGGTGTTAAGAATCCGCCAAAAGCTTTGAGATAGTCAGGGTAATCTCCACGGAAGGCTTCGACCAGTGTGCGCAGAAACGCATAAGAGATGAGGTAAATGGCAAAGATTTGACCATCAAATTTCTTGCGTCGGTAGGACCAGATCAGGAACGCAAATAATGCGGCATTCAGGAGGGATTCGTAGACTTGGGTGGGGTGTACTCCGAAGCCGTGGGTTGGGTGATCCGTTGGGAAATGAATCGCCCAAGGCAAGTCAGTGGGTCTGCCGAAGCAGCATCCTGTCATCAGGCAACCGATGCGCCCGAAGATGTGGCCTAGGGCGATGCTTGGGGCGAGGACATCCGCGATTTTCCAGAAGGGTAGTTTTTGTTTTCGGCAGTAGATGACCGTGGCAAGTGATGCTCCGATGAGGCCGCCGTAATAGACAAGCCCGCTGCGTCTGAGGAAGAACATTTCGAACCAGGGTTTCAATGAAAACTCTTCGCGGTAGTAGGTGATGACGTAAAGGAGGCGAGCTCCGATGATGCCCCCTGCGATGATCCAAGGTGCGAGATTCATGATGATATCGGAAGTGAGGCCTTCGCGGGGTGCGTGGCGCCCTGCGGCATAAAAGCCTAGAAGGAAACCGACGGCTGCAAGAATGCCGTACCAATAAATGGTGTAGCCTAAAATCTCAAACGCAATACTACGCACAACGGCAGAGACTAAGCGCAGAGGTGCAGGAAAACAAGCGCGGTAAGGGTCTGAATGAGGTTTTGAAGGAGGCGTAAGGGACCGCTGATTGTGGAGCCAACAGTCGGAATTGAACCGACGACCCGCGCTTTACGAAAGCGCTGCTCTACCAACTGAGCTATGTTGGCCTCTTACGAGAGAGGTTGAAATATGCCGGGGCTGGGACTTTTCGCAAGGAAAATGCGAGATGAGTCGGAAGTTTTTAAGAATCTCGGATCGCGTTAGAGCAGGAGATTAACCGGCTAAAGTTAGGTCAACCAGACAACTTGAGTCACCTGAGTTGTGACTGCTACTGGTTGGGCGAACTTGTGTTCAACTGGTGTTTGAAGAGGTAACCTGCGGTCTGGTAGTAAGCGATGGTGTCTTGGATCGTTTCAAGATCCTGTGGAGCGGCGGAAAGGTTGCCGGTGACGGGTTGGTAATGGTAGGAGGTTTGTTGCCGGACGGGTTTGAGAATCGTGAGGGAATCGCGCTTCAGGTAGCCCAGTTTTTGGTAATTGCCGATGAAAGCACGCTCGTCGGTTGGTTTCATTCTGAACACGTCCTTGCCAAAGAAACGAGTTTTGTAGTCCCACCCGAGTAGACCGAGAAGAGTGGGGGGATAATCGATCTGGCTGCAGAGTGTTGTGACTTGTTGAGGTTGGATCAAACCGGGGGCGTAAATGATCATGGGGATTTCGTAACGCTTGACTGGTAGGTCAGTCTTTCCGGCACTGCTTGCACAGTGATCCGCTACGATGACAAAAATTGTCTTGGAGAACCAAGGCTTGGAACGGGCTTGGTTGATAAAATTTCCGATGGCAAAATCGGTGTATTTAACGGCGCCGTTTCGTCCGCTGACTTTGGAGGGAAGGTCGATTCGTCCATCGGGATAGGTGTAGGGACGATGATTGGAAGTGGTCATGACGAAGTGGAAGAATGGTTTGCCGGTTGAATGGGATCGATCGGCCTCGTTCGAGACCCAACGGTAGAGGTCTTCGTCGCAAGCACCCCAGACGTTTGCGAAGGTGATCTGATCTTTGGGAACGATGGTGCGGTCGATGATTGTGTAGCCATTGTTGCCGAAGAAATAGTTCATGTTGTCGAAGTAGCCGAAACCGCTGTAGATGAACGAGGTGTCGTAGCCACGGTTTTTGAACAGGGAGCCGAGAGTGAAGAGGTGTTCGTTTGCAGGCCGTTTGACAATGGAACGCCCGGGGGTGGGGGGGATCGAGAGGGTAAGTGCCTCCATGCCGCGATCGGTCCGGTTGCCGGTTGCGAAGAGATGGGAGAAGGACATTCCTTCTTTTGCGAGCGCGTCGAGATTTGGAGTGAGTTGATTGGTGTTACCAAAAATCCCTAAAAACTCGGCACTCAAGCTCTCGACGGTAATTTGGATGACGTTTAGGCGCTTCTCGGAACCATCGTTTTTGACTTGCCGCAGGATTTCGCTGGGAGTGGCGGAGAGGAATTCGGAGTTGTCGGTCTTGAGCAACCCTCGGAGTCGAGCGAAGGCTTGGTCCGAGTTGGCAATTGGGTAGAAGGATTCGTAGTTTAATTCGTTATTATGGAAGGCTGCGACCATTGAGAAAGGTCCGTTGCGCGCCAATTCTTGGTTGTAAGCATTGCCGAATGTTGGAACGCGACTGTTGTCGACAAGAAGGAAGCTCAGGATTGGGACGATGAGGAAAATGAGACCAGTAGTGAGGCGTCCGCGGAAATCCGAATTCGAGTTGAGCCAGACGCGCAACCAGCCGGCACGAACGATGAGGATGAAAAAAAACGAACTGACTAACAACAGACCGCCCAAAATGAGCGGCATGGGGTAGGATTCGCGGATGTTACCGAGGACTTCGGTGGTGTAGACTAAATAATCCACGGCGATGAAATTGAACCGTACGCCGAACTCATCCCAAAAGAACCATTCGGCGGCTACGACGAAAAGTAGGACGTAAAGGATTATGGAGAACACCGCTTGAAAGCATTGTTTGTGCACTCGCCAAGCGAACAATTTCTGGGGAACGAGAATCAGATAGAGAACTAGGGGGATCGAAAAGAAGGAGGCGGCTGCCAAGTCGTATAGAAATCCGCAACCGAACACACCCAGCAATCGAAGAAAATTCCAATCCACGGAAGCGTGGGCCTTGGCAAGAAGGAGAACCCGGGTCAGAAAGGCCGCAGCCAGAAACAGAAAGTAAAACAGCAGGACGCCACCATGTCGGCGATCGAAGTAGTTTGTTCGCATAAAAGGAGGGTTCTGAGGGGAAACTTCAGTAAAGGGTTATTATGTCCAAAACTGTTTGGAAAGTCTTTTGTTAATTTCTAGGCCGTTTGTTTTGCTTTGGTGGCATCATGATTCCGGTGAGACTTTGTGAGTTGAGGCGGGAGGGTTACGGGGTTCAAGGCACAAATATGGCATGGTTAAAGCTGGTTAGGTTGTTAGAAAACTTTGGGAGACTTTTGTGATTTGTTTGAAATGGGGGTTGTGATCGGAATAGATTGTTTGGGATTTCATGAAGCGATTTTTTTGTTGTCTATTGATGTGGCTGGTTTGTGGTGGGTTTGGGGTTCGAGGGGATTTGATCCTCTCTGAGTTTTTGGCGGATAATCGGACGAGTTTGGCGGATGAGGACGCGGAGCATCCTGACTGGGTGGAGGTGTATAATAATGGAAGCGAGGCGGTTTCGTTAGGTGGCTATTTTTTGACCGATGATCCGGCGAGGTTGAATCGTTGGGCATTTCCTGCAACGAATATTGCTGCGAAAGGATTCTTGGTTTTGTTCGCGTCTGGCAAGGATCGGGCGGTGCCAGGTAAACCGTTGCATGCAAATTTTTCATTGTCGGCTGGGGGTGAGTATCTTGCGTTGGTAAAGCCGGATGGGGTTGAGATTGAGTTTGAATACGCGCCTCGCTATCCCAAGCAGGAGATGGATGTGAGTTTCGGGCTTGGCGGGATGGACGTTGGTTCATGGATGTCGTTTGCGGTGCCGAGTCCGGGCGTGACGAATTCATCGAGTCCGTTGCAACTGGCGGCGGGGGTGATATTCGAACCTCCGAGTGGGGTTTCCACGAATACAAGTGTTATTGAACTCAAGACATCGGAACCGAATGGAGTGATCCGTTACACGACGAACGGGACGGATCCAACTGCGACGTCTACGGTCTACTCGTGGCCGCTGCGGTTTTCTAGTTCTATGGTCGTGCGATCGCGTGTGTTTGTGGTGGGAAAAGCGCCTAGCCCGATGCGAACGGAGACCTACACGGTTCTGGATAGTACGGGTGCCGCGTTTTCTTCGAATCTGCCGTTGCTTGTTCTTTCCACATTTGGTGTGGCACCGAATGAAACGACGCAGTGTCGGGTGTCTTTTTTGCTGACAGAACCCAGTGCCGAGACGGGTCGCTCAATTTTAGGTGGGAAGGCTTCTGTCGAGGGCAGGGGAACGATTAAATTTCGTGGAAGCAGTTCGCTTGGATTTCCTAAGCATTCACTGGCGTTTGAGGCGGTTGACGAGAGGGGGGACGGGCGAGATGTGTCGTTTTTAGGGATGCCGAAAGATTCTGATTGGGTTTTGTACGCGCCTTACACGGAGAAAACGATGATTCGTGATGTGCTCGCGTATGAGTTGTTTGGGAAGATGGGGCATTACTCGGTGCGTACGAGGTATGTAGAGGTTTTCTTGGATACGACCGGAGGGAAATTGGTTCGTAGTGATTATGCCGGGGTGTATGTGTTGATGGAGAAAGTGAAGCGGGGAAAAAATCGTGTGGATATTGAGGAGTTGCACCCTTCTCAAGTCAGCCTGCCGGAGGTGAGCGGTGGGTATATTTTTAAGAAGGATCGACTTGATCCGGGGGATGTGGGTTTCACCACATCGCGTCAAACGTTGGCTTATGTGGAGCCGAAGGAACAAATCATCACTGCGGGGCAAAAGACCTATGTGAAGAATTTTTTTGTAGGGTTTGAGACGGCACTTTATGGAACACAGTTTCAAAATCCAACGAATGGTTGGGCACCCCATATCGACGCAGGTTCGTTCATTGATAATCACCTTTTGGTCGAGGGGTCGAAGAATATTGATGGGTATCGACTGAGTTCCTACATGTTTAAGGATCGTGGGGGGAAGCTGCAGATGGGACCTGCTTGGGACTTTAATTTGACGTTTGGGAACGCGGATTATCTGGAGGGATGGATGACCAATGGATGGTATTACGCGGCGATGGATGAGGGGAGTTACCCGTGGTATGGAAGGCTTTTTCAAGACGCTAACTTCAAGCAACTTTGGGTGGATCGTTGGGCGGAGTTGCGACGTGGGCCATGGAAAACCTCGGCGGTGTTGCGGTCGGTGGACGAAAAGGCGATTTACCTAGCGGAGGCGCAGGTGCGTAATTACCAAAAATGGCCAATTCTGGGTCAGTATGTCTGGCCGAATTGGTATATTGGTAAAACGTATGCGGATGAAGTGAATTGGATGAAGCAGTGGATTACGGGGAGGCTTGCTTGGATGGATAGTCAAAACCAGAAGGCTCCTGTTTTTAAGCTGGCTTCGGGTGAGGTGCCGAATCCGTGGACATTGACTCTGACGGGTGCGACGTCGGTGGTTTATTACACCCAGGACGGAACGGATCCTCGCACGACGGGGGGCGGGATTTCGGCACGTGCCACTTCCTACAACGGGCCGGTGACGATGACGGGAAACGCTCGGATTGTGGCTCGAGCCAGACTTTCAACCCTCGTTTGGAGTGCGCCGGTTGAGGCAATTTATGTGACGGATTGGCCGACGTTGATGGTGACGGAAATGATGTATCATCCGAGGAATGGTGGACCCGAATTCATTGAAATCTACAATAGCGGAATCAAGCCTATTAGCCTCGGTGGGTTCAAGTTAGGAGGAGGTGTTGAGTTTAGTTTTTCTGATGGATCAATGCCTGTGCTTGGAAGTGGAGAACGGGCTGTGGTGGTCAATGATTTGCGGTTATTTTTAAGCTACTATGGGCAGACGAATCGAGTCATCGGAGTATACAAGGGTTCATTGAACAACGACGGGAACCGTGTGACGTTGGATGGGCCTTTGGGTGAACCGATTTTGGATATTCGCTATGACGATGGAAAGTATCCGACGACGGATGGCTTGGGTTTTTCGCTGGTGTTGCGTGATGAGAAATTGGGGCGTGATGTTTGGAACGAGATGACAGCTTGGCGACCTAGCGGAAATAATGGTGGCAACCCCGGTGAGAAGGATGTCTTTGTTCAGATTCCCACGGTTTATGTGAATGAGGTGTTGGCGCATGGGGTGTCACCGCTCGCAGACTTCATCGAACTTTGGAACCCGAATGTGTGGCCCGTGGATATTGGGAATTGGTTGATGACGGATGATCGCCAAGAGCCGAATAAATATCGGATTCCGATCGGCACTTTACTTCCAGCGAATGGTTATCTCGTATTGCGTGGGATGGATTTTGAAAGGGTTGGTCAGGGCCAAGGTGGATTTCACTTGGATGGAAATGGTGACGGAGTTTATTTGTTTTCAGCGGATGCTCTTGGACGATTGACTGGATTCAGTGATGGGTTTGAGTTTGGCGCGGTTGGGCCTGATGTTTCATTCGGACGGGTGAGTCGTGCGGATGGTAGTAGCACTGTGAGTGCGCAATGGCCTGTGAGCGTTGGGCAACCAAACTTTGGGCCGAAGGTTGGGCCGGTAGTGATCACTGAGATTTTTGCACCCACTTCGTTGGCGGAAGAATCGTTTGTGGAGTTAAAAAACCTAGGTCTTCAGGAGTTTCGATTCACAACCACGTTTCCGGAAGGTCGGTGGCGTCTGAACGGAATCGGCTTTGAGTTCCCAACGAATGCGGTCATCGCTCCGCAAGGGTTGATGTTGATCGTACGGACGAATCCTGCAGGGTTTCGATCTCGATTCCTTGTGCCCGCAGCGGTGCCGATTCTGGGGCCGTTTTTGGGAGAGTTGCAACCCGATGGAGAGGTGTTGGAATTGCAGGAACCCAAGATTGACCGCAAGGTAACTGGCGAGATCGAAGCGGCCTATGTGACGACGGATCGAGTGGAGTATGGCAATGGGTTAGGCTGGCCGGCGGTTGGGGCAACTTTTGCGTGGAGTGGTGAACGTATCTATCCGGGTGCCTTCGGAGATGATGCCTCTAATTGGCGAACTCCGATAGGTGGCCCTAGTCCTGGATTAGGGACGCGGGCGAGTACAAACCTTGCTCCACGGGTTGTGGTGGCGTCGCCGGTTGAAGCGGTGGTGGGTTTGCCTCTGCATTTAGTGGGGCAAGTGGCGGATGATGGGCTACCCGTGGGAGATAAAATTTCGATCAATTGGGAAGTTGTGAATCGTTCGGGTGATGTAGAGATTGAAAATATTGGACGTGCAGAATCTTGGGCTCGGTTTTGGTTCGATGGCAGTTATTTATTGCGCTTTCATGCGCGGGATTCGGTGTTGGAAAGTATTGCGGACCTTGTCGTAAACGTTCGACCCAATCTGGAATATCAGAACGTCGCCGCCGCAGTTTTCACTACTGATGAATTGAGCGATCGCAATCGGACTGCGCCGAATGGGGATTTTGATGGCGATGGGGCGAAGAATATCGACGAATTCCTTGCGGGGACGAATCTGAGGGAAGCTAGCAGTCGGTTGATTTTAAAAAGTCGGCTGCACGAACAGAGCTTGGTGGAGCTTGAGTTTGAGGGGGTGTTGAATCGGTGGTATGGGATCCAGCAGCGCACGTCCAAGGCGGACGCGAATTGGGAAACGGTGAGTCATCAGTTGGGTTCTGGAACGAACGTGGTCAGATTCCCGTTGGCCGCTGATATTATGTACTATCGGTTGCTCATGTTCCCGTAGGAACCCTTTCGGCTACGGGACGGAAGCGGCTTGTAAGCGGTAGAATTGTTGTTTTGTACCCGTTCCTGATTCGAGGGAGATTTGTAGATTGCCTGAATTTGTTGAGGCTTGAACTTGCCCTCCCGTCGTCCAACTACTGGGAGTGATTAGGTTCCGAGATTGCAGGGTGTAAGTGTGTCCAGCGAGACCGGCCCATTGCAGCTTGGTGCCGGTGGGGGTGGAGGTAATTGTTGAGATGCGCAAACTGGTCACGCTGAGTTGAGCGGGGAGGCTTGTGGTGGTCGTGGCAGAATTCTGTACTTTGACGGTGTAATTGCCAGCGGCCGAGAGTTGGACATTGGTCAGAAGCATCGTTGGCGAGGTCATTCCTGGGATCGAAATGTTTTCGCGAAACCATTGGTAGGAGATGGGTTCGGTTCCAGTGGCCGCGACGGTGAACAAAACGGATTCCCCCGGATGGATTTCTTTTGCTCGCGGTTGTGTGATGATGGTTGGGGCTGTGGCAGTGCTGCGAACGGTGATGACCAAGGTTTCGGTGGTCGTTCGATCTGCGGGACTCGTTTGGACATATTTGGCGGTTAACCCGACGTTAAAGACACCCGAGACGGTTGGAGTACCTGCGATTTTCCAAGTGGGTAAGCCTGAGGTTCCTTGAAGAGTTAAGCCTGACGGCAAGCCGGTTGCGGTCCAGTAGTTCGCGATCATCGGTCCGGTTGATAACGGAAGATAGGCGTAAACTCTGGTGCCGATGGTGATCGATAATTGAATCCCGTTCGTGGCGGTCACTGCGAGTGGGCTATTGATCAATGTGGAGGCACCGGATACCGCGTCGATTCCGCCCATCAGAGCCGCGCTGACGGTCGCCCAACGAAAAACAATGGAGAGCAACGGGGAGGAGATGCGGTGGAGGACTTCGGAGGTTCGGATCATCGGCAGCAACTGCAAGATGGCCGCAAGGAGAATAGCAGGGATTGGCAGGTTTTTCATGGGTTTTATAGGTATGATTCAACGAGGCGGCGGTGTCGAAGCTGATGGAGTTAGAATGACGTAGCTGGGCAAGCCGATCAGTGCAAATTGGTCGAGGACGTTTTTGATCAATGGCTCACTCAGGTGTTCTGCTTGAAATTTCACGACTGTAAAATCTTTCAAAGCTTGCTGCACCTGAGTGTTGCGAAATGTGTTCAGCTCCATGGCGGAACAATTTTTGCACCAACTGGCCCAAAAATCAATCAACACAGGTTTGTTTTGAAGTTGGGCTTGACCGAGTGCTGTCTTCAACGTGGCAACGGCGTTGGTTGGATTCATGGCTTGTTCGTGATGGTTACCGGATCCTTGCATGAATCTTGAAAGGGAAAAACCGTGGAAGGCGTAATAGAAGGCGAAACCAAAAATAACGATGCCAAAGCAGTATTTTACTCGAGTCATCCAGGCACCCGGTTTAGGTAAAAATGACAGACCCGCACCGGCGAACGGCCATGGTAACGCCATCCCTAGACCCAGCAGGAAAGGTAATCCCAAACCCAATATTGCGCCTTGGCTATACAAATTTGAGGCGAGTAAAAGGACGGAGATCACGACTGGTGCGACGCAGGCACCGGCGAGTAAGGCTGAAACGGAACCCATCGAAGCAGCGATCCAATAGGAGTTTCTGGTCTTGGGTTGTGAACGAGTGGAGTGAGATTGGAAGCGCGACAAATCAAGGGAGAGGACGTCGAACATGCTTAAGCCGAGCAGAATAAAAATCACGGCGATCGAAAAATTGAACACGGGCGAAGAATTGAGCGCACCAAACTTGGCCCCTGTCAGGACAACGACTAATCCTAAAATGCCGTAGGTCGCTGCCATTCCCAAGCCATAGACGGTGCCGCGTGCGAAGCCTTGAGATCGACTTCCAGCATTGGTGCCTGCGCCTAAAATTGCGAGCGTGATCGGAATCAGTGGCAGCACGCACGGGGTCAGGTTCAGTGCTAAACCTCCCAGCAAAATGCTGGCGAGGAGGAGAAGGTTTTGCCATCCGGAGAACTGTTTTCCAAAATCGTTGGGGATAGAAGGCTCACTTTTCTCCTCGAGAAATTTTAAAAACTTGGGCGGCGAAAGATAACCCGAGGCGCGATTTGAGAGAATGAATCCAGCCAGAAGGTTGGTGGTTGTGGTTGAGTTGGCGGTGTCGGTGTCGGTGAGTGGGATCACTTGCCGCTGATTCTGGATGAGGAAATGATGCACTTCAGGGAAGAAACAGGATTCATCATTGCACCCTTGTAGATGCAACGTGAAAGTGATGTCGCTAAGAGTATCGGTGGGCAACGCGGCGATTGCTTCAAAACTTTGAGCAAAAACCTTTTTTGCTGAACCCGTGAATTTGTCCTGAATGGTTGTTGGGTTGGGAGTTGAGAACTGAGCGGGTTTACCGGAAAACTCGAACGAAACTTTGTCGGCGTAAATCAGGTGGTTCGTTGGAACCGTAAAGGCGACCCGTAATTGTGCGGGAAACTGATTGGTGCTGAGAGATATTTGGAGAGTGAATGGACTGCGATCGTCGTCCAAGCCCTCGGCCTGAGATCGATTCCCGCAACAGGTTAACCATAGAAGCGCAACGACGAGCAGCCAGGAGTTGAGGAGGTCTCTGCGCATGGTGGGGCTGGTGGGTCAATTGCAACCGCAACCACCACCGCCGATCCCTCGTCCGCCGGTAGCGGCTTCGCGAGAGAACCACATGTGTTCTGCCATTTGGTTGCCGAGAGTGTCGCGGTCTGCACGCATGATCGGATCGGCAAGGGCCGCACGCTCCCATGGCGCGACATGGGTGCAACCTGAACCTAACAACGCGAAGGTTGCGGCGGTCATGAGTAGGATTTTTTTCATACGGGGGGGCGTTACTTTAGCAGGGGTGTGATCTCCTCAATATATTTGCGTTTTGTCTCCGCACCTTTGAAACCTTTGTGGATGGATTGAATGCGGCCTTGGCGATCGAGAAGGAAGGAGCTTGGCATCGTTGCAATCTTCACAGTCGAAACGAGCTTTTTGGTCGCATCACGCACGATCACAAAGTCTGATGGATGCTTCTTGAGGAATTCCTGCATCTCTTCTTTTTTATCATCAAGATTGATCGCGATGATGATGAGACCCTTCGGCCCAAACTCTTTGTGCAATTCTTGCATCACTGGAAATGAAGCTTTGCATGGTCCACACCATGAGGCAAAGAAATCAACAAGAACCACCTTCCCCTTCGTATCCGGGAGGGTGCCTTCTAAACTAAACGCACTCAGATCAGGAAATGAATCGTGAACCGACAATGCTTGAGAGGAACAAGGGAAAAGCAACCCGAAGGCCACTGTAGCTACCAGCAAGATGCGTTGAGAAATGAGGGGGAAATATCGCAAATTCATAGTGAGAAATTTACCGAGAGTTGAGCTGTACTAAATGTTCATGGAGGCGAGGGGTGATTATTTTTTCGTGAGAGGTAAGGATGGCACCGGCTGCGCCGAAAGTCTGCTGGATCAAATCATAACCTTCACGAGGCCCGAGGATAAAAGCGGTGGTGCTCAGAATGCCTGCCAGGGTGCAGGAGGGAGCCACAACCGAGACCGCTCGGCATTCGTTTTCGACGGGATAACCCGTGCGGGGATCGATGATGTGCCCGTAGCGTCGTCCATTGATCATGCTGTGGCGGAGGTAGTCTCCGGAGGTTGCGACGGCGGATCCCGTGATGGCAAGACTCGCCCAGCAGGAGCCTGGTTGCTGAGGGTTTTCTAGTCCGATATGCCAAGCGGGTTTAGAGGGAGCGTGGCCGGATGCTCGAATATCCTGACCAAAATCTACTAACACATCGTTGATGTGATATTGCGTGGCCGTCTGAGCAACGAAATCGACGGCGTATTCTTTGCCGATTCCGCCAAGATCCAGACACATTCCCGTCCTCGGCAAAAAAACTGCGCCGGGTTTAAGTTGAACGAGTGACCATCCGACGAGTTCGCGTGTGTCTCCGATTTGTTGCGCTGAAGGCAGCGTGGATGGATTCGCCTTCCAGTTCCATAACCGGATCAGCGGCAGCGAGGTTGGGTCAAACACTCCTCGACTAAAAAACCGGAATTCCCCGCACATGGCAAGAAGGCGTTCAGTTTCCGGATCGATCTCCACCCACTCCCGGCCTGCCGCTTTATTGATGCGGTTAATTAAACTGTTATCTAAAAATCGAGAAAACTTAGCCTCGAAATCCGCGACCCAGTTGAGGGTGTTTTCGAAATATGGGTTGGCTTGAGTAGTGGGGGTCTCAACTAGGCTGATGCGGCACAACGTGCCCATCGCATGGAAGGTGAGGGTCGTCAATCTGCCTTCCGTCTTCATGACGGCCGATTGAAAAACTCGGCTCCGAATCGTTTTGGAATCCGTTAAAACCATAGATTGAAGCCGAGTGTCACAATATTCGCTGAAGGATATTGACCGGCGTCCGTTTTATCGTCGGTTCCAAACATCTGATAGCGTTTGTAACCGAGTTCGATCGTAACTCGGTCGTGTGCACGTAGGCTCAGGCTGGTGCCGTAGGTCCAACTCTCCAATTCAGAAAGCCGGTAGTCAGCAGAATAAAGCTCGGGGATCTTCGGTACAAAGGTTGAATCGGTTGGGTCGCCAGGGAAACTTGGGGCGTAAAAATCTGCGCGAGTTTGTGTGTGATATCGAAGGATGGGCGAAAGAGTCAACCGTTGGCCAATTTTTTGATGCCATTGCGCGGTGAGAGTATTTGCATTGATACCCCAGTCGTCGTGATGGAATCGATAGCTTCCTTCAAATGCGGATTTGAGGGTCGGAAAAGCGTGCTGCAGTGACAGATAGACCACTTCGCGCTGTTTGTGATTAGGTCTATTCTCTGCAAATTCGCTGCTAGGAAAAGGATAGTCCTGAAAGAGCACTCGCTTATAGGGGTCGCTGAGATATCCTTCAGAATACCCAATCGTCAAATTTATGCCCACGATGGTTTTTTGACCGAGGAGTTGGGTGAAACCGATCAGGAAGTCGGTGCTGTTTTTGCTTAACGGTGTTGTGATTTGGGGAGATTCGGGGGTGCGCTGGCCATCGTTCGGTAGGATGTGATCGAATGAATGGCCAACGCCCCAAGTCACGGTGGTGTTCTTGTCGTTAAATTCGATCGAATGTGAAAAAGCGGTCCCCAGTGACT